>Ga0181579_10001586_pt1 | contig 18738 bp, 19 predicted proteins | sample 071ome_24_FD_132996 | JGI IMG/M metagenome (GOLD analysis project Ga0181579, IMG submission 132996) | Coastal salt marsh microbial communities from the Groves Creek Marsh, Skidaway Island, Georgia - 071402CT metaG (megahit assembly) | ecosystem: Environmental > Aquatic > Marine > Intertidal... | reverse complement strand
TTGCTGCCCGTAGACAGACGCTGCATTGCCTCACCTTGTAGAGAGTCGGCATAAGCAAGAGCCCGCTGAGCAGTCAATGAGCTCACATTGGTGTTTACAACTAAAGACATAAGTCTTCTCCTTCCTAAGTTACTGTTGCGTAAGCGGGGCCCTTGCGAACCATCCGCGAATCGCTGTTTGCGACAGAAAGTTAGTCGGGCTGACAAAACCCATCTTTAGGCTCTGTAAAACCGCAACGAAAAAAACCTGTTAGGAGCCGGCAACGTCGTGCCGAACGCGTGCTGCGAAGCTGGCGAAAGCGGCAAGCGGTGGCCGAAAATCCAGTAAAAAGGGGCGAATTGGGGTGAAAAGCGGCAATTGGGAAAGCGTAAAAAAATTTTACTTTTTTTTTCATGCATCGATTCTGGCGAAGGGCGAGCGGCAAGGGGCTACCGTTTGGCGCGCACGGATTGCCGGCAAGCGGTAGCCCCTTGCCGGTTACGTTGGCGCATCACTTACCCTTGGCGCGTGTTGTGGTTGCCAAACCTGGATAGGCAGTGAACAAATGCGCTAGACGCGCTGTTATGAGCGTCACGATGGAAGCATCTGGCCATGAATGCCCCTGCTGCTGTGTTAGGACCTGCCAAACCTAACGCAGGGAGAGACCGGGCTGCAGCCGGACGTGCTGACGCCCTCAGATTGAGAGGGCGCAGACAGTGCATGGGCAGCGCATTCTGGTTGATTTGACCTAGCGAGACTGAGGGTAAGTTAGGGCTTTGGGTTTTGCAGCCGCCGTCGAAGCCTTAGGATTAGCTGGCGTCGTTATCGCGAAGAGACTGTTGCGTTGCGACCGTCGCACAGCGCACGCAGGTGAAGCAGATCGTGTAAGGACCGTTATTGGGAGGCTCTGGGAACCAAAGAGTCCAGCGTGAAAATTAAGGCCGCTAGCTTTCTTGCTCCTGCTGGCGTTTGGCTTTGTTTTCCAGCAGGCGTGCCACCGCCTTCTTTTCTTGGCGGTATTCGTAAATTCGCCAACTGAGCACGATAACCAAGGCAAACATAATGCCCTGGGCCACCAGTTCATGAAGGGGGATTTCTGGTGGCTCCAGCTCAGTCTGGGTGCCCATGAGGAGCACTAGGGGAACGGCCATGAAGAGAAACCAACGTATGCGAATGCAAACAACACACACAGGTTTTTTCGATTCGCTCATGGCTGCCTCTTTTTATAGGGAGTTGGCGGGTAGTTTAGTCTCGATTTGAGAAAGGTAGGTTCTCAAAGCTGCTTTCCATGCTCTCCCGCGTGCTATTCATCTGGTCGATGATTTGCTGCATGACTAGGAACTGACGGTTGTACCGCTCTTCAACGCGCTCCATACGCTCAGCGAGGTCGCTTAGCTCTTCCTCGCGGGCACTGTTTGCGTCAGCAAGCGTGCCTTGTTGAGCGACCAGATAGCTGTCAGAACCCGTCGCATTGCTAATGAGTTTGCTAATGTCGCCTGCAAGGCCGGCAACCGCGTCACTGGACGCCGCCTGATCATCTGTATTGGCCGAGAACATCTGCACCACGTCGGCGTAATTATTGGCCAAGGCGTTGTCTAACTTGGCGTCGTCAACCTCGAGCTCTCCCGAGCGGCTTACGCTGATGCCCATATCGGATAGGTTCGAGATGGTGCTGGTTCCAGAAGACGATGAGCCCAACACGATGCTTCGCAGTGACGACGTTAAGGAGCGAAAGATGCTGTCACCGGCCAAAGCGCCATCGACGCTGGAGTTGCCTAGGTCTTTGAGCTGGCGTTGGGCCTCGTTATAGATGGTGACGAAGTCAACGATGTTGGCGCGTGCTTCGTTATTGTCCTGGCTGATCGCAAGATTCGCGACGCCATCGGTAACGGTATTCAGGCTAAGCGATACGCCGGTCAGAACATCATCAATTACGTTAGTTGATCGAGTGAAATCGACGCCATTGACGTTCAACTGGGCGTCCGACGCCGCCTGTACGCTGCTAAAACTGATGGCGTCATCGCTAGACGTTAGGTTGAAGGCCTTTTCCGCTCCGGTTTCGCCAATCAACTGTATTCGGTACCTGTCGCCAGCAACTCCGGTGTCGACTATCTCCGCCGTAACGCCGAGGTTTGCGTCGTTAATCGCGCTAACGGTGCCCTGAAGGCTGGCAGTGCCAACAGAAATTTCCGTGGCGGCGCCCGTGCCCACGGTCAAGGAGAGGGTGACCGGATCGGTGCTGAAGGTGTCGGTTTCTGAGGCAAAGGCGTTCGACACGCTGCGTTGTTCTTGGGCGATCTGACTTACGGTAATGTTGTTTGAGCCAGCGCGAGCTGCTGTGGTGGACGACGCGCTGAAGGCGTTGGTTTGACTGTTGCTTAACGCAAAGGTTTTAAAGTCTTTTGCATCGTTGAGACGTTGAGCCGCTTCTTGAACGACGTTAAGAACAGAAACGGCTTGGCCGAGGCCGCTGATTTTGGCTTCGTTTTCCTCGATTTTGACTTTCAACCGGGCCTCGGTAGGCGCCCTTTCAGCGTTCACCAAGGCTTCCACGATTTTTTTCGTGTCAAATCCGGCGCCGGCCCCGAGGGCTTGGACGTAGTCAATGCTGGCCATATCGGTTTATCCGTTAGGAAAAGAGCTGCTCGTTAGGACAGTCGGGCGTCTTGAGCAAAACTTTAGTCATTTTTTTAACAATCTAAAAGTTAACAGTGACATCTTGCGCCGCTGGCCCAATTAGTCAAATGGGATTCGTCGGAAGTGGTTTCTCTGATGAGCAACGAGCAGCTGCTTTTCCAGAGCCATTGGCCGATACGTCATACCCCGGTGGGCGTAACGTCGGCCTTACCTAAACCGATCACCCGCTCACACGGCTAATCCAGAGCAATATATGTGCCAATAGCGAGGTATGAGGGGCGTTTAGGCTAAATCCAGCCGTATTACCGCAAAAAATGGCCACAAACCCCGGATTGGTGAGGGTTTTTTTTGCGATGACGCGTTGGGGAGTGCGATCTGCCCCAGCAGCCGAGGTTGCAGGTCGGCAGGTCTATGCCGAGGAAATCGCTAAACGGCATGGTCTTGCCTGTTGTGCGGCTCCACAAACCGATCTTCGCGGTTACCCAAAGACCCTCGTTAGTATCCCTCGCATAGTCGCCAAGGCGATTTTGTTACTATAAAGTTGACAGAACGGTGGAAGTAGGCCTGATCGGTGTCGCAAGTCATTGTCGGAGAGAGTGCGCAAACTCGGCAGCTCATGCAGTTGATCCGATCCATTGCGCCTACCGCCGCCAGCGTCCTGATTAACGGCGAAAGCGGCGTGGGCAAGGAACTTGTCGCGCAAGCCATTCACAGTCAATCTGATCGGGCCAAACAACCCTTTGTTGCCGTCAACTGTGGCGCCATTCCCGCCGAACTGATGGAGAGCGAACTCTTCGGCCACAAAAAAGGGGCATTTACCGGCGCAATTGCCGACCACTTGGGTAAGGTCACCGCAGCCAACGGCGGGACCCTATTTTTGGATGAAATCGGCGATATGCCTATGTCCATGCAGGTCAAGTTACTGCGGGTGCTCCAAGAAAAAGTGGTGCTGCCCGTTGGCTCCAATCAACCTCAGGAGGTGGACATTCGCGTAGTGGCGGCCACTCATCGAGTACTGGAGGACGAAATAAAGGCCGATCGCTTTCGTGCGGATCTTTATTACCGACTTAACGTGGTGCCGTTAAAGATCGAGCCCTTGCGCGAGCGCCGGGAAGAGCTGCCCGCTCTGATCCGACACTTTTCTAAGCAATTTACTCAGCCAGACAGTCCCGGGATCGAATTTACCGATGGTTTTATGCAAGTCATGCAACGCTATGATTGGCCGGGAAATATTCGTGAGCTGTCGAATATGATCCATCGCCTGTCGGTATTGTATCCAGGACAGACCTTGCACATGAATCACGTGGCCTCGTCCATGTTGCCCGCAGGGATGAGCGAACTGATACAACAGGACCCCGCCGATGAGCAGGGCTCACTGTTTGACATCATGATGTCCGATGACGCAGATCCGGCAAACCACGAGGCAGAATGTGATCCGGAATCTATCATCATGCATGCTCAGGGGTTTGAGGACTTCCGCCAGCGCGGTCAGTCGTTAAAAGGCATGTTGAGCGACATAGAGCAAGATCTCATTCAGCGGGCGCTGAAAGAGTCTGACGGCAACGTGTCCCGCTGCGCCAAGCTGCTGCGTATGCAGCGCACGACACTGATTGAGCGGATAAAGAAGTACAACCTAAATATGTCGGCTGCCTAGCCGGCACAGGCTGCCCCAGAACGGCAGGTGGTAGACAGCCAGCCAACAATCGCCCACAGAGCACCAGATAAGACGCTGTATTAGCCTCTGTCGGAAAAGCGACAACCTTGGCCGCCCTACCGGCAATCTCCGGCGAAGGAGTGGCAATATTCCGCCACAACGTCGTAACCTATTGTTTTTGTTGACATAAAAATCTGGCACGGGTTTTGCTAATCAGTCTGCATCGAAGAACTTATGTGATGTGAAGACTATGTACCAAGACCACCCAATCGACCTCATCTGGGACGAATCCTCGCCGATGGACGCCAACGTCATGGGTATTTTGACGCGGGCGGGTTTTCGCCCACGCGCCATGGGACCGGCGGCTGTTGCCAAGTACGTCGAAAGTAACGGCTTTGGTTCCTGCGTACTGTGCATGCACCGACGCGAACTGCCTGATATCCAGATGATTCGCACGCTCAAGCAGCACTACGGCGCAAAGATTTATTTGGTGTTGCGCGTGGATCCGTCAGATCTCGAAAGTACCGTTGAGGCTATTAAGTGCGGTGTGGATGACGTTATTGCTGATGGCGCCGACCATCAGGCCAAGTGGGAAAAAATCGCCGGCTTGGCAAAGCTTCGATTACTGAAAAACGATTCCTATGTCTTTGTAGACGAAACCAGCCAGCACCTGTTGGCCTTGGTAGAGCGAGTTGGTGCGGCAGAGGTCACCGCACTGATGCACGGACCCACGGGTTCGGGCAAGGAGGTCCTGGCCCGGCTAACCCACGACTTTTCACCGCGTCGAGATGGCCCCTTTGTGCCGGTGAACTGTGCGGCGTTACCCGAGGCCTTGGCCGAAAGTCTGCTGTTTGGGCATGCCAAGGGCGCCTTTACCGGCGCTACCCGCAGCACCGAAGGCTTCTTCACCCAAGCGCAGGGGGGCACCTTGTTTTTGGACGAAATTGGCGAGCTAACACTGCCCTTACAGGCCAAACTGCTTCGCGCTATCCAAGAAAAGGAAGTTCTGCCAGTCGGTAGCTCGGAAACCCAGCGGGTGGACGTGCGCATCGTGGCGGCAACCAACCGAGATCTTCGGGCAGGGATTCGAGCAGGTTACTTCCGGGAAGATCTCTACTTCCGCGTCAGTACTTTCCGCATCAACGTCCCTGGCTTGTCAGCTCGCCTAGACGACATCTTACCCTTGGCCAATTACTTCTTGGTCAAACACAGCCGCGAAGACAGGGTGCTTCAACTGGCACCGGAAGCCGCAGCCAAGCTGCTGGCGTATTCCTGGCCGGGCAATGTTCGAGAACTCGAGAATGTGGTGCAGCGGGCCATCGTGTTAAGCAATGACGGCGTTATCGCCGCCAGTCAGCTGGTATTCGACGAACCCGCAGACCACGACTTATATAGCCAAGGCCCAAGGCCTGTAGAGAGCAACGTGCATTCCTTGGATGCCCCTAACGGTCAGCGAGAACGTTGGCGCGATGCCCAAGGCCTGCCGTCTAATCCGTTTAGCGCCCACATGGCGGCTCAAGACGGCTTCGACGAACCGTCAGACGAAAGCGCCGATGGCGGCTCAGGATTACAGGGCGCCATGGATGCCAACGAGTTCCGCATCATCGTGGATACCATTAAGAACACGCGTACTCGTCAGGAAGCAGCAGACATGCTGGGTATTAGCCAGCGAACTCTGCGTTACAAAATTGCTCGGATGCGCGAGCGTGGCATTCAAATTCCTAAGCGACGGTCTGCGTAAATTATGTCCAGTGTAAATACTCACTATCAAAATCAGGTAGCTGATCTGTTGAGTCAGATTCGCGCCCATCAAGGCGAGCCCAGCAGTCGCGCCGACATGATCCGCAGTGATAGCGGTGATATTGGTAGTGTTCAAAGAACCAATGAGTCCAGTAAAGGCAACTTTGGCACCTACATGGTGGACGCCTTTAACGACGTTAACGACACCCAGCAAGCCAGTGCTGACTTGAAGAACGCTTATGAACGCGGGGAAGACATACCACTTACGGATGTGGTGCTTTCCATGCAGAAAGCGTCCATCGGTTTTGAAGCAACACTGCAGGTGCGAAACAAACTTCTTCGAGCATACGAAGACATTATGAATATGCCGGTGTAACGCGGCATTTGAACGGCGAAAGCTGAAAAGAGACTCCCATGGCAGAAGCAACTCTCGATTCGAATCCACAAGCATTGGCCCCCACCGGTGGCGGTCAGGTGGCAGCGCGCAGCAATGTTCCCGCCGCCTCTGGCTCCAACCTCAGCGGTCCGATGGATGACCTAGGCGCAGACGGCCTCGATAACAACGAGACCGATTCCGGGCCGCTTGGTTTTTTGAATAACCCCGATGTACAGCGAATTCTGCCCTACGTGATCGGTACCTTGGTCCTAGCCATATGCATACTGTTTTATCTGTGGGTTTCAGCGCCTACTTACCGCTCGGTGTATCCGGGTATGTCTGAGGCCGACCGGCAAGAAGCTAAAGATGTTTTGGACGGTGCAGGCTTTGCGCCGCGGATTGATACCAACAGCGGTTCCCTGCAAGTGCCGGATGAGCGCTACCACGAGGCACGGATTTTATTGGCCTCTCAGGACATTCCGCGCAGTGCCACGGCCGGTGGCTTTGAGAGCTTGCTTGAACAAGGATCCATGACCACCAGCCGGTTCATGGAGCAGGTCAGTTATCGAGCGGCGATGGAAACCGAACTGGCAAAATCTGTTACCGAAATTTCCACCATCCGCGGTGCGCGCGTGCATTTGGCGGAACCCCAGCAAAGCGTTTTTGTCCGTAATCAGACCCCCGCCAAGGCATCGGTGGTGGTAGTGCCCCACCCGGGACGCGTGGTAACCCAATCTCAGATCAAGGCCATCGTGCACTTGGTATCGTCCAGTGTTCCTTACTTACCGTCGGAAAATGTCTCGGTGGTAGACAATACCGGTGCGTTGCTCACGGATACTGCGGGTGAGAACGCCATGACCCTCACCACGGCTCAGGCGGAGCACAAACGCTCTTTGGAAATGTCCTATAACCGGCGCATCGAACAAATACTGGCGTCCATTGTTGGTATGGGCAATGTGCGCTCCGAGGTTGATGTGACCCTAGACTTCACGGAAGTTGAAACCACTTACGAAGAATTTGATAAGTCCGGAGTCGGTCCCCGTACACGCTCCGAGTCGCTAGATTTTGAGCAAGATGCGGCGATCGGCGCCTCCGGCCTGCCCGGCAGTTTTTCCAATCAGCCACCGGCCGCCCCGGATTTTGCGCAAACCGGAAACTTACCCGAAGGCGAAAGCGCGTCTTCCAGCGGCGTGTCCAGTTCCTCCACCACGCGCAACTACGAGCTTGATCGCGAGATCCGATACGTGAAACAGCAAGTGGGCAGCATTGACCGGGTTTCTGTGGCCGTTGTGATCAATCAAGACGCATATATTTCGCCAGCAGAAGGCGAGGCCGATGGTATCAGCGCGGAAGAGCTGGAGCGTTTGACGGAAGTGGTCAAGGGCGTTGTTGGCTTCAGTGAAGCACGGGGTGACACGGTCGCCGTCGTGCCGTCCAGCTTTGCGGTTCCCGTAGACTTGGTACCCGAAGTACCTTGGTGGGAGGATGAGAGCATCGTGGACCTGATTAAGTACGGTGCCAGCTTAGTTCTGATCCTACTGATCTTGATTTTTGTAGCCCGCCCGATTATCCGTGCGAACATGCCAGCAGACGACGATCTGGATATTCCGTTGGCCTCCTTGGATGGCGAGCTGTCGGACCAAGACTTGCAGATGATCAAGCTGGGTGAAGGCGAAACCTTGGAAGAAATTAAGGCGAAGTTGAAGCCGAAGAAATCCTCTATCCCCTTGGATATGCTGGATACCGCTAACAGTTATGACGATAAGGTAGCCGTGCTGCGAATGCTGGCCGCCGACGACCCAGGTCGAGTCGCTAACAGCATTAAACGATTGATAAAGGCGTAGCACGCCGCTAACGGATAAAGAGCATGGCTGAAGTCGCAGAACAAACCCTAGAAGGCGCAATGTCGCCTGAGCTGGCATTGGAGATGGAATCTCTGAAAACCACCGAGCGAGCGGCGCTGTTAATGTTGCTCCTCGGGGAACAACAGGCGTCGGACATCGTTGGCTACCTGAATCCCAAAGAAGTTCAGGCGTTGGGCACAGCAATGGTTGGTGTATCTGATGTAAGCCAAGAAGCCGTGGACAAGGTGCTGGATGAATTCATAACCGAACTCAAGAAGCAAACCAACTTAGGCCTTGGTTCTCCGGATTACATCGAAGGCGTGTTGAATCGAGCCCTCGGACCAGAGCGGGCCTCGTCGGTGCTCAGCCGTATTTTGCCGAGCTCTTCAAGTAAGGGTCTAGAGATCTTGTCTTGGATGACGCCGCGCTCCATCTGCGACATGGTTGGTAGCGAGCACCCTCAGGTTATTGCAATCATCTTATCTGTATTGGAGGACGAAACCGCAGCCGACGTGCTGACCTTCCTGCCTGCGAATATTCGGCCCGAAGTGATTCGCCGGGTGGCCTTGCTGGATACGGTTCAGCCCAACGCTATGGCCGAGCTGGAATCCGTGATGGCCAAGCAATTTGCCCAGTCCACGACGACGTCTTCGGCTGCTGTGGGTGGTGTTAAGGCTGCTGCCAACATTATGGGCAAGACGAAGCTCGAGATCGAAACCACCGTAATGACGGACATCAGCAGTGAGGACGAAGACTTAGCCCTGCGAATCCAAGACAACATGTTCGACTTCGAGAATTTGGTCGATCTCGACAACCGCAGCATCCAAATTTTGATGCGCTCTTTGGAGCAAGAACAAATGGCATACGCCTTGAAGGCGGCGCCAGATCCGGTGGTGGAGAAGTTCCTTTCCAATATGTCACAGCGTGCCGGCGCGATGTTTATGGACGAAATGGAGATGATGGGCATGGTTCGGGTAACCGACGCCGAAGAAGCCCAGCGCAACATCATTCGTCAGGCTCGAAAGCTGCAGGACGCCGGAGAAATTATCTTAGCTTCTGCGGATGGTGGCGGCTTTGTCTAGCGCGCCAAATTCCTCCCAATTTGTGGCGGATCCTATTTTTAAATCCGCCAGCGCTCGGCAGCAGTTTGCTGATTCCCGGGCACTGGCTAATCCCAGCTACGGCCCGGAAGATGGCTTTGTTGGCGTGGATGGTGCCAAGGCCTTGGGCTTTGCTGCTGAGATGGCGCCGGCTGCAGATGCCCCAAGTCAGCCCGACGAGCCGGCAACGTCAGACAGCGGCAGTGTGGATGTCCAAGACGGGCCTTCCTCCCAAAATGACCTGCAACGAATCACCGAGTTGGAGGCGGCCCTCGCTGGCCAGCAAACAGAGAAAGAAGCTGAAATTGAACGCGCCAAGGCGCAGGCTTTTGCAGAGGGTCAGGCTCAGGGCCAGCAGGAAGCCAAGCAGATGCTTGAGATTGAAGGCGCCAACGCGGGTGCCCAGCGCGCGATCGAGCTTAGCGACATGCTGGGCGAGCTGATGAGCGACGCACGGCGCCACCTGATCCAGCATCAGGATTTATTTGACCCTTTGAAGCGCTTGGCACTGTCTTTAGCCGAGCACATCGCACGCCGGGAGCTGACGCTAAGTGATGAGTCCTTGTCGGCGTTTATCGAGGGAGCCATTGCGGAAATTAATCCGCTGCATCTCAACGAGCTCGTGATCCACGTATCACAAGATTGGTTTGAGCGCCTGCAGCAACCTGAACTGGCCGAAATTTTTAACGAATACACCATCCGGCGTGACGACGGCCTGCAGCCGGGCTCTGTGCGGCTGGCGGTAGAAGACTCCAGCATTGATGACTTCATAGAGCATCGGGTCAGCCAGTTGAGCGAGCAGCTGCTGGGAAATACCCCGCCGCTTCCCGAGCCCGTTGCGCCCGGTGATTTAGAGTCGGTTGATGCTTATGGGCCGGTGGATCCGGGCCTGGCTTCAAGCGAGTTCGATGATGAGGGCGCCATTATTCAGGGCGACTACTCCGAGGTGGACGATATCTTTTTCCAGCGGCCTGAAGAGGATTAGCCGGGACTATGCTGAATACTCAGGTCGCGCCTTTTCAGGCCCACGTTGAACACGCACAGGCGCAGATGTCTCGGCCCGAACCCCGACGCTATGGCGTGCTCACGCGCATTGTTGGGCTGACGATCGAAGCTCGGGGCCTCACCGCGACCGTGGGTGCGATTTGCCGGATTTTGAAAAATTCGGCGAAGTCCGACGATGTCGGTGATGATCGAAGACACTATGTTGATGCGCAGGTGGTGGGCTTTCAAAGCGGCACGGTATTTATGATGCCGCTTTGGGATGCCGCTGGTCTTCATGCCGGTGCAAAGGTGTATTTGCGCTCCGACTCGGATAGCGCTCCCGTGGGCGAAAATCTGCTGGGTCGCGTTGTCGATGCCTTGGGTGAACCGCTGGACGGTTTGGCGCCGGTTAAATGCTCTGACAGTCGAGGCCTGCAAGGCGCACCCGTCAACCCCATGCAGCGCCAGCCAATTGAGCGCGTGCTCGATGTTGGCGTTAAGGCCATCAACGCCATGCTGACGGTTGGCTGCGGTCAACGTCTTGGCCTCATCGCCGGCTCCGGTGTCGGTAAAAGCGTACTGCTTGGCATGCTAACTAAGTTCACGTCCGCTGATGTGGTCGTCATCGGTCTTATTGGCGAACGCGGCCGCGAGGTAAAAGAATTCATTGAACAGATTTTGGGCGAACAAGGCATGGGCCATGCGGTGGTAGTTGCAGCGCCAGCGGATAATTCACCCCTGCTGCGTATTCGCGCCACCAATCTGGCGCATCTATACGCTGAGTATTTTCGAGCGCAAGGGAAGGACGTGCTGTTGCTGGTAGACAGCATGTCCAGAGTCGCCCACGCCCAGCGAGAAATTGGCTTGGCCATCGGCGAACCGCCAACCTCCAAGGGTTATCCCCCGTCGGTTTTCAGTTTGCTACCCAATCTCATCGAGCGCACAGGCACCGGATCCAAGGATCAAGGCAGTATTACCGCGATGTACACGTTGCTGGCGGAAGGCGATGACCTGCAGGATCCCGTCGTGGACTTGGCCCGGGCATCGTTAGATGGACAGGTGGTGCTCAGTCGCGCCCTTGCCGATGCGGCCCACTACCCGGCCATTGACCTAGCCGGATCAATTTCGCGTCTGATGCCGGCGCTCGCTGATACAGATGACTTAAACGCGGCCAATACCTTTCGCAGGTTATGGACTTTGTATCAGCAAAATATTGACCTGATTCAAGTCGGGGCATACGAAATGGGCACGAACCCAGACTTGGATCGTGCCATTGCTTTGCGTACCGTAATGGAAGAATTTTTACGCCAGCCCATGGATGAACTGGTGACCTTTGAAGACGCCCTGACTCAGTTAAGAGAGAGCATCAATGTCTAGTGCGCTAAAGCAATCAGCCGCGCGGTGGACTTCCTTGGCTGAAGGCGTTGGCAAGGAAGCGGGCGAAGCGCAGCGGGCTCTGGTGGAAGTGCGCGCAAAGCACAGCAGCCTTTGCGCCGAGCAAGAAAAAATCCGCTGTATGAAGCAGGACTACATAAGCCAGCTGAAATCTGCTGAGGGCACCGAAGACAATTTGCAGCAATCGACGCAACTGCGGCGCTTTATGGGTCAGCTGGATATCACCACTCGGGCGATTATTGATCAGCTGGCGCAGCTGCAGCAGCAGCAACAAACCATTGCCGCGCGATTTCGAGAGCTCAATAGTGAACGTATTAAATTCGAAACCTTAGCGAGCCGCGCTAAGGAAGAGCTGGCCCAGCGCGCTCGCAAAGCCGAGCAGAAAGAGTCTGACATGCTCAACGCCCTCCGCTTTAGCGCCAAAATACCGAAAAACGAACCGGGTTCAGGCGCCTAGACGCCCCGAACACGCGTTGATTCCCCTAGATCGTGACGGTTGTGGCTTCCTTGGCACGTAAATTGCTCATCTTTACGCAACTTTACTAATCAGCAGACAAGAAGATGTCCGAGAATTTTCTTTCATTTGTTACCAATGTCGCGCCAAAGGTTGCCAAAACTGGTTCGGATTTATCCAGCAACCCAGAGCCGAATAGCCCCCAAGGGGTTGAATTTGCTAGCATTTTTAAGAAAGAGCAGGTCAAAGCGAATGGCCTTGGCGGCGCTGTGGAACAGCTGGACGGTGAGGTTCCGGCTTTTGCGAAGGTCGCTGAAGACGTACAGGAAAGAAACCCTAGCGAAACGGCAACGACCACTGAAGCGCCGGTTGGTTTGCCTGTTCTTCCGACAAGCGGCAATGCCTTGCCCGAACTGTCGATCCACTCCAGAGGTCTGCAGGTTGGCCGAGTTATTTTGACTACCGCACATCCCAAGGTCAGTGAAGAAAGTCTGAACCAGTTTGCGCAAAGTCAGGCGTCGGAAGGGGTAACACTCATGGCCGAGCAGTCTATGTCACCAGATACAAAAGCCCCCCAAACCCGCGGCATCTTGGAAGGTTTGATGGGACAGCAGCAGACCACGGCGAGCCAGCAGCCAATAGCGCCGGTGCAAGCGTTGCCTGCTCAGCATCAGCCCGGGGTGACGATCGAGAAAGCACAGCAAGCCATGACCACACCGCTGCCAGCGGGTGGGCAACGCCAGGCCTTCGGGGATTGGCGCCAATATACCCAGCCGGCCAGCGCTCTGGGGTCGCAGGATCCCAGCAAAGGGGTAGAGGCATCTGTCAGTGACGCCTTGGCCGCCAAGGATGCCCTCGCAGCAAATATGCCCAAGAGCGCCGTCACCAAGGCAGCGGGGCAAACACCTGATGCAAGTGTCCGGTTACCGCTGGTGACCGGGGAAGCGAATCCGGAGCGGGCTTTGGATTCAGCACCGTTGGCGGGCAGCAGTGATACGGCTACGCAAGCACAGCAAACCTCGTCTGCGGGCATGGCCAGCGCTGGGATAAGCAATCCTCAGGGAGCGCTGGCGCACAGCCCGGCGACCGCCCTCGCAGGTGGTTTGGTTGAAGCGCTAACGTCCACCGACAACTCGCAGATGCAGTCGCGGCTGCAGCCTTATCAGGCCTGGGCTCAGCGTTTTGGTGAAGTGTTGGCGCAAAAGCTGTCGCTGGCGGTTAAAGATGGTAACTGGTCGGTAAGGCTCAACTTGAACCCAGCTTCCTTGGGGCCGGTTGGGGTAGAGCTTCAGGTGAATAACGGCGGCATTGAGGGTCAGATTGCGGCGAATGATGCTAATGTGCGTCAACTGTTAAATGACTCGTTGCCAAGGCTGCGTCAATCGCTGGAAGCGCTGGTAAGTGACAACGCCGGCGTAAACATCGAGTTGAGCGATCATCGTGAGAACGGTGCAAAACAGCAGCGGGAACCGGACATTGAAATACCCGTGGATTTGCTGGCTGAAGAATTCATACCTCTGAAAGAAGCGATTGCCGACGGCAACATTCTTCGAGATGGATTAAATGTTTTTGTTTAAACTGACTAGCGTATAGCAGGAGTTAACAGTGGCTGAAGTAGAAGAAGAGGCGCCGTCAAAAGGCGGGCTGATCAAAATCATTCTCATCGTATTGGTAGTACTGCTGGTTGGGGTGGCGTCCGCTCTGGGTGCATTGTTTTTTACCGGTTTCTTTGACGAAAAAGAAGCGGATGCCGCAGAAGAGGCCATAGCGGAGCTTGAGGCGGAAATCGAAGGGACAGATGCGATTCAGGCCCCCGAAAAAGTGGCAAAGGAAACGGAAGAAGAAGAGAAGTTCAAGCCCACGTACTATACCTTTGAGCAACCGTTTGTTGCCAATGTGGCTGGTTCCAGAAAGGTCATGCAGGTCACCATAGCCGTGATGACCTACTACGACGAACGCGTTGTTACGGCCATTGGCGATCATAAGTTCGCGATTCAGTCGGCGGTTTTGGATCGGCTGAGAATGGTTACCGAGAATCAGCTACGTGAGGAGAACTTCCGCACGGACCTGCAAGAAGAGCTGGGGGTGATCATGAATTCGGTGCTTGAGAAATTCGAGGAATTTAAGTTTGCCGGTATTGAAGAAGTCTATTTTATTGGCTTTGTGGTTCAGTAGCCCAAGGGCGCGTAACCTAACAGGATAATAAGTCCCTTATGGCCGACGAAAACGACAAGCTGTTAACCGATGAAGAGCTCAATGCCATTGAAGAGATGGTTGCTTCTGGCGATTTGGGCGGTGACGGCTACAACGTCGGCGTCGCGGCTAGCGCCTACGATCTGACGCTTCAGGACACCAGTGTTGGTGTCAACGTCACCGCAATTGAGCAGATCAACGATCGCTTTCACCGTTTTATGCGGGCCGGACTGCTGGACGAACTGCGCTACAACGCCCGACTGCAACCCGGTCGTATCGAAATCATTCGCTACGGCGATTATGTGCAAAGCACCTCGCCGCCGCTGTCGGTGAACGTAACCAAAATCGATCCGTTGCGAGGCGAATGTCTGGCGGTAATTCATTCACAGGTGGTCTTTAGCTGTCTGGACAACTGGTTTGGCGGCTCCCCGCAAAGCCTGACATCTGTTGCGCCGGGCAGAATATTCACGCCCACCGAATCAGCGGTGATCGAAAAGATTCGAGGGGTTATTTTCGAGTCCTTGTCAGAGGCTTGGGCGCCTTTCCTGCAAGTGGAATGTTCCCTGTCTACCTCAGAAATCAGCGCAGTCTTTGCCAACATAGCGGCAGACGATGACATGATTATTTTGAATCGGTTCGAAACCATAGGCGATGGAGAAGACCTAGGCTACGTCGACATCGTGTATCCCTATGCAAGTCTCAAACTTGTGCGCGACGTGCTGCGCTCGCGAATTCAAACCAGCGGCAGTGACGACGAGGCAGATATGCAGTGGGGCGATGACCTAGTTGAGAGCCTAGACGAGGTGCCCATCGAAGTGGTCGTGACAGCGGCCCAGCTGGATATATCGGTTGAACAACTGTCCGCTTTGAAGGCGGGCGATTGGTTGCCCATAAGACCGCCAGAGCATGCAGAGGTGTCGGTGAACGGGTTTCCGGTCTTCACCGCCGAGGTCGGCAGTAAGGGCAATCAGGTAGCCATACAAATAGTCGAAAGCGTAATGCCAGAGGAAGACTCATGAGTGAGACAGAAGAAACAGGACAAGAGCCGGAACAGGCCGCGGACGGAAACATTAATCAAGATGTGATTCGAGCGATTCCCATCACCTTATCCGTGGAAGTCGGCACCACCACATTGAAACTCCGAGACCTGCTGCGTTTGTCCCAGGGCAGTGTTCTAGAGCTGGATCGTGGCGTAGGAGAGCTCATGGACGTGAAAATCAACGATACGGTAATCGCCAAGGGCGAAGTCGTAACGGTGGGCGACAAGCTGGGTATCAGCGTGGTGGAAATCGTGGCCCCGCTGGAACGCGTGAAAACGGTTTAGCGCATGGACATGTCGCCGCTGGTATCGGCGGTCTTAAGTTTTGTTTTTGTAATTGGCCTGTTGCTGGCCACACTCTGGTTCGTCCGTGCTCGAGGCATTGGCGTCGGGTCCATGAACGCGAAAGAGCTGCGGGTAGTGAACAGCCTGCGGCTTGGCAACAAACATCGCTTGGATGTGGTGGACTACGCAGGCCGCCGCTTGTTGATTGGTGTGGCTCCCAATCAAATCACCCTGCTGGACAATCAGCCGCATTCGCCAGAGTCCGAGGACGAATTGCCGGATCAATCCGCCGCCGCCCAAAACGCGGAATCCGGCTCTTTTGCCGGTCAGCTGCGCCAGCTCTTAGATCAAAACCGAGCCAGCTAACCACTGGTATAGCGTGTTTGCGGCTACGCGGCCACGTTGCTATCGGCGGTTTCTTCTTTGACGTGACGTCTCCCGCTCGGGTTCTTCAATGGATGACGCCAGCAGGTTTTTCACTTGGCTTTCCAGTTCCGGCGTGAGGCCGGTGCCCAGCCAGGTGGGCATGTTGTTTCGAATCTGAATCAACGCCAAGGTGCTGCACCCCTGACCCCGAGCATTTAACCAATTGCCAAATTGGGCGTTGCGTTGGCTTGGGTCATGGGTGACGGCGGCTAGCTGGCGCAGGTTCTGCACCAAGCAAGGTAAAACCGGTCCCGCAACCGATGCGGTTGCCGCGTTGTCCGCAGGTGCTGCGAGGCTGTTCCGCTGGGCTTGGACCCGCTTTATGTAATCTTGCGCAGCGTCCGGTAGCGGCACGTTGGGGTCGAATCCGTTTGGACCCAACCGGTAGCTGGCCAAAGCCAAGCGCATGCGCGGTTCCGGCGCGAAAGAACTCAAGTCATCCAAGAGCTCTCGCAAGTAGCGCGCTCCGGCATCCACGTTAGTGCAGGGATCAAATAAGGCCTCGCGCTCGTCAATGCCCAAATGGTTTGCCGTGATCGGCCACTTGATTTGCATCAGACCCAAGGCGTCCGCGCTGGAGACGGCATTTGGATCCAAACTGCTCTCAACGACGGCAATGCCGATCAACAAAAGCTCCTCTAGCTGATAAGCCCCGGCCGCCGCGGTGAAGCAGTCTCGGTAGGGCAGGTCTTTTAGCAGGTCTTGGGGCGCTGGGGTGCTTTGAGATATGGACTGCGCCGTGACCGCAGGCTCTGCTGCGGCGGCACCCGAGGCATCACTGCCAGAGATGGGTGCCCCCACGTTGGCATCCGCGGCGCCGGATGCAGTGTCGCCATCAAGGGCCGCCGCTGTCGGCGCCTGCGGACTATTGGCCTTTTGCTCATCCAAAAAAGCCGCCAGCTGCGGGGGAATGTCTAACTCAACCACAATGGGTTCATCGCCCGCTGAATCTTGTTCGCTAGCCGTTGATCCATCGCTAGGCGCCAGCACTTGGGCCGGGTTATCGCTACCAAGAGGCGCGTCATCGGCGGACTCGCCAATGGTGGGAGTCGATGTGCTCAGCAGACCCAAGGTCAGGCAAAAGATTGCCGACTTTCTCAGGGCTTGGTACGAGCTGCAGCAGCGGAGGTTGGGCATTCCGAATCTCAACGAGTCTTGTTATCTAATGATATACAGATCTGAGGTCATGGGAGAGGGGTCAGTACCCTGTCGAATTCCCGACGAACCGCGGCCCCTGCGGCATTCAGACCGGCAAAATCCCGCCACATATCTTTAACTAATTGATTTATATAGATAATAAAGATGGCACATTCTTTGCTTTCAAGGAAGAAATGAAAGCTTAGGCGCTGCGCAAGAAAACGCTGACGCCCTGTGATATCGAGAAAGTATGAACCAAATATACACGAATGTGCGGATAGGAATGATGAAGCTCCTGCGGAGTCCAGCATCGCTGGCGCTTATTGTCATGCTCGCCAGCATCCTATTGCCTCAGCTTTCCTATGCTGAGGGTATTCCTGCGCTAAAGATTCTCGAAGGTAATGACGGGGGAACCGAGTACAGCCTGTCTCTGCAGCTCATCATTGTGATGACCCTGTTGGGGTTACTGCCGTCGATTTTGATTTTGATGACCTCGTTTACCCGCATCATCATCGTGTTGTCGCTGTTGCGTCAGGCCATGGGTACCGCCCAAACGCCACCCAATCAGGTGCTTATCGGCATCGCGCTGTTTCTGACGTTATTCATCATGAATCCGATTCTGCAGGCCATTTACGATGACGCTCTGGAGCCGGTGCAAAACGATGAGATCACCTTTCAAGAAGGTTTGGACCGGGCACGAATTCCCTTGCAGCAGTTTATGCTCGGACAAACTCGGGAAAAAGACATGATGCTGTTTATGGAGATGTCGGAAACCGAGCCAGTGGATGACGTCGCCGATGTGCCCTTGTCGGTACTGGTGCCTGCCTTCATCACTTCAGAGCTGAAAACCGCGTTTACCATTGGGTTTTTGATATACATACCTTTCATCATCATAGATCTGGTGGTCGCCAGCGTGCTGATGTCCATGGGCATGATGATGTTGTCGCCCATGATGATTTCGATGCCCTTTAAATTACTGTTGTTTGTGTTGGTGGATGGTTGGGGGCTGGTAACTGGTTCCCTCGTTGCCACCTACATGACTTAGGCGGCGCAATGGATACCTCCCTAGTCATGGACATTGCGCTGGACTCCTTAAAAGTCACCATTTTGGTTGCCGCGCCCATTCTTGCCGCCGCGCTCCTCTCGGGTTTGATGGTCGGTATTTTACAGGCCGCTACCTCGATTCAAGAGATGACCCTCAGCTTCATTCCAAAACTGGCTGTCATGGTCTTGTCCTTGGTGATCTTTGGCGAATGGCAGATAGCCGTATTAGCCGAGTACTTCAATGACATCTTTGAACGCATTCGCACGGTTACGTTGTAGCGCCATGACATTTTTTGTCGCTGAAATCGTGGAAATGCTGCAAACCTTCATGTGGCCGTTTGTGCGTGTGTCAGCGGTGATGATGACCGCGCCCATTTTTTCTCAGCGAGCGTTAAATCTGCGGGTTCGTATCGTAACGGGATTTGTTCTGACTTGGATGATCTATCCCTTT
>Ga0181579_10001578_pt1 | contig 18766 bp, 13 predicted proteins | sample 071ome_24_FD_132996 | JGI IMG/M metagenome (GOLD analysis project Ga0181579, IMG submission 132996) | Coastal salt marsh microbial communities from the Groves Creek Marsh, Skidaway Island, Georgia - 071402CT metaG (megahit assembly) | ecosystem: Environmental > Aquatic > Marine > Intertidal... | reverse complement strand
TTTTTCGTATTCTTCGCTGTCAGCACATGGCAGGATTTGCATTTGTTAAAGATTTTCTTGCCATTTACTGCATCCCCGGCCGGTTGCGCGAGCGCCCCGCCAGCCAGCATGGCCAGCCCCAGCACAGCCGCCATCAACCCGCCAGCCCGGCGATAGGAAACTATCTCGTTCATCGCAGCCTGTCCTTTCTGTTTTGCAATTTCATCCGATATGCGAAACACCCCAGAACAGGGCCCGCCCGCCACAGCCGCTTACAAAAAACAGCCGAGCGCGGGCGATGCAGACCCGTTCTGATTATTGGCCTCATTTGAAGCGAACGACAAAGTCATCCTCATAAAAGGCCTTGGTGGTCACAAGACAGCTGCTATCCTCATCAAAAACAAAGACAGTGGCTATCTCGGCAACCACCGAATAGCGACAGAATTTGCCGGAGCCGCCCAGCATCCCAGGACATTCTTCCAGGTCTGTATGCGGAACACCTTGCTCAAATGCCTCATAGGACATAGCACAATGATCGTCAGCCAATGCAGCCTGACTAAAACCAAACATTCCAGCGATGATTAGAAATAAAAATACACGCATCTTTCTCTCCTCTCCATCAAGTCATCCGGGCCAGAAGGGACCGGGGTGACCTGAAAGACTCCCGCTGATTAACAAAGGAGTCAAATATACCGGAAAAAAACCATAACCGCCTGTTATTACTTATTTATTAAATTTTTTTAATATATTAACAGAATTGTCGGCAGACAGGCTTTAGGTGGCTCTGGCGGCGATAAGCCCTGGGGAAAAAAATTCTCGCGGGCTTGCCATTTCGGCCTACAAAAAGGCAAGCTGAAAAAAGAGAGAGAAAGCGAGCGAGCGAGAAAGGAATGGGATTTGCGTATTACATCAACTGGCCTGTTATTTGAGGAGCCGAGCCGAGCCTCGCCCGGTTATCTGCTGATCGCCCCGGTAGAGGGGGATGAGGTGTTTTTGCTCGATGCGGACGGCCAGCAGGCGCATCACTGGCAGACTGGCGGCGGCATGACGAATTGGAGTTATCTGCTGCCGAATGGCCATCTGTTCACCAATGAGCGCTGTGCTGAGCCAAAAGGTGTCGCGCTGACGGTCAGCGGGCGGATGGTGGAATATGACCCGGCTGGCCAGATTGTCTGGGCGCATGAAGACCCGTATCAGCATCATGATGCCCGCCGTCTGGCCGATGGGGCGGTTTATGCCAGCTTTACCGAATTTTCTGCGGATGAAAAAGCAGCTGTCGAGGGCGGCGCGCCTTGGGCTGATATTGAAGGCGGCCCCTTTGGTGAGGCGATCAGGCAGGTGGATGACAGCGGCCAGATTGTCTGGGAATGGCATCTATCCAGCATGGGTATGGACGCGTTTCCGCTGCATGGCAACGCCGCGCGCTGGAGCTATGGCCATACCAACACCGTCTGCCCGCTGGCAGATGGGCGCTATCTTATCTGCTGCAAAACGCTGAATATGCTTTTTATTATCAACCCGGCCACGGATCAGGTTGACTGGCGCTATCAGAATCAGGAATTGGGCGGCCCGCATGATGCCCAGATGCTGGATAACGGCCATATTCTGGTATTTGCTAACGGGCTTTATGCCCAGGATTTGCACCATAGCCAGATTTGGGAAATTGATCCGGCCAGCAATGAGATTGTCTGGCGCTATAAGGCGCGCGATAATATGACCAGCTTTTTCTCGCCCCATATGGGCGGGGCGCAACGCCTGCCAAACGGCAATACGCTGATTTGTGAGGGCAGTAAGGGCTGTATCTTTGAGGTCACGCCAGAGGGTGATATTGTACGCGAATTTGTCAGCCCCTATTTTGTCCAGTCAGAGAGCTTTGGCAGCCATAATTGGCTGTTCCGGGCCAGATGGTATGAGGCGGGGTCGGCTGAGATAACCGCCCTGCTGGCCGGGCGCTGAGGGGGCCAAGCCATGCGTGAGCTGGAATTTGACTTTGTGATTGCAGGCGGCGGCTCCGCAGGCTGTGTGCTGGCCGCCCGGCTGGCGGCTGAGAGCGGGGCTAGCGTAGCCCTGCTGGAACAGGGGCGGCGCGATACCAACAGATGGATTCACATCCCCGCGACTTTTTTCAAAGTGTTGCAGAGCCGTGATGCGGTGGTGGTGACTTCAGCCCCGGATGCCTCGCTCAATGACCGGGCCTTTCCGGTGCCGGGAGGCCGGGTTTTGGGTGGCGGCTCGTCCGTCAATGGCATGATTTATATGCGCGGCCAGCACGCTGATTATGACGCATGGGCTGATCAGCATGGCTGTTCTGGCTGGGATTATGCCTCCGTCCTGCCGGTTTTCAAGCGGCAGGAAAAAAACACCCGCCTTGATAATGACTGGCACGGCACAGCGGGCAAGCTGGTGGTTGCGGACCCGGCCCCGCCGCACCCGCTTTGCCAGAGCATTATTGATGCCGGGCAGGCAGCCGGGATCCCGGCCAGTGAGGATTTCAACGGCGCCATTCAAGAGGGGGTTGGCTGGTATCAGGTAACCGCACATGCCGGCCAGCGCCAATCTGCGGCGCATTGTTTTCTGAAACCTGAGCTGGGCCGGGAAAACCTGTCCTTGCTGACCGGCTTTCAGGTGCAGCGCATCCGCATTGAAAATCGCCGCGCCAAGGCGATAGAGGCAAAGGATGCAAAGGGCGGCGACTGGCTGATCCGGGCCAGGCGTGAGATTATCGTGACCGCCGGGTCCCTGCATAGCCCGAAAATATTGATGCTGTCCGGCATTGGCCCGCGCGATGAGCTGAACCGGCATGGGATAGAAATGTGCCATGAAGCCGATGCGGTGGGGCGCAATTACCATGATCATGTCGGCACGCCAGTAACTCGCAAATTGCTGAAAAAAGAGGGGCTGTTCGGGGCGGATAAGGGGCTGGCCGCGCTGCGCCATGGCTTTGATTATTTTGTGCTGGGGCGCGGCTTACTGAACTCCAACCTGCTGCAGGCCGGGGCCTGTGTTGATACCGCCGGGCAGGGCCGGCCCGATGTGCAGTATAATTTTGCCCCCTTTGCCCCCGGCGCGCCGGGCAGCCCGCCATTGCCCTATCATGCCTTGCAGATTCACCCGATGACCATGCGGCCAGTCTCGCGCGGGCGGGTGGGGCTGACCTCAGCTGATCCGGCAGCTGCGCCCAAGCTGGAAGCAAACGCGCTGGCGGCTGAGGAGGATTTGGACTGTCTGCGGCGCGGTGTGCGGCTGGCACGAGAGATGTTTGAGGCATCTCCGCTGCGTGAGATCACCGGGGCAGAAATCTGGCCCGGCCCCGATATCAGCAGTCGTATCGGCTCCAACTCGCTGGATGATGCGATACGCGCACAGGCGCGCACCATCTATCACCCGGCTGGCACTTGCCGCATGGGATCAGATAGCCGGGCGGTGGTGGATACTGAATTGCGGGTGAACGGAATTGACGGGCTCAGGGTGGCAGATTGCTCAATCATGCCGGCCCTCACCTCAGGCAATACCAACGCCCCGACCATGATGATAGCCGACCGCGCCGCCGATTTTATCCTGGCTGGGTAGGGGGATAATCAGCGAGGTAGATATTTCTGAAATATCCCATACGAGACCATTTGCCCGGGTCATTTTTAGGATTCCAGCAGCTGGTTCTTACCCGCTTGCCAATATAGTTCTCCGCCCTTTTTGTTACGGACAAGTCCTGGTCAAAAGTTGCAACTTTCATCCAATTCTGGCTGCCATCTTCAAAAGTCAGCCGGGTGGTGCGTGATCCATGATAATTGATATCGCGATCAGCTTTTATTAATATGCGTGGTTCATCCTGCATGACGACTTGGTCTTGTGATACCGCCTTTGCCTTTTCGGCTTTAAGCCTCTCTATTTCCTCTTTCTGCTCTTGATTCTCCATGGCAAGATTTTGATTCTCTCCTTTGACCTCCCTTAACTCATCTTCTGCTTGCTCCCAATGCTTAAAAACTTCATTCAGTGTAGCTTTCAAATCCTCTTGTTCCTTTTTGCTAACCAAACCATGTTTTTTCCAATAAGTTCTATCAATTGTTCAAAGGTATTAGCTGCACCTTTCAGATAGAGAGGGTGCCACTCCAACAGGTCTTCGACTGAAATTTTTTTCTTTTTTCTGGGTAGCGTCAGCAAATCCGATAGACTGTCCTCACTCTCATTATCGGGCCTAATAACAGTTACAACTGTTCGTGGTGGATTCTGATCCGAGAGAATGAAACGCCCTGTCAGTATCTCATCATCCTGACCGATAAAATTTGCAGTAACCTTAAGCCTCTTATTACGGGTTTCTTTGTGATCTTTACAATCAAATAGATCAATTTGAGTTTTTTCCTCATCGCTAAAACGGATGCCATATCTGAGGGGGAAGGAATCCAGAGCGGCGTGTTCACTAGGCATTACCACGACAGTCATGTTTTTTTCATTGAAACTCATTTGCCGGTCTCCTCAGCATAGGGGGATGATTGGCAGGCCATTCGGACATCTACCAATCCAAGCGAACCTATACTCCCGCTGGTTAATTTTTTGAGTCAAACAGATTACAAAGAACCGCCCGGTTACGCGATAAAGGTTAATGGCGGCTATACTCCCCCTAAGAGCTACGAGGGCCAGATGACCTGTTTTTATACAGGTGGATCAGAATGACATATCTTAGAAAATGCCAATTTTGGATATGATAATAGGTCTGATTTTCCTCTACCTATTTGCGCGGCTGTTGCTGGCGGCGGTCAGGTTTCTGGAAAAAAAGACCAAATAGCTGGCCAGCATCGTGGATAATGCCCCCTACCCGGCTTTGGCCAGCGCCGCATCCACCGCCGCAACAGCGCGGTCCACATGATCGCGGGTAAAGACCAGCGGGGGTGAGAAAATCATCTTATTCGCCTGAATCCGCACCCAGACCCCCTGCTCCATACAGGCTTTCTGCACCGCCATCAGATAGGGATCAAAAGGCGGGTAAGGCTCTTTGGTTTGCCGATCCTTAACAAATTCAATCGCCAGCATCAGCCCGACCCCGCGCACATCACCCACAGAGTCATGGCGGCGCAACCCGTCGAGCTGTTCCAGGAAATAGGCCCCGACCGCGCCCGCATTGGCCGGCAAATCCTCATCCAGCACAATCGCCAGATTGGCGAGCGCCGCCGCACAGGCCAAGGGATGGCCAGAATAGGTATAGCCATGCATCAGCGGGGCCATCGGATCATCCTTTTCCCAGGCCGCCTCTATGCGCTTATTCACCATTGTTGCGCCCAGCGGCACATAGCCCGAATTAATCCCCTTGGCGAGGCACATAATATCCGGCTTTACCCCCCAATGACGGCTGCCAAACAGCGTTCCGGTGCGCCCAAAGCCGGTGACCACCTCATCTGCTATCAGCAAAATATCATACTTATCGCAGACCGCGCGCACCAGCGGCCAGAAATTGGCAGGTGGGACGATCATGCCGCCCGCCCCTTGCACCGGCTCAGCGATAAAGGCGGCCACCGTGTCCGGGCCCTGATGCTCTATTTCGCGGGCCAGATTGGCGGCACAGATAGCCCCCAACTCCTCAGCATCCTGAGTCCAGGGATTGCGATACAGATACGGGTTATCAATATGAAAACAACCCGGCAGGGCAGGCTCAAAAGCGCGCCGCCAGGGCAGGCCGCCGCCTACGGACAGGCCGCCAAAATGCACCCCGTGATAGGCGTTTTTCAGCGAGAAAAATTTGCTCTTTTCCGGCTTGCCCACCAGCTTCCAATATTGGCGGGCGATTTTCAACGCCCCTTCCACCGCGTCTGATCCGCCAGAGGAAAACACCGTCTTGACCATCTCCTCCTCAGCCAACATCTCAGCCAACAGGGCAGACAGCTTTATCGAGGGCGGGTTCGAAGCATTGCCAAAAGTATTGTAATAGACCAGCTTATCCAGCTGATCGATAATCGCTTGCTTGATCTCCGGCCGGTTATGCCCGACATTCACATTCCACAGGCTGGCGGTGCAATCAAGGTAGCTGTTACCATGAATATCGCTCACCTCAACCCCATCACTGGCGGTAAAAATAACCGGCGGGTTCTGTGCTGATTTTTTCGGATCAATCATCGGATGCCAGACATGACGGGCATTATTTTCCAGCAAGAAATTCACCTGCCCCTGTTCCCCGGTTTCGATCATGGCATCCTCCTTTAACGTTCTGTTTTTTTTATTAAAAACAGCCCTTGTCCATTCAGTGTAAAGGCTGGGCCTCTGGCGCGTCAAGCATCGCTGGCCTGATCAGCTGCCCCTATCGGATCAATCGGGGGCAACGGGCCGCCAACCACCATTTCAACCGCGCGCGCAGCTGCCAGAAGCGCGGCCTCCCCGCGCGGCTTGCCTATCAGCTGCAGCCCCACCGGCAGGCCACCCGGCCCCAGCCCAACCGGCACCGAAATAGCTGGCAGGCCGGTAACAGTCGCCAAAAAAGCGTGCCGCAGCCAATCCATATAACCCTCAAAGCGCACGCCGCCCACTTCCCGCACCCATTCTTCTGATTGCTGATGCGGCAGACAGCCTACCACCGGACAGGCCAGCACATCCCAATTTTCAAAATAGCTGACCATCGCATGATAAAGGCGTGTGCGGTCCAGATTGGCATCTGCTATATCGGCCATGCTCAACCCTTGGCCAAATGTGACATTTTCTGCCAAAGCCGGTTTGAAATGGCGGGTGATTTTATCCGGCATCCGGTGCGTCAGCGTCGCCCACATGATCCCGCGCAGCGTGTGATAGGTGCGCTCCAGCCCGTCCAGCTGTGGGCAGGTCTCCTCTATGGTTGCCCCGGCGGCTTGCATTTTTTCCAGCACTGCTGCCAGATGCGCACGCACCGGCTCATCGACTGGGGCCAGACCATTGAAATCAGGGGTGAACCCGATCCGTATTTTGGGTGAGGCGGCCAGCACTGCCTCCTGAAAACTGCCGCTTTCACATCCCGGATAGGAAATCGGCGAGCGCGGATTATGATCCGCCATCACATCCAGAAACAGCGCACAATCACGCACTGACCGCGCCATCGGGCCGCTGGTTCCCTCAATCAGGAAACCGGCCTCGGTCTGATTGGCAACCCGCCCGGGAGAGGGCCGCAAACCGACCACCCCGCAAAAAGCTGCCGGGGTGCGCAGGCTGCCCCCATGATCAGAACCCTGGGAAAGCCAAGTCTCACCAGTCGCCAGGGCCGCCGCCGCCCCGCCAGAGGAGCCGCCCGGATTAAGGCTGCTATCCCACGGGTTCCGTGTCGGGCCAAAAACCGCATTAAAAGTATTGCCGCCCGCGCCCATTTCCGGGGTATTGCTCTTGCCTACCACAATGCCGCCGCGCGCCTCTATCCGGCGCACCATCGGATCAGTTTTTTGCGGGATAAAATCGGCCAGCCCAGCGGTTCCGAAAGTTGTTCTGACCCCTTCAACCAGCGTTAAATCCTTGATCCCCAGCGGCAGGCCGCCCAGCCATTTTGGCCCGGGCTGTTGGTCTGCCAGTGCCGCAGCCGCCGCAAAAGCGCGCTCCGGACAAAGGGTGGGCATGGCATTAATCACCGGCTCTACCTCTGCCATGCGCTGAAAACTGGCTTCCAGCAGGTCGTTCGGGCTAATCTCACGGCGGGCCAGCAGCCGGACAATCTCATGCGCCTCATAGCGGCATAATTCCGGGCCGGTAAAAGCGGCTGCAGGTTTTTCCGACATGAATTCCCCTTCTGGCCGGGCCATTTCCCGCTCAGCTAGATGATCAGTCCAGCGCGTGCACCAGCTGGCCCTTCCAGACAGTCTGGCGCACCTGCATATCTGCTATCTCTTGCGGGGCCAGTTCGGCCAGCGGCTCATCCAACACAATAAAATCAGCCCATTTTCCAGCCTTCAGGCTGCCTGTCTGGTCTTCCATTCTAAGCGTGCGCGCGCCATTGATGGTAAAAATTGGCAGCGCCTGTTCCAGTGAAATAGCCTGCTCGGCGTTCAGAATACCGGGATAGGCCTTATCTGCATTCTGGCGGGTAAGCATCCCAGACAGGCCCGACCAAGGGTTGGCATCCGGGGCTGCAGCCGGCCAGTCTGAGCCGTAGGCCAGCTCCGCCCCGGCAGCCAGCAGGTCAGCTATCCGGTGGTTTTTATGCACCCGGTCTGCCCCCAGCAGGGCTGTCTGAATCGGCGTGGCCGGGTTGGGAAACCACATTTTCGGCGACATTTCAGCTATCGCCCCCAGCGCTGCGAACCGCCCCAAATCAGCGTCCGAGACATAATTTGTATGGGCGATTTCATGGCGCAGACCAGAGGCACCATTGGCCTTGCGCGCCGCTTCTATTGCGTCCAGACCGCGCCGGATAGCATTATCCCCGACCGCATGCATCTTAACCACAAAGCCGCGCCGGTCCAGCTCAGCAACCGTTGCAGATAAATCTTCCGGGGCCAAAAGCAGTGTCGCATCCGGGTCATGGCTGGCCACATCATAGCCGCTTTCCGCCAGATAAGGATCCAGAAACGAGGCGGTAAAGCCGGGGGCCACCCCATCCAGAAACAGCTTGGCAAAATCTGTATGCAGATTCTCGCTGCGATACTCCCGGCGCAACCTCTCCATCACCTCATAGGGAACCGCCTGCTCACCCAGCGGGCTTGTGCGCACAATATGCGCCGCTGTATGCAGCGTCAGATCACCGCGCTTATCCGCCTCAAAATAGGTTGACAGCTCGGTTTCATAGGCCATCGGCTCCTTAAAGGCAGTAAATCCCATGCTATTGAAATATTTGACAAAATAGCGCACTGCTTCTGCCATTTCATCCTTGCTACGGGTGATAAGGGCGCGCACGCTGGCGGTGGCACTCTCTGCTAAAATACCATTTGGCGCGCCGCTCGCCGGGTCGCGCTCCATCACCCCGCCTTCTGGCACCGGGCTGTCTTTTGTCACACCGCCCAGAGCCAGAGCCAGAGAATTGCACCAGACCAGATGCTGGCTGGTATCGGCCAGAATAATCGGATGCTCGGTGGAAATCTGATCCAAAAGGGCCCGTGGATTGCTGCCCATCTCGGCGCGCATATCATGCCGCCAGGGCCCGCCATAAACTATTTTTCCGGCTGGCAGGCTCTCGGCCCGCTCCTTGACCGCAGCAAGCAGCTGATCCAGCGTTGCCCCATAGCCAACATAAATATCATAGAGCGACCGGCAAGCCCCCCACAAAGCGTGGGTATGACTTTCCACCAGCCCCGGCATAACAAACCGCCCCTGCAAATCATGCAGCTTGGTTTCAGGCCCGGCCAGATTGAGAATTTCGGCAGAGCTGCCCACCGCCAGTAATCGGCCTTCGCGCACCGCCAGCGCTTCTGCTGCCGGATTGGCCATATCGCCGGTCAGCACCCTGCCATTATGCCAGATAGTCTCCGCCTGTTGCATCGCCTCTCCCCCTCTGGCGGCTCAGGCTGGCTGGTCGGCAGCGCGCCGTTGCCAGAAATGGAAACCCAGCCAGACCAGCGCGGCGATAATCGCTGGTGTATAAACCACCGGGTCGCCGCTGATGATGAGTCCAGCCAGCAACAGTCTGAGCAGCACTTCTGTGAACCGCAACGCGCCAAAATCAAAACGAGCCAGCGCACTCGACACCATATAAAGCGCCAGCGCCAACCGGCCCAGCAACAGCAGAAGCGCGCCCCAATAGATAGTGCCATCATAGCCCGGCAAATAGCCGCCTCCGGCCCCGGCACTCGGGTCCTTAACCGCCGCATCGATCAGCAGCAATTCCGGATAAAAGGCAAAGACAAACGGGATAACAAACAGCACAATGCCTGAGCGAACTGAGGAAAAGCCGGTCGCCATCGGGTCTGCCTTGGTAATGGTAGAGGCGGCAAAGGCGGCCAGGGCCACCGGCGGGGTAATCGCTGAGGCAACGGCAAAATAAAAGATAAACATATGCGCGGTAAAGGTTGCGATCCCCAGCCCAATCAGCAGCGGCCCCATCAAAAGCGCCACATTGATATAGGCTGGCACGGCTGGCATCCCCATGCCCAGCAAGACGGCGAGAACCATCGTGATAAACAGCGCAATAAACTGAAACACAACTGACCCGCTGCCACCCAGATCAAGCGACAGCAAGAAGCCCAGAATATCAATCGCCACATATTTTGACAGGCCGGTAAAGGTCAGGCAGACATCAATCACGGTCACCGCCAGAAACATCAGATACAAGGTAGCAATGGTAATGCCGGACTCTGAGAGCGCATCCACAAATTTGCGCGGCTTGGCCCGGAAATCCTTGTCAATGAACAGCAAAACCGCCACCAGAAAGGCTGCCCACCAGCCAGCTGCGCTGGCATCACCAGCGGCGTTTTGCAACAGCTCCAGCAGCCAGGGCACCTCTACCGCCCGGCAGACACCATTCTCAATCACCGTGACTGCCCCGAATAGCGAGCCAGCCCAGCCGCAGCCAACCTCATCCTTTGGGGTCAAAAGCAAGAACAGGATCAGCAAAATAGGCAGGAAAATCTGCAACAGATGCAGCCGGTCCGCGCGGGTAATGCGCATATCCTCGGACACCTCGCCGACTGCCTCAATCCCCTGCTTGCGCGACTGGAAAATAACTGACAGGAACAGGCAGAAGAAATAGGCAATCGCTGGCAGGGCCGCGGCAATAATCACCTCCCGGTAGGGAACTGCTGTCAGGGCCGACAGGATAAAGGCTGCCACCCCCATCACTGGCGGCATGATCGAACCGCCGGACGAGGCCGCTGCCTCTACCCCTCCTGCAAACACCTTGGAAAAGCCGCGCTTCAGCATCATCGGGATGGTCAGAACCCCGGTGGACAGCACATTAACTACCGGCCCGCCGGTGATCGTGCCAAACATGGCAGATGAGAAAATCGCCGCGTGCGCCGGCCCGCCCTTCATCTTGCGGGTCAGCAGGAAGGACAGCTTGATCAGTGCCTTCCCGCCGGCAGATTTACCAAACAGTGCTCCCAGCATGATATAGGGAAACACAATATTAATGGTAACATGCATGAAGCGGCCCAGAATACCGGATGAATTATTCACCAGCGCATCATTGACATTGGGAATACCGTCAGTGAAGGTGCGCGGCTCTCCGCCCAGCTTGGTCACCGCATATTTGTTAATGTCATCCGCCCCGAAAAAATACCAGACCAGCACTGTACCAATTGTATAGAGCGCTATGGCTAGCGATATGGCCACCAGCGGCAGGCCCCAAACCTTGATGTTATAGCCAAGGAAGATCAGCATGGTAACGCCCATAATCAGGGCCAGCCACACGCCAGTGGTATTCATACATTTGGGATCATCCACACTGTCCGGAATAGGCAGCCCATATTCCTTGGCAAAGGCAACCGCATCTTTCAACGCCGTCTGCATCAGCATCGCCCGGTCACCGCTAACCCGGTCTATCAGGCAGACTGATGAAATCTCAATCAGATAGGAAATGGAAATGGTAATCGCCGCCACAATCAGCGCGATATCCATAAACAGGCCAAAGCCGCGTTTCAGAGAGCTGGCCCCTTGCCAGCTGCGCCACATGGAATGTTGCAGCGAGACGATAATCATCATCCAGGCAAAAACCAGCGGATAAAACCATTCTGGCGGAAACCGGCGCACCGATAATTTTTCGCTGTTGAGAATGTCGCGGATAAGTTCATCCAGCCCCGGAATAGAGGGCATGGAATTGACAATCCCGACAATAACCATCGCCAATGCCATGCCATAGGCAATTTTTTTGGCGATACCTGTCTTTTCAGAAGCGGCTTCAGGCATTTCTGACATTGCTTAACACCCGGTCAATTTGATCATCGGTAATAAAGTAATAAAACAAGGAAAGAACCCGGAGATTCTCATCAGGAAAATCCGGGTTCTTTATCGGGTTTATGCAAGCCTAATCAGGGCTTGGCACAATCAGGGATGGAATAACCAGCCTCTTCCCAGGCACGGATAGCGCCCGGATGGAATTTATAGGGGCTGGGGCCACACACACCGCTGGCCGGATCATCAAATCCGACATTGGCAGCGAACGGGGCTTTTGCCATCAGCTGCGGCAGGGTTTCCACAAACGCCTTGGTCAGCTGATAGGCCAGCTCCTCGTCCATATCCTTATGCACGCCAATAGAGCCCACTGTGGACATGCCGCGGAAGATGCCATCTTCTGACGAGACAGACCAGGAATCACCCAGAGCCGCATCAATATCAGCAGCCTTGGCGATAAAGGGCGCATTGCCCGGCGCCTTCATATAGTTCTTCATCCCCTCGCTTTCAAAAGCAGCTTTCGGAATCGGAAAGGCTGTCGCCCGGCCGGCCGCGCCGATTTCAATCACCCGCTGATTGGGGAACAGTTCTGGTAAAACCGCTACATCAACGGTTCCGTCCGTGATAACAGCAGATACCTGGCCCCAATCTGTTTGCACGCCGGTATAGCCATCGCCATCTTTCAGGCCGGTCACAATCTGGATAATCGAACGGGCGTTATTCAGAGCAGCACCGCGCGGCGGGCCATTCATCACCTTTTTGCCTTTCAGATCATCCCACCCTTTGTAGCCCTTAGTGTCATAGGCCATCATAAAAAAGACGCCCAGGGAATAGGGATTCAGCATCCGCAGATTGGCGGCCAGCTCCTTGCCCTTTTCCGGCCCAAGCGAAGTATAGGGGCCAACACCCCGGCTAAGCAGGAAGGGCAGAATCATCGGCATGGTTGCAATATCGGTCTTGCCTTCTGCAACATTTTGCACTGAATTTGTCAAAACCGCTGAATCATTCAGCTGGATATTGGCAATCCCGCGCTGGGCTGCGATTTCAGCCAGATGGGCCGGGCCGAGATAAGCAGACCCGCCAGGCGAGACTGTCTCAGCGCTCAGATTCACTTGCGCGACAGCGGCGCTCGCCCCCATCGCGATGGCCGCTGTCATACCGGCCAGTAACCTTAATGCTTTCATTTTTTCCTCCGTTAAAATCACCACCCTGAAAAGGCCGGCCAGATGATAACTGACTCATGCCACATGGCTTATTTCAACATTCCGTCAAACCGGACTAATCCGCCACCATGCTCTTTTTTCAAGCCGTCTAAAATTAAAACAGTCAAGCATAAGCTGGCATATGTCAAGCAACCTTTCTTGCCCGCTGGGGCCAGACATTGGCTGCCCCAATAGTCAGCTTTTTTCTGTTCCGGTCGGGTGCGCCACCCCGTCTATCATCAGTTTCGGGGCCGTTGACACATCTGTCAGCTGAGGCCGGCTCGCCAGATACGCCCGAACCGCAGGCAGCTCAGCAATCGCGGCGGCATAATCTGCCAGCCTTGGCCAAGAGGGCAGCAGCTGCGGATCCAGATGGCGGGTCAGATCAAGATTGTGAAAAGCGGCAAAATCACAGGCGCGCGGCGTATCATCCAGCAAGAATTTTCCGCTGCTGGCAGCCAGAATCCGCTGCAAATCATCAAAGCGGGACTTCAGGAAGCGCAGCGTTTTCTTGCGCATTTCGATAAAATCCTCACCAGTGGCAAAATTCACTGTCGGGTTCAGCGGGGCCACCATTTCCTGAGCCCCGATAAGGATTGCTTCGGCCCGGGCGGCGGCAACCGGGTCTGGCAGACGCAAGCCAGCCCGCGCTTCCAGATAATTCAAAATAGCCACCGACTGGACGATCTCATGCCTGTCATCCACCACCAGCAGAGGCAGTTTTTTGAACATAAGCTCTGGCTTCACCGCGGCCCATTCTCTGCCAAAATACTCCCAGGCCATCACATATTCATACTCTATCCCGGCATAGCGCATCAGCATTTGCGGGGCCTCAGCCAGCGCCTGCATTTTGAAATAGACCAGCTTCAGGGACATGGCTTGCTCCTTTTGAAATACCAATAAAGCACCCGCTGCTACAGCCTACCGGTAAAAATAACGGCTCGGCAAGCCAGACAGCGTAACAATTCCGCCCGGCTTGTGCTGAGGCTGACCATGAGGCAAAGTGTCTATGGCAAAAAAGGGGGGAAAGCGATGATACGCACCGGCAAGCCAGCAGGCACAAAAGACAGCAGGCCCAATATTGTCTTGATCATGTCAGATAACCAATCGGCTGATTTTTTGGGCAGCTATGGCAATGCGGAAGTCAAAACCCCGGCGATTGACCAGCTGGCCAGCCAGGGCAGCCTGTTTGAAAATGCCTATTGCGTCAATGCCATGTGCTCACCCTGCCGTGCCTCAGTGCTGACCGGGCTGATGCCATCTGCCCATGGTATCCATACCTGGCTTGATGATGGGCTGGCTGACAAATGGCCGGAGAGATGGAACGCCATCGGGGAATTTGACACCTTGCCGGACCGGCTGAAAGCCAGCGGCTATCATACCGCGCTGATTGGCAAATATCATCTGGGCTCTGCCTGGCAGCCGCCCCACGCCTTTGACCATTGGGTAACTTTTCCGCATGGCCATACGATCAGCTTTTACGACAATCAGATGATCGTCAATCAGGACAGCTTTACCCATAGAGGCCATTCAGTTGATTTTTTTGCCAGCCAAACGGTGGAATTCATCCAGCAGCAAGAGGCCGCTGAACAGCCCTTTTTCTGTTTTGTGCCTTTTAACGGGCCTTATGGGCATTGGCCTTCTATCAAGGGGCGGGCCAAGACCCGCTTTGCTGATCTCTATGATGACAGCCCGCTGGCCAGCGTGCCGCGCGAGGGGCTGAACAAGCGCGTTCTGGACAGGTATATCCAGCGCGTGCTAGAGGCCGGGGCTGAGCCAAATGAACGCTTTGCCGGCCCCCTGCTATTGCCCAATGAGACCGAAAGCATCCGCAATTATTTTGCCCAGATTTCTCTGGTAGATGATGCGGTCGGGCGCATCATGGCGCAGCTGGAGGCCAGCAATCTGGCTGAGAATACGATCATCATCTATACAGCCGATCATGGGTTTTCCCTCGGCAATCATGGCATCTGGGGGCATGGGCTGGCTGCCTGGCCAGCCTCTATGCACCGTCCCAGCTATCATATACCGCTGGTGATGCGCGGGCCTTCTCTGGCCAGCGGGCCGCGCCGCCAGCTGGTCAGCCAGCTGGATCTGGCCAATACGCTGCTGGATGCGTGCGGGGCCGGGTTGCTAGATACTCCGCGCCAGGACAGCCGGGTGATTAATCTTGGCGACCGGCAGGCCCGCCACCGGGAGGCGGTCTTTCTGGAACAGGAAGAAAGCCGCGCTATCCGCACTGAAACGCATCTCTATATTGAGAGGTTTCAGCATACCAGAATTACCCCGCTGGCGCCGGAACTCTATGATCTGGGCGCGGACCCGGAGGAGCGCAGCAATATCTCAGAGAGCGAACAGGCCGCCCCGATTAAAGCCAGACTGGCTGCTGAATTGGCCAGCTATTTCCAGCATCATGCCGATCCGGCGCGCGATCTCTGGGCTGGCGGAACGGCCAAATCCAATCTCTCCAATCTGCGCTTCTGGCAGCAAGCCTGGGGTTCGGGCTGGCAATGCGGCTTTTAGAGCGCGCGGACCGGCTTCAGGAGGGAAGCAAAAACCCGGCAAAAAAAGCAGCTATCTCGGCATGGGCTGTCAAGGGCAGGATATGGGCGATATGCTGGTCCGGGCGCACAATCACAACGCAGCCCTTGTCCCGGTCAATGCCGCGCATCTGGTAAATATCGCCGCGCTGCTGATCGGCGCAGAAAATCTTTTCATAATCGCGCAGGCCCAGCTGGCCCTTGAGAGGCAGCAAGATTTCCGGCAGCGCCATCAAATCCAGGTCCCGGTGATACTGCCAGAAGACCGCGCGCAAATCGATGACCGCATCCGGGTCTGCCCCGGCAGGGGTGAATTTATGTATCGGCGAGTCCGGGCTGTCTGCCAGGAAGGCGCAGAATTTACCAAAATCTGTCTCGCCTGAAGCAGCGTCTCCGGCCCCGGCAAAAGCAAATATCCGCCAGCGCGCATCTGCCTCTATCACATGGCCAAGATGCAGCGGCTTGGCATCTGCCAGCCGGATAACCGGGGCAGAATGAAGCCTTGTGCCGATCTCAAACCCAGTCGCCAAACCTTGCCAGCTATCCGGACCGATCAGGGCTGACTGGCGATATTTCACCGTTACCCCCGCGGTGAAGCGGCCATGCTCAATAAAATGCTGCTGGAATTGCGGGGTCTTGCCAGCTGCCTCATCCCCGGCAGCCGGGGCACCGATAATCCGCGACCATTCATGGTCAAAATCGATCAGGTCCTGGGCAACCTTCTGGCGTTCAGCAGAATAGCTGTGCAGCAGGGACGGCTCAACACGCCGCTGGAGTACCGAGATCAGCTTCCAGCCCAGATTGAAGCTATCGCCCATTGAGACATTCATCCCCTGCCCGGCCTTGGCACTATGCGTATGGCAGGCATCCCCGGCGATAAAGACGCATGGCAGCCGGTCTTCTTCCTGTCCAGCCGGCACATCATCAAACTTGTCTGTCAGGCTGTGGCCGACTTCATAAATAGACCACCAGACCACCTCTTTTACATCCATGCTGTAGGGGTGGAGAACCCGGTTGGTCGTATCAATCAGCTGCGCGGCGGTGATGTCCTTGACTGGAATCTGCTGGCCCTTGGACAGCTTATCCAGCTCAATATAGACGCGCATCAAATGGCCGCCTTCACGCGGGATGAAGATGATATTTCCTTCGCCAGCCGATTTGATCAAGGTCTTCATGCGGTAATCTGGAAAATCCGTGACTGCCAGAACATCCATCACGCCCCAGGCCTGATTGGCCCGATCCCCTTTCAGCTCGCGCCCAATGGCACCGCGCACCGCACTGCGCGCGCCGTCACACCCAACCACAAAACGGGCCTGAATCTCCTCCCTCTCGCCCGCATGCCCGGCATCACAGCGATCCAGACTGACGGTCACCGGATAGGCAGCAGTCTCATCAATGCTGAGGCCGAGCAGCTTGCGCCCGTAATCCGGCTCCAGCCTGGCAGGCGCGTTCCGCATCAGCTCCAGATAGCGGTCATGCACACGCGCCTGATTGAGAATAACATGCGGCATTTCAGACAAGCCATCCTCAACATCCTGAATCCGGCCGCTGCGCTTGATTTCGCGGGGATTATCCGGGTCTGGGTTCCAGAAAACCGTCTCATTCACCCAGGACGCCTCACGCATCACCTTTTCAGCAATGCCAAAAGCCTGAAACATCTCCATCGACCGGCAGGACAGACCATCTGCCTGACCTTTTTCCATCGGGCCGGTCTTGCGTTCGATGATGCGGGTGCGTATCTCTGGATGGCGGGCTAGCTGGGCGGCCAACGTCAGACCAGCCGGGCCACAACCCACAATCAGCACATCCACCTGACCCGCCGGCACCGAGGCGGGCTGTTCAGCAGCAGTAAAAATATCCGGATCGCCTGACCGAAATCCATTCAAGTGAAACTGCATAACACCCCTCCATTATGGCCAGGCTGACCCGAGCAGCCGATTGACCTGATAAACTGATTTAATAAGTTGACTTACTATTTTTCTTTTACTATGAGTCCAGCTATGCGTCAATAAAAACCGTGCCAGAAAAATGGCGCCAGAAAAAGCGTGCCAGAAAAACTATGTTAGAAAAAACCATATTAGAAAAACCGTGCCAGAAAAATCGTGCCAGCGGGCCCTTTTTTTACCGGCCTGCCCGTAGCTGACAAAAGGAGTTTTCAAAAATGTCACGCCTTGCCCCCCGCTACTGGCAGATGCCCGGCCATTTAATTCGCCGCCTGCATCAGCTCTCTACCCAGGTATTTTTGCAACAGGTCGGGGCAGCCGGCTTTAATTTGACGCCGGTTCAGTTTGCCGCCCTGGATGCGCTGGCAGACCGGCCGGGCATTGATCAGGCGAGGTTGGCAGAGGCGATTGCCAAGGACCGCGCCACTATCGGGGCAGTGGTTGACCGGCTACAGCAAAAAGGGCTGTTGCACCGGGTGGTCAGCGGCCGAGACAAGCGGGCCCGTGATCTCTGCCTGTCTGAAGAGGGGGAGCGCGTTGTTGCGGAATTGCGCCCGCTGGTGATCGCCTTGCAAGCAGATATTTTACCCGGCCTGACCAAGGCTGAGATTGCTCAATTTATCCAGCTGGCCGCCAAAGCCAGCCGCCTCGCACCAGAATTGCTTGATTAGTTGCCGGGTTAAGTGCGGGCACAAACCCAGCCGCCAGAGTGAACCGGCGCGCGCCCGGCCCGGCCGGTGGTAGTTGACAGATTATTCCGGTTTCGGCGGCGGGGTGGCACCGCGCGTGCCAACCGACTGGGCGGCCTCGCGCCCTCCAAAGCTGGCAATCAGCGCATCCTGATCGGTAAAAGCCTGCTGATCGACCGCTTCCGGCGAACAAATGGCGCGCAACCGTTTTTCCATCTCTTTCAGCACCGGTGCATAATCTGCCTCACCAGCCAGATCGCGGGTCTCTTGCGGGTCCGTCTCCAGATTGAACAGCTCCGGCGGGAAGCCCACATAATGATGATATTTCCATTTACCGCGGCGCAGCATGAAGGCCCCGGACACCGCACCAAAGGCATGATATTCGCTGAATATCTCGCGCTCTGGCTGGGGGTCTCCGGCAGCCAGCTCCTGCAGCCGGGCCAGCCCCCCTGCCCCGGCAAAGGGCACACCGAAATGCGCCGGGATGCTCACCGCCAGATCAAGCAGGCTGACCGGCGTGGCACAGCGCCCTTTTGCAAAGCCAGGCCCGGCTGCGATCAGCGGAATATTTGTGCTTTCCTGATAGAGGGTGGATTTACCCCACAGGCCGCGCGTGCCCAGATTATCGCCATGATCAGAACAGTAAATGACCGTCG
>Ga0181579_10001576_pt1 | contig 18791 bp, 12 predicted proteins | sample 071ome_24_FD_132996 | JGI IMG/M metagenome (GOLD analysis project Ga0181579, IMG submission 132996) | Coastal salt marsh microbial communities from the Groves Creek Marsh, Skidaway Island, Georgia - 071402CT metaG (megahit assembly) | ecosystem: Environmental > Aquatic > Marine > Intertidal... | reverse complement strand
GGCTATGCGATCCAAGCCGTGCAACTCGTGCTGGGTAATCGCCCCTGTGCGATGGGGAACTCGACCCGTTATCAGAGACGCTCGAGCCGGCGAACAGATAGGCGACGCGGAATAATGCTGACGAAAGCAAGTTCCTTGGTCGATCAAAGCATCCAGATTGGGCGTATCCACGACTCCGGGATTGAAAGCCCCAAAGTCGCCATAACCCATATCATCAACCACGATTAAGATTACATTTGGTTTCTTGGAGCTTACCATGGAAAAAGACTAGCCTAACAAAACCGTTTCGCGACACAAAAGTAGTCGCTGCCTTTAGGCCGCGATCGTGAAGGGTAGTACAGGCTTCTAGCCTATGTCAGAACACAGGCCAGTCGTCGCTCTCCGAGCTATGCCCGGTACGACTGGAAATCTGTGTTCCTCTAATAATATCCGCGAGCTAAGGTAGGGCTGACTATCCCTAGAGCCGCAGGGTGAACTTTTCAACTAGGCTGACTGGGGGTAGTCAGCCCTACCAGTCAATATACAAAGGCCTCTATCAATGGGCGTTCTCCTACTTCTCGTTCATGGCTCTTTGGCCATTGAAAGAGGGATGCTCTTCAGCAAGGTGGTCGGGTTTTTGACGACTCTGGTCACTCGCCAATCATTGGATTTCAATTCGACCCCTCCAGTCGGACTCGATCCAGCCCAATTGCGGCCACGATTCCGGGCCATCGTTTTGCTGGCGCTTTCCCGGCGAGCTACGGCCTTCACGGACATACCGCTCCAAAAGATCCTTTAACGCCCTCACGCGATCCGGGAAATTTGCCATCACGTTGGTTGTCTCTCCGGGATCCTTGGCCAAATTGTATAACTGAAATGGGGGCAATCCTCTCATATCCTCTTCAGTAGCCGGAAAAGCCCATCCTCCAGACCCTGGCCACAGGATCAATTTCCAATCTCCCTGACGAATGGCAAAACGGCCGTTGCTGGAATGATGCACGGTCGCTTCCCGTAAGGGCTTATTATACCTTTTACCCAACAAGACGGGGAGTATACTGTAGCTATCTTCGCCCGCATCGCTCGGCAAATCGACACCTACGAGGTCCGCCGCCGTCGACATGAAATCCGTCGTGCAAATAATCTCATTGCTGTGTGAGCCCGCCTGGATCTTTCCAGGCCAGCTAGCGATGAATGGCACACGATGCCCACCCTCGAAGATGTCGAACTTCTTGCCGCGGTAGATGTAGCTGCCTGAATGCCCCGCCAGCGGGAGCTCATCGTCGTCAAAATCCGCTCGAGGGGATTGGCCATTGTCACTGGTGAAGATGATCAGCGTGTTCTCCAATCGCTTGTCCGACTCAATAGCCTCCGTGATCTGGCCCACCACATGGTCGACGAGCAAAACGAAGTCCCCGTAGGCGGTCGAATTGCTACTGCCAATGAATTCCGAGGTGGGGATGATCGGCGCGTGCGGGGCCGTCAAGGCGCAGTAGAGGAAAAACGGCTCGTCTTTGCCAGCCTGCTTTTTGATGTATTCAACAGATCGATCGGTGAAATGCTCGAGCGTTTCCACATGTCGGAAATTATCCGCAATCGGCCCCTTTCTCCAAAAGGCCTTTTCGTCATAGTTCACGGAAATTTCTTCAGGAATCGCAGTTGGCTGGCTATTCTCGACGTAAACAAACGGGGGCGAGGAAAGAGAAGCCGCTATTCCATAGGTATAATCGAATCCTTGAGATCTAGGACCTTCCGTCACCGGCTGGCTAAAATCGATATCGGGGCGAATCTTTGTATCGTAGGTTATCATACGATCGCTTTTCAATTTCCAATTCCAACCTAGATGCCACTTGCCAATCCAAGCCGTCGCGTATCCATTATCTTTAAACAATTCGGCGATCGTCATACGTTCCTGCTCGATGAGCGGCGGCGAATAACCATCGCCTCCCCCGCTTTTTCGAGTCGAACGCCAATTATACCGGCCTGTCATAATACTGTACCGGGTCGGCGTGCAGATCGCCGCGCTGGTATGGGCATCGGTAAACAGCATCCCGCGAGAAGCGATGCGATCGATATGCGGGGTCTCCCAGGCAGCATTCTCGTTGTAGGCGGAAACATCGCCTATCCCCAGATCATCCGCTAGTATGATAACCACGTTCGGCCTATCATCAGCAACTCCTGAACAAATTAGCCCTAGACAAAAAGCAAAGCAGGTAAATCTAGGGTTTGTTCGAGTGCCGGAACCTGGTGTGACTTCCATTCTTCTAGCAGTATTATCCCTTGACGATATTGCCATAGCAAAAGTGGTTAACCGTTGACTCAAATACAACTATCCATTCTTTCTTATCAGAAAACACCGTCTCGCTCTCGCGTCCATTCGACCCCCTACCGGCTTGGTCGCCTCCACCAAACTTATAACCTCAGTCCTCTCCATTCATAGATTTCTTTCCCAATTCTTAACATAGCTAAATGCCCGACCTCACCTACACCGTCAGTATGAAAGAAATCGCTCAAGAAGCGGGAGTATCCGTATCCGCGGTTTCCCTAGCCTTGCGCAACAGCCCAAAAGTTTCTCAAAAGCGCCGCCAGGAAATCGAGCGAATCGCCGAGCGAATGGGCTATGTCAAAGACGGTCGCATTTCCGAACTGATGGAGCACATGCGCTCCAAACGCTCGAACCGGCAGATGTCGAAACTGGCAGTCGTTATCCCCGACCTAAGAGAGCAGGATCTCAAAGAATACCAGCGGTTCGAAAAACTCCTTTCAGGAATTGAAGCTCAGTGCTTGGCTAGCGGCTATGGAACTGACTATTTCTACCTCAGCGACATGAAGGTCAGTCCGAAGCGATTGAAGAGCATTCTCGTTTCTCGAGGAATCCGGGTGGCCATATTGCTGCCCTATCTTAATGGCGTGGGCACCATCGACCTGGATCTCAATGGATTGTGCGCCGCCTCTTCCGGGTACAGTATCATCGAACCCAATGTGAACCGCGCTTGCCCTAACTATTTGCAGATGATGGACGAGCTGCTCGAGCAAGCGCTCGCCCTGGGCTATCGTAGAATTGGATTCATCATGGCCTACAAAAGCGGCGGCACTGGGCACAAGCTCTTCGCCTCTTCCTACCTCTACTATTCCAGCCAGTTAGACGAGGAGGAACGTATTCCCATCCTGGCGCGCCGGGACATCAGCGAAATGAATATCCGAAAGTGGATGGAGGCACACCAGCCGGAAGCGGTTATTAGCTCTGGAGCAATTTACCAAACGCTCCAAAAAATTGGATACACGGCCCCAAACGAAATCGGTTTTGCCAGTTTGGACCTTTCCTATGAGCCCACAGATGCCTCTGGAGTTGATCATCGCCATGATTTGGTCGGTCAGGAAGCCACGCGATTAGCCCTTTCGGAATTGAGCCTTAATCACACCGGCGTACCCGAAAACCCCATGGTGGTCACCGTGGACAGCCACTATCGAACGGGTTTCTCCATGCAAAAAGTAGGGGATCCCGTGAATATAAAGATCCGGGCGACCGCGGCCGGGTAATAAAGTAGCGCAGGCTTCACGCTCTGGTTAACCTAAAACGGAGGACTGAGCCAGTCCTCCATACCCTTTATTGTGATAGCAGGGATACCGTACTAGCGACGCGCCCGCAGTCACATTGCGATTCTTTTAGCATGTGGTATTACGGAAATTACGCGGCAGGAATCGGACTTCAGATATTCAATTGGTAGATCGCTCCATCAATCTCGAATTCACGCCGGCGATCCTTTGAGGGCCAAGCCGGTGGCGCCATCTCACCAAGCCACTCCTCGAGAGCGCCCTGCAGGATATCGAGGACTTCGGGCTTTTCATCGGCAAGGTTGTTGGTTTCCCCGAGGTCTTTGGAAAGGTCAAACAGCCATGCGTAGGCACCTGATTTCACCAATTTCCACTTACCCATGCGCATGGCCTTGTTGGGACCATTGCTCCAGAACAGAGTGCGGTGTGGATTGCCTTTTTTTTCTCCCTTCAGGAAGGGCAGAATATTCACACCATCGAGGGCCAATGCATCAGGCAGATCGATGCCAGCAGCGGCAGACAGCGTCGGGAATATATCCAGTGAGCTCGTGATCCCCTTAAACACTTTTCCTGAACCCAATTGCCCCGGCCAGCTCACGATCATCGGTACGCGCACACCTCCCTCGAATAGAAACAGCTTACCGAGACGCAACTCGCCATTGCTTTGCACACCAGTATACATGGGTCCACCATTGTCGTTCAGGAATATGATCAGGGTATTTTGGGTAAGCCCCGCCTCCTCGAGCGCTTTGACGATGGTGCCAACCGCATCATCCAAAGCTGAGGTCATGGCGTTGTAGTCGCGCTGGGTCTCGTCCATCTCGTCAGGAAAGCGCTGCTGGTATTTCTCTCTGGCCTCGATGGGCGTGTGGACCGCGTTGAAGGGTACGTAGGCGAAGAATGGTTTTTCCTTGTTGCGCTCGATGAAAGCGACCGTTTCCCGGGCAATTGCATCAGTAAGGTATTCCGGCTCGCTGATGATCTCGCTTCCACGGAGGATGGATTGGTAAACGGGCTGAGGTTCCTTCGCCTCAAAAAATGAGTGGGCACCGGCTAGGAAGCCATAGAACTCGTCGAATCCCCGATTAAGCGGATTAAACATGTCCCGTGTTCCAAGGTGCCATTTGCCAAAGATGCCAGTGGCGTATCCGGCTTTCTGCAGCACCTCAGCCACCGTAATGGCCGAGGGCCGAAGACCCCGGTGCTTGGCGTGCGTCTCCGCTGCGCCGGAGGTGTTGAATTCAAATCCAAAGCGCTGTTGGTAGCTGCCGGACATGAGCCCCGCTCGCGAGGGACTGCAGGTAGCAGCGGTCACGTAGGCATCGGTGAATCGGATTCCGCCCTTCGCCAAGCGATCAATATGGGGCGTGGGAATCGTCTTTGACCCGTAGACTGCGGTGTCAGCATAGCCCAGGTCATCAGCGAAGAGCAAAACGATATTCGGGGGACGATCGTTTTTTCCGGTCACTGGTTCAATTTGATCCAGCAGGGCGGCTTTCTTGGCCAGCAAATCCTCATCGGGTACCACTGCAGGCGCTGCTCCCGCATACCGCCCCTGCCCATGGACGCTGGAGAAGGTAAAAGCGGTTGATAGGAAAACGATAAACCCGAGATTGCGCAGGCTTGGGGTATTCATGGAATAAGCGTGTTTCTGCCAAGAGGACCGGTCAATTGGATAATCCTCTCAAACCGGTACGAGTTTTTTTGGTTTCGGGATCGGAAATGGTCAATCGGGGCTTAAAGAAGCTCACTGCATAGAGACCGGACGCAACGCGCGCTCGCGCGACTGGCGAGAGCGATCCCGATAGTAAGACAGGCCGATTCGATACTCCAAAAGCTAATCGCGCTATATTGTTTCGCGAACCAGTTTCCCTTCCAGGAAGGTCAAGCGTTCGTCACGACCCATGTGCGGATAGGTCAGCTTGTTTTGATCGAGGCCGAGCTGATGAAGAATGGTGTTGTGAATATCGCGGAAATGATAAGGCCGCTCAACTGCATGAAGCCCAATTTCATCCGTTGCTCCCACAACTTGACCTCCCTTAATTCCGCCACCGGCCATCCACATGGTGAATCCCAAGTTGTGGTGGTCGCGTCCGATCCCACCTTGGGCTTCGGGTGATCTCACAAACTCGCCTCCCCAGAGCACTAAGGTACTGTCGAGCAACCCTCGCCTCTTGAGATCCTTGATCAGAGCCGCAACTGGCTGATCCGTATGCTGGGCCACGCGCGCGTGGTTCTCCTCGATATCCTTATGGGCATCCCACATGAGGTCTCCCGTGCCGCCACCGGATACAACTGTGATGAAACGTACGCCGTTCTCCACCAGTTTGCGAGCCATCAGACAACTACGGCCATAATCGTTTGTAAGCTCATTTCCGATACCATACAAGTCTAGGGTATCCTGCGACTCCTTAGACAAATCGAGCGCCTCCGGAGCTTCGGTCTGCATCTTGAACGCCAAGGCGATCAGCGAGATCGCCACCTCTAGCGTAGCCTGGGAAACCGGGATATGAGGCAACCGAATCATGGATGCCGGGAAAGAGATGGCAATATATCGGAAACCAGACCGCTTTTTCAAGATGATTCCTACTACGCGTGGTCAGCCGGATACGATTAATACCAACTTAACTCAACCAGCGGTCCAAGTTCTCAGCAACAAACGCGTCGTCCGTCAGACTCGGGTAGCTCGAGCAAACGCGATCGATCGCTTCCAATTGTCCCCGAGACAAACCTTCGTTTTCGTTCAGCGTCCAAATGCCCTCGAGCAATCCTTGACGCCGCAACACTTCGTGTATCCCGGTGATACATCCAGCAAAACAGTTCGCCACATCGAAAATAGCGGCATTGGCATCCGTTAATTGTTGGGCCCGAGTCAACCACGCGGAAGGGATATCCGCTCCCTCTAATTGCTGCAGCTTAATCGCTCGCAAGTCCTCCACCGCGCGCCGCGTCCAAACCGCCCACTGGCCCAGCAGGCCTCCGCGAAAACGCAAATCAGCATTGGCACCCCCTTCTTCGAATCGCGCAGATGTTAAGAGATCTAGAAGAATGTTGTCATCATTTCCTGTATACAGAGCCACCGAATCGATGCGACCAGAATCAACAACCGCCCGAGCGACATCCAAGGAACCGTATCGGTTAAATGGCGCCACTTTTACGGCGACCAGATTTTCGATTTCCATGGCCGCTTTCCAAAAGCCATAGTCCAAACGCCGCCCACCAACCGCCGGTTGCAAATAGAACCCAAATACGGGCAAAATCGACGACACTATTCGCAGATGTTCGATCATCTCTTCATTGCTGGCGTTCGCATATGCAGCCAGGCTAACCAAAGCGAGATCGTATCCAATTTCTCTTGCCAACTCCGCTTCCGCAACCGCCTGGCTCGTCCTTCCCACAACTCCAGCAACTTTAACAATTCGGTCGCCGATGGTCTTTTCATGATCGCGGATCGTTTCAGCCCCCAAGCGTAAAACCGGCTCGAAGAGCCCAATCTCCGGCTTCCGGATCTCGAACTGCGTCGTGTGCACGCCAACTGCAACTCCCTGTGCTCCGGCATCTAGATAGTAGCGGGTCAAGGCCCGTTGACGCCGCTCATCGAACCGCCGATTCCGATCCAAGGCTAGCGGATGGGCAGGAATAACGATTCCCTGAAAAAGGAGTTCTCGAACACGAGGATCTAACTGTGGAGCTGATGACAATCGAAATAAAGTATCCCAGAATGTTTAGCCGAAGGGCTGGCGCTTGCGCCGTGCCGCGAGGATATCTCAAGCTATAACCTAAGCGGCGCTTCGCAAGCGAAGGCCCTACGTGAGAGACAACAAAATACCAAATTATTATACATTTTCAAAGTTTCTCAAAACTTCCCGTCTCGCGTTTCAAAACCGGTTGGCTTTCCATGGGTTTCGCCCTCTTCCAAAATCCAAGCCGCGGTCCAGTCTAGCATTTTCTCGATTCCCACCTCTGGAAAACCAAACAGCTGATGCGACTTGGAGGCGTTGCTCAACCACATGGATTCCGCCCCTGCTCCCGTAAACCGTGGCCGCTTGTGAAACCGCCTCCCGAAAGCGTCCGCCAATTCTCGCACGCTGAGCGTATCCGGACCCGTAATATTGATCGGCACGGCGGGCGAATCCGCGATCTCCAACGCTTGGACGGTATGGTTCAAGGCATCGTTCTGCCAAATCACGTTTACGTGGCTCATGGTTAAATTGATCGGCTCGCCCCCGAACACCTTTTGTCCAATGTCCAACAGCGCTCCGTAGCGGAACTCGACCGAATAGTTTAAACGAATGAGGACTACCGGCGTATGGAATTGCTCGGATACCTCTTGAAAGCGTTTTTCCCGCTCCACACACGATTGAGCGTATTCGCCAATTGGATTCATATCCGAGTTCTCTGTCGATCCCCCAGATCCAGGTGAAACATAGGAATAAACGCAGCCTGTGGACAGGGCCACGATCTTCGAGCTTCGGTAGCGAAAGGCCAGTTCTCGGGCCACCTCCACGTTGATCTCGCGCAAAAGTTGGCCGTTTTCTGAAGTCCCAAACTTCGCTCCGACCAAATAAAACACCGTTGGGCAATTGGGTAGATTTTTTACGAACTCCACATCCCGAAAATCGCCCTTCAAGACCTTTACCCCCAATTGTTCGAAAGCCGATGCATCCCGAAGGCTCTGAAAACGCGAGGCGGCATAAACGGTTTCGGTCCGCCCCAACTCGGATAGCGCCCGCTTTAGCAACGCGCAAAGGTGCAAACCCATTTTTCCGCCCGCTCCCAAAACGATGATGTCGCCTTCCGAGCTTCGAAGGACCTCTATCGCTTTCTCGCTCGGCCGGGAAAGGAAGGTATCCACTTCTTCAGCGGGACAAGGTAAGTCTAGCTCGCTACTTCCTAAAGACATCTTATCAACATATGGATCAACCCCTAGTAGCCTACATGCCCAGAAACAAGTTCAAGACAAAGGGATCCTCGTGAGACAGGCAATTCGCCAGGGCCTTTTTCCGATCCGAATCGGAGAGAGCCCCCGTCTGGATCTGATGATACAAGGCTAGCGCTTCCTCGACATTTTTTGGATCGAGCGTAGCTTCAGCAATAGGCGCGTCAGGGTGCAAAGACCGTATCCATTCGTGCACGACTCGAACGCCTTCCTTGTCAATCGTTGGCAAGCCGATCATGGGCATGTGCCCCGCCCCTTTGGTGGCGATACGATAATAGAGAATAGACCGATAGGGATTTCCGGGCTCGATCAAGGGCGCTCCTTTCAGCCCAAAGTCTCCCCGGCTGTGCTCGTGGCCCAGCATCCGCATGTCCTCGTTGCTGGTAGTGATATTCATCATGGAAACGATCCCCGCCCCGCCGGATCGCCGATGGCATCCCGCGCAATTGCTATGGATCCAGGAACGGGCTCTCGTTTCCAGGGCAAGCGATTCATCATAGGGATTCCCTAATGGCTGTATATCCGCCGCCTCTTTAAAAGTCTGATCGATCAAACCGAGATTGAAAAATCGTTCCAGCTGCCCATCGCGATTCATCTGGCCCGGGAAAAAGGCCAGTGGCTTGTAAAAATTGCTTCCGTGACAGCGGAGACACTCTCCTCTCGCGTAGAATCGCCAAGGCTTACCATCGACCGTTGCGGTCTCCCCTTCCCGCCCCACCAAGGACGCGTCAGTCTGTTCATCGTTCCAACGGTAGGTGTAACCGTTCCAATAGCCATCCCAATGCAGAATTTGCGTCTCTACACGTTTGCCATTCAAGCGTATAGTCTTTGCCAATACGGAATCCTTGACTGGCGAATGACGCGTGAGCTTAAAGGGCCCTGCGCTGGCAATATCCGTTTCAAATCCATCATCGCCAGGAATCGCCACCCAATAATCGGATTCAGCCCCATCCTGCCACATGGGCGAATTAATGGAGAACCCATAAACGCCAGCGGAGGGGGTGGCCTTCTCCGTGTCTTCAAAAAGACCGGTAAGGCTCAATTTGCTGGGAAACTCACTCACTTCCCCTGCCCTTGGGTTGGGAACGAGTCGGTGTAGCCGCTGGTCGGTCGGCCAGTCGATGAATAGAATATCGCCGCCGGCTGCTCTACCGAAAGCGACCACCTGCTTGCGGGTCTCGGCTATGAGATCATTGCTAGTCATCTTTTCGCCATTCAACTTTAGGGCCCAAATTTTTCCAGTGGCCCAATCACCGTAGATGTAAGCCCCTTTAAGCTCAGGGAATCGCGCTCCAGAATTGAAATACCCGCCTGTTACCGAGGCTCCATCCGTATGATGCGAGTAGCTTACAATGGGGGCGACGATCGGGCCGGGCCCACGCTTTTGGTCCGGCTTTGCCGGTATCGGCCCCTCCACTACAGACCAACCATGGTTACCGCCTTTCTCCACTCGATGCACCATCTCGTAGAGCTCCCAGCCCACATCGCCGAGCCAAACATTGCTAGTCTCCGGGTGGAAATCCATCTTCCAGGGGTTGCGAAAGCCGAAGGCCCAAATTTCTGGGCGCGCGCCTTCCATGTCCACAAAAGGATTATCCTTGGGGATACCATAAGGTAGGCCCGGATCTCGTCTGTCCACATCGATGCGGGAAATCGCTCCAGCCAGAGTCGCCAGGTTCTGGCCATCGTTATTCGGGTCCGGCGGGTCAGGCGGAGCCAAATCCCCGACTGGTATGTAGAGCAACCCATCGGGACCGAATTGAATATCGCCGCCATTGTGACCGCCTGCTCCACAGGAAATGATATCCTCGCGGCTTTCCGGCACGATTCTCAGTGAATCATCAAGCCGAAAAGAACTGACCGTCGAGCGATGAGTGCCCGTTGGCTGAATTGCGGTATGAAAAATATAGCAAAGTTGGTTGTCTTCAAATTTCGGATGAAACGCTAGTCCGTAAGTGTTGCGAAATCCCTGGATGAACTTGCTCAAATCCGCCGACAACTCCGGACTCTTTGGCTTCGCATTCAAATCAGACGGCAGTATCCAAATTTTTCCGCCTTGCTCGGCGATAAACATCCGATCGCGCGACTCGAGAACGGTTATAGCCAAAGCGTTTGTGAAACTGATGTGCGGCCAAATGGGTTCGGCTCGGAACGCGGGAATGGGTTCAGGTGTACCCCGAGTCTTCGAGTCCACCCATTCAACGCGCTCTTCCGCTAGAGCAAGGCTCTGCGAGAATATGGCCAGAGAAAGAGCGATAGAAAAAAGGAGCAGCGGGGAACGATTCATAGCGTCATTAAGCGTGCCCAACCGAGCAACCGCAATCACGTTTTCGAAAGTGGCCCAACAGCATCAGGATACGAAAACCTGTTAAAGTTTAGGTGATTAACATCGCTCGCCCGTGGTGCGGACTCGCTGGATCCTCGACTCCGTCGAGGCCAGGATCGCTGCGGCATGTTCTCGCTCAGCCTAAAGCTTATTCTATGTAGCCTGGATTGCCTCTAAGAGGCCCCAACCGACTCATTCGAATTATAAAATATCATCTTCACCGATTCGTTGAATTAACTCTAACCTACCGACCGCTCTGCGGTCGATCCTGGCCCGCAGCGCCAGCGAAGGGATCCAGCGCAGCGATGTCCTTCTTAGATAGTGTCCGATAAATCCAAAGTTTGTAGGGTCGCTGCTTGCGGCGACCGAGTGAATAGAGTATCAACTGCTTCTGCGGACGCCGCGAGCGACGCCCCTGCACCAATAAGTCCAATATCTCCGACTTATCGGACCCTCTCTTACTCAATTACTACTCAAATCCCATACAATCCGGATTTGGTTGATTCCCAATGGCCGTCGGTTAAAAAGCCAACCATCTCTGCCTATAACCGAAAACCGGATGCGAATCACCCCGACAACGACACAAGGCTCGAAGCCCATAACGAAATACATCCTAGCCCTAGGAGCAACGCTGCTTATCCAACAGGCCACAGGAGCCCAATCCGACGCCTCCGAAGCCGTCGACTTCAATCGGGACATTCGGCCCATCCTCTCCAACAATTGCTTCTTCTGCCACGGGCCTGACGGCGAAACCCGGGAAGCCGACCTACGGCTGGATATTCGAGAGGATGCCATCGAGGCCTTCGCCTTTGTTCCGGGCGATCCCGAAGAAAGCGAATTGGTCTATCGCATTCTCAGCGACGACAGCGATGAAGTGATGCCTCCGCCTAAATCCAACCATTCGCTGAGCGACCAGGAAAAAGCGTTGTTGCAACGTTGGATAGCCGAGGGAGCCGAGTACGAAAGCCATTGGGCCTACACGCCAATCGAGCGCCCCGCCTTTGACAGCATAGACTCCATCGTCGCCAAGCGGCTGGAAACGAAGGGCTTGGGCTTCTCGCCAGAAGCCTCGAAAACCACCCTGATCCGACGCCTGTCTTTCGATCTCACGGGCCTGCCGCCCAGACCGGAAGCGGTTCAAGCCTTCGTCAATGACAAGGATCCCAAGGCCTACGAGCGACTAGTCGACGAACTTTTGGCATCCAAACACTACGGTGAGAAGATGGCGATCCATTGGCTCGACGCCGTGCGCTATGCGGACACCGTTGGCTACCACGGTGACCAGCAACGGGACGCCACTCCTTTCCGCGACTACGTCATTGAGGCCTTCAACGACAACAAGCCTTTCGACCAGTTTACCATCGAACAGATCGCCGGGGACCTCTTGCCCAATCCTTCCGTCAAACAGCTCGTCGCCGCCAGTTACAACCGACTGAATCAAATCAGCCGCGAAGGTGGTATTCAGGACAGGGAATATATCAAGAAATACCAATCCGAACGCGTCCGTACCACCGCCACCAATTGGCTTGGCTCTACCATGGCTTGCGCCGAATGCCACGACCACAAGTTCGACCCTTTCACAACCAAAGACTTCTACAGCATGGCCGCCTTTTTCGCCGATATTCTGGAGAAAGGAGCCTACACTGACGACGGGGACTACCAAGAGGATCCCTCCCAATACGTTGCCAACGACGGCCCCATGTTCACCGGCTGGTTCGGGCCCGAGCTCGCCGTGCCGAACACTATCTTTCACGAGAATCCGAAAGCCGTTAAGGATGAGATTCACCAGCGAGAGGCGGTTCTAGCCAAAGGATCCCCTGCGGCAGATGAGGAACTAGCCAAATGGATAGCTCTGCAAGAGGAATTGACCAAAGCGAATATCCCAGCGTATTTTCCTCTCCAATACACGAATGAGCATCACGACAAGACGTCAGCGGACTCTATCGATATCAGCCATTACCACTATTCGCTAGCCCACACCGCCGCCCTGGAGTTCGAAGCCCGCATCGACGGCGGCGGCGGGCGCAGAAGCCTCGGCATAGAGCTGACTTACGAAGTTGATGGCGAAGAAAAAAAGAAGGCCTATCATCTTGGCGACAATTACGAAAAGGAGCTCAACAGCAAATCCAAGGCTCCAGCCGTACAGCTGACCCCCCTGCTCTACCAAGGCGTCTGGCACCCCATCAGCATCACCATGGCGCAACTGGACCTGCCAAATAATGCCAAGCTTGTATCCATTCTCCCCCTCAAAGGCAACCGTGGCGGCTTTCGGTCATTTCGGTTCCGCACGATGGGGGGCGGCTCACCCTATAAACAGCTAGACAAGGATCAGCAAAAGGCGCTTGAGCGCGTTATCAAGGGAACGGATACGCCAGAGGACGCGCGTCTATTGCAACGCGCTTTCTATGTCGACCACGCCAAGACCTTCGCATCGGAGCGAGAGCAGATCGACGCACTTAAGGATGAATTGTACGGCAACCGCTACACTCCCCTGACGGTAAGCGCTGCCCCGCGTGAAGTCAAAGTCCTGCCTCGCGGCAACTGGATGGACGACAGCGGAGAGACCGTTTTGCCAGCAACCCCTACCTTCCTGCCTCAGGCCATCGCCTCCGGCGATTCGAGACGCCTAAATCGGCTCGATCTGGCAGAATGGATTGTCCATCCGGAAAATCCGCTCACGGCCCGGGCTTACACCAACCGGCTCTGGGCCATGTACTTTGGCACGCCTCTCTCCAGCGCCCCAGAAGACCTGGGGCTCCAAGGGGAATACCCGCCCTATCCGGAACTTTTGGACTGGCTAGCTGCCGAGTTCATCGATTCCGGCTGGGACATCAAGCATGTCGTTCGCGAGATTGTTCTGTCCCGAACCTATCGGCAAACTAGCAATGCCTCCGAAAAGCTTTTCGAGATCGATCCCTACAATCGCCTACTAGCCCGTCAAAGCGCCGTCCGGCTTCCCGCCGAGCTGATTCGCGACAATGCTCTTTCGGTAAGCGGCCTGCTCAATCCCAGAATGGGCGGCCCTAGCGTCCGTCCCTACCAGCCCAAGGGACACTACCGGAACTTGAACTTCCCCAAGGTGGAATACGCCCACGATACCGATGAGAGCCAGTATCGACGTGGTGTATACATGCATTGGCAGCGGACATTTCTTCATCCCATGCTGACCACCTTCGATGCCGGAGGACGGGACGAATGCATCATCAAGCGGGAGTTGTCCAACTCGCCCCTGCAAGCGCTCACTTTACTAAATGATCCTACCCAGGTGGAAGCCGCCCGAGCTTTAGCGGAAATTCTCATGGCCGAGATAAATGATAACGCCCGTGTGGAAACCGCTTATGAGCGAGCCTTGGCCCGCAAACCCACCGCTCGAGAACGCCGAACCTTAAAAGCCTTCCTGCAGCGGGAACGAAAGCGATTCCGTACCGAGTCCAACCGAGCAGACCCGTTTTTAGAGATCGGCCTCCACTCCCCCGGCGAAGAACTCAATTCGACAGAACTAGCCGCCCTCACTAGCCTCAGCCGAGCCGTCCTCAATTTGCACGAAACCATCACGAGATACTGAATCCTGAAAAGCGTAGGAGCGGGTTTACCCCGCGATCACTAATCAACTCAATCGCGGGGGAAACCCGCTCCTACCAGAACAGCAGATACTCTCCACTTTCATCCTTCATATTTCATCCTTTTCCAAGATGCATCCAATTTATAACTACATAAGAGACATCAATCGCCGCTCATTTCTCAAGCAATCGCTGTCCAGCCTAGGCGTATTCGCCCTCGGCGATCTGATGGCGAGCGACAATGTCGGCAATGGTCCCGGGACGAGAACATTCGAAGGCCTCCATCATCCGGCCAAAGTTAAGCGAGTCATACATCTGTGCATGGCCGGCGGACCCTCCCACCTGGAGACTTTCGACTACAAGCCTGCTCTCGAGAAGAATGATGGAAAGGCTATGCCGGAGTCCTTCACTAAGGGCGAGCAAATTGCCCAGCTACAGGGAGCGGAACTCAAAGTTAAAGGCCCTACCTTCCCGTTCTCCCGCCATGGCAAAAGCGGTATGATGATTAGCGACCGCTTTCCCCACATCGCCGCCCTGGCCGATGAAATCGCTGTCATTCGTTCGATGTACACCGAGCAGATCAATCACGATCCCGCTCATACCTTTATGAATACGGGCTCCATTATTCCCGGCCGGCCGAGTATGGGGGCCTGGACCAACTACGGATTGGGAAGCCTCTCGGACAACCTTCCTGGATACGTGGTCCTCACCTCCGAAGGGGGCGGCCAAGCCCAACCTATCTCCGCCCGTCAATGGCACAATGGATTCCTCCCCAGCAAGCACCAAGGCGTTGAGTTGCGCTCCCAAGGCGATCCGGTCTACTACGTTGGCAATCCCGATGGTATCAGCCGCGAATCTCAAGGCGATCTTGTAGAAACGATCAATTCCTTGAATACGCAGCTTTCATCCCGCCAGCACGATCCTGAGATCGCTACCCGCATCGCTCAATACGAGCTCGCTTATCAAATGCAGGCCTCCGTGCCGGAATTGGCCAACTTTTCCGATGAGCCGGAAAACATCCTAGAGCTCTATGGCTGCGAGCCGGGCGATGGCACCTATGCTTCCAACTGCCTCATGGCCCGACGCTTGGCCGAGCGAGGCGTGCGCTTCATCCAACTCTACCATCGCGGATGGGACCACCATGGCGGGCTCAAGAAGAATTTCACCGCCGTTTCCGAACTCGTCGACAAACCGACCGCCGCCTTGATAAAGGACCTAAAAATGCGCGGGCTACTCGACGAAACCCTCATCATATGGGGCGGCGAATTCGGCCGTACTCCCATGAGCCAAGGGGCCAGCGCCGATGGACGCGATCATCACATCAAAGGTTTCTCCATCTTTCTTGCCGGAGGGGGCATCCAAGGTGGCACCGTCTACGGGGCGACTGACGAATTTGGATACGCAGCCCAGGAAAATCCGACCGCAGTCCACGATCTGCACGCTACCATGCTGCACCTGCTAGGTATCGATCACGAGCGCCTCACCTACCGCTTCCAAGGCCGCGACTTCCGCCTTACCGACGTCCACGGGCACTTGATCGAGGGAGTGCTGACATAACAAAAACAGGCCGACTTTTTCAACATCAAAGGTAGGGCTGCTTATCCATACGGCTGAGCTCACGGTCGAAGCCTTAAACAGCCCTAGAACGGTCGACCGAATGCAGCTGACTAGGGCTCCGCCTACGCTGGAACTATCGAACTATATTGTCATCTTGAAATGCTACGGCGTGACATGTAGTCGCGGCCTATCATGGACTTATCGGACGATCTCTTAGAGGAAGCGGGCGATCTCCGAGCGCCCACCAATGGTCGCATAAGTTTCTAGTCTACAGTATTCATATTTCTAGTACGATAAGTCCTTTAATCGACTTAAAATGGGAATCGAGGGTCAATAGGTCCGCGCCTTCGGCCAATGTGTGGGCAGCGATCCACACATCGTTCGAGGGTATCGGGCGACCCTTTTCACGCAACTGCTGCATTATCAAGGCGTATCGCTCGCATACCGGCTCATCAATCGACTTGAACGTTACATACGGGGAGTTTAGGAATTCTCGAAGTTGTCTGCGATTTTCAAGATCCCGGCTTCCCATTCTGAAGCCGTAAAGTAATTCACCTAGAACAACAGCCGGAATTACGAGATGCTCTGATGAACGCACCGCATGGACAACGCCAGCATCTCCGCGCATCAGAGCTGAATAAGCGCTCGTATCTAGAACCAATTTCAACGCCATAGCTCTTCATCTACCGATTCGAATGCCTCTCCTATGCGCTTATCGAATTCCTCGGATTCGCTTTTACCCCAAGAGCCAACGAAGGAATCCAAGCCATCTCCGATCCCCTTTGGCTCCGATTCATCGCCGAGACCGGCCCCCTGCTTCATCAATTGAACAGCCGCTTTATTCATCGACCATCCCCGAGCCTTCGCCAAGGCCCTAATTCTACGCTCCAACTCTTTCGGAAAATTGCGAATCGTCAGTTGATTCATAATGACTTAAACTGCGCCTCACAATTGAAAAGTCAACTTCAGAGCGTCGTCCTTGAAAACCATCCATCCTCGAAAAACTATTCTGACAATCACTATTCGGGCGTCTCTTCACTTCCTGGGAGGAAGCAAGAAGCGGCACTTCTATTCGACTCCGCTATCTCATGGTAGCTTCGTAAGCGGTAGGAAAGTCTGCCGGGACAGGCAAGGTTACTTCGCCAGTCGCGGCCCATTCGACGCCTCGCTGAAGGGTCGTTAAAAACCCAACGTTACGAACGGAAGGAACACTGGCATCATCCTTTGCCCCCACGTGACCCAAGGTCGTTTGGAATACCCGGCCTTTCCCGTAATTCACGGTGAACAGCATGGGTTCGTTGTGGGGCGAGGCATTTTTTAGCTTCTGGTCGGCATAGGCCGTCGCCAAAATCGTCAAGTTCTTCGCTGGGCCCCGAAGGTTCGAATAAACTTCGTCATGAGATTGCAGCCACATTTCCGGCAGGCCTCGCATGATGGGGTGATCCGGATTCCGGTTGGTGATGATGAAATCGTGCTTGGCGGGGTGCGATGTGCTTCCAGGGGAGTGATCGTGGACCAAACGGCAATTAAACCAATACACGCGAGGCCCCCAGTCTTCGTTGCGGCTTTTATGGCGGCTAGCATCTACCTGGTTGAGTGGCGGATCGTAAAGCCCCGGGCCACCCCAACCTCCGAGGCCAATGATCTCGTTATACTCCGGCCAGTAGGCGAACGAGTTATTAGCTCCATGAACGGTAACGATACCCCCGCCATCACGAACGTACTCCACGAAAGCGGCCTTGGTCTTCTCGGACCACTCTGCCCCATCGTAGTTAAGAACAATGACATCGTAATTATCGAAATTAGGAGAGAAGCCGCTCATGTCTTCACCGCCAGCAGGGGAAGTTATCACGTCGACATCGAAGATACCTGCGCTCTTCAGGTGTTCGTTGATGGCATCTCCCGTACCCTTCCAACTGTGATACTTGTTGGACTGGCCGGTGAGGTGCATGACTTTTATTTTGTCAGCGGTCAACGACTGGAGGGTGAAAGCCGCGAGTAAGCAGAAGAAAAAACTAGTTCGGAACATAAGGGATACAGACTGTCGAATTTCGCGGGCTCCTGGCAACCGCAATGTTCCGCACTGCCGACTACTTCACCTAACGTCAAGATTCTGGGCCACCCGTTTTTCCGCCCCGTGGCTGGATTTCAATTAGGCCAGGATTTCTTTGACGACTCGGGAATGCTCGACGCCGGTCAGACGTTGATTGAGACCGCGGAATTTAAAGGTGAAGCGCTCGTGATCGATTCCCAGACAATGGAGGATGGTGGCGTTGATGTCGCGGATATGCGTACCCTGGTCCTCGATGTTGTAGGCCCATAGATCTGTTTGTCCCCAATCGAAGCCAGCTTTGATGCCGCCGCCTGCCATCCATATGGTAAAGCAACGCCCATGGTGGTCCCGACCGGCGCTGTTGGTTCCGATCTTCCCTTGAGAATAGGCGGTACGCCCGAACTCGCCGCCCCAAACGACCAGCGTTTCGTCCAGCAAACCGCGTTTCTTCAGGTCGGTCACCAGAGCCGCCGACGCCTGGTCGACATCGTAACACTGGGCTGGCAAAGCCTCGCTAATACGCCGATGCTGGTCCCAACCCCGATGGAAAAGCTGAATAAATCGGACGTCGCGCTCCGCCATGCGACGGGCTAGCAGACAATTGGCGGCAAAGCTGCCAGAGCGGCGCGATTCGGGACCGTAGAGATCAAAGGTGGATTGGGGCTCGTCGCTCAGGTCCATGAGATCAGGGACGGAGGTTTGCATGCGGTAGGCCATTTCGTAGGCATCGATGCGGGCATGCACTTCCGGGTCGCCGACGGCATCAGCGTGGATCTGGTTGAGTTCCACCAATCGATCGAGGGCTTTTCGACGGCCAGTCGCGCT
>Ga0181579_10001570_pt1 | contig 18807 bp, 16 predicted proteins | sample 071ome_24_FD_132996 | JGI IMG/M metagenome (GOLD analysis project Ga0181579, IMG submission 132996) | Coastal salt marsh microbial communities from the Groves Creek Marsh, Skidaway Island, Georgia - 071402CT metaG (megahit assembly) | ecosystem: Environmental > Aquatic > Marine > Intertidal... | reverse complement strand
ATCAGATCCGCGTCGTCGGCTCGTCCACCGTCTATCCGTTTTCCACCGCCGTCGCCGAAACCTTCGGCCGGACGACCTCCTTCAAGACCCCGATCGTCGAGAGCACCGGTTCCGGTGGTGGTCTGAAGCTGTTCTGCGCCGGGTCCGGCGACGGTCATCCCGACATCACCAACGCTTCGCGCCGGATTAAGAAGTCCGAAGTCGAGAAATGCGCCAAGAATGGCATCACCGAAATTCTCGAGGTCAAGGTCGGCTACGATGGTATCGTGATCGCCAATTCCAAGAAATCCGGTCAGGTTGAACTTTCGTTCAAGGACATCTTCCTGGCGCTGGCCAAGGATGTGCCGGCCGGCGAGGGCAAGACCCAGCCGAACCCGAACAAGACTTGGAAGGACGTCAACCCGGCGCTTCCCGACACCAAGATCGAGGTGCTTGGCCCGCCGCCGACCTCCGGTACGCGTGACGCCTTCGCCGAGCTGGCGCTTGAGGGCGGTTGCAAGAAGATCGGCTGGATCAAGGCCATGAGGAAGACCGACAAGAAGGCCTATAAGGCCCTGTGCCACACGGTCCGCGAGGACGGCGCCTATGTCGAGGCGGGTGAGAACGACAACCTTATCGTCTCCAAGCTCGACGCCAATCCCAAGGCCTTCGGTATCTTCGGCTACAGTTTCCTCGACCAGAATTCGGACAAGCTGCAAGGCAGCATCGTCGATGGCCAGGAGCCGGAGTTCGAGGCGATTGCCGCCGGTGAGTACCCGGTGTCCCGTCCACTCTACTTCTACGTGAAGAAGTCACAGATCGGCAAAGTGCCCGGTATCGAGGAATTCACCAACGCGTTCGTGAGCGACAATGCGTCCGGTCCGGACGGCTATCTCTCGGACAAGGGGCTGATCCCATTGGGTGACGCGGAACGCGCGGCTCGCGCCAAAGCGGTGAAGACCCTTGCCAACCTCGTCATGTAATCTCCCGAATTCGGGTGGCGCGGGCGCCGGCGGAACGACATCCGCCGGCGCCCGTCGCGTTGCTCGACGCGTGCTTTACGAGCGGCTGATCATGGGGATCCTGATCGCCGCCTCCTCGGTCGCGATCTTGACCACGGTCGGTATCGTTCTCTCGCTCATCTTCGAATCGATTCAGTTCTTCAGACAAATCCCGATCACCGATTTCGTGTTCGGCCTACATTGGTCGCCGCAAACCGCGATCCGTGAAGATCAAGTCGGCGCGAGCGGCGCGTTCGGCGCCATACCCTTGCTGGTCGGCACGCTCCTGATCAGCGCGATCGCGCTCTGTGTCTCCGGACCCGTTGGCTTGATGGCGGCGATCTATCTTGGGGAATACGCGTCGGCTCGTTTCCGGTCCATCGTCAAGCCCGTGCTGGAGGCGCTGGCCGGAATCCCGACGGTGGTTTACGGGTTTTTCGCGGCGATCGTGGTCGCGCCGATGTTGCGTAACGGTGGCGAGGCAATCGGCCTCGACGTCTCCTCCGAGAGCGCATTGGCGGCCGGGCTTGTCATGGGGATCATGACTATACCCTTTGTCTCCTCGATTTCGGACGACGCGATCACCGCGGTGCCGGAATCCCTGAAGGAAGCGGCGCTCGGGCTCGGCTCGACCCGTTCCGAGGCCATCCGCAACGTCATTCTGCCTGCGGCGCTCCCCGGTATCGCGGGGGGCTTGCTGCTCGCCGCTTCCAGGGTGATCGGCGAGACGATGATCGTTGTTATGGCGGCGGGCCTGGCGGCCAAGCTCACCGTCAATCCGCTCGACGCGGTTACCACCGTGACGGTTCAGATCGTCACGCTTTTGACCGGCGACCAGGAATTCGACAGCCCAAAGACACTCGCGGCATTCGCGCTGGGATTGATGCTGTTTCTGGTGACCCTGGCGCTCAACGTAACGGCGCTGCGAATCGTCAAGGCTTATCGAGAGCAATATGACTGAGACCTCGGAAACCCAAGCACGCGTCGCGCGTCGGCTCGCCAGTCGTCATGGCGGCGAGAAACGCTTCAAATTCATTGCGTTGGTGGCGGCGTGGATCGGCCTCGTTTTTCTCGGCGTGCTGCTTTTCACGGTGATTGAATCCGGCCACACGGCGATCTTGCAGACCAAGATGCTGCTGAAGGTCACGTTGCAAGAGTCCGATCTCCAATCGAACGATGGCGGAGATCGCGCGCAAGCGATCGCGGGCGCGAACTACAACGCGGTTCTCAAGCGGACCATGCGCGAGACTTTCCCGGACGCGAAATCCAGATCCGACAAGCGAAGCATGTACCGGCTCGTCAGCGTCGCCGCCCCCTATGAGATCCGGGAGGCGATGCTGGAACATGAAGACCCGGTCGGCAAAACCCTGGGTATCTGGGTTAGCGCTTCGGATGATGTTGATCTGATTATCAAGGGAACCGTGCCGCGGACGGCCCCCGCCGATCAGCGACACCTCAGTGACAAGCAGATGAAATGGCTCGAGGGCCATGAGAGCGCGGGTGGCGTCGAGGCCAAATTCAACACCACGTTTTTTACATCCGGCGATTCCCGCGAGCCGGAACTCGCGGGGATCCTGGGCGGCGCCGTGGGCTCGCTCTACGCGATCCTGGTGTGCCTCGCGATATCCTTTCCATTGGGGGTGATGTCGGCGGTTTACCTTGAGTGCTTCGCGCCTAAAAATCGGATCACCGAGTTCATCGAGGTCAACATCAACAACCTGGCGGCGGTGCCGTCGATTGTGTTCGGCTTGCTTGGATTGGCGATTTTCCTCAACACCTTCATGCTACCGAGGTCGGCTCCGCTGGTGGGCGGCATGGTTCTGTCGCTCCTGACCCTACCGACCATCATCATCGCCGGGCGCGCGGCGATAAAATCAGTCCCTCCCTCGGTGCGCGAGGCGGCCCTGGCGCTTGGCGCGAGCCCGATCCAAGCGGTGTTTCACCACGTGCTTCCCCTAGCGATGCCGGGGATCCTGACCGGCACCATCATCGGTACCGCCGGGGCCTTGGGGGAAACCGCGCCGCTGTTGATGATCGGCATGGTCGCCTTCATCGTCGACGTGCCGACCTCGGTGACGGATCCCGCGACGGTGCTTCCGGTCCAGATCTTCCTGTGGTCGGACATTCCCGAGAAAGCCTTTGCCGAACGCACCTCGGCGGCGATCCTGGTTCTGTTGTCATTTGTCTGTTTGTTGAACCTTTTCGCGGTATATCTGCGAAAGCGTTTCGAGACCCGGTGGTAGTGGAGAGCCCCATGACTTTTGATCCCGTTGATCACATGGTGGCCGAGGCCACCGATCTTGAACACTCCGCGCGGATTGGAGCGATAATGAATAGCGAGCCCGGCCAGGCTAAAGGAGCGCCCGATGCGCCACCGAAGATGGCGAGCCGGAACCTCAGGGTTCACTATGGCGACAAACAGGCGCTGCACGATGTCTCGCTGGATATCCCGGTTAATCAGGTGACCGCGTTCATCGGGCCTTCGGGATGCGGAAAGTCGACTTATCTGCGTTGCCTCAACAGAATGAACGATAACATCGATATCTGTCGCGTGGATGGGTCGGTGACCTTGGATGGACGGGAGATCTACGCCAAGGATCAGGACGTGGTGCAACTTCGCACCCGCATCGGCATGGTCTTCCAGAAGCCCAATCCGTTCCCGAAATCGATCTTCGACAATGTCGCATACGGCCCTCGCATCCATGGCATCGCCAGGGACCGCGAGGAATTGAACGGCATCGTGCTGGGTAGTCTGGAGCGCGCGGGCCTCCTGGAAGAGGTGCGTGACCGCCTGGACGCCCCCGGCATCGGCCTGTCCGGCGGCCAGCAACAGCGTTTGTGCATTGCCCGCGCCATCGCGGTGCGCCCGGAAGTGATCCTCATGGACGAGCCTTGCTCCGCCCTCGACCCGATCGCCACCGAACGTGTCGAGGAGTTGATCATGGAACTGAAGGCGCAATACACAATTGTCATGGTGACTCATTCAATGCAGCAGGCACGACGGGTTTCGGACAGGACGGCGTTTTTCCATCTGGGGAACCTGGTCGAGCATGGCGCCACGAGCGAGGTGTTCGAGAATCCCCGGGATGATCGCACCAAGGATTACGTCACGGGTCGAATTGGTTGAGGTTGGGATAAGGCCATGGCATCGCTGATTCTGATCGTCGAGGATGAGGCACCTCTCGCGGAAATGCTCCGCTACAATCTGGAAAAATCAGGTTATCGAACCCAGGTCGCCCATAGCGGCGAGGAAGCCCTGCAAAGGATCGCGATCGAACCGCCGGATCTGGCGGTGGTCGACTGGATGTTGCCGGAACGCTCGGGGATCGAGGTTTGCCGTTCCCTTCGCGCCGGCGAGGATACCAAGCGCCTGCCGATCATCATGCTCACCGCGCGTGGCGAGGAAAGTGACCGAGTGCTCGGTCTGGAAGCCGGCGCCGATGATTATGTGGTGAAACCCTATTCCCCGCGCGAGATGGTTGCTCGGGTGAACGCGCTGCTTCGCCGCAGTGATATAAGAGGTTCCGCGACGGTTAAGGAATATGCCGGCATCGTCATGGATCTGGAGGCCCATCGGGTGACCCGGGACGGCAAGAATGTTCACCTGAGCCCCAAATGCTTCCGACTTCTCGAAACCCTGATTGATCGGCCAGGCATTGTATTCTCAAGGGACAAGCTTTTGGGCCGGGTATGGGGCGGTGATGTGTTCGTCGAACCCAGAACGGTGGATGTGCATATCCGCCGCCTGCGCGAGGCGCTTGAGGTTGAGAAGGGCGCCAAGAACCTGATCCGTACGGTCCGCGGCGCCGGTTACGCGCTGGACCAACAACGCTGAGACGCGCGCCGAGGTGTCGGGTCAACCGGAAACTCAAATCATACCCGAAAGGCGGGGCGGCCTAACCGGCGCCATCCCGGATGGTTGCCAACAGTCGCTCGAACCGTCCACCGGGATCGCCGGCGCGCAGGGAATCGGATTGGAGGTCGAACTCTCCCATCAATGTGTCCAAATCCAAGGCCGGCAGATGTTGTCGGGCTAGTTTGAAGACGCCGGTGTTCTCGTTCAGCATATGGTTCTTATAGGTATCGACAAAGCCGCGCCCGGCGTTCAGCAGGTCTTCTCGCATCACCGCTTCGCCGGCGACGACATCTCGCAACTTGTTGGAGAATTCGCGGGTAAGCGTCGCTAGGACGATGTGTTCGTGCTCCAGGTCGTCGAGACTGTCGCGGATATCGGGGAGTTTGCGAAGCAGCATCTGATAGGTCAGGTCCTCCTTGGGGTGATGAACCTGATCCGGATAGGTGAGGAGATAGTCGAGGATCAGGGACATCAAGGTATAGTCCGGCTCCGCCAGCGCCGCGATATGGTCGAGTTCGCGTTCCAGGATCTTCAGGAGGCCGGCGAAGTTCCAGTGGTCGGTTTCCAGATGATCAATGATCGTTGCCATGTCGGTCTCCCCTGGGGGAATGTTCAAAAATCCCAGCATCCGTCACCAAGGATAGGGCGCAAGCGCGTCACGAAAATTGCGCTGGATCAACTTCCCTTAAAAAAATCAACGGCGGTCGTCTCGACAACCTGCCTTGCCCGTGTTCGACTTCGCGGACCGTCTAACCGGTTCGCCACGGGGTGAAAAATGAGTGCCGTAAAGAACATCCTGTTCATCATGTGTGACCAGTTGAGGGCGGATTATCTATCCTGTTACGGGCACCCGCGGCTTCACACGCCGCATATCGATGCCCTGGCGGCACGCGGCGTGACCTTCTCCCGAGCCTATTGTCAGGCGCCGATCTGTGGGCCGTCTCGGATGTCCTTCTATACCGGTCGGTACATGTTCTCGCATGGGGCGTCCTGGAACAATTACCCGCTGCGCGTGGACGAGCGGACCATGGGAGACTACCTGCGCCCCCTCGGCAAACGCGTGGTCCTCGTCGGCAAGACCCATATGGCGGCCGATCGCGAGGGCATGGCGAAGGTCGGCCTTGACCCGGTCTCCGAGCTCGGCGTCTTGACGGCGGAATGCGGGTTCGAGCCTTTTGAGCGCGACGACGGGCTGCATCCCGACATGTCGGTCAAACCGGACCTTGCCTACAACGAATATCTACGCGCGAAAGGGCATGAAGGGCCCAATCCTTGGCATAGCGCCGCGAATTCCATCGAAAGCGAGGATGGAGAAACCCTTAGTGGTTGGTTTTGGGGACACTCCGACGGCGCGGCGCGGGTCGCCGAGGAAGATTCCGAGACCGCCTACATGACCGACCGGGCCATGCGGTTCGTGACCGAGGCGGCGGACCAGCCCTGGGTCATGCATTTGAGCTATATCAAGCCGCATTGGCCCTATATCGCGCCGGAGCCCTATGCCTCGATGTATGGCGTTGACGACATAGTTCCGGTGGTCCGCCACGACGGCGAAAAACAAGATCCACACCCGGTCTACGCCGCGTTCATGCGTCAACGCGATAGTGCCCTGTTCAACCGGCCCGAGGCGCGGGAGACCATCATTCCGGCCTATATGGGGCTGGTAAAGCAGATCGACGATCACGTCGGCCGCCTGATGGCGTTTCTCGAGGAACGCGGTCAATTGGACGACACGATGATCGTCTTTACCTCGGATCATGGCGACAATCTCGGCGACCATTGGCTCGGCGAGAAAGACCTGTTTCATGAGTCCTCGATCCGCCTGCCGATGATTGTCGTCGATCCGCGGAGCGAGGCGGACGGAACTCGCGGCGCCGTTGACGCGCGCTTTGTCGAGGCGATCGATCTGGTGCCGACATTCGTGGAAGCCGCCGGAGGCGCGGTTCAGTCGCACCGCATGGAAGGTCGCTCGCTCTTGCCGTTGTTGCGCGGCGAGGACGTTGACTGGCGGGACCATGCTATCTGCGAAAGCGATTATTCGAGCAGGCCCGCCCGCGAGGATCTCGGCATCGATCCCTGGGAGGCACGCTCCTTCATGATCCGCACCGAGCGTTGGAAATACATCCTGCACCAAAAGTTTCGCCCGCAGCTCTTCGACATGGAGAATGACCCGAGCGAGTTTCGAGACCTCGGCGACGACCCTGAGTATGCGGCGGTCCGGGCCGAACTTCACGAGGCGCTATTCGAGTGGATGCGCGATCGCCGGCTCCGGGTGACAACGTCGGAGGAACGCATTCGCGGCAACCCGACCGATACGAGCGTCCGAGGGATCTATATCGGTCACTGGAAACCCGAGGATTGCTAGTCTTTTGTCCGCGATCGTACCGGGATACTTGCCGCCACGGGGATAACGTCGTCCTGGCGCAAGGCAGGACCCCATGCCGCGCGCGAGATCGGCGGTATTCATTCTCGTGGCCCAATCAGAGGCCCTGCCGTTCGCCAGGGCGACGGGTTGGGGTGGGCCATGGTGTTGTTTCAGGATTGAGCCTTTCCTTAAGCCGTCGTCCTGGCGCAAGGCAGGACCTCGCGATAGTTATCACCTAAGCGGCAATCATCCGATCACCTGGAACCGTTCGAGGCTCTGCCGTTCGCCAGGGCGACGCAACGGGGTGGAGAGATCATCCGGTTGTCTTGAAACTGGGATGTCGTCAACGTCCCGCGGGTTCCACCAAGAACAAGCTATCGCCGATCTGTCTGATGGCGGCGCCACCGGCTTGTCCCACCAAGTCGTTCAACTCCGTCCAGGTTTTCTCGAATTGCGGCTGTGACAGGTTGATCTTCTCGCGTTGATAGTCCGTGCGTCGCACCGCGCCGAGATAGCTATTCGGGTTCGTCGGCTGCCAGCGAAAACCGCCAGGCTTGCCGCCACGCTCAAGGAGCAGGGAGGCCGCCGCCTCGGCGATGCGTTCATGGGCGAAAGTGTCGTCCAGGCCGGTTATATGGTCCGCGAGATCGGACATCCTGTGGTCTCGCCCTTCGTCGAAGATGGCGGTGTCGCCGGCGAGGCTCGGACGGATCAGCTCAATCGCTTGATCGCCCGTCGAGGCGGACAGATTGGCGATATTCGCGATGTAGACCCGATGCAGCGATCGCTGATGGTCCTCGGGCCGGAGATTGATCGCGGGCCGCCCCAGGATCTCGGACTCCAGGCCCGTGGTGCAACAGGTGTGGACAACCGCCTTCGAGGCGAGAATCCAGGAGGAATGCCGTCCCTCCCGGATCACCGTGATATTCGGATAGTCCTTGGCGAAGGCGAGCCAGGTATCGAGCCGCTCCGAGCCGTGAGGACGGATAATGATCCGCCTATCCGGGAAGGCGGCGCTGAGCCGCGTGGCGACATCGCGGCTGAGCGCCATGTTCGCCTTGTCGAAGGCGACGATGGTCTCGAACAGGGCGTTATCCTCGGGACTGTTCGGGTCCATCCAGCCGATGCGTATGACCACCTCGCGATATTGTTCAATCCCGCCGAAGGCGCTGTTCACGCCGCCGATATTGGTGTTCAGCAGGATGAAATCGCCGAAACGCGCGCGCAGGGCGTCGGCTTCTTGGCTGAAAAGCGAGGTGAAGGGCGGGCGGAGCAAATCGATCCGCGCGTTGCCCACGGGCCTGATCGCCGTGTCCGGAGCCTTGGTTTTGCCGGCGATGGCGCGGGCGTGAAGCGGTCCCTGGGCTAGGAAAAGATCGCAATAATCAGCGATATCGGCGTCGATATCCCGCTGAATATAGGGAATGTCCGCGAGGCCCATGGCCTCTTCGTCGGTCGCGGCGGTCAAGTGGCCGGTCGCCGAAGCAACCCGCATCGCGTTGGCCTGTCGGGCGTTCATGCCCTTGAAGACCATCAGCCCCAAGGGTTGGGCCGCGTGATTGTTCACCAGGAGCCATTGCTGGCCGATCACCACGCTGAGCCCACGCGCGACCGCCGCGCCGGCTATCAGAACCTTCGAATCCAGTTCCCGCGCCGCGTCCTCGACCGGCAGGTAGAGCGTGGGCGTTATGGCGGACATGCGGTGTCGCGCTAGTTCGTCAGCACCACGCGCCCGACGATCTTGCCCTCGCGGAGGTCGTCGAGGGTGGCGTCGACCTCGGCCAGGGGGCGTGTCGCCACGGGGATCGGTTTGACCTTGCCGTCCTTGACCAGTTGGATCAGTTCCTTCAGCTCCGCCAGATTGCCGGTATATGAGCCGAGGATGGATACCGCCCGCAGGGGCAGCGACGGGAGCGGCACCCGGAGCTCTCCGCCGAACAGGCCGACAATCACATAGCGTCCGCCCTTGACCAGTGATGCAATGCCGAAGGATGACGTCGCCTCGGCGCCGACGGTATCGACCACCGCGCGCGGGCCGCCACCCGTGATCTCGCGCAGCCGGTCCGCCGCGTCTCCGGATTTGAGGTTCACCGTGGCCGAGGCGCCGCTCTGCTCGGCGGCGGCGAGTTTCGCGTCGTCGATGTCGCAGGACACCACGTTCTTGACACCCATTGCCTTGGCGATGGTCACCGCGCCCAGCCCAAGGCCGCCGCATCCCATGATCACCAGCCATTCGTCATCGCCGACCGGAAGCGCCTTCTTCAAGGCGCTGTATACCGTGACGCCCGAGCAGGCATAGGGAGTGGCGACGGCGGGATCGATCCCCTCGGCGTCGACCAGAAACCTGGGGTGCGGAACCAGGGTGTACTCGGCATAGCCGCCGTCGCGGAACACGCCGATGGATTGCGGCTTGGCGCAATGGTTCTCGCGGCCCCGCTGGCATTCGGAGCACTCCATGCAGCCGATCCAGGGATGGATCAGCCTGGCCGCCCCGACCGGCACCGGGCCCGCGTCGGGGCCCGCCTTGACCACCGTGCCCAGGACCTCATGGCCCATCGTATGCGGCAGATTGATGCCCCTGTCACCCAGGGTCAGCCGCGCTCCGCCGCCGATATCGTAATAGCCGTCGGCGATATGCAGGTCGGAATGACAGACCCCGGCATGGGTGACCTTGACCAGCACCTCGGTCCCCGTCGGCTCCGGGATGTCCTGGATGACTTCGGAAACCGAGCCACCAAACTCGGTGATACGATAGCTGCGCATGGTGGCCATGGGGACTCTCCGTTGGCGTTCTCGTTGGAGGGTGTCTCGTCGACGGGTTTCCTACCCCACCGGGCGGGATCAATCCACCAGATAGTCGAGGTTCTGGCAGTTCCGGGTGCTGCCGTCGCGCAGGCGCTGGGCAACCGTCGCGACGGCCTTGGAGCGCAAGTCATGCAGGCCCGGCGGGCTGTAAAACGCCGCGTGCGGGGTGATCATCAGCCGGCCGTCCAGCCATTCCTCGCGGTTCATATAGGCCTTCACCAGCGGATGGCTGGTATCGGCGGGCTCGACCGGGAGAACGTCGAGCGCGGCGCCGGCGGGAGTGCCGGCCTTTAGCGCCTCGAACAGATCGTCCAGGTTCACGATCGGCCCTCGCGCGGTATTGATCACCAGGCCGCCAGGCTTCATGCGCGAGAGCAGATTGGCGTTGATCGCGCCCCTTGTCTCGTCGGTATGCGGGGAATGGATGCTGACCGTGTCGGCGGTCTCGAACAGCTCCTCGGCCGTGGTCATGCGCTTGTAGCCTGTGGACAGATCTACCCCGTCCGGCAGGTGCGGGTCATAGAAAACGACATTCATGTCGAAACCACTGGCCCGGCGCGCGGCGGCGAGGCCGATGCGGCCAAGCCCGAAAACGCCGAAGGTTCGGCCCCGCAGGCGATCAATGCACGGGCTCTCGAGGTAGCGCCATTTGCCGCTCGGGTCGGAGCGCATCAGCCCGTCATAGCGATCAAGGCCGCGCCGCATGGCGAGCATCAGGCCGATCGCGTGGTCGGCGACTTCCGTCGTGCCGTAGTCGGGCACGGTGCAAACCGCGATGCCACGCTCGCCCAGGGCTTTCAGATCCAATCCATCGAAGCCGACGCCGCCGCGCACCACGATCCGGGCGCGCTGAAGCTTCGGTAGCGCCGCCATCACCGCCGCCGTGCCGCGATAGGTGACGATCCCGTCGGCCCGCGCCCAGGCATCGTCGGTGACCTCGTCATGATGGTCGAAGAACTCAAGCTCGATATCCGGCCCGACCGCGTCTTGTTCGATATGTTCGTCGCCCTTGGTGTGGCGGTCGGTGATGAGAATGCGCATGGAGTCCGTCCTTTTCACGCGGGGAGTTCGGTGGCGATGTCCGCGAACGATCAGTGATGGCCGTCAGCGGGAATTTCAGCGAGTTCTATCAGCAGGTTACCGGTGGCCTCGGGGTGCAGAAACGCGATCCTCGCGCCGCCATGGCCGATCCTGGGCGTCTCGTCGATCAGTTTGACCCCCTTGCCCTTGAGCTCGACCAGCGCCCCGTCGATATCGTCGACCTCGAGGCAGATATGGAACAGGCCTTCGCCATGCTCCTCGATCCATTTTGAGGTTTCGGTATCCGGGCTGCTGGATTCCAGAACCTCCAGATAGGTCTCGCCGATGGGATACATGGCCAGCTTGGTGTTGTAGTGCGGCAGGTCCTCTTCGTATTCCATCTCGATGCCGAGCTTGTTCTCGAAGATGTCGCGCATCTTCTCCATGCTCTTAACCGCGATCGCGACATGTTCCACGCGCTTGAATTTCATGGCTGGCCCCTCCCTTTTGGTTTCCGGCTCTGTCTTGGCGGGATGCGTTTCAGCGAGAATGCCACCCCGGCGGCATGGCAACAACGCCCGAGGGCCGGATGCTTCATCGCATGTCGGATACTAGATCCCGTTGCGTTCCACGCTCTCGGAGAAGTCACGTTCGAAAATCAGGTCTTCACCCTCATAGGCTTCGATCCCACCGGAGAGATGAAAATGGGTCGCGTCGCACCACATGGCGCTGAAGGTTTGGGTCCGGACCTTCCAGTCTCCGCGCTCCAGTTCCTGGGTCCAGTGGGTCGTTGCTCGCGCCGAAAGCGGATCGTCGGGATGGATTTCGTGGGTCTCGCGACCGACGCCGCCGGTAACCAGCCCATGCTCTAGATTGCGATGCTTGCCGAAGTCGTCCTCGATGTGGATCTCCACGCGACCGCTTTCCACATCCCGCGTGACGGTGCGTTTGTTGGAGCTCTCTCGCAGGGTCTCCTGACGTAGCGGTGGCGCGGTCTCGGCGGGCTCGAATACCGGCGAGATCTCTCCATCGCGTCTCGGGCGGCGCGGCAGGGTGAGGCGGCTTTCACCTGTCGTGACCTCTATCGTCACCCGCTCCGGCGCCGGCCAGATCATCGGCCAATAGCTGGTCGAGATCGCCAGACGCGCGCGATGGCCTTGCGGGAAGACATAGCCGATATCGTCCAGCGCGATTGTCACCGAAATCGGCTCCCCGGGTGTCAGCGGCGATACGGTGTCATGCCCGTGAATATGGGTGAGATTGAAAACCCCGTAGCTCACCCGCGCCGATGTGCCGTCCGGCGCCACGTCACAGAGCCGAAGGGCGATCTGCGCGATCGGCTTGTCGCTGGAAAGCCGGAGCTCGACGGTGGGAGCGCCGAGAATATCAAGCTCTTCCGCAAGTGGTGGCGTGTCGAAACAGAGCGATCCCGCATCGTCGTAACGCTGGTCGGTCGGGCCTTCCGGGCCGAGCCAGATCGTGCAGTATTCGCCGCCCGCCGTGCCGGTCGCGAGGGGGGAGGAGATCGCGCGAGTGGCGGTGGAGCCGGGTCGTTCGCCGAGGCCGTCCGGGTTGAGATAAAACCTCCGCGCCTCGATCTCCGGGGATGGCCAGGCCTCCTCGGCGACCCACCGGCCGGGTCGGGTCGGATAGCTGGCCCGGGGAGGCACGGCGTCCTGCATATAGGCCCGTAGCGCCGGTTCCCCCATAACGCCGGTATCGATCCCCTTCAGCCACTGGTCCTACCAGCGCAGACATTCCTGGAGGAAGCCGATCGCCGGTCCCGGCACCGCGAAATGCGGGTACTTGTGGAGCCACGGTCCGATCAGGCCGCGGCTCGGCGCGGTGAGATTGGCGAGCATCGCCGGGACCGCGTTGGTATAGGCGTCGTTCCAGCCGCCGACAGCTAGAACCGCTGCCTCGATCCGTCCGAAATCCTCGCAAATAGAGCCATGCGCCCAATAGGCGTCGCGCCGCTGATGGCCTAGCCAATCCACCGCGAGCAGCGGGTTGTTTTCCAGCCGCTCGAGCCAGATGTCGCGCCAGGCATCACCAACCAGCACCGGGTCCGGTGGCCGCGAGGAATAGGAGAACATCGTCGCCGACCAGCCGAGATTCTCGTTCAGCAGGCATCCGCCCTTGTAGTGAATGTCGTCGGCATAGCGGTCGGCGGTGGAACAGATGGTCACCACGGCCCTCAACCCCTCGGGGCGGCGATACGCCACCTGCAAGCCGTTGAATCCGCTCCAGGAAATGCCGATCATCCCGACCGTGCCGGTGCACCAGGCCTGCCCGCGTAGCCTCTCGATGACCTCCAGCGCGTCGTCCTGCTCCTGTTGCAGTTATTCGTCGCGCATAAGGCCCTCGGAATTGCCGTTGCCGCGCATGTCGACCCGGATCGCGGCATAGCCATGACCGGCGAAATACGGATGGGTCAGCGCGTCTCGAACCGCCGTTCCGTCGCGCTTGCGATAGGGCAGGTATTCCAGGATCGCGGGTACCGGATCGCTCTTCGCGTCTTCCGGCAGCCAGATCCGCGCCGCCAGCCGACAACCATCGGATAGGGTGATCCAGGCGTTTTCGATATGGCGGACGGGCCGGGGGAAGGTGTCGATGACGGTCATGTCGAAGACCGTTACCCGCGCGCCTGGCGTGTCTCCAGAACCCGGGTCAGCCAATCCGGGTCCATCTCCGGCACCGAGGATAGCAGGAGTTCGGTGTAGTCATGGTGCGGCGGCGTCATGACCTCGTCCTTGGGGCCGGACTCGACCACCTTGCCTTGCAGCATGACCACCACATCGTCGGCGATCGCGCGAACCGTCGCCAGATCATGGGTAATGAACATGTAGGAAACGTGCAGATCGTCCTGCAACTTTTGCAGCAGTTTCAGCACTTCCTCGGCGACCAACTGGTCCAACGCCGAGGTGACTTCGTCGCAGATGATCAGTTCCGGCTCGGCGGCGAGCGCCCGGGCGATGCAGATGCGCTGCTTCTGGCCGCCGGAAAGCTCGCCCGGCAGACGGTCGATATAATCATCCGGCTCAAGTTCGATCAGCGACAGCAGCTCCCGCGTGCGTTCCTCGCGCTTGGCGCCGGTCATGCCGAGATAGAAGGACAAGGGACGCCCGATGATTTCGCGTATCCGCTGCTTTGGGTTCAGGGCCGTGTCCGGCATCTGATAGATCATCTGCATGGTTTGGAGGTGACCACGCCCGCGGTCCTTCAGGCGCGGCGGCTGCACCTCGCCCTTATAGGACACGCTCCCCTCGGAGAGCGGCAGCAGGCCGGTAATGACGCGGGCGAGGGTACTCTTGCCCGATCCGGATTCCCCGACCACCGCCACGGTACGGGCGTGACCGATCTCGACGCTGACGTCGTCCAGGACCTTCGGGCCGGAGCCGTAGCTCGCGGTAACCCCCTCAACCTTGAGCAGGGGCGCTTGTTCGGCATCGCCCGTGGCGGCCTTGCGAAAGCTTCGAACGGACAGGAGCTGCCGCGTGTATTCCTCGCGCGGATTGGCGAGCATGGCGCGGGCGTCGCCTTCCTCGACCAGGTTTCCGTGGCGCAGCACCATGATCCGGTCGGCCATCTGGGCCACCACGGCCAGGTCATGGGCGATGTAGATGGCGGCGGTATCGAACTGCTCGACCACGTCGCGGATCGCCGCCAGCACCTCAATCTGGGTGGTGACATCAAGCGCCGTCGTCGGCTCGTCGAAGATGATCAGATCCGGCTTGCACGACATCGCCATGGCGGTCATCGCGCGCTGAAGCTGGCCGCCGGATACCTGATGAGGATAACGGAAGCCGATGGTCTCGGGCTCCGGAAGCTTGAGGCGCCGGAACAGGTCCACCGCGTCGGTCTCGGCGGTGGCGCGATCCAGCACGCCGTGCTGAACCGGCATTTCCGAATACTGATCGATCAGGCGATGCGCCGGATTGAACGAGGCCGCCGCGCTCTGCGCAACATAGGCTATCTGGGTGCCCCGCAGCTTACGCTTCTCGGCCTCCGGCATCGCGGTCAGATCCATGCCGTCGAATGTGACCGTGCCGCCGCTGATCCGGCAGCCGGGCCGGGCGAAAGCCATGGAGGCGAGGCCGATCGTCGACTTGCCGGCTCCGGACTCGCCGATCATACCGAGGACCTCGCCGCGCCTGAGAGTGACATCGACACCGTGGACGATCTCGTTCCACTGATCCTCTGACTGTCCCTCGATGCGCAGGCCGCGCATTTCCACCAGGACTTCGCGTTGCTCGGGCGCTGTTTGATCCATGCTCATTCGCGCAGCCCACTTGACTTGTGCAGGAACCAGTCAACCACGAAGTTCACCCCCACCGTCAGCAGGGCGATCGAGGCCGCCGGTAACAGCGGGGTAAGATCGCCAAAGGTGATCAGGGTGGCGTTGTCCCGCACCATGCTGCCCCAGTCGGCGGTGGGCGGCTGAATGCCGAGGCCGAGGAAACTAAGCGCGCTGATGAACAGAAAGACGAAACAGAACCTGAGGCCGAATTCGGCGACCAGTGGGGCCATCGCGTTCGGCAGGATCTCATGCCGCATGATGTACCAGAGCCCCTCGCCACGCAGGCGCGAGACCTCGACATAGTCCATCACGACGATACCCTGGCTTACCGCGCGGGACAGCCGGTAGACCCGGGTCGAGTCCAGCACCGCGATGATGATGATCAGCGACAGCACCGAGGTGCCGAAAATCGAGAGCAGCAGCAGTCCGAAGATCAACGACGGGATCGCCATCAGGATATCGACGACCCGGCTTGCCAACTGATCCACCCAGCCGCCGAGGGTCGAGGCAAGAAAGCCCATGGTGATGCCGATCGCGAAGGCAAGGCAGGTGGTGACAAAGGCGATGCCGATGGTATTGCGCGCGCCGTAGATCAGCCGTGTTGCCATGTCGCGCCCGAGATTATCGGTGCCGAGCCAGAACGCGTCCCCCCAGGGCTCGAACTGGTCCCCGACGATCTCGGTCTCGCCATGGGGCGAGATCACAGGCGCGAAGATCGCCAGGAACACGTAGAAGAGGATCACCAGCATGCCGAACAGGGCGGTCGGTGGCGCCTTTCGCAGGCTTTTCACGATCGCGTCCATGGCGTCCTCATTTCGGATGCATGAGACGCGGGTTCGTCAGGATCGAGAGAACGTCCGCGGTTAGGTTCAAAAGGATGTAAGTCACGGCGAAGATCAGGCAGGAGGCCTGAACGACGGGAATATCGCGCTTGGATACCGAGTCGATCAGCAACTGACCGAGGCCGGGATAGACGAAGACCACCTCGACGACCACCACGCCGACGATCAGGAAGGCCAGATTGAGGACGATGACGTTGATGATCGGCGCCCAGGCATTGGGCAGCGCGTGATGGACGATAACCCGCATCCGGCTCAGGCCCTTGAGATTGGCCATCTCGATATAGGGGCTGGCGAGCAGGTTGATAATCGACGCCCGGGTCATGCGCATCATATGCGCGACCACCACCAGAGTCATGGTCATGGCGGGCAGGGCGGCTCGATAGAGCCGTTCCAAAAGATCCGTGTCCTGGTTCACATTGGCGATGCTCGGAAACCAGCCGAGGGAATTGGCCAACCAGGCAATCAGGATATAGGCGACGAAAAACTCCGGCGAGGAGATCGAGCTCAAGGTGACGACATTGATGGCGCGATCATAAAGGGAATTGCGATACAGCGCCGCGAGGACGCCAAGGAACAGCGCAAGGGGCACCGCGATGATCGCGGCGTAGGCCGCAAGGAACAGGGTGTTGCCGAAGCGGACTCCGATCAGTTCCGAGATCTCGCGATTATTGGCGAGGGATCGGCCCATATCGCCCTGAAGCATAGCGCCGAGCCACTCGAAATAGCGTTCGTGTGGCGGCAGGTCGAGCCGTAGCTCGCGACGGAACGCGGCCACGGTATCGGGCAACGCCGCCTGGCCCAGGATCGCCTCGGCCAAGTCCCCGGGCAGCAGTTCCACCGCGAGAAAGATGATCAGCGAAACCGCGATCAGGGTGAGGAGGCCCAGCGCCAGTCGCTGGGCCACCATGGTGAGGATTTGAGACATGAACGGTCAGCGGGGACGGCTTATCCAAACCACCACCGCTCCGCCGACTTGCTGCCGTCCATCTCCCAGTTTCCGGCGACCTTGTCGTCATGCATGACCTTGTCGGACAGGCCGTGGATATGATTGGCGAACATGGGAATGACGACGCCTCCGTCATTGTGGACGATGCCTTGCATCTCGGCGTACATGGCGCCTCGCTTGGCTTCGTCAAGCTCGGCCCGCGCCGCCTTCAGCAGGGTGTCGAAACGGTCGTTCTTCCAGAACGTGTCGTTCCAGTTCGCGCCGCCGGCATAGGCGGTGGAGAACATCCAATCCTCGGTAGGACGACCACCCCAATAGCAGACACACCAGGGCTTCTTCATCCAGACATTCGACCAGTAACCGTCATTCGGCTCGCGGATGAGGTCAATGGTGATGCCGGCCTTCGCCGCGTGTTCCTTGTACAGAACCGCCGCGTCGACCGCGCCGCCGAACGCCGCGTCGGCGGCCGACAAGCTCACCGTCAGGCCCTCGGCGCCGGCCTTCTTGAGGTGATGCTTGGCCTTGTCCGGATCATAGCCACGCTGTGGCAGGTCGCCGGCGTGATAGCGATTGGACGTGGAAATCGGATGGTCGTTGCCCAGCGCGCCGTGACCATGCAGGACCTTCTTGAGGATCTCCTCGCGGTTCATGGCGTATTTCAGCGCCAGACGAACATCGACATTGTCGAATGGCGCGACCCGCGTATCCATCGGGAAGGTGTAGTGCAGGGTGCCGGTGGATTCTTGAATCTTCACCCCCTTGACCCTCGCCATCAGGCGCACGGTCTTGGTGTCGACCCGGTCGATCGCATCGACCTCGCCGGTGGTCAAGGCATTCTGGCGGGCGTTGCCGTCGATGATCGACAGCATCTCGACCTCGTCGAAATGGCCCCGGCCTTCCTTCCAGTAGTTCGGGTTCTTGGTCAGGAACGCGCGAACGCCCGGCTCAAAGCTTTCGACTTTATAGGGTCCGGTGCCGATGCCGCCTTCCCAGATGATCTTGTCGTCCTTGGACGGGAAGATCGCGAGGTGGTAGTCGGAGACCAGGAACGGGAAGTCGGCGTTGCCGTCCTTCAGCGAGAACACGACGGTGTCGTTGCCGTCCTTCTTGATCGCCTCGATCGGGTCAAGAATACCCTTGGCGCCGGACTTGGTGTCCTTGCCCCGGTGGTGGTTGATCGAGGCCAGAACGTCGTCGGCGTCCATGGTCTTGCCGTTGTGGAACTCAATGCCCTTGCGCAGCTTGAAGGTCCAGGTGCGCGCGTCCGAGGACGGCTCCCAGCTCTCGGCGAGCTCGGGGATCAGCGAGCCGTCGTTGTTCACCTCGGTAAGGTGATTCATATGCGTGAACACGAGGTTCGTCGCGAAACCGTTCTCGTAGGTCGCCGGATCGAAGGAGTCCGTGGTGGAGCCGTGGCCCAGGCCCATGCGATAGCGGCCACCCTTCTTCGGCGTCGCGGCCTTGGCGCTGGAGGCCATGAGCGCGGTCGCGGAACTCGCGGTCAAGCCGATCGCGGCGGCGCCCGCCATGAAGTCGCGGCGCGAGATTTTTCCCTCGGCCCAAAGTGAACCTAGCAGTTGTTTCTTGGACATGACTTTCTCCCCTTTCGAGTTTCGCGGATCAAGGCATCAGCCGACATGGAGTGATCCGCGAACAGTCCCTGTTATCGTCGGTTTTCCGACATCATTGTTCTTCT
>Ga0181579_10001569_pt1 | contig 18808 bp, 23 predicted proteins | sample 071ome_24_FD_132996 | JGI IMG/M metagenome (GOLD analysis project Ga0181579, IMG submission 132996) | Coastal salt marsh microbial communities from the Groves Creek Marsh, Skidaway Island, Georgia - 071402CT metaG (megahit assembly) | ecosystem: Environmental > Aquatic > Marine > Intertidal... | reverse complement strand
TGCCGAGGGTGTTCCAGATGGTCCAGCCGTCGGACAGCGTGAACCAGATGAACTTGCCCTTGCAGTCCACGGATTCGATGGTCAGCGGTAGAGCCGCCACCAACCCATCGACCTGATCCCTGACCTGCTTGGATCGGTATTGCTCGTTGACGAAGTCGATGCGTTGCAGGGTCCTGCCGACGGCGAGATCGGAGAGTCGATCGACGGTGGTGCGAACCTCGGGGCCTTCGGGCATGGCATGGACTGGTGCGTTCACCCGTTTAGGGGTTGCGACGCCTCACAGGATGAAGGTGCCCGTGGCGATCAGGGATACGATACCGGGGAGGGCGACCAACATGAGTTCCCACCAGCGACGCTGGGTCTCCTTGGCGGCCTCCACGGACGCCTCGAGGACGGCTATGCGGGACAGCAGGGGCGGTTGACCGTTGCCGTCGACGACCACCTTGGAGAGGCGCTTGATGTCCTCGTGGTGATGCTCGGCCTCGGTGCGGAGACCGACGATCTCGTTGTTGAGGCTGCTGATGTCCTCCTGGAAGCCCTCGAACAGGCGCCCGAAGTCCTCGATGAACTGGGCGACGAGGAGTTCGTGATCCCGAACGTCGCGGGGCATCGTCATTCACCACCAAGTAGCGTGCGGAAGATCTCGAATCGCGAGGCGATGAGGCGGGTGCATTTGTTCATGTGTTCGAGGCGCTCCCTGACGCCATCGCAGGCGTTGATGACGTTGCTGGCGCGGATCTCGGATACGGCGATCATGGTCTCGATGTTTCGGCTCATAGGTGCTCCTCCGTGATGGAGTAGTCGGGCTCGTAGAGCCAGACGGACTTGCGTCCCGCTTCGGTGATGAAAGGCGACTGCTGGTAGCCCTGATCGGCGATGCTGGAGTTGAGACCGATTCCCTCGGCACGCAGATCGAACTTGTCCTTGAACGACTTCTTGGATTCGCTCAAGGACTTCTTGTTCCAGAGAATCCAGCGGGATAGGGCTCCCGCGGTGGTGGGATCGTTCCAATTCTGGTTCTGTCCCTTGGATCCGTGACGAGCCAGGTATGAACTCTTGCGATTCTCGTCCTTGTGCTTGGTGAAGTCGGACATGCCCTTGTAGCCGAACTGGGTGGTCTTGGTGTCGCCGGAAGCGTCGGTGAAGACCGCCTTCATCTTGGCGTTGCCGGAGGTGCCGGGTCCGAACTTGACGGAGACCGGGCGATCGGAGAGCGAGAACGCCTCGGCGTTCTTCTTCCGGAACAGTGGGTGGTTGCCCAGGCGGGCTCCCAACGAGTCGTCGACGCCATCGCCGAGGATGCAATCGCAATCGTTCTTGCCAGCCTTCATGTGCTCGCAGGGCGCGTATCCCTTGAAATGTTGCTTGCCGGATCCTGATCGACTCCATGCCGAGCAATCGCCAGCGTGATTCTTGGCCGATCCGCAACGATAACGTCCGTCATCCCAACGCTTGGTCTTCTCGGCCTTGCGACAGTAGATGTCGTCAAAGGACTCGGCGTCGAAAGACTCCTCGCAACGTGGGCAAACCTTTGGGTGGCACGATACGCACACCACCTCATCGCACTCTTGGCACGAAATGGCTGGCGTAAATGAAGCAGGAACGCCATAGCGATCTTTTATCTCACCGGACGACAGCATCATTGGTTGTTTGCAGTCGCCACAGTCACCCTGATAATGGGGTGCCTCGGCGTCCTTGAACTGCGAATCCCAATTGAAGTCCACCGGGAGTGGTGTCTTGCGTTTTTTGATTTTGGAGATGGTCTTCGCTCCGATCTTGGTGGAGTTCCAGCGAGGAACCCGTTCGAGTTCGTCCTTGGATTTGACGATGCGTCGGATCTCATCCAGGTTATCGGTTCCGTAAGCATTCTTGAATTGCCAAAGGTATCCCACGTATCCTGTGTTAAGGTTGTCTCGAAGAACGAGAATGTCGGAACCCAACTTGTTCTTGCTCCAGATCAAACCTGCAGTATTTTTAGAAGACTCGGCGTCCTTATCCGTGAACGGACCGCGAGATTTCTTGAATCGTTCTATTTGTCTATCACCAATGGCAAAACCTGTGCAAGAGGGGCAAGTCATTTTTGTCATATTGTCTTGAAAAGAAGCACAACATAGCCCCAAAGGTTCTCCGCAACCATCACAAGGGCTTGTATCTGCATTAAGCCCACAACCTGTGCAACCAACATCATACTCCGCGAACCAGAGTTCGGGGACGCCCGGTTTGCGCTTGTCCTTGACGAGACCGACCACCGCCAACTTGGTGTAGTAGTCGGGGTCTTCACGAAGGTGCTCGCGAGCGATCCGTTCGGCTTCCTCGCGGTCATCTGTGTGTTCCATCTCCTCGCGGGTGCCCACGGCCAACTCTTCCTCGAAAGACCAATCGGGAACTGCCTCGGCATCGAAGTCGTCGGGATTAGCGATGATGTTGCCCATGTTGTCGGCGAGTCCGTCGACGTCCTTGGCGGCCACCGACAACTTGGATCGGAACCAGGGAGGATAATCGGAATCGGGATACTCATCGTTGATGGCGTCCATGCGGGAGGCACTCTCGACGATCTGATGGAGGTCGGAACGGATCATGTAGTTGGGATCCTGATCCTCGGCGGAGAACGATTGTCCGCAGGTGGCGCAGAAGACCTCGGTGCTGACCTCAACATCGTCGGCGGATAGGCTACGATCGCAGTGAACGCAGAACATGTCTGATCCGAGGATGGTCATGACAGCATCCTCATCGAGTGGCTGGCCGTCGGTCTGATCGACGTAGGTGACGCGGTTGCCGCAGGTTCCGCACTCCACGATGTGCTCGAAGGTGGCGTTGGAATTGGTCATGGGGTGTCCGCAGGATTCGGCGGCCAGGATGGATCGCAGAGCGGAACGACGTCCCTTGCGTCGGTAGGAATCCCGTGATGATTTCTTCGACCTGGTGAAACGATCTATGGGGTTTCTTTGGAGGGGTGCTTCAAAGGACTCGGAAGAGGCCTCGATATTAGCGATGATCTCCTCCTTGGCGGTCTCCTTGGCTCGCTGACCAGCGGCCGAGCCCTCGGATCGTCCGATCAGGTAAAGGCCACCGATTACGGCAGCGGAGGCCATGGCCAGTCGGGTAGCGACGGGCGAATTGATGGTCTTGGCTATCAGAACCGAGCGGAGTGAATCGACGGCGAAGTAGGATCCTCCGACAGCGAATGCGGCTCCGACGAGCGATAGCGTCTGCACCATGCGATAGACTGGGCGGTTCCGCTACCTAAAGGCGAGCCTCATCACTCCACGACGGATTGCGTCGTCGGTTCGGGAATCTCGCACACGCCATCGGGGCAGGCCATCTCGGCGGTGGCGGCAGCCAGGAAGTCGTCATCCTCGGCGGTGCGTGGAACGATGCCCTCGGATTGGAGGTGAGCCACGGCTTCCTCGACCGAGAGTGGGGTCAATGGTTCGTTGCCTCGCGACCCCGATCGGTAGATGGTGGTTCCCTTGAGCTTGGGGGCGTATTCGAGGAGCAGATCCTTGAAGTCATCGACGGGGTAGTCATGGGGGAGGTTGATGGTCTTGGAGACGGCGTTGTCGATGTGCTTCTGGCAGATGGTCTGCATTTTCAGGTGGGACTCGACGTCCACCTCGTGCGAGGACACGAATGCGCTGACGTCCGCACCGGACTCGTAGAGTTCCTGGAACAACGGATCGATGACGATCTGCTCCTGAAGAACACGATCGTTGGAACCCTCGGCGGCGGCGTAGTAGCGTCGCTTGTAGCCGCAGGCGAAGATCGGTTCGATGCCCGAGGACGTTCCCGCCACCATGCTGGTGGTGCCCGTGGGGGCGATGGTGAGGATGGCGCAGTTGCGGATGCCGTATTCGCGAACCTTGGCACGGGTGCTCTTGTTGAGGGTCTTGCAGAATCCGGAATCGAGGAACTTGTCGGCGTCGAAGACGGGGAATGCACCCTTCTCGGCGGCCAGGTAGGTGCTGGCCTCGTAGGATCGCTTCTTGATGAAGTTGAAGAGTTGGTCGACCTTACGGCGTCCCTCGGCACGGTCGTATCGGATGCCGATCTTGACGAGTGAATGGGCGAGACCAAGGACACCGAGACCGATCCTGCGAACCTGACGGCAGTTCTTCTCGATCTCAGGGAGCGGATAGGTGTTGACGTCCAGGACGTTATCGAGGAAACGAACGCCCATGGTGACCGTATCCCCGAGGGCATCCCAATCGAAGTCGTCTCCCTCCCCGTTGATGTGTCGGCTGAGGTTGATGGCTCCGAGGTCGCAACAACCGTAGGGCTCCAACCAGATCTCGCCACACGGGTTGGTGCTGATCAGGGGGGAGTGATACCAGATGTTGTTCATCTCGTTGGCGAGTCCCGAGTTGAGGATGCCTGGCTCGCCGGACTCCCAGGCGTTGCGGGCGATGAGATCCCAGAGTTCGGTGGCTGCGATGCGGTCGACCTCCTTGCCTCGCCAAGTCATGACGATGTCCTCGTCCGCGTGGATGGCATCGAAGAATGCCTGATCGACGCAGACCGAGACGTTGGCGTTGCGGAGAACCTTGTCGCGCTGGTGCTTGAGGAGGTGGTGGAGGACGATCTCGGACTGCGGATCGTCGGCGACGGCCTCGATGATGGCGCTGACGGAATCGGCGGGCAGATCGGGGTAGGTCTTGGAGAGGGCGGCTCGAACGGAATCCTCGGATGTGGTATCGATCTCGACGCGATTGAACTTCTTGAAGAGGAACTCGCGGAGGTCGCCGTGGTTGTAGTCGAGGCAGAGCATGAGTGCCGTGCGGCGTCCACCGCCGGCCTTGATGACCTCACCGACCTGGTCGATGACCTCCATCAGTGATGTGGCTCCCGTGGCCTCGCCACCGGTTCCTCCGATCGGCGTGCCGCGCGGGCGGATGGGCGAGAAGTTGATGCCGACGCCACCGCCGGTGCCCGAGATGACGAGCATGTCGGATACGGTCTTGCCCCAACCCTCACGGGAATCGTCGGTGGGCACCACGAAGCAGTTGAGAAGCTGTCCTTTCGGTCGTCCGGATCCGTAGAAGATGCGGCCACCCGGGATGAATAGATTGTCGCGCAGGGAGTGGTGGAAGCGGTCAGCCCACTTGGTGCGATTGCCGTTGTGCTCGGCGGAGGCGACGTGCTCGGCGACACGGCGGGCGGCGGTGTCCCAGTCCTCGGATCCAGCGATGGCGTAGCGTTGCTTGAAGATCACGTCGGCGAGTCCTTCCGGGGTGTATGCAGGGGGTTGGTTTGGGTCGTAGTTGTCAGTCATTTTGATCACATCTGGTCGGGGTCGCCGACACGGATTCCTGGGTCGTGCAAGCAACTACTTGAAGCCTCGGGGAGGACCCCTTGCTGGGAGGCTGACGGTATCGCTCGCTATCCGACCAAGTCGTGCAGCGGGTCGTCGCTAATCGCTGGTCAGGATCTCCTGCGGAAGACGATGGGTCCCTTTCCGCGGGTGGGTATGACGGCGAAGTCAGGATCCTTCTTCATGAGGGCACTGAGTTGGCGACGAGATGGAACCTCGCGACGACCGGTCTGGATCAGACGGTCGATGACGCTGGCCGAGGTGACCTCCTCCCCGACCAGGATCAGGGATTTGGCGGCTTCGTAGTTGGTGGGTTTCGAGTTCATGGTTTTTCAGCTCCTGTGGGCGATCAAGGCGGTCATGGAGATGCCGTCGTGGGGATTCCAAGAGAACTCCACGGGGGTATCGTTGCCCCCGCGGATGGATAACTGCTGCTTGCCGACGGTGGCGGCTATGATCGAGGATACCTTGTCGACGTTGTAGAGGCTGGTGGCGTGTCCCTCGGAATCGACCTCGCAGTCGGTGGGACGCCAGACCAGCGGCTCACGCTCGTCGGAGATCGACCAGGTGACACCGTTGCCGGTAGCATCGGGTTCGACCGTGATGCTGAAATCGGTGGCCACGGCGGCTGCCTTGACGAAGGAACGAACCTCCGCGGCAGGAACCGTAGCGGTGAAGGCGAAGTCAAAGGCTGGCCACGGCGGGGCGCGTTGACCCTCCATGAGCCTCATGTTGAGGAGCTTGATGCCACGTTCCATGCCGTTGGACAGCAGAGCGAATCGGAAGGTTCCGTCGTCCTGGTCGACGACGCGGAGGCGGAGGTCGTCCTTGGCGGTCAGCGCCTTGACGATGTCGTCCATGCGAACCAGAACGACGGCCATCTCGTAGCGACGATCGCAGGAGAACTCCGAGAATCCCCCCTCGGCGTCGATCCGAACCTGGATCATGCGAGCACGATCCTCGTCAACCATGCGAACCAGCATGCCCTCGGTGTCAAAGACCACGATGGCCTCCTCACGGATGGACTTCATGATCTTGAGGACGTTCTTGAACGACGGAACCTTGATGCGAGCGTCGAGAGGCATATCACTCAGCCTCCGATTCGAGGAGTTCGCAGTCCACACACAGCGTGGACTCGCCGATGAAAGAGCGATGACAAGAAACACAATCCATGCTATCTCCCTTCCGCCATCACCTATATCAATCCAGAGTCTGCTGAACGGGCCCGTCATCAGCCCCAGAGGGTTCAGGCCACAATTTGGGTCCATCGGCTTGAACGGTGACTATCACCTCTCGCTCATCGCTCGAGGCGACGGCTCTCCAAGGCTCGGTGAGGAATCTACCCAGCCCCTGCCAGGTCTTGGATTTGACGCCCATAACCGCCCGATCCGGGTCCGCCCAATTGGAAACCAGATCCTCGACGGATGTGTAGGAAGCCATGATCTTCTCGGCGGTGCCACGTCCGATCTTGGGGATGCGTTCGAGGAGGGATGAGTGTCGGTTGCGGGTGGTCTGCACGACGGTGACCGGGCGGACGAAGACGCCGAAGGAGCCCTCGGCGATGCGACGTCGGATGGCGGCAACCTGCCGAACGGTGCCGGCCTTGTCGGCGGTGTAGACCACGGGAAGAACCTCGGTGGACAGACGATTTAGGTGAGCCTGCAGGCTGGCGACATCGGACTTGGAGGATCCCCAGACGAGATCGGGAGAACCCTCGATCAGCAGGAAGTAGCGATCGGCGTTCTCGACCAGCCTCGAGATCTGCTCGGGCATGCGCTTGGACTTCCAGGAACCCATGGCGTCGGCCCAGGTCTTGCGCTCGATGACGGTGCGGTGGCCGTCGGGAGCGATCAGGGCGAAGTCGCCCTCGGGCAAGGCCTCGTGCGAGACATCGAAACCGTTGGGATCGTCCTGCAGATTGACCGCGAACCATTCGTCCTCGTGGATGTCAACGATGGTGGATACTGATGTCATGCTATCTGACTGTGCGGGCACCTATATGAGTGCAACTCACACTATCGGCCAGATGACCTTGCCGTTCTCGATGATCGGAAGCCGATCGTGGGTGATTTGCTTCTGGCCAGAAGAATCCGAACGATAGTCCCTCCAGAAGTAGAGGGTGTCCGGGCCGAGGGACTGGAAGTTGGCCACCCATTCGGGATCCAGACCGAAGTGGGACGGATCCTCGGGATCGGTTCCGTGCATCCTGGCCCAGGAACCCCAACCACAACCGTTGTTGCAGACGACCAAACGACCCACACCGCCGTCGGCTAAATCGTGGTCCATCGGATCATAATCATCCTCGAAAACGATGTCATGGAGGCCGCCCGTTCGACCACCGGCACCATCGTGACCCGGGCACGGGGTGATGACGTATGGCGTCATGCCCAAGGCGATGCTCCTTTCGATGGTTTCCCAAGTTTTCCAAGTGATGTCGATGCGACGGTTGATGGTGCATCTCGTATCCATAACCGACCATCGGTGCGCCAACTACCTCAACATTACTCCGAGTGCATCACTCATTCATCATACCGGATGTCAAGAAAGCCAATGAGCATACCAGGAACCCCGTCTTTCTGATATTTGATGAAACCAGTCTCCCAATCCAAGAAGTGTTTTTCGAGAGCCGGCCAACCACCAACATGGAGATACCAGCCATCACCATAAATAGCCTCGGCATACTCTACATCGGGAACGTCTGGCCTGAGTTCCCAGGCCATGTGGGCGAACAATATCCAGGGATCGTAAAGCGAAGCCGTGGGTGTCTTGGGTGATCGAACAAGACTACCCTCGAAAGCCCAAAAAATGCCTCCGATGGATTCACTGAAATCGACTGATTCAACATCGTGGTTAGTCCTCTGCAATCTCGCGATCATATCGTTGTAGTCACTCCGTTGGCTTTCCAACGGAAGCCCAAAAATCCGAGAATTACCCAATGGTTCGAAGTATCGCGAGTCGTTGCGATTGATGATGAAACTATATGGGGGTATCACAGCAACACCTCCTCTACGTCCACGAAACCGATCAGCATACCCGGGAGATGACCCATGAACTCCTCACCATCACTGTGACTGTAGACGATGAAACCGGTTTCGGCTGCACGAGATCCGCCGAAAAAATATCTGTCGAGGGGTGGCCAACCATCCTCGCCGAGATACCAGTCCGGATGCAGTCCGTGTTCGGTTGTGAGGGTGAGGGCATCCTCAAACGCAAACATCATTTCGTGGAACAAACCATCGGACCCTTTGTCAAATGGATCTGGACCGTAACCTCCATTCGCTGGTCTGACGGCAATACCCTCGAACTCGAAAATGTATTTCACTCCGTGGGCGTGAAAACGGGCTGGCAAATCCATAGTTGTGTAGGTCGCCGAGAATGTTCTAACATCACTGTCCACATAACCCTCGGAAAAATGGCCTCGGGGTGTCACTCGTCCGCTTGTTAATTCATCCATCATCTCATGATATATCGCCCTATCTCGTGCCAATGGGCTGATTACGGTGATGGGGGGTCGCATGTGACGACGATTGATGACCGCGTGGTTGAGTGGGAGTGTGGAGGTCTTTTGCTCCCTCCTTTTCCTCTTGAACCAACGCATGATCCTGAGTGGTGGTCGCGACTACCTCAACGTTCCTCATCGTGCGGATGACTCCCCCATTCGGAGACCAGACCAGAATTGAGACGATCCAGATGCTCGGCGTAGTCCGGATCGAGGTCGGCGTCGGAATCGCCGTTGAAGAGACGGATCGACCAGACGTCGCGATGGGCATATCCCATGGAACGCAGTTGGCGCAGCAGATGGTGGATGGCGCGATGAGCCATCTCGCCAGGTCCGTCGGTGAGTTCGATCATGTCGTCGAGCAATTCCTGGTCAAGAACCAGGGTTCGGACGTTCTCGGTGATGGCATCGGTCATGCTCCGAACAGGTGGGGGTTCATACTTCAATCTGACTGAGGTCGACCGACGAGAACCTCGAGAGGTATGCCCTGCGAAGGAGAACCTGCAACTGTTCGCGCATCCAGCGATCGAACTCGTGTGGATCGTCGAGTTGGCTGGGCATGATGCCGATGAAATCGTATGCCTGCGAAGCTCCGTAGGTATCCTCCTTGATCTCCTTGCGAAGGCTATAACGTTCACGGCGCTGGATGACCCAATCCGCCACATGACCCTCCCTCAGCAAACCCCAGTATTCTACCAGGATCGGACGCAGAACCGTGGAATCGTTGGGCAGTATCAGCCAATCGGGAACGAAGTCGTTGCCCCCCAACTCGATGGTGGGTTCGTAGATGGTGCGGTATCCGTTGGCGTAGAACCAGTCATCCACCCTGGCCTCGGAGAACGATTTGACCAGGTTTCCGGATTTGGTTTTGACGAGGGACGATTTTCGCTTGCTTCCCACGAGTCTACCCTTCGAGATGCGACTACCTAAGTCTCACTCGAATGGGAGTCGGATCATGCGTCGGTAGACCATGGCGGTGGGCCGGAGATCGACAATCTCGACCGCGGATTCGGGAAGTGCCCCTGCATCGATCAGGGTCTGGTAGTATCGGGATGGGCGCGTGGGCGATTCGCCCTTGACGAGTTCGACGATGAGACGTCCGTGCCGACGAGCCACGAGATCCTCTCCTGCGGGCGTGCCATCCCGGCGGGTCTGGGCGTCGATCCACGAGCGCAGGTGCGCGGGCAGGTTCTGTCGCCACGACTCGGATACCCTGGCGTAGGAAAAGTGCTCGTCGGGGATGGACTCGAGGGATCCGTGCTCGGTGACCAACGAGGCTGCCTTGACGCCCCCGATCTCGGGAAGGCCGGGGATGTTGTCGGAGGAGTCGCCAGCCAGCGCCTTCCAATCGGCGTATGCCTCGGGAGATACCCCGTATTTGGAGACGACGCTCTCGGTGGTGACCAATGCCTGCAACTGGTCTCCCGCGGTGGGATCGAGGATCTGCACGTTGGGATACGCCAGCAGTTGGACGAGATCGGAATCCGCCGAGACGACCGTGATCTGCTCGGTGGCGGGAGCCGCCACGACGTAATCGGCGATGAGGTCATCGGCCTCGTGGGTCTCGGTGTATCGGTGAGACCAGTTGTCATAGAGGGACAGCGGGAACTCGAAGCTGGCGAAGTGATCACGCATGTCCTGGATGGTGGACTCGGAGGCGCGGTATGATTCGATGATCTCCTCCGCCTCCCTCTCGGTGGCCTCGGGATGGATCATGATGCGATTGGCCTTGTAGGTCTCGAGCAGGGCACCCCTGCGCTGACGAGCGCGGGTGCCGTCGTAGCAGACGATGACATCGGCGGACGACAACCCGAACTGACGGAATCGGAATGAGAGATACTTGAGATCCTGGGTGATGGCTCGCCGTCCCGCTCGGACGCCCTTGGCGGGATCGCAGTTGCCGTTGGCGACACCGGCCAGAATGCGCGCCAGGAGGCCACGCTTGGCGTAGAGGTGTCTACGCCATCGACCGACGAACCAACCGGCATCTATGAGAACCGTGCGGTCGGGCATAACGATGCTTAATGCGGGGACCTACTTGATTCTGCGGTTGATGACGTTCCACGTGGGTAATGATCCGAGATCCAGGAACGAATCCATGACCGACTTCTCGAGGAGGGTGTGGTAAATGAATATGCCGAGGAACCAGGTGGCGCGATCATCGGAATCCCCCTTGGGATCGAGGACGGTGATCGGTAGTGCGGGCTTGCGACCCATCATGACATTTTCACCATGCGAAGTATCGGAAACCTCGAACTCCACATTCCCCAATTGCTCGTAGACATGAACCGCGGAAGGGATACGTTGCTTGAGGGGTAATCCTGGTTGACGAGGATCCATCACGAACTGTTCAACGACGGATCGATACAGGGTTTCGGCGGCGGCGGTGCGGTCGTTGCCGAGATCATACTCCATGGATCCGTAGATGTATGATGCCACGGCGGTTTGGACATCACCGATGGTGCATGACATGGATTCGATGCGCCGCGTCGGGAGACCCTCGATGAGCGTGTTGGCGATGAACGACATCATGGCATTCTCGCGATCCGAGAACGGATGCGTCATCATGGCCATATCGGATGCCCACTCATAACCGATGCGCTGGAGGGTGAGAACCCGATTGGGTGCATCCACCGAGGAGCCCAGGATCCCGGCGATGTATGCGTTGTCGAGGTGTGGCCAACTCAACTCGTCCCCGGGTTCCCAGGGATCATCAAAATCAACCATATCGGGTGGTGGTCGGAACTGCTACCTAAGCCCTCTCCGCCAGCCACCAGATCAGCTTGAGATCAGTGGGAGCCACATCCCGACGTCCGTCGACGAAAATGGCCCAGGAATCGACGGCGTAGTCGCCGACGGCGTAGAGATCCCGCAGTCCCTCGGAACCTCCCGGACGCCCGGCACGATCCCATTCATCGTATTCGGCCGAGAACCTGATCAGGGCGCGGGCGCGACGGTTCTGGAAACCCAGCGATCGGATGATGCGGGAGACGCGGGCGGGATCGGCGGCGGCCATGGCTGCGGGGTTCGGGAACGCCCGGAACAGCCGGTGGCGGATACGGTCGAGGACGCAACGTCGGGTGCGGTTGAGCAGGATGCAACAGACGGTCTGCTTCCACGGATCGTGGGCGTAGTGCTGCTGGACCAGACGACGGTAGGGATTGCCGTCGGGATCTATGGGCGGACCGGGTTCGGTCATGAACCGCCCAGGGTCGGGATTCACATAAACGTGTTGCATCAATCGACTGTGATGGTATTGGTCATCTCGCAACAGACCTCGGGTTGTCCCTCGAGGATCCAACGGGTCTCGAGCTCCCACTTGCCAGGGCCGAGATTATCGAACTGGGGCTCGGAGATCTCGTGCTCGGTCTCGTAGTTGTGGATGTCCCACCAGCCAATCTGATCGGATTCGACTGTGCCCTGGTAGGATCCGTCGTGGTAATACGAGAGCATGTATTCGGTTCGCAGGACGCAATCGGCGGGTCCGTCGTGGATCATGATTGAATGGTAGACGAACGAACTGCGGGTGTTCTGCTCGATGGTGGATTCCTTCTGGGTGACCGAGACGCCGGCACAGGGATCGTTGGATTGACCCTCCATGGTGACCCAAGCGGTCGGTCCCGCCCACGAGGAACCGTCGTGGGTGTAGTAGTCCACGGTGACGTAGTAATCGCCGGGAGCCAGGTTCAGGTAGTGCTCGTTGATGGTGAACTCGTCGTGGAAGTTGTATTCGAGGATGCGAGAATCGTCACCAACCATGATCTCGAAGTAGCCGTTGTTCATGTGCTCGTTGCAGGCATTGAGATCCCGGAAGTCGACCTGGACGCGCAGATCGTTGTTGAATCCCTGACCGTCGTGATCGTGGTCGAAGATGGCCTCGTTCTGCCACCACCAATCAGGTTCACAATCGGATCCACTGCCGCCACCATTATCCCAGTAGCAGGAACCGTCATCCCATGAAGCATCGGGATCGTAGTTGGTGGCGTCGTATGCCAGACAACCCCCATAGCCCTCCTCGTAGTATGGGTCATAATCGTCCCCGTCGGATCCGACAAAATCGATGACTCCGAACGCCTCGAGCGAACCGCCCGTGAGCAACAGGAATACGGGAACCAGGGTAGCGATGAGCTTCTTGAGGTTGTCCGCCTTGCGTTGGGCGGATGCCAGGGCTCGATCGACGATGTCGCCCTCGAGCGTGGTCTCGATCTTGACATCGGTCTTGTTATCGCCACCGTTGAGGACGCTGTTCTGTGAGACCTGACTGTTGACCTCCTGCACGGTGGTGATCAACTGCGCGGCTTCCCGCAATTGGGTGACGAGATCCTTGGGCGCCCGGTGGGAATCGTTGAGGACGCCGTCGTCCAGCAGATCCGCCAGAACGTCGGCCTCGTCACGGCCAGTCGCCTCGGCGACTATTCGTGCGCGTTTTTTGATGTCCTCGAGATCGTCGGGCATGAGCCATCATTGTCGCTACCGATACCTAAGCACTCACTTCCGGGAACGCGACGTTTTACGGAGTTCGTCGATCTCATCGCGGAGGGACTCGATCTCGTTGACGAGCATGTTGACCTGCGACGGATCGATGCTGGAAGCGTGGATCTCGTTGTCGCAGTGGGGATTGCGTTCCATGTCGGCGGTGTGTCGGACGCGGATGGCGTCCATGTCGCGCTCGTGGCCAGCCTGCGCCTCGTAGTCCTGGATCTCCATGGCCTTCTCCTGGTTCCAGGTCTCGATGATCTTGGTGACGATCAGCAGTGCGGGACCACCGATGATGGCGAGGATGGAGACGTAATCCTCGGACGAATCGAGGTATGACGGATCCCAAGCGGTGAGGACGAAGAAACCGACGGCGAGGAGAACCCAGGCGTAGACGATCAACAATCCCGTCCGCTGCATAAGGCGGTCGTTGTTGGATTTGGTGCGTGGTGCGGTCATGGAGATGGATACGATTTGCTGATACCTAAGCATGATTCAGACTTGCGTCAGGGTCCTGCATAAGAGTGGGCGACACCAGAGGGGTGGAGGTGAACGAACGCTGTGGTGGTGGGGAAGATGAGCGTTCCGGTGTGCCCAGTAACGATTGGACTTTTCGACTACCTAAATCAGACGCGGTAGATGGAGATGACGCGATCCAATCGGAACCTCTTGAACACCGAGGGCTTCTCGGAACCCGGGAAGATCTCGAGGACGCTGGCGACGTCTCCGCCCGCGAACGGTTTGGTCAGGATGGCATCCATGGAACGGATGTGGCCACTGGACTTGACGAACTCGATGCGGAAGTGCTGACGCTGAGGGATCGTGCTGAGGAAACGTCGGACGGATCCGATCGGCAACGGCTTGGCGTGCTTGGCAGGATCGTATCGCTCGGCCATCCAGACGGCTCCGACTCCGTAGTCCTCGGCGTCCATCTCATAACACCAACCGTCACAATGTTCCGTATAGGAGACCTCCATGAAATATGGGGGGCCCGTGGAGTAATTCCCATCCTCGTCCCGGTAGAACTCACGGGGTAGTATTCCATACTTGCTGTCGTGGGACAATCCTCCGCAGTGGGGGCAGTGGCGGGTAACAGTCTGGGCCTCGATGAAACAGTCCTTGCAGTGCGCCTCCACTCCATTTATACCATGGAACATAACCATCGTTTTGAATGGGTGTTTGTGCATGCAAACATAGCATTCCGTTTCCTCATCGGGTTCCCGATCCACACACACATGGCAGTCGCAGGGTGAATTGCTGGTTCGTTTTTCTTCATAGTCAATAAGAGCACGCGAACTGCGGTGTTCTAAGTGTTCTCGTCGCCTTCGACGGCGTAGTTGCCGCTGGTCAGCGTCCGACTCGGCATCGCCCTCCCAGTGGTCTGGGTAGAACAGCCCGTAGTCGGAAGCGGTGTGCTTCTCGCAGACCTGGATCTCCACCGTATCGGTGTGGGTGCGATCGCCACAGATGTTGCAGACATCGAGATCGTCCTCGGCGTCAAACACTTCGGTGTGGGTGTAGGCATCAAGGAGTTCCCGGATGGTGTCGGCCCAACGCTGATAGGTCTCGGAATACTCGGGATCGTCGTTGTCAGCCATGTCCTGCAAAGCCATGATGACATCCTGGACTCGCGAGACGAGGGGTTCGCCCTCGGCCATGAACTTGGCAGCGGCGGGGTTGTCGACCAGATCAGCCCAGCGGCGCGCGGTCCTGCGAGCTTCACGGGCGTCGGCCTCGGTGTAGCCACAGCGGGTGCAACCGGATCCGAAGAAGACGTCCTCGGGCGTGTTATCGCGAGTGAGACCCGGGTAGATCTCCATGCAACCGGGACAGCGACCCTGGGTCAGGCAGGTGCCGCATGGAACCATGTCGATGCGATCCGGCTGGTAGTAGAACTCGCGGGGGAATCCGGCAGCGCCCTCGCAGTGTGGGCAGGGGTTGGTGGCCTCGGCTCCAAAGGTTTCAGCCCCATAATCTTTGTGACCACCATGTAATTTACGGGTTTTAATTACATTGTTGTATGATTTATCTTTTAGGGAGGATGTATAGCCGACAATGCCATACCTCCTAAACCCTATATCATCCATGATATTATCAATCGGAACAGTATTGAATGTGGCATCCCTTCCTATAACAATTGTAATTTTTTCCCAACGCTTTTCTAACAGTAAAGTCATGGGTATTCCTAATGTTTCAAGAGCATCGGCTACTTTGTTAAAGTCGTCAATGGTTGTTATTTCGTTTGGGCGAAAGGCTCCAAAGGTTTCAGCACCCCAGGATTCAGGATTTTTGTAACCCTGTTCTTTCAATGCCGTAGCAAGTGCCTTTCGGTCATAGGTGATTTCATCCAATTTTTTATTGTCTCCATCGTAAATATACAGTATGACATCACCCGTTTTGGAATCCCAATCCCACTCCAAATAACCTTCGTTCCAGTCTAAATTGTATTTTGGTCTCAATGAATCCGCAATATCCTTCAAACAGTCACCGTCTTGGTGCTCAATCATCGAATAAGCAGTTTCAGCACGCATGAAGACGTCCGGACGCTCACAGCGGACGCATCGGTAGGCGTCACGACCGTCGGGTGCCGTGACCGCCGTGAACACGTCGGAGAATCCGGATCGGCCACAGCCGTAGCAGGTGACCTGGAACCAATCGGCATCGAACGAACTGCGCTTACGGGCCGCTCGTCGAGCGACCAGACCTGCCGCAACGGCGCCACCGAACAACCAAGCTCCGTGGGCATCCATGACGTTCTTGATGAAACCCAATGGATCAGCCATGGCTCCGATTCGTTGACGCGACTACCTAAATGCTCTCAATACGAACCGTCGCCATCGAGAACCTTGCGGATCCCTCCGACGGGTGCGTCGGTGTCACCGAACCACCTCGGGATGAGATGCCAATGGGTGTGGTAGACCGTCTGTCCAGCCGCCGATCCGATGTTGGTGCCGACGTTCACACCATCGCAACCCGTCTCCGCCATGATGCGATCAACCTGCTGCCGAAGGAACAGGCCGAGGTGATCCAGGGAATCGCCATCGCAGGCAGTGAAATCGATCGAGTGATTCTTCGGGATGACGAGGGTGTGTCCATCGACCACTGGGAACAGATCCTCGATGGCGAGGTAATGCACGTTCTCGCCGCACGTTCTCGTCCGACGTTCCTCGGGAGCCGAGATCAGTCGACAGAATCTGCAACCTGGTATCGTGTTTGACTTCAAGACCCCGACCTCGCGATCTGGTGGTGGTGGACGGCGTGATACGGTAGCGAACGGAGGAACGAGATGAGGTCGTTATTGGTCCAAGGATTGCCCTGGTGGTCGAGAGCGATCGTGGTGTTGGGTTCCGAAAACGCCCCGAGCATGATGGCCTCTGGCTTGACCAGCCACGAGAACTCCCAAGTGTTGTTGCCCGGCCAGATGTGAGCCAGGGGCACCTGCCCGTTGGGGGCGAGATAGAGGGTGGTCTGCTGGATGTTCAATCGTCATCCCCCTCGTCCCAAGCACGGATCTCCTCGGAATTGGCGACCGAATTGAACACCTCATCGAACGATTGTCGAACCTCGTCGAGATTGACAACCATCAATTCGGCCTCGTTGCCGCAGTCGCAGAGCCCCATCCGGTGGTGCATGTCGCCGACCCATCCGAAAACCTCGTCGATCTCGTATCTCATGATGCGGAAGACCCACCAGAGGCGAACCATGTTGAGGAGGATGACCAGATACATGATCAGGCTGATGTTCTGCATCCAGGCCTCATCAAACGGTTCCATGGTCGGAACTGGGGTGTGCACCTATATGAGTCTGCTCGAACCTCTGCCAGATGCGTTCGTATAACGAGTAGATCGGGATGAATACCACCGTCGAGTAGGCGATGAACGGACCGATCATGGTGAGGTAGTCGTCCCCGCTGATCAGGCACCAAAGTAGGGCGAACGGTTGGAAGACCACGGTTCCGTAGATCGGACGGAGAACATCCTTGCGATTCATGGGTATCTCTCCGAGGGGCCGAGGGCGATGCCGAAGATTACGATCAGGAGGGTGATGCCGCAGAACGAACTCAATACTCCGCCCCCATGTGTCGAACGATGGCGAGCTCCTTGCCCTTGGCCTCGACCATGACATCGATCTTGTGACCGTAGGTATCGGGTAGGGAGAATGTGTCGAACGAGTGTGCCGGCGTGGGATCGCCACCACCGTGGTGATGCTCCATGGACTCGGAGTAATGAACCGTCGGCACTATGCCCTTCGGCCAGGTGAGGACTGCGAGCGCCAAAGCCTCGGCCTCGGAGTCGCCACCCGTGCAGAACTGATGGTGGTGGTAGTCGAAGACGATGGGGACGCCAGTGCGGGCGTGAACCTTGTCGTAGAGATCGCGGGTGGAGTAGAGGCTGGCACGGTCGTCGTTCTCGACGGTGAGGCGGGATCGGGCACCCTCGGAGAGTCGCTCGAAGTTGGTGCACCAACGATCGAGGGCGGAATCGGGATCGCCGTAGGCGCCACCGACGTGGATGTTGATCTTGGCGTTGTGATCGCGGGGCAGACCGATAACGTCGAAGAGTTCGGCCTGGGCGTCGAGCTCGCGGATCGTGTTGTCGACGACCCGTGGGTTGGGTGATGCGAGAACATTGAACGGGCCGGGGTGCGAGGACAGACGGTGGCCGTGGTCGGCAGCGTATCGGCCGCACTCGGCGAGAGCCTCGGATACGGAGGGATCGAGGTCGGAGATGGAGTAGGCGAAGTCGGGGTGCGTCATGAATGGAGCCATCTCCGAGGACAGACGGAAGAGTCGGATGTCGTTGGCCTCGTTCCACTGCAGGATACGCAGGAGATCGCGGGCGTTGGCGGTCAGCAACTCGCTGATGCGGTCGAGGAAGTCCTGGCGGGTGTCGTAGGATCTGGCGGTGGCGAGGGTGATGGAGCGACTGGTGAAGACCTTGGCTCGCTTGGTGGCGGAATCGGATCCCACGGTGCAACGTAGGCAGGAGCCGCAACGGACACCCGCGTGCTTGAGAAGCGAGTCCTTGCAGTCACCACCGATCTGCATGTTGATGCAGGCGTATCCGAGACGTCGTATCATGAACGACCGTGCGGGTTCGCCCTTATAGGGATAACGGTGATTCACGGTGATTTTCGATTGATAACGGTGGGGTATGGATCGGGGGTGTTGCGGGAGTGCCAGGATCGGAAGTCGTCGATGAAGGCGTCCAAGGGCAAATCGGCGAATGGCACATCGAGGTCGATGCCGGGCGATGTGGGAACATCGAATCCGTAGACGATCTGCCAAGCGAGATACTCCGCGACGGTGGATCCACAGGTATCCCTCACCAGGGAGCTCGCTATGCTCGAACTCAAGGACGTGTTCCAGGCGCGATGAGCTCCCGAGATCGACCAGACGGCGATGAAGAACTCCCTCTCAACGGTGCTTGGTTGATGCGTCATCGTTTCCCAACCACCATCTCTTTCGGACAGTTGGGCGAACTCGTCATTTGTCCACTCAACAGGCGTCCAACGAACCATGAATG
>Ga0181579_10001565_pt1 | contig 18848 bp, 15 predicted proteins | sample 071ome_24_FD_132996 | JGI IMG/M metagenome (GOLD analysis project Ga0181579, IMG submission 132996) | Coastal salt marsh microbial communities from the Groves Creek Marsh, Skidaway Island, Georgia - 071402CT metaG (megahit assembly) | ecosystem: Environmental > Aquatic > Marine > Intertidal... | reverse complement strand
TGTATCAATTTAACATGACAGCCGATCAATCCATCTCCGTCGATCAGGGCGCGCTGCCGGTCTATATCCAGATTGCCGAGCTTGTGGCGCGGCAGATCGAGGCCGGACTGCTGGTCGAGGGACAGCGCCTGCCCCCCGAACGCGAAATGGCGCGGCAGCATGGCGTCGCGGTCGGCACGCTTCGCAAATCGCTGGCGCGTCTGACGGCGATGGGCCATCTTGAACGGCGTCAGGGATCCGGCAACTATATCCGCCGGGCCGATGGCGCGGCGTCGCTCTATTCACTGTTCAGGCTTGAACGGCCGGATGGCGGTGGGCTGCCATCGGCCCGTCTGCTGTCATTCGACAGGATGCGCAAGCCGGCCGACCTGCCGACCTTCGGCACGGATGAAAACGGCTATCGCTTTCGCCGCCTGCGCTTTCTTGACAACATTCCGGTGGCGATCGAGGAGATCTGGCTCGACGGGGCCGCCGCCGGCAATATCAACCCGGCACGGGTGTCGCAATCGCTGTACCAGTTCTACCGCGAGGAGCTCGGCCTGTGGATCACCCGCACCGAGGACCGCGTGACATTGGCACGGCTTCCCGACTGGACAGTGGATCAATTTCCATTGCCGGCGGGATCGACCGTCGGATATGTGGAAAGATATGGCTGGTCGCAGCATGACCGGCGGGTTGAATTCTCGCGAAACTGGTTCGATCCGGCCACCGCCCGCTTCATCGCGCGGCAGGGCCGGACAGGGGCCGGACAGAGGCCGGAGCATAATCGACAGAACGTGATGGACAGGACAACACAGGAACAGGACCGGGTATCATGACAATTCATTATGGGGTGATCGGGTGCGGCATGATGGGGCGCGAGCATCTGGCCAATATAGCGCTGATGGAGGATGCCGTTGCCAGCGTCATTTACGAACCCGACCCCGACATGGCGGCCGCCGCCGCCGCCGCCGCACCGCAGGCCAGCCTTGCCGAGACTATTGATTCGCTGCTGGCGCATGACCGGCTGGACTGCATCCTGATCGCCAGCCCGAACCACTGCCACACCGACCAGTTGCGGATGATCGCCAACCGGGTCAGCCTGCCGATCCTGGTTGAAAAACCGCTCTTCACCGACCCTGATGACCTTGCCGCCCTGACGCGTTTTCGTGACGGTTACCGGGCCCCTGTCTGGGTGGCGATGGAATATCGCTACATGCCGCCAATGCAGCGCTTTCTCGACAGGGTCGAGGCGGCGACAGGCGGCATCCGGATGCTGAGCATTGTCGAGCATCGCTATCCCTTTCTTGAGAAGGTCGGCAACTGGAACAGGTTCAACGCCAATTCCGGTGGCACCTTCGTCGAGAAATGCTGCCATTTCTTCGATCTCATGCGGCTGATCATCGGGTCCGACCCGGTGCGGGTCATGGCCACCGGCGGGCAGGAGGTCAACCATCGCGACGAGCGCTATGATGGCGCGGCGCCGGATATCTGGGATTGTGGCTATGTCATCGTCGATTTCGCGAATGGCGCGCGGGCGATGCTGGAATTGTCGATGTTCGCCGAGGGGTCGGAATACCAGGAAATGGTCCATGCTGTCGGCCCTGACGGCAAGATCGAGGCCCGGATCCCCGGCCCGGCAAGGTTCTGGTCCGGCCCCGAGGACCGGCGCCCGGTCCCGCGGATTGTCGAGAGCCCACGTCACCCCTGCGCCCCGGTGACGACCGAGGTGCCGGTTGACGACACCATTCTCGCGGCGGGCGACCATAACGGGTCGACCTATCATCAGCATATGAGATTCCTTGATGTGGTGCGGGGCACAGGACAGGTCGAGGTCGGGCTTGACGACGGGATCTGGGCGGTGCGGATGGGCCAGGCAGCGCAGGAATCAGGCCGCACCGGCTTGGCGGTGATGCTGTAGGCCGGTCACAAACCCGGCATCCGGCTTGAGGGCTGTCGCGTGAATGTCTATGTCAGACCGGAAGCCATGGAGGATGACATGCTGCTCGACACCCCGATCTGCGATTTCGGCCGGAAAGCGCCAGCCTTCACCCTGTCCGACGCGGACGGCACGAGCCACAGCCTTGACGGTCTGATGGGCGAGAACGGGGTGCTGGTCGCCTTCATCTGCAATCACTGCCCCTATGTGAAAGCCGTGATCGACCGGCTGGTCGCCGACGCGGCGGCGCTGCGCGCCGACGGCATCAACACCGTTGCCATCATGCCCAATGATTACACCAGCCATCCCGATGACAGCCCGACGCGGATGCGCGACTTCGCGGTCCGGCACGGGTTCGGCTTTCCCTATCTTGTCGACGAGACACAGGAGGTCGCGCGCGCCTGGGGCGCCATCTGCACGCCCGATTTCTTTGGCCTGAACGCGAAAGGCGAGCTGCAATATCGCGGCCGGCTGGATGACGCGGCGCGCGGTGATGCCGGCAACCGGACGCCGGAACTGCTGACAGCGATGCGCATGGTCGCGCGGACCGGGGCCGGCCCGGCCGACCAGACCCCGTCGATGGGATGCTCGATCAAATGGCGGTAACAGCGTCTACAGAAAATCCGGGAAATCGGCATCCTCGATAAAGGTCTGCCTTCCGACCGCGCGGATCCTGTCGATGGCGTCGCGGTCAAGCCAGGGGGCCGTCGCCGTCGCCAGAGAGGGGCGCTCGCAGACCCGCCGGTACCAGCCGGTCACATGCGGGAAGCGCGATTCCCACAACCGTTCCAGCCCGATGCAGTCGAGGCGGAAGAAATAGGCGGTGACAAGCGCATCGGCGAGGCCGTAGTCCGGCCCCATCAGCCAGTCATGATCGCTGAGCGATTCCTCCATCTCGGCGCACATGCGCTGCAGCCGTGACAGCGCCACCGGCACATATTCGGACCCGGCGCCATGCTCCATCAAATCGAGCGTCTTGCGCACCCTGATCTTGTCCGGCATCGCATCCCAGCGCGCCTGCAGCTCCTCCGGAGATTTCGCCAGCAGCATCTGCCGCTGATAGCTGGAAAAGGTCAGCGTGTTGACACTGTCATGATATTCCAGCGTGTTCAGCCCCCAGATGCGGGTCCGGGCCTGCCCCGCCGGATCGGCCGGCATGAGCCTGTTATGCGCCGACAGCCCGTCGAGATATTCGCTGATCACGCTTGATTCGCGAATCAGCGTCCCGTCATGATCCAGCACCGGCACGATGGCACGCGGATTGACCTTCAGGAAATCGGGGTGGAACTGCTCGCCCTTCGGCAGGTCGATATGCCGCCCCTCCCATTCCAGCGCCTTTTCCGCGAGCACGATCCGCACCTTGATGGAACAGACGGAATTCGCCCCGTGATAGAGAACAAGCATGTGACAACCCCGTGCAGGAAAAGCCCAAGTCTAGCCCTGCCGCCGGACAGCGGCAACAGAAGGTGACTTTATTCTGGCCACGTCCGACATGGCTGACTTACTCTGGCATTTTGGAGCCGGAGCAACCCGGCTGCGCGCCCCAGGGAGATTTTACATGCGCAACGTCACCGCCGACAACATCACCGATGTGTTCATGCGATATTTCGGGCCGGATACCGACCCGCGCATGCGCGAGATCATGCAGAGCCTTGCCACGCATCTCCATGATTTCGCCAGGGATGTGAATCTGACCCATGCCGAATGGCGGCAGGGCATCGAATTCCTCGAGGCGGCCGGCCGCATTTCCGATGAGACGCGCCATGAATTCGTCCTGCTGTCAGATGTTCTCGGCCTGTCCTCGCTTGTCGACATGCTGCATTCCGATGCCGCGGGAACATCCTCCAGCGTGCTGGGGCCATTCCATATTTCCGGCTCACCTCCGCTGCCGTTCGGCGGCGATATGAAACGCCATTATGACGGCGAGGTGCTGCTGGCCTGCGGCACCGTGACCGACACCGCCGGCAACCTGATCGAGGGGGCCGAGATCGATATCTGGCAGACCGCCCCGAACGGACTCTATTCCAGCCAGGATGAAGAGCAGGACACCTTTTCCTTCCATGGCATCCAGACCACCGGCCCTGACGGACGTTACGGCTTCACCACCGTGAAGCCGGTCAGCTACACCGTGCCGACCGACGGGCCGGTTGGCGATATTCTGCGCGCCACAGGACGCCATCCCTGGCGGCCGTCGCATCTTCATTACATCGTCAAGGCGCCGGGGTTCCGGCCGCTGGTGACAGAGATTTTCCCCGATGACGACCCCTATCTGGATGAGGATACGGTGTTTGGCGTACGCGGTGACCTTGTCATGAAATACGAACCGCAGCCACCGCAAGCCTTCCCCGAGGGATATGCGCTGAGCGGCACCGTCAGCGAATCATTCCTTTTGGCGGAATTCGATCTGCGGCTCGTCCCGCTTGGCTGATCTGTAACAGCAGACTTGCACAACGCCGAATCCCCAGCCAACATGCTATCACGGCGATGTCTGCGGTGAACAGGCGCGCCAAAACAGACTGTCCGGCACGATCCGGACAATCAAGGGAGGAACCCATGTCGAAGATTTTTGCAGTGGCGGGAGCCGCCGCCATCCTTGGTCTTGCCGTCACGGCACAGGCCCAGGTCAACCTGACCGCCGAGACCGCCTCGCCGGGGAGCGCGCCGGGCGTATCGGTGATCTCGCTTTCCGAAGTTGCCGCGAAATACAATGTCGCCGACATCCAGGTCACCACCGGTCAGACGCTGACCAATTCGGTGCAGAATGTCGCCGAGGGCAAGTCCGACATCGCGGCAGCGCCGTTCGTGCTGCCCTTCCTGATGTCACGTGCGGTCGGCCCCTATGCCAAGGTTGGCAAGGAAAAGGGTGCCGAGCTGACCGGCAATCTGCGGGTGCTCTACACCTACCGGATCGCCTGCCAGTCGCTCTACGCCTATGACAGCAGCAATTTCCCGGGCTATGACGGCATCAAGGGCGCACGCATCTTCAACGGCCCGCCGCGCGGCGCGGCGCTGACCAACGCGCGGGACCTCGTGCGTCTTGTCACCGGCCTCGAGGACAAGAAGGACTATACCGGCATCCAGGTGAACTGGGGCCAGGCCGTGAAGACAATCCAGGACGGCTCGGCAAACGCCTTCGTGCTGCCGGTCAGCTTCCCGGACGGCCGGATGACGGCCGCCATGGCGTCGGGTGACATGACCATGTGGTCGATGCCGATGGAGGCCTTCAATGGCGAGTCGTTTGGCAAATTCACCAAGCGCCCGGGCACCGTCGCCGTGACACTGCCGATCGCCGAGATGGGGTGGAAGAGCGGCGTCACCGTGAAGTCCGAGGATGACAATTTCCGCTGCCCCGGCACGGTTGGTGGCGAGATCGTCAACGCATCGATGGATTTCGACACCGCCAAGGCGCTGACCAAGGCGTTCCTCGACGGGCTCAAGGAGGTCTATCACGCCAAGGCGCCGTTCATGCTGAATTCCTGGCATGGCGAGACCGATGTCGCACTGACCGATATGTGCGGCCTGAACCCGCTGAAATACCACCCCGGCGCGGTGGCAGCCTGGGAGGAAGCTGGTCACACCATCCCGGCCTGCGCCAAGTAAAGCTGGACAACATTGCGGCGCCGGCAATTGCCGGCGCCTTTTTTTTAGTGAACGGGATACCAGCGCATGACCGGGAACAGCCCGACACCGCCAGCCGAACAGGATTTCGGCCTGAAGCTTGTTTACTGGCTGACAGTGGCGATGGTCATCATTGGCCTGATCAACATGACCCCCGGCATTCCGGGGTATGACGATCTTGCCGAAACCCTGACCGGAATTCAGGGCGCGACATTCCGCAAATTTCCCTTTGAATGGTTTTATCCCGCGTTTTTCGCGCTGATGATGCTGATCGTCGCGCTGAAACATTCGATGTGGCGGAGCTGGGCCGAGTCGTCGCGCTGGCGACGGCGGTTCGGGCTGTTCATGGATATCGCGCTGGTGTTGATGGCGGCCACCATCTCGGTGACCTATTTTGTCGAGATCGAGGCCATTTGCCTGATCGACCAGATCACCGGTGACCGCGCGCGCCTGATCGAGGAAAGCCTGAAGGCCGAACGCGAGCTTGCCGAGCTTCTGGGAATGGAGCCGCCAACCACCATCGACGACCCGAAATGCGTCAACAATACCGGCGGCTGGCTGGTGCTGATCGTCGGCCTGGCGATTGTCGTGTTCCTGTCCTACAACATCAAGGTCTGGGGCCTGCCGCTTGTTCTGGTGGCGATCCTGATCGCGGCCTACACCATCATCACCGTTCTTGTCTGGTATTTCCACGGACCGGACGACATCAACAAATATCTGATGACCAAGCTTGCCGGCGAGCCGCGCATGCTGGCCGACGGGCGGCCACGCGTGCATGACATTCTGGTGAACAATTCCTCCGGTCTGCTTGGCCGGTTCATGGACATCATCCTGAACACCATCTTCCCGTATCTTGTCCTGGGCTCGCTGTTCGGCAGCTCGGCCGGCGGACGCTCGCTGATCAAGCTTGCCTTCCGCTGGACGCGTCATCTTCGTGGCGGGCCGGCGCATGCCGCCGTCGTGTCATCGGCCATGTTCGGAACCATTTCCGGCGGCCCGATCGTCAATGTCCTGTCGACCGGCGTGCTGACGATCCCGATGATGTTGAAACGCGGCTTCTCAAAGGTCTTTGCCGGCGGCGTCGAGGCTGCCGCCTCGTCAGGCGGGTCGGTGATGCCGCCGGTGATGGGGGTGGCGGCCTTTGTCCTCGCCTCGCTGACAAGCGTTCCCTATTCGGATGTCATCGTGGCGGCGGCGATCCCGGCAATCGCCTATTTCTTCTGCCTGTTCCTGTCGGTCATCTTCCAGTCACGCAAGCAGGACATCCGGGCCATCGGCAAACTGACCGACGATATGCGCCTTGATCGCCAGGACATGCTGAATCTGGTGATGATCTTTGGCCCCATCCTGCTGATCCTCATGCTGCTGCTGACGAAGAAGGAAGCTGTCGGATGCGGCATGTTCGGCGCCATGATGGGTGCCGAGAGGATCATCACCGAGGCCGGTTGCCAGGTCACCAGCTATTCCTGGATTCAGGAACTGGTCCGCAACGCCGCCGGTGATGCCGGCAGCGCCGGATGGTACGCGGTCATCCTGCTTCTGGGCCTGCTGTTCGTCGACCCCGAGGTTCGGATGCGACCGATGAAGGTTGTCGACGCGCTGTCGAATGCCGGCATTCTGATCTCGACCCTCTATCTGATGTTCCTTGCCGTCTCGATTATCGATTTCTGTCTCCAGTTCACTGGCCTGCCGACCTTCATCTCGCTCGATGTTCTCGGCTGGCTGCAGGCGCTCGACCTTGGCCAGGGCGGATCGACAGCCTTCCAGCTGATCGCCCTGCTGCTGACCATGCTGATGGCCATTCTTCTTGGCATGGGCATGCCGGCGGTGCCGGCCTATATCAATGTCGCACTGCTTCTCGGGCCGGTTCTGGCCGGCCTCGGGATCTCGCTGTTCACCGCCCATATGTTCATTTTCTACTTCGCCGTCGCCAGCGCCATCACCCCGCCGGTGGCGCTTGCCGCCTTCGCCGCCGCCAGCATCACCAAGGCCGAACCAATGGCGACAGGCTTTTCGGCGGTGAAGTCGGGCATCGTGATGTTCGTCATCCCGTTCGTCTTCGCACTCTATCCGGAGATTCTGCTGATCGATGACGCGGTGATCGACGCCGCCGCCTCGGCCTCGGGGGCCATCGTCTATCTTGCCGGCTATGACGGCACGGTCGATTTACCGGCGCTGGCGCTTGTTCTGGGGCGGCTTGTGCTGGCGCTCTATCTTGTCTCCAGCGCGCTGGCCCGCTTTGACCGGCGGCAGCTTGGTTTTGGCGAGGTCGTCGTCAGGCTGGGGCTCGCCATCCTGCTGATGACACGCCACGAGTTCGTCTATATCGGCGCGGCGATAGCCGCCGGCGGCGTGCTTGCCTTTCATGCGATGCGCCGCCCGGCCATAGCCTGACAGCAAGTCCGCTAGCGGCCATGGCCGCGGTCATAGCCATTGACCGATGCCGGTTGCCAGTTGCCAAGTGCGCCCTCCTGCGGCGTGAAAATCTCGACAAGAAGCGGATGACAGCTTGCGGCATCGCTTGAATGTGTTGTCGAACAATCGCCCCCAGGACAGGCGGACAGCGCGCCGACCAGATCGATCTCGGCAAAGAACTCGATATGATCACCGGGGCGAACCGGGCTGGCCTTCATGAAATACTGTCCGGTATCGCGGGTGAACCCGGTGCACATGAACACATTCAACACGTCATGCACCTGCATCTCGATCTCCTCGATGGGGCGGCCGGCATGGCGCGCCAGCGCCCGTGACAGGTTGGAATGACAGCAATAGTGATAATCATCCCCTGACAAAAGATGATGCGTGTAGGGATCGCACCTCGTGCCGATGACATCATGGACCGACCCGCCATATTCATCGATGCCATACCAGTTCAGCGTATCCGCGATGATCGTCGCCATCGGCCGCAGGAACGGCAGGCAGGACCACAGTCTTTCGCCGGTGGTGACATGCGTGCCGTGGATGGCGCGGGTCTTTCCGGAAAAGAACGTCTCATCGAGGTTACCGGCATGCCACAGATTGAGATCGCCGACCTGGGGGCCCTCGACCGAGGTGATCCGGAAGAACCCGCCTGCCGGCACCTCGAAACATGACGCATCGCGCGGTGCCACCGTTACCTCGCCGGTCTTGCGCGCGCCGGCACGGGCGGCGCGGTACAGATCGAGGTCGGGTGGCGGCAGACTGTCATTCGGATAGCAGATGACAGGTTCGACGGCACGGCGCGCCGCCGCATCATCAGGCATGTTCGCACAGGTCTGTGTCATGTCATGTTCCTTGATTTCAGCCGGTGTTCTGCACCTTCTGGCGCGCCATCAGGCCCAGCATCGACAGGCCGAGTCGGGATGCCATCAACGCCCCCTGCCCGTTGACGTCACGCGATGGCATCAGCTCGACCATGTTGAATCCGCAGATCGGCGCGCGGGCCGCGATCGCCTCGAAAATCTCCATCATCTGCCAGTAATCGAGCCCACCCTGCGCCGCCCCGATGACAGCCGGCATCACAGCCGGGTCGAGGCTGTCGACATCAAGCGCGACATAGACAGGCACACCCTCGGGAAGAGCGGCGATGGCGCGCCCAATCCCACCGGGCTCGCGAAGCCTGCGCATGGTGTGAAAGGCGACGCCATAATCAAGCGCCGCCTCGACATCCTGCTTGCGGGCCGAGCCGATGCCGCGCGCCGCCAGCTGGACAATCGTGCCGACATGCGCCATCTCGCTGGCGCGCCGCATGTTGCTGGACAGGCCCTGTGTCTCGCCGCCAACCTCGTCACGCCAGTCGATATGCGCGTCGATCTGCAGGATCGAGATCGGCCCGTCGGCAAACCCGCAATAGGATTCCAGCACCGGAATCGGCACCGAATCATCGCCGCCAAGAACAAATGGCGTCGTATTGGCATCCAGCATGGCGGTGACGGCGTCGCGGATGCGGCGGCGATTGTCGGCGGTGACCTCGGGCGCGGCGTCGGCGACAACATCGAGATTGCCGAGATCGGCGGCCCGCACACCCGCCGGGATCACGCCGGATGACGGGGTGACATCGAACAGGTCGAAATCATGCTGGTCGAGGATTGCCGGCCAGCTGCGCTCGGTGCGGATGGCATCCGGCGCGTCGTGGCAGTATGACCCGACAGGATAGGGTGTCGCCGACCCGATCCCGATGACACCGATATCCACATCCGCCAGCGCATCGGGGCCGACGCATGGCAGATTCAGCCAGCCGCCAGCCGTCTCGCCCCCGAACAGATCACCCATCGCCGCTGTCTTGCTCATAATCTTCCTCCGGGCACCGGCCTGCCATGGCTGACCGTCGCATCTTCACCGGCAAGGCTGGCCCAGCCGGGGCGGTGAGATCAACAGGATTTTTCACAATCGCGCTTGTTACGGGATTGACGGATCATGGCCCCTGCACACCGGAGCGCCCGCGGCAAAAGCAGGATGAGGTGATGTTCCGGTCGGCAAGGGGGCGCACCGCGTCAAGCTCGTCGGCGATCCTGCCGGCCCGCTCATCGCCAAGACGGTGCCAGCATTCATGAAGCCCGTGAAGCGCCCATATATTGCCACGATTCCGACGGCTGATCGGCAGGCTGTCATCAAGGCCAAGATCGACCTCATATACCCGCGCCGCCTCGGCCAACCGCCCCTGCTCCAGCAACAGGGCGCCAAGCGCGTGGCGCGGCGGATGCATCCAGGCACGCGGCTCATTATAGCCAAGCCTGTCCTCGGCGGCGGCGGCGCGGCGCAACAGCTCGAAGCCCATTTCCACCTCGCCAGCGTGATAGGCCATTTCCCCCCGCATCATCAGATCGGCGACTTCGAGAATGGCGTCCGCCGGATTGTTGAAAAAGGCATATTCCGCCGGCACCACCGCCAGCGCATCGGCGAACGCCTCGGCGGCTTCCTGCGCCGCTTCGGCATGGCCAAGCGCGGCACCGGCCACCGCCCGCGCATAATGATGCATCGCCCAGGATACCGGCAGGCAGACCGGGTCACCGCCAAACGCCCTGTCCAGCACCGCCTGCCAGCGACCGAACCGGATATCCACATGCCCGATGGTCGACCGATATCCCTCCAGCGTCATCATCATATGCGTTGTCGGCGGCGCAACCAGCACATCGTCGAGGAGATCCGTCATCACCGCCGCGCCCCGCGCCGCATCGCCAAAATGACCCACCTGCATGCCGGCAAACATCAGCATATGCGCATCATGGCAAAGCAAGGTCCGGTAGAAGGGCGCATGTGACAGGCAGGGGCGGAACGCCTCGTCAGTTCCGACAGCACGGCGGCTGCACCGCGCGGCGCCGTCAAAATCGCCAACAAGCGCGTAGATATGCGCCGGCATATGCTGCAGGTGGCCGGCGTCACGCGCTGCCAGCTTTTCAAGGCGTCGCGCCGACGCCAATGCCCGTTCAGGCTGTGGCGACATCTCGCAGGCGTGGATATCGTAATGCAGAAGCCCGACATGATCCGCCCCGCCATCGGCCAGCGCCCGATCAAGCGCCGCATGAATGACGGCGGCGCGACCGGCCGGACTGGGCGCGCGCGAATCAATGTCATAGATCGCCCAGGGGGTCAGCATGATCTGCGATTCGACAAACAGAGCCGCCACATCGGGATCATCCCCGAAACTGTCATGCACCGGCACCATGGCATCGGCATAGGCGCATTCCCAGGCGGCGAGCTGATCATCGGACGGCACATCCGGTGACGGGAACCGCGCTGCCAGCGCGCCGATCAACCGTTGCACGACGGGCGCGGCACCCTCGCACCGCCGCAGGGCATGCTGGACAGCGGCATGACAGGCCGGCAGGGCATGCGCCTTCTCGGCAGGGGTGAACCAGTCCCAGGGCATGTTCATGAAGGGTCCGCCGGCAATGGCGAGCCCCCACCATGCAAGCGCCAGATCATCATCCTCGGCCGTTGCCGCGCGGAAGCAATGGGCCGCCTCCTCTTGATTGAAGGCGTAAAGCCAGCCGAAGCCGAGCGCGCACCATTCCGCCGCTGCATCATTGCCGGCTAGAAACCCCGGCCGATGCGCCACGCTCCGGAAGGGATAATCCTGCGGGTCCATCTTCATTGTGCGGTCATCACCGGTCGTCCGTACGGCCGGTGATGGTGACCAGACCTGCCGCCGGATCCACCGTCAGCCGGTCACCGGTGCGAATCAGCCCGGTCACGTCACCATCGGCGAACCGGTCGCACATCGCCATGTTCGCCAACGCCGCGCCCTGCGCCAGAATGGTGTTGGCGGCGTTCAGCAGAAGCGCCTTTGGCGCCATGTCGCGCGATACCATTTCATGCAGCATCCAGGCCGTCGCCACACCGCCCTTGGCGGTGTTCAGGACCAGAATGACATCACGGTAACTCTCACCGTACAGCCGGTGTTGCAGGCGCGAGAACACGCCATTGACCCGGTCGAGATCATAACGCGCCGAGAAATTGTCATCGGCAACAAGCGCCACCCCCTGCACCGACGGCCCTATGCCAACATGGCAGGCAAGTCTAATTGTCATGACGGCCTCCTGTCGATCACTGTTCCGGCCTCGGCCGAGGCGACGCAATCCTCCATGCTGGCCAGCGCCGGGCGATAGCCATAGCCGCCGAGGATGTTGACAATCTTCGCCGAATTGCTGAGAAGCCGTGACCAGCCATTGGCTTCGGCGATCTCGCGGGCATATTGCTGATAGAAACAAGTGCCGGTCAGAACGGTGCCGCCAAAACTCTCGATATCCTCGATATAGCCAAGCTGGCGTGCATCGCCATAGACCTGGGCCGGCGTGCAGACAATCAGGTCGGTGCTGGCAGCACGGCGGCGGCCGCGGCACAGCGTGGCGACCCGCGCCATTTCGACAAGGCTGAGCTGCGGCGCGGCAAACACAACAACATCGACAGGCTCGCCGGCGGCGCCGAACGGTGCGCCAAGATCATCGAGGTCCGCCGCCGTGACGCGCCGCGCGGCCAGCCCGGTCGCCCCGACATCGCCAAGATCGCGGCATTCCGGCGTCACGCCGACGATGTGGAACAAGGGGGTCGAGCCCCAGCTCGCCATGGCGGCGCCGAAATGCTTGATCTCGTCGGAGGTTGGCGCCCCGTCGATGCCCTCGATCACCGGCACCTCCCAATAGCTTCCCGCCATCCGGCCGATCGTGGCGCCAAGCACCCCCCATTGCATCAGGTCTTGCGGCCGGTCATCGACGACAAACCGCTTCGTGGCGCGGCGGTTCCGGTCGAGATGCAGACCATAACGCGGCGTGCGGCCGGTCAGGCCGGCGGCGAGCGCCGACGGCCCGCCCTCGAAATTGGAGCGGGCACCACAGACGGAATTCGAATAGATGACAACCCCGGTATCACCATAGGCGACATGGTCGCCAAACAGTGGCGGCATGATTGTCTGATAGTTGATACAGGTGTCGGTCATCATGATGCCCATCGCCCGGCAGGCGGCAACAAACCGGCGCTCAAGCTCGGCCATCTCCTCGGTCTGGCCAAGCGGCAGGTAATGCGACAGGTCGACACCGCGCGGGTCGGTGATCATCGGGATCGTAACGGTGCCGCCATCGGCAGCCAGCCGCTCGACGAATTCAACGCCGGCCGCGCCGAGTGATTCCGGATCGGCCATCATATGCGCCTGACTGACCGCCACCATGTCGGTGGCATCGAACATGCGACCCACCTGCAACTGATGCTCGATCGCCCATTGGCAGGCCGAGCCCATCTCACCAGCCAGCATCGCCTGTTCACGGTCGTTGAGTTTCATCGTGCCTTCCTCTCGTATCCGAGCAAGTCTAGGGGGCCATGCCCGATTTTGACAACTGTCGATCACAGCAACGAGACAGAGGATTTTTCCAACAGATTCGGCCTGTCCGAGATAAAAAGTGACGAAGCTGACTTCCAGTGTAATGATTAATCCCGCTACGGTATGGCAATTGGTCCGCGCTAGCGGGCCAGAAAAACACTTGGAGGAATTCCACAATGAATAAAGTTCTGTCTGTATTCGGGGTCGCCGCCGCGGCGGTCTCGATGAATGTCTCGGCGGCCAACGCCGATGGTCATTGCGGTGATGTCAGCATCGGCGCCATGGGGTGGGCATCCGGTGAATCGATCACCGCTGTTGCCACATTTGTCCTTGAGGTCGGTTATGGCTGCAATGTGACCGTCGTGCCGACAGATACCGTGCCTGCCGTGACATCGCTTGCCGAGAACGGCCAGCCCGACATCGTGCCAGAGGTATGGCGCAACTCGGCACCGGTCTATGGCGAGCTGGAATCTGCCGGCAAGGTGATCACCGCATCCGATGTCTTCGCCAATGGCGGTGAAGAGGGGTGGTGGGTTCCGACCTGGCTGGTCGAGAAGCATCCCGAACTGGCGACCCTTGACGGCATTCTGGCGAATCCGGACAAGGTTGGCGCGAGGTTCCACAACTGCCCGGTTGGCTGGGGCTGCCGTGTCGTGAATGACAATCTGAAGGTTGTTCATCAGCTTGAGGCCAACGGCATCGAGGTATTCGATCACGGCTCGGGTGCCAATCTCGGCGCCTCGATCGCATCGGCCTTCGCCGACAAGGAGCCATGGTTCGGCTATTACTGGGGTCCGACCGCTGTTCTCGGTAAATACAAGATGACGAAGGTCGATATCGGCGCCGTCAATGCCGAGCAGCATGCGATCAACCAGAAGGCTGACGCCGACCCGGCAGCCATCGGCGTATCCGGCTTCCCGTCGGCACCGGTGCTGAACGCCATCACCGCCGATTTCGCATCGCGCGAGCCGGCTGTTGCCGACTTCATCAAGCAGATGTCCTTCCCGAACGATGTCATCAGCAGCATGCTGGCATGGAAGGAAGAGAACAACGCCTCCGCCGATGAAGCCGCGGCCTGGGTCCTGACCAACCATGGCGACATGGTGATGTCATGGGTCAATGACAAGGCAAAGGCAAAACTGGCCGAGCGTCTCTAGCCTCCGGCTTGGCTATGGGCCCGAATATGGGCCCGGAAATCGGGAGGGCACGGCATCTCGGCCGTGTCCTTCTCCGTCCTTTGTCGCGGCGCGTTGATGGGAACGGTAGCAGGGCCGTGTGACGGACTGGTCATATTAACCACGGAGATTTATGATGGCTGCCTATACAGGTGCTTTCGATCTGTTCGGGCTTCGCGAATGGTGCGATGCCGGCAAGACCAAATCCCTGATGTCGCTTCGCCAGCTGAAAGGCGAGGATCCGGCATGGTGGGAGATCCCCTTCCCCTCGCTGGACAATCTTCACAAAGCCTGCGGTTCGATCCCGCAGACCCGCGATTTCACCGCCTGGCTGGAGAACGGGTTTCTGGCCATCCGCCCGGCTCTGCGCGTCGTTCTCGACCCGCTGACACAGCCGCTGTCATGGGCGCTTGACGGGGCGCTGACCCTGTTCACGACATTGCCCTGGTGGTGTCTCGTGCCGATCATTCTCGTCGGCACGATGTTGTCATCGAAATCCTCGCGGATCACCGCCTTTGTCGCGGCGTGTTTCGCCTTTTTTCTTTTTACCGATCATTACGGCTATGCCGTGCAGACGCTGTCGATCATTTTCGTCTGCACCGTGTTGTGCGCGATTCTCGGCGTGCCGACGGGCATTCTCATGTCGAAGAACGACACGGCGCAGCGGGTCATCACGCCGGTTCTGGACATGCTTCAGACTCTACCGACCTTTGTCTATCTCATCCCATTGATTTTTCTGTTCAAGATCACCGAACCGAAACTCTATGGCCTCGCCATTATCCTCTATTCCATCGTGCCGGTAATCAGGTTGACGAATCTCGGCATAAGGCTGGTCGATCGCGACGTGATCGAGGCGGCGAACGCCTATGGCATGACGGCGCGGCAGAAGCTTGTGCAGGTGGAAATTCCGCTGGCGCTGCCCAACATCATGGCCGGAATCAACCAGACCATCATGATGAGCCTGGCCATGGTCGTGATTGCCTCGCTGGTATCGGCACCGGGGCTTGGCACGCTGGTCCTTGATGGGATCAACAATCTGCGGCTTGGCGTCGGCTTTGTCGCCGGCTTCGGGATCGTCCTTCTCGCCATCATTCTCGACCGGGTGTCCAAAGCCGCGCTGGCCCGGGTTGATGAGTCACGCAAGATCTAGCCAACGGGAGCAACGCCGTGTCCACCGCAGACAAGCAGGTCAAGATTGCCGTGCGCAATCTCTACAAGATTTTTGGCGATGCCCCGGCCTCGATCCTGCCGATGCTGTCGGACGGCATCGACAAGGCCGATATCCAGCGCCGCACCGGTCATGTCATCGGGCTCAACAACATCAATGTCGATATCAGGGCCGGGCTGATCACCGTGATCATGGGGCTGTCCGGTTCCGGCAAATCGACGCTGATTCGCCATCTCAACAGGCTGATCGAGCCGACAGCAGGCGAGATCGAGATGGATGGCGACGACATCATGGCCTATGACAGCGGCCGGCTGCGGGCCCTGCGACAGACCAGGATGTCGATGGTGTTTCAGAAATTCGCCCTTCTGCCGCACCGCACGGTGTTGCAGAACACCATGCTGGCACCGGAGATTCGCGGCGAAAACGGCAGCGCCTCCACCGAGGAGGCCGTCAAATGGATTCGCCGCGTCGGGCTGGAGGGCAATGAGGATGCCTTCCCGCACCAGCTTTCGGGCGGCATGCAGCAGCGTGTTGGGCTTGCCAGAGCGTTGACCTCGAATGCCGAGGTGATGTTGATGGACGAGGCGTTCTCCGCGCTCGACCCGCTGATCAGGACCTCGATGCAGGACCTTCTTCTCGAGCTTCAGCAGGACCTTCACAAGACCATTGTCTTTATCACCCACGATCTCGACGAGGCGCTGAGGCTTGCCGATCATCTTGTCATCCTGAAGGACGGTTTCATCGTCCAGCAGGGCGAGCCGCAACATATCCTGTTGAACCCGAGCGACCCCTATATCGAGGAGTTCGTCAGCGATATCAACCGCGCCCGCGTGTTGAAGGTCCGGTCGATCATGGGTGACAACAAACGCACCAAACCCAGCCATGGCGAGGTTGATGCCGGCATGTCGCTGGAAAGCCTGATCGCCCATGCCGAGGGTGATATCGAGCGCAGTTTTGCCGTGCATGAGGATGGCGCGCGCGTTGGTACAATCACGATGAAGGCGGTCTTCAAAGCGCTGGTGCGCTATGATCTTGGCGGGAATGGCCGTATCAACGGGGCCAGATAAACAGTACCCGCCAAACAGCACCCGCCAAAAGGGCCGAACAAACAGGGCCGAACAAACAGGACAGATCAGGAATGCACAGAAACTATATCGCCGGTGAATGGCTTGCCGCGGACAATGCCATCGAGAACCGCAACCCGTCGGACATCACCGACCTGATCGGCACCTATGCTCAGGCTGACATGAGCCAGCTGGAGCGCGCTCTGGACAGCGCGCGCTCAGCGCAGAAACAGTGGCAGGCGACCGGCCTTGAGGCCCGGCAAAGCGCGCTGATGCAGATTGGCAACGCGCTGATGGCACGGGCCGACGAACTTGGCGAGCTTCTCAGCCGCGAGGAAGGCAAGCCGCGCGGCGAAGGACGCGGCGAGGTCTATCGTGCCGGCCAGTTCTTTACCTATTACGCCGCCGAGGTGCTGCGCCAGATTGGCGACAATGCGGATTCGGTCCGCCCCGGCATCGAGATCGATGTGCGGCGCGACCCGGTCGGCATCGTCGCGGTGGTCAGCCCGTGGAACTTCCCCACCGCCACCGCCGTCTGGAAAATCGCGCCGGCGCTGGCTTTCGGCAATGCCGTCATCTGGAAACCGGCGAATCTGGTGCCGGCTTCGGCCGTCGCGCTGACCGAGATCATCGCCGATGCCGGGCTGCCGGCCGGGCTGTTCAACCTTGTCATGGGATCGGGCGGCACCATCGGTGATGCGCTTGTCTCGCATCCGGCGGTCAATGCCATCACCTTTACCGGATCGATCGAGACCGGCCGCCGGATCGCCGCCTCCGCCATTGGCAACATGCCGCGCCTGCAGATGGAGATGGGATCGAAGAACGCGCTTGTCGTGATGGATGACGCCGATCTGGACCTGGCGGTGGCCTGCGCCGCGAATGGCGCCTTTGGCGGCACTGGCCAGAAATGCACCGCCTCGTCGCGGCTGATTGTCCATGACGCGGTCCATGACGCGTTCGTTGACAAGCTTGTCGCGGCAACGACGGCACTGGAGGTCGGCCATGCGCTGGAAGACGGCACGCAGATCGGCCCGGTTGTCAGCGAGGGCCAGCTTGCCGAGAATCTGGATTATGTCGCGCTGGCACGGCGCGAGGGCGGCGAGATCCTGTGTGGCGGCGAGCGTCTGGAAATGGCCCATGACGGCTATTACATGGCGCCCTGCGTAGTTGCCGGTACCGGCAATGACTGGCGGATCAACCGCGAGGAAATGTTCGCCCCTATCGCCTGTGTCATCCGCGCCGGATCCTATGAGGAGGCGCTGTCACTGTCGAATGACACGCATTTCGGCCTGACAGCCGGGATCATGACGCAGTCGCTTGCCCGCGCGGCCGATTTCCGCCGCCGCGCCGAGACCGGTGTCGTGATGGTCAATCTGGCAACCGCCGGCACCGACTATCATGTACCGTTCGGCGGGCGCGGTGACAGCTCCTACGGTCCGCGCGAACAGGGCCAGTACGCCGTCGACTTCTTCACCAGCACCAAGACCGCCTATATCGCGGCCGGTGCGGTGTCATAACCCGGCAACGCAGGTGTTGTCATGCATGTGATTGACTGCCTTCAATATTGCAACTGGTCGGAAAAGATTTTCCGGCAGATGCGCGAGGGCGGCGTGGACGCGGTTCACGTCACCATCGCCTATCACGAGATGTTCCGTGAGACGGTGGCCAATATCGAGCAGTGGAACCGCTGGTTCGAGCGGTTTCCCGAGCTGATCTTCCAGGGCCGCACGGGGGACGATGTGCGCCGCGCCCGCAAAGAGGGGCGGACCGCGATCTTTTTCGGCTTCCAGAACCCGTCGCCGATCGAGGATGATATCGGGCTGGTGGAAATCTGCCACACGCTTGGCGCCCGCTTCATGCAGCTGACCTACAACAACCAGTCATTGCTGGCGACCGGGTGTTACGAGACCGAGGATACCGGCCTGACGCGCATGGGACGCGCCGTCGTCGCCGAGATGAACCGCGTCGGGCTGGTCGTCGATATGAGCCATTCCGCCGAACGATCAACCCTCGATGCCATCGAGTTTTCCAGCCGCCCGATCGCCATCACCCATGCCAACCCGTCCTTCTGGCATCCGGCACGGCGCAACAAGTCGGACGATGTGTTGCGCAG
>Ga0181579_10001558_pt1 | contig 18898 bp, 15 predicted proteins | sample 071ome_24_FD_132996 | JGI IMG/M metagenome (GOLD analysis project Ga0181579, IMG submission 132996) | Coastal salt marsh microbial communities from the Groves Creek Marsh, Skidaway Island, Georgia - 071402CT metaG (megahit assembly) | ecosystem: Environmental > Aquatic > Marine > Intertidal... | reverse complement strand
GATCTACAGCCCAGCCTGATACGGTGGCGGTTCGGCGATTGGAGATATTCGTTAGCCAACGAGATTTCGAGCTTAGGGGAGGAGCGATGACCACATAGCCATTTGCCCGATTGAGATCGAAGGCTTCGAAATGCGGATAGGCGAATCCAATCTTCTGGCAGGCTTCTGTCATTTTCAGGACTTGCGGATGGAGCATGATTTTCAGCTCCTTATTCTGAAGGATCGTGAGGATCGCCTGAGCTTTTCCGAGGCTGTATCCAAAAAGCACGGGAATTGCTCCGTCCTCGATCGTTTCCCGACAGAATTGGACGACATCGGCAGCTACCTCAGCCAGAGGAGGAAACGTGTATTTGGGAATCCCGTAAGTCGTTTCCATCACGAGCGTATCCGCTTGCGGAGCTATGCAGGCTTCGGCGGCTGGACCGGAATGCAGTTTGAAGTCTCCCGTGTACAGAAGCGAACCTTGCTCGCTTTCCAGTCGGATCATTGAAGAACCCGGTATATGACCGGCTGGAAACATCTCCCCGCGAACCTCAGGGGTCGCGTTGAAAGCGGTTTCGAAGGGGTGAGTCAGCCACTCTCGATTGCCGGGCATCCTTGCTTTGAGGAGCTGGGCGGTTCCTTCGGAGCAGGTTATCGAAGGGTGTTTGCCGAAATGGTCAAAATGGGCATGGGAAATATACGCTTTGGGCGTAGGCATGCGGGCATCCAATCGCCAACCAATCTGCGGCAAGTAGATGCCGTTGCTCTTCTCGACGGCCCAACTCATGAAAGTTACACCCCTCTGCGATCAAGGCTGAACCGTCCAGGCCCGATAAACGCCAAGGATAGAGCAGCTAGATTGATCTGCCCGTAGACAAGCATCATCGTGTCTAAACTTTCCGCATTCAAAATTAGCCCAGCTAGGGCGAATCCGACGATGATTGATAGCAGGAGAGCGATGCCTCTGGTCAGGATTCCCAGGATTAAAAATAGGCCCCCTAGGGATTGAATGACTGCCGAGGCTAGACCGAAAAAAAGGTGGAAGGAGTCAATCCCAATGATGGATACGGCACCGCCGACTCGCTCATAGGTTTCCGCGCCTCCGATGAGAAGGGGAAACCCATTATAGCCTATCAGAGCGCCCAAGCCGACACGGAGAAACAAGACGCCGATAAAATCGAATTTACTCAAACTGGCTAGTGGGGATCGCATTAGGTAATAGGCCCTCGTCGAGACGCTCTTTCTAAAGAAATCGGGCATGGGCCCGTCTTTGTAAAGAGCAATGAAGTTGCCTGCTCAGGGTCATGCTCGAGCATGGGAATCGAAAATGATGGTTACAGGCCCGTCGTTGGTCAGAGAGACCTGCATATTGGCTCCGAATATCCCAGTTTTGACGGGTCTTTCGACGTATTGTTTCAAGGCGTCAGCCGCTTCTGTAACCAATCGCTCGCCGGTTTCGGGATCCGCCGCGTCGTTGAAGGAGGGGCGATTGCCTTTTTTTACCGAGGCGATCAGAGTGAATTGGCTGATCAGCAGGATCTCCCCGTTGAAGGCCGCCAAGCTCTGGTTCATCAGGCCATTTTCGTCTTCGAATACTCGTAATTGGCCGATTTTGCGGGCGATCCAATCGACATCCTCCTCTGTATCCTTTTTGTGAATGCCGAGCAAAACAAGAAGCCCTTTTCCGATCCTAGCTTCCTCTTCGCCTCCAATCGATACGGAGGCGCTAGTTACCCGTTGAGCGATCGCCCTCATCTTAACGAGCCATTTTTCCGCAGCGCGACGAAGTACTCGATGCCATTTTCGTCGCCGACAGATTCGTAGAGGGTTAGGAAGGAAACGCCCAAAGTGGATTGGCAGCGGTTCAAGAAGTCCTTGAAGGAGACGCTGTCCCAGACGTGAGCATGTTCGCGGCGAGAGCGGGCGAAGGCGAGATCGCCCTCGATGTCTCGAGCGGGATCTTTAAATACGTGTTTGGCCACATGTTTTAAAAAATCGATATAGTGATCATCGTCAACGTGATCGACTCCCTCCGCATACTCGGCTTCCAAATGTTCGAAGGTCGTGAGGGGACGGTCTCGATCGAAGGTATAGCGCTTGTCGGGGGCGGAAAGAACGAGGTGGCCACCTTCTTTAAGAAGCGAAACGATATCCTCGATCATGGCGATGGGGGAAGCGACGTGTTCGATTACGTGGTTGGCGATTACGAAATCCAAGGAATTGGACCGGATCGATTTTCTCAGGTCGCGCTGGTCAATATCGCCGACAATGTCGACGTTTACCAGTTTGCTGGCATCGATTTCCGGGAAACGCTTGGCGGCCTCCTCCGCGTCCAAAGCGTCGAAGTATTCAACTGAACAGCCCTCCGGCAGATCGGCGGGTTCATGAAAGGCCCCAATCTCTAATCCCCTACCGTTCAAGAGGGAGTAACCTTCGATACGATGTTTCAAATGCCGTTCTTGGAATACCAGTTTGGGAGAGCGGCCTCCAAGAAAAACTGATCAATCAAAATCGACGACAGGATCGACGTCGGCCTCGTAATCCACTCCCTTTACCCCGAATCCGAAGAGCCGAAGAAATTCTTCTTGGTAGCCGTCGAAATCGGTGAGCTCGTCGACTGTCTCGGTGGTGACTTTGGGCCAAACTTCGGTGACGGCATCTTGGATCTTCGCCTCCATTTCCCAGTCATCCATGCGGATCAATCCCAGATCGTCGAGAGGAATGGAGCGGTCGGGCCGATAGAGGCGATCCGCGAACAGGCGGGTCATTTGTTCGATGCAGCCTTCGTGGCCACCGAGATCCTTCATGATCTTAAAGAGGATGGTAATGTACAAATTGACACCGGGAATGGCTGAGCTCGCTTGAGTAACTACTGCTTTGTTTACGGAGATCAAGGCTTGGCCGCCGATTGGCTGCAGGGATTCCGAGATCGCGTCCTTGGCTCGCCGGAGATCGATCTTGGCCCGACCGATGGTTCCGTCCTTGTAGATAGGCCAGGTTACTTGGGGACCAATATAGTCGTAGGCGACAGTTTTGCACCCATCGGCGAGAAGCCCCGCCTCCTTCAGGGCTTGTATCCACAATTCCCAGTCTTCTCCGCCCATGACTTTTACCGTATTATGGATATCCTCATCGGTAGCGGCTTCGAGCGTGGCTTCTTGTATAGTCTTCTTGTCGGTATCCAGGTATTTGTTGGAATAGTCAGAGCCGATTGGCTTCAGGGTGGAGCGATAGGTTTCCCCCGTTTTGGGATCCGTTCTCCTAGGAGCGGCCAAAGAGTAGACGACTAGGTCGATTTTTCCCATATTAGAGCGGATTCTCTCGATCGCTTGATCCTTTATCTCCTGTGAAAAGGCGTCGCCATTGATGTTGGAAGCATAGAGACCCTCGGCTTTAGCGGCTTTCTCGAGAGCCACGGAATTGTACCAGCCGGGGGTGGCGGTGCGACCACGCTCGGAAGGCCGTTCGAAAAAGACGCCCAATGTATTGGCGTGACAGGCGAAGGCGGAAACGATTCGGGAGGCGAGCCCATAACCGGTGGAGGATCCAACTACCAGCGCGTTTTTCGGTCCATTCTCCACTGCGGGATTGGATTTTACGTAGTCGATCTGCTCTTTAACGTTCGCTTCGCAGCCCTTCGGATGGGCGGTCACGCAGACGAAACCTCTTACTTTTGGACGAATGATCATACGGTAGGGAAATTAATAGAAAGTTTTTGCAAGGAGGTTTCCGATTTGGGCGGTGTCAAGTAGAGGTTTTATCTGATTGAGTTGCCGAGAAAATTCCAGATATAAATACCACAATTGGCGAGCCGCTCTAAAGTTAACGCAATCAGGGTGATTGCCTCGACGTCGGTCGAGGAGTGAGCCAGAGAGAATATCAAAACACGGATAAGCCAATAATTCCGATGATGATGAGCAACAAGACAATAGACAGGATAAATCTCTCCTGCTTGGTGGTCTTCAAGAGCATGGGTACAGATTGGATTTAGGTTGGAATCCCCGCCGGAGGGCGTGTGTCTTAGTTACAGTTATGAAACTTCCATTTTCGCAGCTCAAGCTTTTGCTAGCGGTTTTCGCTTCACTGGCCTGCCCCTTATTTGCCCAGCCCTACCAGGAGGGGCCCGTAGATAAGGACCAGGCCACTGCGGAATTAGTCGCTAATGTGGGGGAAATCCGGCCTGGGGAGCGTTTCGACATTGCTCTTCGGCTTGAGTTGGATCCGCACTGGCACGCCTATTGGAAGAATCCGGGCGATACGGGACTGGCCCCTTCGGTCGAATGGTTAGCTCCAGAGGGGCTGAATTTTGGCGAACTCATGTTTGCCGCCCCAGAAAGGATTATCACCCCACCGGACTTCGTTTCCTACGGATATGAAGGGGAGGTTTTCTTCATTGCTGAGGTGTCCGTGGCCGAGGATTTTCCTGCCGGGCAGAGTGTTACAATCCAGGCAGATGCCAGTTGGCTTGCTTGCGAAAAGATGTGCATTCCCGGAAGCGCGAAACTCGCTCTTGAACTACCGATGGCGCCGGAAGGCGAAGAAGCCTTAAAGCCATCGTCTTGGGCGGAATCGCTTCTTGCGGCTCGAAACCGAATCCCCTCCATGCCGCAAACCGCCAGCCTGTCCTTCGAGAATCTGGATTCTACGATTTCCGCTAGTATTCGATGGGAAGGACTTAAAGGGATCGATACTCAGAAGCTGTATTTCTATGCGGAAGAGGAAGGTCTCATCAACTCAGCGGCCGATCAAAATTTCGCTATCACGGGTGACACGTTGATTTTCTCCATGATGAAGTCAGAATACTACGAAGGCGACGTTGAACGTTTTACGGGCGTTTTGCAGTACGAAGCCGGATTTCCGGCCGTGGATGGCAATGAGTACATTTTCCTGAGTTCGGATAAGTCGGCTTCGACCGTTGAGGGCGCGGCGGGATCAATGGCTGGTTCGGCAGTGATCAGCCCAAGCAAGGCATTGGTCTTCGCGTTCTTGGGAGGCATGATATTAAATCTCATGCCCTGCGTTTTTCCGGTGCTTTCCATCAAAGCGTTGGGATTCCTACAATATTCCGGGAGCGACAGCCGACAGCCTTTTTATCATGGCCTGACATTTGCCGCTGGCGTGCTCGTGTCGTTTTTGCTCCTAGCCGGCGCGTTGATCGGCCTGAGGGCAGGTGGAGAGAGTTTGGGATGGGGCTTTCAACTTCAATCTCCCTACTTCGTGGGAGTGTTATTGGTGATCATGTTTTTGTTTGGCTTGAGTTTGGCCGGGGTCTTCGAATTCGGAACATCCGCAGTTGGTTTGGCAGGAAAAATCCAGGGAGAAAGTTATGGGAGTTCATTCTTTTCTGGGGTCCTGGCCACTGCGGTAGCCACTCCCTGTACGGGGCCTTTCATGGGGCCGGCTTTGGGATTCGCCTTAACGCTTTCCGCATTTCAATCCCTGACTGTATTTACGTTGCTGGCTCTCGGAATGGCGACACCCTACGTTTTGCTTTCATCATTCCCGAGTTTAATCAACCGTCTGCCTAGGCCCGGACCTTGGATGGAGACTTTCAAGCAACTTATGGCCTTTCCCATGTTCGCTACCTGTATTTGGCTGGTTTGGCTGATGGGAGCCCATGTGGGAAATGATGGATTAATTATGACGCTGGGCGGGCTTCTTGTCGTAGCGATAGGAGCGTGGATTTATGGTCGTTGGTCGGCTCCTTCCCGTAGCCCATTTGTGAGGCGCGCGGCCATGGTTTCGGCGGCGCTTTTTATTGTATTTGGAATTTGGATTCTAATGCCAAATAATCAAGGAAGCGATGCTGTCAGCCTAGATGGGGCTGGAGGACCGGATCAGTATGGCATCGTCTGGGAAAACTTTTCTCCAGATCGTGTCGAAGAGGCCCGAAGGGATGGCAAATTGGTGTTCATCGACTTTACCGCGAAGTGGTGCCTGACATGCAAGGCGAACAAAGCGGTAGTATTCTCATCCGACAAAGTAAAGCAACGATTCCAAGAGCTCAACGCAGTCATGGTGAAGGCGGATTGGACGAAGCGAAACCCGGTCATTACGGAAGCGCTGGAATCCTTTGGGCGATCAGGCGTGCCGCTCTACGTGCTTTACGACGGCATGAGCAAGCCCAAGGTCCTTCCCGAATTGCTCAACCCAGGGATCGTGTTGAACGCTCTCAACAGTTTAGAAGCGGACAAAGCTCGAGTAGCCCAGCGCTGAACAAATCGTAATTTGAGATCGCGGGCGGTTCGCCCGCTTTTCGGGGCCCTCATTCCAGCGGGCGAACCGCCCGCGATCCCGGAGCGGAAACCTATGCGATTCTTGCATGGTGGGAAGCTAGTATTGGCGCCTCAAATTGCTGGGAAGGATGCCCAGTTCCTCGCGGTACTTGGCCACGGTTCTTCGGGCAATATTGATGTTCTTCTCTTTTAAAAGAGCGACAATGCCTTGGTCGCTGAGCGGTTTGGAAGGTTCTTCGTTGGAAGCGAGCTGCTGAATCATATCCTTAACGCTGGTATTGGAAATCGATTCGCCATCCCCTCCTTTGTATCCGGGAGTGAAGAAATACTTCATGTCGAAGACTCCGTGGGGCGTTTGGATGTACTTGTTAGCGATGGCCCGACTGACCGTGGTCTCGTGAACACCGACGGTATCGGCAACTTGGGTCATGGTACAGGGACGGAGTTTGGATATGCCTTCCTCGAGAAATTCGCTCTGGATATTCACGATCTCATTGGCAATACGCTCGATCGTTTGCTGGCGCTGCTCTATTGAGCTAATTAGGAATTTGCCCGATCGCATTTTTTCTTGGATGTATTCCTTCTCCTGTTTCGAGAGGCTGCCTTTGGCTATCATTTCCTTGTATATGGGGCTGATGCGCAGGCGGGGAATGTAGTCGCTGTTTAGGGTGACTTTCCATTTGTCCTCATCGCGCTCGACGACGACGTCGGGCAAAACCGATCTATTTGTATCCTCTGAATACTTACGTCCAGGCAAAGGGTTGAGCAACCCAATTTCGTCGATGGCAATCTTAACTTCCTCAGATGAAATCCCCATTTTACGGGCTATATCCGGAATGCGGCGCCTTGTCAGGAGCTTGAAGTGGTTCTGCACGATCTCATAGGCGTCGGAATTTCGTAGGCCCAGAAGTTCTAATTGGGTCGCCAAGCAGTCCTGGAGATCGAACGCCCCGATGCCTGGAGGATCGAAAGATTTCAGAAGCCGATGCCCAGACTGCATTTCGCTCAACGATAGCCGGGAGGCGAGGGCTAGGTCGGAAAGGGGTGTGGCCAGGAAGCCATTATTGTCCAGGCTGCCGATGATGTATTCGACCGCCCTCATTTCCGTTTCGGAAATGTCGGCTAAGGTGGCTTGCGACAAAAGGTGCTCCTGAAGGGATTCTTCGTTTACCAGGGAATTATAGAAATGCTCTCGGCGTTCGGCGTCGTCGGAAGTGAAGCTTTGTCCAGAACTGTTTGCTTCGGCGAAGTGATCCCGCCAATCTTGGTCGAGCTTGTTGAGAATTTCGAAGGTTTCATCGAACTTCAATTCGTCGAACTCGCTGGAATCGTCATTGCTGGTGGAGTCGGAATCGGGATCGCTGGAATTGGAATCGTCTAGGCTGACGCTATCCATAGGCAACTCTTCCACGGAAGGATTGGTCTGTAGTTCCTCTTGAATAGTCGTACGCAGGTCTTGGGCAGCGACTTGCAGGATCTTCAAAGAATGCCGCAGTTGGGGGGCCAGAACTTGAGACTGCGTTTGCCTCTGCCTCAGTTCTTGATTAAATCCGTGCGCGGCCATCGTATTTTTCTAATTGGTCGATGTGAGTTTAGAATGTGGCGTTGGTCCTGGTGCGAATTAGGTCGGATTTTGTCAGGTAAAGCGAGGTGTTTTGCAAGCTACTTGAAAGAGTTAGCGCGATTTATGCTGTGAAGTTATAATTTGCTTTACAACTAGACGGGGTCGCTTGACAGGAAACGGGAAATTTACTAAGGGAAGTCTATGATCACTCTAACGGAAAGCGCCGCTAAAAAGGTAGGAGAGCTCGAAAGGGAAAATGGCGACAGTGGCAAGAGGCTGCGTATTTTCGTCGAATCTGGAGGGTGTTCAGGTTTCCAGTATGGGATGTCCTTTGACATTGAGAAAGAGGGAGATCGGGTGCTCGATAGCCAGGGAGTTTCATTTTTAATGGATCCGAAGAGCCTCAGCTACATGGAGGGTAGCGAAATCGATTTTGATGACGGTTTGCAGGGAAAGGGTTTCGAGATCCGCAATCCCAAAGCCGAAAGTACGTGCGGCTGCGGCAAGTCGTTTAGCTAGTCGGGGTTCTGGTCCATATCAAGGCCCTCCGATCAAATGGCTGGACCGGCCAAGTTTGCGTTGTTTGTACGCGCAGCGCCACAGCCTTCCCGGGAATACAGGTCAGCATAACAATGAATGATGATCATTTGTTGCAGGATATTCGCTTGCGAGCGATTGTTTCACTGGATTTGACCGTCGCTGGTTCGCTCGCAAGCGATCTTCCTGCATGGCAAACGACTCAAGTTGACGGCCATGTGTGGGGTGAGATCTCGGTGGCGCTGGCCCAGTGCCCACGCTCTTAAGATCGTTTTGTGGCTGCTCGGCTTGCACCGCCGTAGCATAGCGAAGGCGGGAGGCCGGCCTTTGATGCCATTTGATAGTTTCGGTTCCCCTCATGCTCGGGCGATGTGCAGGGCGACGCTTCCGAAGGCCAAGGGAATCGCTTCAACAACCGAAAATCCAGCTTCCCGTAATTCTTGGCTGATGCCTTTTCGATCCGGAAAGGCTTCGATCGATTCCGATAGGTATTGGTAGGCCGCTTTGTCCCCAGTGATTAGGGAAGCCATGTTAGGCATAAGGGTTTTCAAGTAGTAGTAATAGAAGGGCCGATAAATTGGGTGGGGTTGCGAAAACTCGAGAATGAAGAGATGGCCGGTCTCTTTTCGCAGGACCCGTTTCATTTCCAACAGACCGGCGGCCCGGTTTTCCAAATTGCGGTAGCCGAAAGCTATGGTTGTCGCGTCAGCCCAGCCCGATTCGATGGGCAGGGAAAGAATGTCGCCGACACTGAAATCGATACGGTCATTCCCGAGAGTCGCTTGTTTTAATTTCGCTCGCTCGATCATGGGCTCGCAAAAATCGAGGGCCCGGATTTCGACGGATTCTGGCAAGGCTCGGCTTAGGGCGAAAGCGACATCGCCGCTGCCAGTCGCGAGGTCGAGCGCCCGCTTTGGCTGTCGCCATTCCACTTCGTCGACGAGGCGATCCCTCCAGATTCGATCAATGCCGAAACTCAGCAAGCGATTGGCAAGGTCGTAGCGCTCGGCTATCCTGCCGAACATGGCGTTGACTTGGGCCCCTTCTGGCATGGGTAATCAAATTCTCGGTTCTGGCAGCACCCCGTTCAGTCCTGCTCTTCGCTTTGTTGATCGCGATAGCTTCTAACCACCCAATCGGAGAGCTCTTTCTCGGCGTTTTTGATTACCGACTCGGTTATGGGAAAGACGGTTTGACCGGTGTTGCGTGAGATCAGTGTCAAGCCGTGGTGGAAGTCGCGAAATTTGCGTTCGCAGATGGCCCGGATCGTCTTGTCCTCCTCTAGGCTTTGATCCACCAAAGCGCTGATGGCCTCCTCGTCGAAATCGAGCTTAAAGCCGTATTCCTCCTTAAAGCGCTGCCCGTAGGCGTTCACTTCGTCGGAGAGTACGGTTCGTTGCTCGGATGCGTTTTCTCGGAGCAGGGCTTTCAGTTCCTCCGATGGATTCTCGACCGTTGATTCAGACACCTTGAATTGCTTGATTCCCGTTGACGGAAGTTCGAATTTGAAGTCCCGAAAGACCCGTTCCAAGACAGTCATCAATCCCCGTGCCCCAGTCTTTTCCTTGTAGGCCTTCTCGGAGACCTTTCGCAAGGCATCCTTGGATACATTTAGCTTGATTTCGTAGCCTTCAAAATCGGATAGGTATTGGGCGAGTATGCTGCCCTCAGATGAGGTTAAAATCTGCAGCAAGTCGTCTGGCTGTAAATGCTGGCAAGCGACCCGAACTGGGAGCCTGCCGATAAACTCGGGCTCGAATCCGTAGTCGATGAAATCGCGAGTCTCCACTTTGGCTAGGAAATCGTCGCTTTCCTCGTCCAAAGCGTTCCGGGAGGCCCCGAATCCCATCGATGTCGTGGTCAGGCGTTTCCTGACGGATTCCCCCAGCTTGTCGAAAGCGCCGCTAACGATAAAAAGGATGTGTCGCGTATTGATGGTTTTCTTACGGGCCTTCCCTGTTTGTTGAAAGTCCATCATCGCTTGCATCTGTCCGAGGAGGTCGGTTTGGCTTTGGAGATTCACGTCCGTATCCTCCATTAGCTTAAGGAGGTTGATTTGTACGCCTCTACCGGATACATCTCGTCCATGATCTCCCTTCTGAGCGATCTTGTCGATCTCATCGATGTAAATGATTCCGTACTGGGCCAATTCTACGTCGCCATTAGCTTGCTTGACCAAATCGCGGACCAGGTCGTCGACATCGCCGCCAACATATCCCGTTTCCGAGAATTTGGTGGCGTCGGCCTTAACGAAAGGAACGCCAACCAGTTTGGCGACATTGCGCATCAAATAGGTCTTCCCGACTCCGGTGGGCCCCAAGAGAATGATATTCTGCTTGGCGTAGTCCCGTTCCCTCAAGTCAGGATTCTCCAAGCATTTGCGCACATGGTTGAAGTGGTCGCAAATGGCCACGGAGATGACTTTTTTTGCTTCCCGTTGCTGTATGACGAATCGGTCCAGGTAATCGCGGATCTCCCGAGGTTTTAGATTGAATTCGTGAATGCGTTTGAGCGCCTCTTCCCTCTCGGTATCTTCCTCTTTTGGCGGTTTCTCTTTCGACGGTTCTGAGGTAGAGGCCGCTCCGCTTTGCGGTCCGAATTGGCCCCCCATCGGGAAGAAGACCTTCCCTTGCTTGAAGGCCTGATCGAGATTCTTCTTCAATTCCTCCATGGGATCGCTTGGCTCGTCATTTTTGCTCATCGCGGGCGTAAATTGCATGGCTTTGAGGTTGACGCAACCTAAAGTGCGAAAGTAGCTTAGGGGTGGTTCATCACAAAAAACGTTATACACTAGCTCCCCATGTCTAACAACCTTACCAAGCGCGACATCGTTCTGAAGATTTTCGAAAGTATGAAAGACATTCCTCAGAGCAAAATCCAGGAGAATGTGCAAATGACACTGGACATCATTCTGGATGCGCTGGCCGAAGGAAGAAACGTCGAATTGCGCAATTTTGGGGTGTTTGAAGTTCAGAAGCGCAAGGCGCGGGTGGGTCGTAATCCGAACCGGCCGGAGACGGACGTCGTCATCCCGACGAGGGCTGTAGTCAAGTTTAAGGCGGGTAAGGTATTGAAATCGCGGATCAAGGAGATTGATCTGGATTCGATCTAGAAGAAGCTGTCGTTGCCCTTTCCGAGCGTCCAAGCTCGACCTTGACACGCTAGTGGGCGCGTCTAGGGCATTCTAGCGATAACGCCATGCCTGAGTTTAAATCATTGCCCGGCTTTCGAGATTTTTATCCGGAAGCATTTTCCCAGCGCCGATTCCTTTTCCAGATCTGGAGGCAGGTGGCCGTTCGCTTTGGTTTCCGGGAATTTGATGGACCGGTCTTAGAGTCCTTAGAGCTGTTCAAAGCGAAGTCGGGTGACGAGATCGAGGGTCAACTGTTCAGTTTCGAAGACAAGGGAGGGCGAGAGGTTTCCTTGAGGCCTGAATTAACCCCTACCTTGGCCCGCATGGTTGGGGCTCAAGCGAATTCGCTCAAAAAGCCGATCAAATGGTTCAGCATTGGAGATAATTTTCGCTACGAGCGCATGCAAAAGGGCAGGCTGCGTTGCTTTACTCAATTGAACGCCGATATTCTGGGTGAGCCTGGGGCGTCAGCGGAAATTGAATTGGTTTCCTTGCTCATTCAGACATTGCAGGGGTTCGGTTTGGGTCCGGACGACTTCTACATTCGCTTGAGTGATCGCAATCTCTGGATGCTGTACATGAAAGCGATTGGTTTCAATGAAGAGACGCCTAGAATTCTGGAAGCGGTAGACAAGTGGGAGCGCATGCCGGAAGCAGCGATGGCGGAACGCTTGAATCAAATTGTCGGTGAAGACAGGGCTCCCGGCTTGCGCGAGTCTATCAATAGCTTTCTTCAGATGAAATCCGTGGATGAAGTGCTTGAAGCGTTTTCCGCTGCCTCGCCGAACTCGGGGCAAAGAGCGGAAATCGAAGCGAGGATTCAGGAATGGAACGATTTACTGGCTGGATTGGAGGCGATGGGGTTGTCTCAGTTCGTGGAGATGGATATGAGTATCGTTCGCGGACTGGCCTACTACACGGGATTCGTTTTCGAGGCCTTCGACCGAGCCAAGGAAAACCGGGCGATCGCTGGAGGGGGACGCTACGATAACCTGGTTAAAAAAATGGGAGGACCGGACATGCCGGCTGTCGGATTTGGAATGGGCGATGTCGTATTGGCTGACGTTTTGAAGGAGCGTAGTCTTGAGCCGAAGTTCGTAGATACGCTCGATGTATTTGTTGCCATTGGAGGCGACGCGGAGCGCCCAATCGCTTTGTCGGATATCAATCTTCTCAGGCAAAGCGGATTTTCAGTTGACTATCCATTCAAGAACCAAGCTCTGGGAAAACAGTTGAAGGTGGCGAGCTCGAGCGGGGCCCGATTCGCCTTGATTTACGGTTCGGAAGAAGTGGAACGAGATGAGGTGACGATCCGCAACCTCGCTAATCGAGAGGAGGAAAGAGCCCCTCGGAGCCGACTTTTACCGCTCTTGCGAGAAAGGCTGAGCTAGAGATTAGTATGGAAAGCGCGGAAAGGAGGACGAGGGGCAATCCGCTCAACGCCCTTCTAATGTTGGCTACCGCGGCTATCGTGTTCTTTGCCTTTTATGCCCGCCAAAGCGCGAACGACTTCCTTTATCGCCCGCCCCCAAAATCCAGCTACGAGCCGGATGAGGAATTTCAGTTTTTTAGTGCCAAGGATGGAAAGAAGATCCACTTTTTTTGGGCGAATGACAAACAATCGGCCCGGACGGCGCTGTATTTTTGCGGGAGCGGCGAAGACCTAGCCGCGGCAATGCCGCTACTTAGCTCTTACCAGTTACGAGGATTCAACGTTGCCAGCATTGAATATCGAGGATTTGGCTACAGCGAAGGGAAGCCAAGCCAAGCCGCATTGTTCGAGGATGGATTGGCGATCTACGACTTCATAGCGGGAGAGATTGGTGGAGATGAATCGAGTATGATTCTCCATGGGCATTCTCTGGGAGGAGCTGTCGCCATGGAGATTGCTGCCCGTAGGAAGCCGGGAGCTTTGATCCTGGAATCGAGCTTCAACAGCGCTTATAGCGTTTTGCTGGGAATGGACTGGATTCCTGGGGACTTGTATCGCAACAAAGCGAAAGCGGAGAATGTTGCCTGCCCGGTACTTCTAATCCACGGCGAGAACGATTCCATAGTCCCGCTAGCTAACGTTGTCGATCTGGCCAGCGGTTTTCCCGAGCAGGATCGCGTTAGCCGCTATTTCGTGTCTGGAGGAGGGCACTCCGACCTCCCTGCTGTTGCTGGAATCGGCTATTGGTCTAGCATCGAATCCTTCATTCGAAAGCTCGATTCGAATCGCTGAAAACGCGGTGGGAAAGGGGTATCCCCGTAGGACTATTATCTATTGCTTTTTGGCAGGCATCACCTTTTATGAGGCCTCTTTTTTCCGATGAAAATCCTAGTAGCCGACAAACTATCTTCGGTAGGAATCGATTTCCTCAAAGTGCAGGAAGGTTTCGACGTGATCGAAATCTACGAGCTGCCCAAAGACGAGCGCCAGAAAAAGCTCTTGGAATTAGCTCCCGAGGTATCGGGTATTATCGTTCGGAGCGATTCGAGGATAACGCGAGAAGTCCTGGAAAACGCGCCTAATCTGAAAGCGGTTGGCCGGGCAGGCGTCGGTGTTGACAACATAGATATCGAGGCAGCGACCGACCATGGAGTCGTTGTGATGAACACGCCTGGCGGCAATACCATCGCCACAGCGGAGCTGACCTTTACCCACATGCTTTGCGGCGCTCGTCCCGTTGCCCAAGCGGTAGCGTCTATGAAGGCTGGACGATGGGACAGGAAGATCCTGGTGGGAAGCGAATTGCGCGGCAAGACCTTGGGCATTTGCGGAATGGGCAGGATCGGGGGCGAAGTTGCTAAGCGGGCCAAAGCCTTTGAGATGACAGTAATTGCTTATGATCCGTTTCTAACGGAATCTAGAGCGAAAGTGATGGGCGTGGAGCAGGTAGAAAAAGATGAAATGTTCGCGCGATCTGACTATATCACCGTGCACATGCCCTTGACGGACCAAACTAGGCACATGATTGATGAAGCGGCCATCTCGAAAATGAAAGATGGCGTTCGCCTTTTCAACTGCGCTCGCGGTGGCATCATCAAAGAGTCGGCGCTTCTGGAAGCTGTCGAAAGTGGAAAAGTGGCTGTGGCTGGCCTGGATGTTTACGAGGAAGAGCCTCCCAGGGAGGACCATCCTCTGCGCGGGCATCCGAACATCAATCTAACGCCGCATTTGGGGGCATCGACACAAGAAGCCCAGGAAAGCGTAGGTCTGGAAATTGCCCAGGCGATCGTAGACGCGGTCAAGGGAGGGGAAATTCGAAACGCTATCAATATGCCTTCCCTCGATGCGGAGACAATTGAGAAAGTGGGTCCGTATCTGGATCTTTGTTCCAAGCTCGGCACATTCGTGCAGCAAATCGCTTTGGACAAAGTGGAGAGCCTGGCGATCTATTATTATGGTAAGGTAGTGGATGTGGACTCAGACTCGTTGACACGAGGAGTGCTGAGAGGATTTCTGCAAAACATATCGGGTCGCAATGTGAATTTCGTCAACGCTCGGGTGCTGGTGGATAGCCTCGGCGTGGGAGTCGAAGTGGTTAAATCTAGCGAGGAATCCGACTACACGGAGCTTATTAAAGTCCAAGCCACCTGTCGCGACGGAGAGGTTGTATCCGTTGAGGGCACGCTGATGGGAAAAGGGAATTCGCCAAGAATTGTATCCATAAATGGCAGAGAGGTTGAATTGGAGCCCTGCGGACATGTGCTGGTGGTAGCCAACAGCGACGAGACCGGGATTGTTGGGCAGCTGGGCACGATAATCGGTGATGCGGGTGTGAATATCGCGTCGATGTCGCTGAGTCGAAATCAGGTGGGAGGAATTGCCATCAATTTGGCCGGACTAGATAGTCCGCTCGATGAAGCGGCCATGGCCAAAATAGCGGCTGTCAAAGCCATTAAGCAAGCTAAGCTCGTACACCTGGAATGCTGATAGACTGACATGCCCCTGGATATCACATCGGCGGTGTTTTCCGCTGTGATCGGCTACGCGCTCGGGTCACTTGCCTTTGGCTATTGGATAGCTAAAGCGAAAGGGGTGGATATTTTCTCCGTGGGTAGTCGAAGCCCGGGAGCAACCAACGTGAAACGCTCGGTTGGAAAGGGGGCGGGCAATCTGGTTTTCGTATTGGATTTCCTCAAGGGATTGGCAGCAACGGGTTGGCCATTGGTAGCGTATTCAAAAGCTCCATCGCCAGAACACTATGCTCTTTTGGGATTGATGGGGGCGGTTTTTGGCCATTCCTTCTCCGCGTTCACGCAATTTAGAGGAGGCAAAGGAGTGGCCACCATGCTAGGCGGTTTGTTGGCCTTGATGCCCTGGGCGGCCTTGGTAGGCATCGCCATATGGATGCTCGTGTTCTACTCGACTAGATATGTATCGCTTTCATCAATACTAATGGCGGTAAGCTTGCCTATATCGAATTGGTTGCTGGCGTCCGCCCAAGCCTTGATATGGGTTTCGGCTTTGTTGGCGACCGTCATCGTGTACCGGCATAAATCCAATATCGGCCGACTGGTGAGAGGCGAAGAAAACCGCTTCGACCGGAAACGGCCGACTGGGAGCGATAGGAATGGGTAATCGGCAAATCAAGGTTGGGCTCTGCGGCTTCGGAGTAGTGGGGCAAGGCGTTTATGATCATCTAACGAGGAAGCGAGAGCTTCTTGGGGATCAATTGGGCGCGGACATTGCAGTTTCTCGCATAGCTGTTAGGGACAAATCGAAGAAGCGGGATGTCTCGGTCGACCCAAGCGTGGTTACGGAAGATTCGCTTTCAGTAGCGACCGATCCGGAAGTCGATATCGTTTGCGAGTTGATGGGGGGAACGGGTTTGGCGAAAGAGATCGTGGGGAAAGCTCTCGCTGCCGGAAAGATCGTGGTCACCGCGAACAAGGCCTTGTTGTGCGAGCATGGCAAAGAGCTTCTGTCGACTGCCCAAGAACATGGAGGGCATTTGCTTTTCGAGGCCAGCGTGGCGGGGGGCATACCCGTGATAAAGGCGATCAGAGAGGGTCTGATTATCAATGATTTTTCCCGTATCCACGGTATCTTGAACGGCACTTGCAACTACATCCTTACTCGCATGGCCAATGAGGGATTGAGCTACCAGGAAATCCTGGGCGAGGCCAAAGCCTTAGGTTACGCGGAAGCGGATGAATCGCTGGATGTGGATGGTATTGATGCTGCTCACAAGGCGGTCGTTTTGGCCTATCTTGCTTACGGGAAATGGACGAGCCTGGATGAGGTTCGCTTGGGCGGCATTACTGAAGTCAATCAAGAGGATATCCGCTTTGCCGAAGATAATGGATACGCGGTGAAGCTCATCGCTTCCGTTGAGCGTGAAAGGCAAAGCAAGGCGCTATATGTATCCGTATTGCCATCGCTCGTTTCTAAATCGAGTTCATTGGGAAGCGTCGACGGCGTCTTCAACGCAATTTCTATTCATGGCGACGTTGTGGGAGAAACAGTTTATATAGGTCCGGGAGCGGGGCGTCACGCGACTTCGAGCGCGGTGATATCCGACATCGTGGATTCCGCGAAGCTATTGATATTCGGAGGCCCAGAGGGGCGCTTTCCCTTTCTGGATCCGGCTCTTAAGAATGGATGCGACCTGGCCATCGCCTCGCCAGAGGAAGTGCATTCGCGATATTACGTTCGCATGCGAGTTGAAGACCGGCCTGGTGTAATGGCTGAAATAGCCTCCATATTGGCGTCCAGGGAAGTGAGCTTGGCGAGCGTGACTCAAAAAGAGGTTGGCGAGGATGCGGATAAGGTTTCGCTTATCATCACCACTCACATAACAACCGAGAAAGCGATCAAGGAAACGGTCCGCGATTTGGAACAATTGGATAGTGTTCAGGGTACACCCATGACCATGCCGATCAGTGAATTCGGGGATCAAAGCGACGAGACGTGGCAAGAATCGTAAAAAAGTTTGGCGGTACCTCCGTTGGCGATGTCCAGCGCATTAAGCATGTGGCTGACCTCATCAAAGCCGACGTTGATAAGGGCCATGAAATAGTTGTCGTCGTGTCCGCCCGATCGGGCGTAACCAATGAGCTGATCGCTCGAGCCAAGTCCATCAATCCAGATCCGGCTGACCGGGAAATGGACATGCTTCTCGTTGCCGGTGAGCAGGAAACTATCGCTCTAACCGCCATGGCCTTGCATGCAATTGGGGTGGATGCGGTTTCAATGACGGGGGCTATGGCCGGGATTCTAACGGACCCTTCGCATACGAGAGCTCGAATCGTCAGTATGGATTGCCTGCGGTTGGTGGAATGCCTCGAGTCCAAGCAAGTGGTGATAGTCGCTGGTTTTCAAGGGGTGGATGTTAATGGGCAGATTACGACGTTAGGCAGAGGAGGTTCGGATCTGTCGGCGATTGCCCTGGCTAAAGGAGTTCAGGCCGACCTCTGCCAAATCTACACCGATGTCGACGGGGTTTACACAGCGGATCCCCGTCTGGTTCCCAAAGCCCGTAAGCTTGCCGAAATCAGCTACGAAGAAATGCTCGAATTGGCCAGTCTAGGGACAAAAGTGATGCAGGCCCGTTCGGTTGAATTCTCCAACAAATTTAATGTGCCCTTTGAGGTAAGATCCAGTTTTAATGATATTCTAGGTACGATTGTGAAAGAAGAAGTTAGCTCCATGGAAGACGTCGTCGTCCGAGGCGTCGCTCTCGACAAGAATCAGGCTAAAGTGACCATAACCAACTTGCCGGACAAACCCGGGACAGCGGCCACCGTGTTCAGTGGACTGTCTCAAGCAAATGTGGTCGTCGACATGATCGTGCAGAACATAGGCAGAAACGGTGTCGCGAATATGACCTTTACGGTGCCGCGGGACGACACGACTCGAGCATCCAAGGCGGTGGAAACTATTTTGGAACAGCTTGGGGGCGGGGAAGTTACGCTTGTTGGGGATATAGCTAAGCTCTCGGTAGTTGGTATTGGCATGCGGAGCCACTCGGGGGTAGCCGAGAAATTGTTCACGGCCTTGGGCGATACTCAAGCGAATATCCAGATCATAAGTACGTCGGAAATAAAGATTTCTGTAGTTATCGATGAAAAGGATTCCGATCGAGCTCTACAAGCTGTGCACACGGCGTTCGGTCTCGATGCCGACTAGATATGAAATTCTTGAGCTCGAGAGCGGAGACCGAACCGTGCGGTTTTAGCGAGGCGGTCAGGATTGGCTTGGCTCCGGATGGCGGTCTTTTCGTACCCAGCGAGCTGCCCGACCTTTCTCTGGAAATTCCTTCTTGGGCGGGAGAGCCGTATTCGAAAGTATGCTATAGATTCTTTAGGCATTTCGCGACCGATATTGATGATAGCGAACTAGAGTCGCTAATCGCCAAAGCGTATTCGACATTTGATGATAAAGGATTGGCGCCGATCATCGATCTGGATGATCGCATCAGCGTTCTAGAGCTGTTTCACGGTCCCACGTTAGCGTTC
>Ga0181579_10001555_pt1 | contig 18925 bp, 9 predicted proteins | sample 071ome_24_FD_132996 | JGI IMG/M metagenome (GOLD analysis project Ga0181579, IMG submission 132996) | Coastal salt marsh microbial communities from the Groves Creek Marsh, Skidaway Island, Georgia - 071402CT metaG (megahit assembly) | ecosystem: Environmental > Aquatic > Marine > Intertidal zone... | reverse complement strand
GATCCACCCGGAGACGCCCGTCGGTCTCGGAGGACCGAAACGTTCGTCACCATCGCCGTCGTCGCCATCGCCATCGCCATCGTCGTCGCCGCCGTCGTCGTCGTCGTCGCCGTCGTCGTTTAACGCCATCCATCGCTCCCATCCATCCATCCATCGCTCCCATCCATCCAGAAGGCTGCCCCACTGAAACCAAACAAAACCAAACTGTATACCCATACCCATATACACACACACACAAACAAAACCGCACGGCATCACTCGTTCCTTTGGCGCGATCACGCAATCGATCGCGGAGTCCCCCTCTCCCTCTTTTTTCACGGGTCACGACTCGCCGTATCGTGCGTCACACATATCCCATCGAGGGAGGGAGGGAGGACTGAGACCGTGGTCGCGTCAGAGGCGCGCGCATCCATCCACCCGCTCGCCCGATCACAAAGGACGACGATGATGATGATGACGATGCACGCGACGACGACGACGACTGCTTGCAACGCGCGCGCGACGAAGATCCGCACGACGGTGAAGACGACCTCCTCGGTGAAGCGCGTCGCGATGAAACGCGTCGTCAAGGTACGCGACGACGACGACGACGACGACGACGACGACGAATCGATCGATCGATCGCGTGCTCGACGGGCGGACGGGTGGATCGGACGAGGAGAGGAGAGGGGTTGACGACGTCGTGAGCCGATCGGTCCGGGGGTGCTTTTCGTAGGGCGGAGACCGCGCGCGTCGCGTTTTAAAACGGGGTGGTAAAGAAACGAACGAGAAGAGACGGACGCGGCGGGGGACGATGGATCGCGAGACTGACGAAGAGGATTTGATTTCGCTCGCTCGCTCGTTCGCGTAGGTTTCGGCGGACGCGACGGAACGCGCTAACGCGGCTGCGCTCACGGCGTCCACGTCCGCGCTCAGCCTCTTGGCGGTGGCCTCCCCGGCGCACGCTGGTGATCTCTTCGGCCCGGAATACGCCGGTGCGTTCCAAGTGGTCTCGGTCGCGCTCGTCGTCGGCGTCGGCGCCATCGTCGCGCTTCTCCTTCCGTTCATCACGGGCACGCTCAACCCGATCCAAATGGTGACCAACCTCGGTTTGATTGAGGGTGAGGTGACCAACGAGCGCAAGTTTAAGCGTAACGGGGAACCGATGGAGCACGGCGTGAAGAAGGGACACAGATGGTACAAGACTGAGGCGTACTGCAACGGCAAGTACATCGATTTCGCCGGCGTGTCCAAGAGCATGGCGAAGGAGCGCGCCGCCAAGAAGTAAACGCGCCGAGGATTGATTTGATGATTTAAAGGTGTACGCACAACAACCGGACACACGACAAGAAGAGAGGGAAAAATATAAATCTCTTCATGGGTTTCGTGAGCCTCCTCGTCTTCGCGTCGGCGCTTGTAATTGCACTTAAATTTCACGTAAATTTCTCTACTCGAGAGCCCTCTCCCTCGTTTCGACGTCAGTCGATTGATTTCATTTTCAACGCTCACACCGCCGCGCGTCAGCCGCGCGCACTGCGATCGTCGACCGCTCGCACGAAACAGTTCGTTCTCCGTCGTTATCCATGTCCGCCGCGTCCGCGCGCGTCCGCGCGTCCGCGCACGCGTCGACGTCTTCGCTCTCCGCCGGTCGACGCAGCAGCCGCCAAGTCTCACGCCGACCGTCGTCGTCGTCGTCGTCGTCGTCGTCTGTATCGCCGCGCGTCCGCGCGTCACCATCCAACGTCGACGATGATTCGACGTACGACGTCATCGTCGTCGGTGCCGGACACGCCGGGTGCGAGGCGGCGCTGGCGTCGGCGCGCGCCGGGGCGAGAACGCTTTTGTTGACGCTCAACCTGGACAGAATAGCGTGGCAGCCGTGCAACCCGGCAGTGGGCGGACCGGCCAAGTCTCAGCTCGTGCACGAGATTGACGCCCTGGGAGGATCGATGGGGGTGATTGCGGACAAAACGTACCTGCAGAAGCGCGTGTTGAACTCGTCTCGTGGACCTGCGGTGTGGGCGCTGAGAGCGCAGACGGATAAGTGGGAGTACAGCGCCGAGATGCGACGCATGCTGGAGAGGCAGGATAATTTGAGCATTCGCGAGGGTATGGTGACGGAACTCGTCCTCGGCTCGAACGATGACGTGAAAGGGGTTCGCACGCATTTTGGAATGGAGTTTATCGCCCCGGCCGTCGTGTTGACGACGGGGACTTTTATGAATGGACAAATTTGGGTTGGACGCAAGACACTCTCGGCGGGTCGCGCAGGAGAGGCGCCGAGTGAGGGTTTAACCGAGTATTTACAAGAGATTGGGTTTGAGGTTGATCGCCTCAAGACGGGTACACCTGCCCGAGTGGATTCGAGGACGATTGATTACTCAAATCTCGAGGAACAACCGGGTGACGAGGACATGCGTTGGTTTTCGTTTGACGAAGACGCGCACGTCGTGCGCGAGCAGATGGCGTGCCACATGACTCGCACGACCGCCGCGACGCACAAGTTGATTCAAGACAATCTGCTAGAGACGCCAACGTACGGTGGTTGGGTCGGTGCCAAGGGTCCTCGCTATTGTCCGTCGATTGAGGATAAAATCGTGCGTTTCGCCGATAAGGAGAGCCACCAGATTTTCTTAGAGCCAGAGGGGCGCAAAGTCCCAGAGGTGTACGTGCAAGGCTTCAGCACGGGACTCCCCGAGCCGTTACAGCTTCAACTTCTCCGCACGTTGCCTGGGTTGGAGAACGCCAAGATTCTTCGCCCGGCGTACGCTGTCGAATACGATTTCCTTCCGGCGTACCAATGCAAGCCGACGCTGGAGACAAAGAAGATCTCTGGCTTATTCTTCTCCGGCCAAATCAACGGAACGACCGGTTACGAGGAAGCTGCGGCGCAAGGTTTATTGGCTGGTATCAACGCCGCGCAGTTGGCCAAGGGTGGGGCAAGCAATGGCGCCAAGGAGCTCATTCTCCCTCGTGAGGGCTCCTACCTCGGCACGCTCGTCGACGATTTGTGTACCAAGGATTTGCGCGAGCCCTACCGCATGCTCACCTCGAGAAGCGAATACCGATTGGTACTTCGTTCCGACAATGCCGATATGCGTCTCACGCCGCTCGGTCGAGAAGTCGGTCTCATCACTGACGAGCGCTGGGCCAAATTTGAGAAGAAGCGCAACGCCGTGGACAACGAAATGGTTCGCCTGCAAAACACTCGCTTGAACGTTAAAGATGAATTTTGCCAGCGTGCGTTGGAAGTTTCCGGCGCTGGATCCCGCCAGAGCTACACTCTTGAGGAGCTCCTTCGTCGTCCTCAGGTGCCGTATTCTCTCATCGAGGAATACGGCTACGGCGACGTCGAATCCCCTCTCACCAGGTGGGAAGCCGAAGCCGTGGAGATCCGAGTCAAATACTCTGGTTTTATCAAGCGCCAAGAGATTCAAATCGAGCGCGAATCCAGCAAATTCGGCAAATCCATCCCAGACGACCTCGATTACGCCTCCATCACGACGCTTCGCATGGAGGCGCGCGAAAAGCTCGCTCGCGTCCGCCCGGCAACCATCGGTCAAGCCTCTCGCATCGGCGGCGTCACCCCGGCGGACATCTCTTCCCTTCTCGTCCACCTCGAGGTGAATCGTCGGCGCGCGTCCGATGCGTCCGCGCCGGCGACGCCCGCGAACAACTAACGCCACATTTGTTTTGTAAAAAAGCCACACTAACGTACTTTAACACTTGACAACCTATATAGAAAAAAACCACCCCTGAAAAAACGCCCTCAAATGCCTGCCCCTCGGTGACGTCGCCCGACATTCCACGACGCGTAGCATCATGTACTCCGCCGTCGCCAACACCGCCTGCGCGCGCGCCCCGGTCGCGCAAAAGCGTCAAGGTACGCGCACATCACGATTCGTATTTTTCGCGCGCGTCGTCTTCGCGTCGCCGTCTTCGCGTCGTCGTCGTCGACGCCGAACGGTGCACCCACGACCCCTGAGGGTTATAGGGCTTTGCGGCGCCGGCGTCGGGTATCGCGACGCCCGAAACGCGTCTCGCGACGACGATGGACGGTCGCCGACGCGCGCGACGCGCTTCGCGCGCGAAAGAATAAAATTTCCGCATCCTTTTCTCGCGTCGCGTCCGCGGTCGAGGGGTTTCTTTCGTGCGTCGTGGTCGAGGGAATGACTGAATAAATGAGTGAGACGACTGACGGGTTCTGCTTCAACTGATTGTTTTTCCGCGTGTCGCGCAGCCACCACCGCTCGTCCGGTGACGAACGTCGCGAGAGCGGCCCGCGTTGTCGCGCGTGGTCACTCTCTGAAGCTTCCGGACGGTGTCACCGTCGAGAAGCAAGGTCGCGATGTCTTCAACACGACCTACTACCCGAAGGGTGAGGATGCCGACTTTTCTCGCAAGCCCTGGGTGGTGATTGACGCCTCTGGCTTGCGCCTGGGTCGCCTCGCCACGGTTGCTGCGACATACTTGCGAGGCGGTAACTCCCCGTCTTACACCCCGGCGTTCAACATGGGCGTCAACGTGATTGTTTTGAACGCGGACAAGGTTGTCGTCACTGGTCAAAAGGCTGAGCAAAAGATTTACTACAACCAAGGCGTTCGCGGCAAGCCGGGTTCTATGAAGTACGAGTCGTACCAGTCGCTTCACGGCCGCATGCCGGAACGCGTCATCGAGCGGGCGATTCGCGGTATGTTGCCGAAGAACCGCATGGGGCGTGAAACCTTCACGCACTTGAAGGTGTACGCGGGCTCGGAACACCCGCACGCCGCGCAGTCGCCGACGGACGTCACCGCTGACGTCGTCTCTCGCAGCCACAAGGCGGGTATGGTTGTCGAGCAGGCTTAAGTGAGTGAGGACGCATCTAGGGGGCGTAAAAACGGCGAGATTTGTAGAGATTGAATATTCTTTAGCGATGCATTAGCGTGCAATATAACTTACACAAAAAAATAAAACACGATGCGCGTCGAAAGCCTTCTTTTTTCTTCTTACATCCATCGCGTCGTACGATGACTGTTTTTTGTTTGTTTTATCACACGAATTGAAAATTTATGGACTATTGGGTACCTATCTCGCACACGGCACGATGTCATCGATTTTGAGTAGCATTCGCACGCACTCGGTGGCTAAAGACAAGGCGCTCGTGCTCACCAAAAGCGGTTGGAGCACGTTTTCCTCCTTCATGTTGGAGATGGAACCCTTGCGAACGTTGATTCCGTGATGCGTGTTGCCCGCGATGTGGACGTTGCGCAACTCGGTGACGATTTCAATCGGGTTCAGGCCAGCGTTCTCGGCTAAAGTGTACGGGATAACTTCTAAAGCTTCCGCAAAAGCCTTGACAGCTATGGAATCCATACCACTGAGCGTTCGCGCCCAGTAACCGAGACGCTGAGATACCTCAACTTCAGGGGCGCCGCCGCCGACGATGAGGAAACGCTTTTGGACGAGGCAACGAATGACACAGAGCGCGTCGTGGAGGGAGCGATCGGCTTCTTCGACGACGAGGTGGTTGCTACCGCGAACGATGACGGAGACAGTGCGACCCATGTTTTCGATACCGGTAACCTCGACCACCTTGCTGTTTCCGCACTGCACCTCCTTGACGAGCGCGGCGCGACCAAGCTTTTCACTCGTCATCTGGTCAACGTGCGCCACCGGTTGGCAGTTAAGCGTCTTGCTGATAAACTCAATCTCTTCCCGTTCGATGTCGCGAATAACTAAAATCTTCGCCTTGGCCAAGTAGTGCAAGGCCAAATCCGTGACGGCGTCGCGGAGAATTGACTTTTGTACCAGCAAGACGTTGCAGCCGCTTGCCTTGATCTTCTTAATGATGCCGATGATGTGGTTGCGCTCTTCTCTCAAAATCTTATCCATTTGAGTGTAATCGCTCACGATGACGTTGTTCTCCAAGTCCGTCTTGGGCGGAGAGATGCAAAACTGAACCAAGCCAATCTTTGCGTCTTCAACCTTGGTCGGACCGCCCGCCGCCTTGCTCGGCTTTTGGTCAAACACGATCCCATCCGAGAGAGTGGTATCGTCCATGGTTCCACCAGCCTTCTTCACAATTTTGACATCTCTCAGATCCACCATGTTTGGTCGCTCCGGATCCAACACCTTCAACACGCAGTCCACTGCGATGGGTGACAACAGGCTCGAGTACTGCGCCACAACCTTTGACCCGAGACTCGTCGTCGCCGCCTGAATCAAACTCTCCCGATCTTGAAGATCCACCGGTGAGCTCATCTCCTCCAAAATCTCACAAGCCTTATCGCACGCCAACGCCATGGCATCCGAGATCACCGTCGGATGCACACCCTTACCCAAGAGTCCGACGCACTTGTCCAACAACGCCCCGCACAGCACGGCTACCGACGTCGTCCCGTCGCCCGCTACGATATCCTGCGACTTGCTCAATTCAACCAACATTTTCGCCGCCGGATGCGTCGCATCCATCGTCTTCAAAATAGTCGCTCCATCGTTCGAAATCGTCACGTCCCCGTTACCCGCAACCATCATCTTGTCCATCCCTCTCGGCCCCAGCGAGGTTCGGATCGCGTCCGCCAACTTTTTAGCCGCCGTCATGTTCGACACCCGCACGTCGTGTTTCAGCTTATTCTCCACGTACCGCTCCCCGGCGGTGGATTTCATCGCGGGTGCCGTCGTCGTCGCCATCTTCACCTTCACCGCGAGCGTTTAAGAGCCGTCGATGCGCGTTCGGTCAAACTGCAGGCGAAAGTCTGCCGCGCTGAATGAGATTAGTCTGACTCAAACCGGTCCCTCACTCGCGTTTCACGCGCGTCCACGGACGATGTGTGATCACAAATTCACCGACGCACGTCTGTTTCGTGCGTTGACTCGCGTCCCGTCGCCGTCGCCGTCGCCGTCAGCGTTGCGCGCGCGTCGTCGTGTGTGTCTCAGGTTCGGCTCTGCGGCGGGTCTCGGTTTGACTTTTCGAAAAGAACACATTTAATCGATAAAACGTGATTCAATCGATTAAAAAAAGGTTCGTTTTACGTTTTACGTACCGGCTTAAACCTCATAAACAAAGGTTCGAATTTTTTGATCGATGAAGAGTGCAAAAAATGAATGAAACTACGCGAGCGAAACTGAGCGCGCGCGAGAGAGCGTCGCGCGCGCGGCCGAGGCGCGGTCGACGTCGAGTCGAGGAGGATGACGATGGATTCTGTCGATGACGATTGGTCGTCAGACGAGGATAACGACGAGGTGAGGACGACGATGAAGAGTTCGGTCTCGTTGGACTCGTTGGAACGAACAACGACTGGAAGGACGACGACGGCGTCTGCTTCTGCGTCGACGTCGCGAACGGCGGCGAGAGCGGCGTGTGAATTTGCCGCACGGGCGCAAGCGCTCGTGGCAGAGCTCGGACGGTTGGCGGATCGCGTGCCGAGGGCGGTGTCGGATGTGCGCGGGAAATTCGCGAGCGTCTTGTTGGATTACGAGTACTTTGATTCCCCGTTGACGTGCGACGATAAGATTGAGTCGAGCGGGACGCTGTTGGAACTAGATGAGGAGTTTAGAGCAAGTCATGGACGGATTTTGGAGCGGTACTGGAACGCGTTCGATGCGTGCGTTCGATGGCACTCGGATTTTACGCGATTTGTAGAGGACGTGACAGAGGGAACATACGTGAGTGATACGATGGAGAAATTGCTGGCGGATGAGGATGGGAAGCAGTGCGTCATCGAAGCGATGGCAGGGTTTGGGTTGATGCTCAAGGTTTTGAATGAGCGGTACGATTGGCGAGTAAAGGAGAGAGTTGTCGTGGCGTATTGTAGGATGAGAGGGAGCGACGACGTGGATAATTTCGACGAGATTGTCCGTCTCTGCAGGCGCACGGGGTACGACGCGAGCTCCAACACGCGTCCGGAGGGGTACCACGAGTTGTACTTTTCGCGATTTGACATGCCAGATTGGCTCGTGGCGATGGTGATAGGTCGACTGCGCACGGATGACTTGTACAATCACGTGCCGCACTACCCAAATCCGGATCATCGATCGACGGCTTTGGCCGCGCAGGGGGCGCTGTTGTACATTATTCTCCATTGGTCACCAAATATTTTACATCGAGAGATGTCTACGATGAGAGAATTGGTTGATAGGCATTACGCGGATAACTGGGTCGTGGCCTATGGCGCCGGTTTGACTGCGGATTTGCTGACAGAATGGCAGTCGTACGACGCCGCGTCGACTGCGATGCGTAACGCGGTGACGTCGAGATCAGCTCGCGAACTGATCGATAGGCATAACAAAATCGTAGAAGACGTCCAGTCCGCCTTTAGAAACTATCTCACCGAGGGAGTGTTACAGGAAGAATTCGTTCTCACCAACGAGAAGGCGTTGATGAATGTCGTGCGAGATGCCAACATCGTCGCTCGGTTCTTGCTTTTGCACCGGACTTCATCTCACGCATCGGTGGCGCCCGCGATCTCTTGCATGCCAAGCAAGGAGACCGTAGTTGATCTATTGCTCGACTGTGCCGAATTAGAGAACGAGTTGAAGAGAATATACACGTCGTTGCTCAATGGGAAGCACGCTCTCTGGGACAAGTGCAAGTCTGAAGCGGGCGATCGCATGCGAGAGCTGAGCGCGTTTTACGGCGGTACCGGGGGATTGAGTAAGAATGCAAAGGATGAAAACCTTCGACGTTGGTTCGCGAAGCTGTCGCTCGAGGTGGACAAGCTATCACACGACGATCCCGTGGTTGCTGCTCGTACGATTAAGGAGCTCGAAACCGCGCTCATCGAAGTGGAGCAATTTCATCAGATCGTGGACAATATTCACGCCAAGCAGTACTTGTCTGACTCGAGAAATTATTTGGGCCAGATGATGATGAGCACAAACGTCGCTGACTCGGCCCTTAATACGCTAACGATTGTCTCAGACGCCGCCTACGCATGGGGCGTCGTCGATCCATACACCGAGCAGCTGCAGACGCGTGTTCGAAAGGATCCCTTTGCCGTTCGAAAGCTGCGATTCCTCTTCTTGAAACTCAGAAGCATGCTAGAAATGCCTCTGCTGCGTGTTTCGGAGATTGAATCAGAAGATATTTATAGCATTAGTGAGTACTACTCGTCGCAGTTGATCACATACGTCAGGCTCGTCGTCGAAGTCGTTCCGATCAGCATGTTTGAGATTTTGAACGAAATCATCGGCGTTCAGACGACTGCGCTCAAGGAGCTACCGACAAAGTTGGAAAAGCTCGCGCTCCAGGAATACGCGCAACCAGGGGAACGGAGAAAACTATCCGAAGCAACGTATCAGATTTCCATCTTTACTCAGGGTATTCTCGCCATGGAGAGCACTTTTATGGGCGTCATCGAGCTCGACCCAAAGCAACTTTTGGAAGAAGGTATTCGCAAGCAGCTCGTGAAGCAAATCACAGAGGCTTTCCAAAAAGCGATCGTCTTCGGAGACCAAGCGAATGATACTCTGGGGTGGAACAACTTTGTCGCAGCCTTGATGAAGTCAAATACGTTTGAGGACAGGCTCTCTGCTCTCGCGCAGCGTTTGGAAGGTTTTCGAAGATCGTTCGAGTACATTCAAGATTACGTCAACATATACGGATTGCAGGTTTGGCAGGAAGAAACGAGCCGCGTTATAAGTTATCACGTCGAACAGGAGTGTAACGCATTCATGAAGAGGCGCCAGTTGAGCGATGGGGAGAGCGAGTTTCAGTCCGTTGCCATTCCTATTCCAGATTTCCCCCCAGTGGATGGCGAATCGAAGAATTTCATGGGACGTCTCATGCGAGAGCTCCTTCGACAGACGGACCCAAAGTCGACGCGTTACATAGGCGCACACAGCGCATGGTTCAGTAACGACGGCAAAGAGGTCGTGGGCATTCGAACTTTTGCATTGTTGACGTCGGCAATCGGCAACGTAGGATTGGCTGGACTCGATCGGCTGTTATCCTTCATGATTACTCAGTGCCTGCAAAAGTTTATCGAAAGGTGCTCGAACAGTCTCGTCGGAGAGCTTGGAACGAGCATCAACGTGCTCAAACGCGCGATTCATCCGCTCGGAGGCATTCCCGACGATGCGGCGACGGCTTATTCGGCGGCGGCAAAGGCATCCACATGGGAGGACATGATTGACGCGCTCGCACTCATCGGACAGGCGCAATTATTGCGTCGACAGCTCAACGCAGAGCTCGTCGCCAACGTTCGGATCGATTCGCACACGCTCAGTCGAGCTCTGTCCGCTGCAAACGATGCCATCTTGACGGACATTCGTGCGCATTACCAATCGCCGGACACGACTCCGTATCCGGATGAAGGCAACGTTATCATTCCCAAGCTGAGCGCCTACCTCTCGGCGAGCGGCATGCAAAATCCGCTACGACAAATTTACTGCACCGTCGATCCGATTGAAGACTGGGGATTGCTCCTCTTCATCTTCACCATCGCGCAATTGTCTCTCTACGAATACGACGACGTCTCGTCGTCCCTCGTCACCAAAAACCGAGCCACAACTCCCGCGGACGCCAGCGTCCTCATCCACGGCGTCTCCACCGCCCTCAAACAATTCCATGCCGAGCAAACGACGTCATACCTTACCCATCTCGGGCAATACGTCCGCCATCGTGTCGTCGAATCCTCCGACGCCCACGCCTGCCGGAGCGTTCGCGTCGCCGTTGCGTGGGCCAAACAATTCGCCATCGTCGCCGACATCCCCGCCCGTCGTCTCGCCGGCTTCTTCCCACCCTTTGTTCTCGAACACGCGCACAGCGTTCTAGACCGTAGACCCCGTCGTTAGCGGCACCATGAAATATCCAAAACCGTACCGGTATGTATTACAAAGAGTTTTTGAGTGTTCGCCCAAGCAGGAACGATTCATTCAGCACCAAAGAGTACGCCCGCTCGCTCGCTCGCGCACGCGCATCGACGACACCACCCGCGCGTCTAATCACCACCATCCCCTCTCTACTTTTTCGATTCCAACTCGGCGCGCAACTGTTTAGAAAAGTCATCCTTCAAGTCACCATCGTCCCAATCCTCTTCCCACTGCGTCGGGTCTCTCCTCGTCGCCTCCCCTTCGTTATCCTCCCCCGGACCCCACTCCCCAGATGTAAACTCTTCGAATTCATCATCACACTCTAAATCTACCGCCGGATCTCTCGTTGCCGGCGTCGTCGACGCTTGATTCGTCGTCGTCATGATTCCGTTTGAGATCCGTTCGCGTCTTAAAGTGCGGTCGCCTTCCGCAGTCTGCGTCGCCTCGGCAGTCCTGCGGCGCGCACACTCGCCCTAATAGTCGTCGGTCGAATGGATGAAAATTATTCCAATCGCATCGACGGCGTTTCGCCGCCTCTGACGCGTCTTGACGGCGAAGATTCGTCGGATTCGTACGGACCGTCAACCATCACGAACGATGCTGATGATGCGTTGACCTCGTGCGTGACGCTCGCGTTACGCGAATCGACGTCGAAGGATTGCTTGGTGTCGGCGCTGACGACGATGACAGAAATTTTAACCGACAGGGCGACGTCGGACGTCGCGCGCGCGGATGGACGCGTCGGGGATGCGGTGTTTGTTGGACTGTCGCGCGTGGGGCGGTCGAGAGAGGATGCGGTCGCGTGTCTCTCGGCGTGCGTCGCGGCAGCGGCGCGGAGCGGGTGTTTCGGGGACGCGACGAGGAATAAGACGGTGGAGGCGGTGTGTAAACTCACGGCGTTCGGGAGAGACGAGGCTTTGCGTGATGCGGGTGGTGGGTTGGGAGATGACGACGCGTTGGTTGAAGATGGACAGAGGTATCGACCACCGCACGCGAGAGCGAGTTGTTCTGTGTCGACGTCGAATGAGGTTGACGTTGCGAGGTGTAGTGATGAGGACGTGCGAGTAAGCGCGGCGAATGCGTTGGCCGCGCTCGCCAAGGGAGATGAAAAGGCGTTGCGTGAGGCTTGGACGCACGTGTTTCCGACGGCGGAGCGACAGCTGCAGAGTCGGAGTTTGACAACGACGGCGGTGCAGGCGCTCGCGCTCGATCCGAGCGCGCGCGTGCGCACGAGCGTAGCGCGCGCGTGTGCGGTGATATTTGAGACTGCGGCGACCAAGTCGTATTTGGCCATTGCGGAGAAGCGTTCGTCGCACGGCGCGTCGACGAGAGGAGCGGCGCGCGTTAGATCCTTCTCGGCGTTGAGTACGACGCTCGGGGACATGGTAGTGACGACGCAGAGGTGTATCCTGCACGCGCTCGAGCGCGAGTCTAGCGCACAGTGTGTTCGGGAGCTGAGTAAGGCGCTCTCTGCGTTGTGCGCGGCGACACCGTACGATCGATTACCCAGCGGTTTGCTCGTGGAGACAGTGCGCGCAATTCACAGGAGAGTGAAAGAGTTGGAGCGTCAGTCAGCCAACGATCGAGCAATTGCTCAAGGGGCCCTTTTTGGTGCGCTCACAGCGGCGCTCTCGGTAACGGGTGATGGTGACGCGATTGGCGCGTTTTTAAGGGATGACAGCGTCAGTCTTTCGCAAACGTTGCTCTCGCACGCCGTCGGACACGTGGGATCTGCCCGATGCGAAGCGTACGGAGTTTTCCGTACAATCCTGACGCATCACGCGATGGCGGGTATTGAAATGCGAGAAACACTCGAAGGTCTCTTTCCAGCCGTCGTCTGCGCGCAGAGCGGCGGCGTGGACGATAGAATTTCACAAGCCTCGGCTCGGTTGTTTGCTGACTATCTCGCTGCTGCGAGCGGAAGTCATTCGTCTCACGACGACGACGAAGTCGACATCGGTGCCGTTAACTCTCCGTCAGCGGTGAGTGAAGATGCGCTGAGAAGGATTTGGATGGATGCCATCGATAACCAACTGCCAGTGTGCACCGCGCACCCTTCAGCGTTGACCAGAGTTGCGGGGATGCTCGCGTTGACGCGCGTCAATCTCCACGTCGTCAAATGTTTGCGAGACGCACATCCGGATTCGCTACGAACGCTGATCGCAATGCCCCACAAAGTTTTGGATGGCGATCGCGAAAAAACTGCGGCGGTGTGCGCTGCCGCGAGTCGATCCCTCGGCTTTCTTACGGTGCTTCCGTCAGACGTCGTGGATCTGGAAGCGATGGCGTCTTCGCTTCTGAGAGCGTCGGCGGACAAGTCTAAATCTGTAAAAATCGCCGCCGCGTGGTCAATGGCGAATTTGGCAGCCGTCAATGCCCGAAAGAAAGAAGGAAAAACACTGAGCGAAGCAACTGTCTCGGCGCTCGCTCGCGTGTTCATCGAAGGTGCGCGCCAAGGAGACAAGGTGCGGGCAAACGCCACTCGCGGTATAGGCCATCTTATAGCTTCGGTCGCCTTTACGCCGTCAACGGATTGGCTCGGCGAAGCGGCGCAATCGTTGGCGAGTTGTTTAACCACAGGTAATGCTAAAACGCAGTGGAATGCGTGTCTGGCCATCGCATCACTGTTTGGAAACGACTCGGCGATCAATGCGGGGAGTTCATGGATTGCGTTCATGATTCGCATGCTGCTTCTTTGCGTGAGAGATGCGAGCAACTTCAAAATTCGTATGCACGCCGCAGCGGCTCTCGCCGTCGCGACTTCCCGAAAGTGTCTCTTTTCGACGTATTTCGACTTGTTGAGCATCTTGACGTCGAGCATGGAGACTCTCACGAAGCAGAACACGGTGGGTTTTGGATCGTCGCAGGGCGCAATGGATTTCAAGTACAAGCCTGGATTGATGTGTCAACTCACAGTTACGCTCGCGTGTCTCCTCTCAAACGAAGCTCCGCGAGACGAAGACTCGATCGACGTCTTGAAAAAGAAGAGACGCGTCGTCTTCGGCGCCTTTTCCTGGTTGAGCGATTATTTCGATCGCTCGTCTGACGCGAAAGTTAGAATCGACCCGCGTTTTGTCAAGGGATTTGACGCGGCGTCGCCCGTCATCGCACGTGACGTTTTACTCGGCGCGATTGAAAACGTTGCATCCGCGCTCAACTGTGCGCCGGACGTCAAAGCATTCGAGGGGATTTGTATAGCATAGAGTATTAGCTTCGTTTTAACGTAGCTCTCGTTGTACATAGAAATGATCTAGTGGCTAAAATCATCGACTAAAAATCGTCGCGTGGCCGTCGGTGGAGCCAGCCGCGAGGTACAGAGCGTTTGGATGAAACGCGAGGACGGTCACCGGACCGGTGCGTTGACCCAAAAAGCCTGTCGCATTCTGAATGGTGTAGGTGTTATTTCCGTGCAAGTCCCAGAGCTTGATTGCGCGTTCCGACGACCCGGACGCGATGACGCGCGCACACGAGTGACCTGCGAGGGCGGTGAGTGCAGGAGCTCGGTTTGGCATGGAAGATGGCTTTGAAACTTCCGTCATCAAGAAGGGCTTCGATGCGTTGCGCAAGTCGCAGTACGCAATCTGACCATCCGAGCTTCCGGTGATGAGCAGATTATCAGTGCCTCCCGGCTGCAAGAGAATCGAGACCAACGGTTGTTTGTGCGTTTGTATGGCGCTCAACAATCTTGCTGGAGCGCGCAAGTCGTACGACAAGACGGCGCCGTCGGCAGTGCCAGCCATCAAGAGCGCCCCCTCTGCGGTGAGGCACGTGCCTTGTGATTGTAGACTGAGAGTTTCTCGGCAAACTTCACTCGAGACGTCCCACACACGCAACAGAGGGTTACGCACGGTGCCGGTTGCGTAGAGACAGCCCGTGAGTTGCTGCCAGACGGAGACAGACTTGGTGTTCTCCAACCTGTTGTAATGCGTCGAAGGCTTGACGACGGACATTGGTAGCGAGCTGATATCCGTCTCGACCGAAACGGATGACAACGGCAACGAGTTCCAAGCCGTCACCAGACTCGTGTTCTCGGCGTTGTAGTTGCGCCAAATTTTCACTGAACCATCAATCGAACCCGTCAGCAGTAATGCGTCGTCTGTTTCATTCACAAGCGACATGTAATTGACGCTCTTCATTCCGGTGTTTAGCGTCGTAATCGTGGCGGACGTCGTCTGATCCCAAACATGGACGTGACCTCTGCTATCGCCGGCGAAGGAATGATTCTCGAATGGGTGCATGATGACAGACGTAGGAATCACTGAAGAACCGACGTCAATGTTGGACATGTACTCGGTGATCCTCAAGTGCTGCTCGTCAATGCCGTGCGTCGTGGCGGCACGTTCATACATACGCCTCAGACGCTCTGATCGTCGGTTCAAATCGGGCGCACGAAGCCATGGAGAAGAATCAACTTCATCCTCGTCATCAAAGCACCCATCGTCCTCTTCTTGCGTTGGTTCAAGTAACGCTGTGGAGAAGTGCGTACAGCTGCGCTTGAAAATCATACTGTTAGGTAGTGCCGAACCCGTCGGCCGATCGAACAGCGTAACGTCAGACGCACCACGAGGTGATACCATGTCTACAGAATCTATTGAAGCCTGCGATCCGTGTCGAGGTAACGCGCCAGGGCTCTCGTAACCGTGATCTTGCTCGCTGACGAGAGTACTCGTCGTGCGTCGCAACGGAGAACCATGCGGAGACGTACCAAAAAGATCACCTCTGGATCCGCTTCGTGGAATTTGCAGAGCCGGAAGTAACGAGCTTGGTTGACCATGCGGCGATATTCCAGTCTGGAACTTAGAAGTGCGACTCGTCTGACGACGTGGGGCTCGCAAACTTGAACTTGTCGTCGCGGGTCTTGTTTTCGATGGGCTTCCTGGTCCATCTCGAGTTCCGCTGAGAGTAGATGGAGTCGCCGTTGTCGTCGGAGGTTTCTTCGTAGGCGATCCCAGCAAACGTGAGCCTATATTTGCAAGGCGCTGATGCCAGGAATCGGTACGTTTAAGCGAACCAGATGGGCTCTCACCATCTCGAGAAGCCGACCGATCGTGCGTAATATCAAAGCTCGCAAACGACGGTCGACGGCGTCTTTGAGGCTTCTCCACTTCGGCAAAGCTGCCGCTACCCTCAACCATTTGCATGATTGGGTGGCTCGACTCCAACCCGCAACTGTCCAACGCGGATTTACCTGCAGCTGCGACACCGGGGTTGACATCGAGGGCGAGGTCGAGCAGCGCTTGCAAAATGAGCGTGTACATGTTGCCGTTTGGTCCCTCTCGTCCCCCATCCGCCCCGACGCCTTGGCCATCGGGAGAGTTTCCCACGTGGGGATATGTCGGTGGTAAGGGTAAAGAACCAGATTCGTTAGAGTCCATCGACCCTGGGTGCGACCTATCGATCGATCGAGCCTCACTTGATCGCGCAACGTCTTCAACGCTCATATGAGAAGAGCGATCTCCGTCTTCATCAACAGTCATCATGCCAGTCATGCTTCCCATCGAGGTACCGTGGGAGAATCGTCGACGACTCGTGATAATCTCGCTGCGCTTGGCGTCTACAACGCGCTTCGCCGTGACTGCATCGTAATCCCGTTTCCACACCGCAGCAGCTTCGCACATGAAGACGTGATGTGATCGCGCAATGCGAGCAAGCGCCACCGCCGTCTCTATGCGAACCACCGGGCTCGCATCCTCCATCGTCGAGAGTATGTAACGCGCTATGTCACGCTCCATGATAGGCACTGCGCCGGCGGACACGTTCAATTCGGTCCGTTCCATGACGTGCGCTAGCGACGCATCCGAGCCCTCCGATGGTAGTACGCTTTGCGAAGACATCGCGTGCATGAGCTCTTGCGATGGTTGCCTCTGCTCCGACTCTGATTGGTTGCAAATATAAATGAGCGAGCCGAGAGCATAAACAGCCGCCGCGCGAGCGTCCGGGGACGAATGTTTCAGTAAAGCGGCTAAAGTCACGTGTGCTTTCTCTTGACAAGCCGCCTTTTGTCCGTCCAAGTTTCCTTCCCAGAGTTTAGCGAGGCAAAGACACAACCATCTCAGGAAAAAGGGAGAACCGTGCTCGGGGGTTGCAGCGCTGGGGATGTTTGATAGACAAATACCCATGAGACCACTCGCCATACAAACTGTTTGACCCTTCTCGTGTCCGTTTGCGATGACGGCGAGGATGAAGGCTGCCATGGCTCGCTCTTCGACTGGCACGTTGGAGCTGTTCAGAAAACGTATGAAGTACGCATGTCCGTCATCCTTGACGAGATCCGCTTGGCAAGACTGATCGAGCGCCAGAATCTTTGTCCAGATGAAAACCAAAATTTGGCGCAATTCTGGCGCCGTCGTTTGCAGCAATTTCAGTACATACGGGAAGATGCCCACCGATAAAGTTAGCTCAACCGCCCACAGACCCAGATCCAAAAATCGCCCGAGTAGAATCAGCGCGCGAAGTCGATGAGATTGCGAGAGTAGTACTTGCAGCACAATCGGCAATTGCTCCGGCGGAGCGTCGTGTTCGCTGCCGTACTCAAGCCAAACCTCGAACGCGGTGAGCTGATCAGTGAAAAATGGTGAAGGCACAAACTCGACGTCAGGCTTGCCCGCGAGCAAATTCGGCATTTGTAAGAGACACTGCTCGACAGCCATATCCCACGACGCCCACATCGGGTGCTGATGCGTCGGCGGTAGTCGAGGAGACGATACTGGGGTGCAGTTGTTCGCGCGCATGACTCTCTCGGCGAGCAAGAAGTTTCTAAAAAGAGATGCGACGAGCAAATCTTGTCTGAAAAGCTTTTGGAAGAGCTTCCGAGGGAGAACGTTCCACGCGATGGTGTCCGTGATGGCGGTGAAGATCCAATTGAGCTCCCCGAGCGGGGTCTTGCGATTATTCTGCATACCGGGAATGTTGTCGATGATGTCGATCGAGATGCCCTGGTGTCTCAAGGGAGAGTTGGTGATGAACCAATGCAGAGCCATCTTGACTGGCGTTGTGAGACACGAGCTAAAAACGTCCGCAGGCAAGTTTGGAGACTGCGGTAATTGTTCGTTCGCAGCGCACGCTGCGAGTAAAATACACTCACTCGCAGCGTTCTTCGATGTGCTAGGTCCAAATCCAGAATCCATCGCGGATTCGCCGCCACGCTGTCCGAGTTCGGCGAACGCGCGTGAACCACCCGCTTGTCTCATTTCCAAATCACCCGTTTGAGGCAAGGCTGCGTTCGGCGTACTTGGCTTCAAAAACGAGTGCACAATCATTCCAGCGTTTGAACAGTCAAAAACGTAAATCGCGGGCGTCCCCGTCCAAGATCTCAAATCTGCGATGGACAACGGAATGTATTGGGTGTACGATTTGTTGAAAACCCAAATCTCACCATTTGCAGTCGGGCGCGGCACCCCGTGACCATTGTAATGAAGCAAAACGCGCTCACCCTTGGCGTTTCTTCTGCAAGAAATGCACAACTTCTTCATGTCTTCCGTTGTCGGGTCGAGTTGAAGTTTATACTTGGCGCGCGGTTGCCATCGCTCGTACTGCGCCTGCAACGCTTTTCCAATCGCATCCAGTTCCTTTTGCGGCTGCATGCTCATCGGATTGATCCAACACTGCATGCGCGCACACGGTGAAATCTTCATCGCATCTGGCGGATCAACGCCAATGTTCAGACAGAGTACCAAAGCCACGCTCACCGTCTTCATCCGGTCCTTTGTCCTCCAAGAACTTGTCGACTCACCTATACCTCCTTCATCCTCATCCTCGTACAGCGTCACCGCGTGATGCCTTTCATCGCACAGAAACATTGGATACGACACATTCAACCCACCCCCTCCCTCATTACCACCACTCTCGCTCTCATCGTCTCCATACGTCTCGTCGTCCTCGTCCTCGTCGTACCACGCCGCGAAACTCGATCGCGATTCGCTCTCCCTCGCGCTCGTCGACGGCGTCCTCTCGCTCGGGGACTCGCGTCGAGTCCAACCGGCGTCACCGCTTCCTATCATTCTCCCGACATCCAAGATGGACGGCGAACCGCGTCGCTGCGCCGTCGTCAACCCTCCGGACGAAGGCGACGCCCTCCCTCGGTCCTCCCTCGTCGGCGGCGTTTGCGTCAGCATTCCCAAAGAAGACTCACCTTCGCTGAGCGACGCCGACG
>Ga0181579_10001549_pt1 | contig 18962 bp, 16 predicted proteins | sample 071ome_24_FD_132996 | JGI IMG/M metagenome (GOLD analysis project Ga0181579, IMG submission 132996) | Coastal salt marsh microbial communities from the Groves Creek Marsh, Skidaway Island, Georgia - 071402CT metaG (megahit assembly) | ecosystem: Environmental > Aquatic > Marine > Intertidal... | reverse complement strand
TCCGGGCATCGCCAGAGCCGTGGAACTGTTTGCCACCGGCGATGACCTCAATGGCAGGCGCGAGTGGTATCGACAGTTGGCCGACCAAGAGCCGGAAGTCCAACACCACATGGCTCATTTGGCACAACGCATTGGCCGGCTCTACCTTGCCATTCAGACCGCCAATAATGCGGGCGTCCGAGATGACTTGAAACTTCGATTCCCAGAGGCCTTCGGCCCTCTGTTCAATGCTGCGGCCCTTCGGCACGGCGTTGACAGCAATTTACTTCGCGCCATCACCCGGCAGGAATCTGCGTTTCAAACCAAGGCGAGATCCAGTGCCGGTGCGTTGGGACTGATGCAGGTTATGCCTGCCACGGGCAAGGTCGCGGTACGGCGCGGCGGCTTAAGAAAATACCTCGGCAACGACGCAGGGCAAGCTATCAAAAAAGACCTGCACACACCTGAGCGAAATATCGAGATCGGTACCTTCCATTTATCGTGGTTGTTGACTCGTTACGACAACCAACGGCCTCTCGCCGTAGCCGCCTATAACGCCGGCGAAAGCAGGGCCGATCGCTGGCAAAAAACCGGTGCCGACAAACCTATGGACGTTTGGATCGAGACGATCCCCTTCAAAGAAACCCGAAACTACGTCCAAAACGTACTCGCCTTTGAGGTCGTCTATCGCGGACTGAATCAGCGGTCTGCGCCGATCCTTCGACCAGATGAATGGCGGGTCAACAGCGATTAAAGCCGGCAATTATGAGCAGTCTCGCCACCAAGGGTTCATTTTGCTGCCAAGAGATAGACTTCTTGATTACCGCCTGCGGATCATTGCTCCAAAAAATGCGCCAAATCTTCCGCGGTGAAAGGCGCAGCAAGTTCCGCCTGCCCCTGGCGCAGAACCGGTATCTTCTCGCCGTAGCGCTCCATAAGCCGCTCGTCGTTGGCCACATCGACCACGTCCAACCGCGCCCCATTGAGCCCCGGCATGCTCATGAGCAGGTCCATGGCTTCATCGCAAAGATCGCAGTGGGCAGTGCTGTACAAAATAAGTCGTCGCATACGCTCTCAGCCGTCAGTGAATGGTCGCCCGAAGGCTCGAGCCGAGCTAAGATCTTGCCATGCATTTCATCACCCGACTAGCAAGCGACCCGACGCTCTGTTCTTACCCCCTGCCCTTGAACGGGTCGCTGACGTGGCATCGGGTAGGCGTTTCCAACGCTGGCGGGGCTTCCATCTGGCGCACCAACCTCTGCGTGAAGAATATTCCCGAAGGACATATCTTAGTGCCCAGCTACGTCTGCACTGAAAAAGGCTATCAATATCAATGGCAGGCGAGGACAGAGGCAGCGAACCAAACCAGTGTGCTGCTGCCCATCGGCCCGGCACAAGCCGATTCATGGACAGGGTTTGTCCCAGCGAAAGACGATGCTCACGCATTACAGTCAAAAATCGACTGTTGGCATAGCCGATCGAATATCGAAGAACTGGACCTGCAACTAACCTTGTACATTCCAAACAGTGACACCCTACCGAACCGGGATCTGCTTACTCTGTGCATCCGCCCTGTGGACCAGCAAACCTGCAGGCTCCCTACGTCAGCATCCGCTGTTGCGGTGCCCCGACCCGCCCCGGTGAGCCAAATGCAAGCCGATAACGAAATTGCTCGGCGCATTTGCTCACCAACAGCGACGGCCATGGCGGTGATGGGCGATCAGGCCATGAAACATTGGTCCGAGGCCGTAGAGCAGTGTTACGACCCAAACACTAAGGCTTACGGTAAATGGCCTCTCGCTGTCTATTGGGCATCCCAGCATGGCGTGTTGGGATGCGTCGAGACATTGTACCGGTGGGATGAGGCACTGACTGTGCTACAAGCAGGTCAGCCAATTGTTTGTAGCATTCGCTTTGCCAAAGGACAGTTACCCGGCTCGCCCCAGGAACAAAGTGGCGGACATCTCGTGGTCCTTTACGGCGTTGAGTTTGATCATAAGGAAGGTTTTGCCCTCGTGATGGATCCCGCCGGGGCCACCATTGATTCGGTTTCCCGCCGATATCCGCTGGCAGCGTTCACCGAGGCCTGGCTGAACCACCGAGGCGCTGCCTATCTGTTTTCAACAAAACTCACAAAACACCACGGCTCTGACCCTGTTTCAGCAAAAGCAAATGACCATGGACATTGATACGAACGTTTATCTGCGCAAAGTCGTGAACGCCGATCAGGCGGAATTCTTGGCGCTCATGCGCGCGAGTATGGATATTCACCGGCCCTGGATCACTCCTCCGACGACGCCACAGATGTTTCGCAATTATCTGCAGAGAATTCGGCGCAGTGATCACGAGGGCTTCGCTATTTGCCGGAGCGAAGATGAGCGTATTGTAGGCGTCATAAACCTGAACCATATTGTCCGCGGCACCTTTCAAAACGCGTCGCTCGGCTACTATGTCGGCGAGCCTTATCAGGGCCAAGGCTATATGCAGCAGGGTCTAGAGCAACTGCTGCGCCTTGCGTTCTCCAGTCTCGGCCTGCACCGCTTGGAAGCGAACATTCAGCCAGATAACCTGCGCTCCAAAGCCCTAGTCGATCTGTGTGGCTTTGAATACGAAGGCTTGAGCCGAGATTTCCTATTTATCGATGGCCGCTGGCGAGACCACGAGCGATGGTCGGCCGTTGCAGACCGAGAGACACTGAGGCCCTGAAACTATGAACCAAGACAGCCCCGTATTCGTTGTGATTCTCGCAGGAGGTCCTTCCGCCGAGGCCGAGGTGTCGCGCAATTCGGCAGGCCAGATCCAAACAGCTTTGGCCGCGGCGGGACACACGACTCAGGTTATAGAACTCGATCACACCTGTGCCCAGCAGCTCCTAAGCCTCGAGCCCGACGTGGTATTTCCTGCCTTACATGGCCCGCCAGGTGAAGACGGCACGGTACAGGGCATGCTGGAAATGCTGGGATTGCCCTACGTCGGCAGCGACGTCCACGGCAGCGCAGTGGCCATGGATAAAGCCATCGCTAAGGGTTTATTCCAGCGGCATGGCCTACCGGTTTGCCCCGATATCATCGTCCAACCGGACCAAGATCTGAATTCCGCAGCTGCAGAGATAGGACAACGTCTGGGTCAGCATGTCGCCATTAAACCCCTGAATCAGGGTTCTGCTATCGGCGTAAAGCTGCTGCCTAATGGGGGTGACATCGCGTCTGCGCTGGCATCAAGCCTGATCCACGGCCCTTGCCTCGTTGAGCCTTTCGTCGCGGGGCGAGAAATGACCGTTGGCGTACTGCAGGTAGGAAGCGACTATCTCGCGCACCCGGTGATTGAAATACGCACACCTGAAAACCAGTGGTATGACTTTGAACATCGGTATACGCCGGGTCACAGCGAGCACGTCATGCCCGCACCGCTGAGTCAGGAGCTAACGCAGCAGCTGCAACAGGTCGCGCTAACAGCCCATCGCTGCTTGGGCCTTCGAGACCTTTCCAGAGCCGACTTCATCGCCACAGAAAACGACGAGATTTATTTACTAGAGGTAAACACATTGCCCGGCATGACACCGACCAGTCTCTATCCGGAGGGCGCCGCGGCAATCGGCTACTCTTTCGAAGCGCTGGTTAATAGGCTGGTGCACAACGCTCTGCAACGCTAGCTGCACGGCCAACAGAGTGCGGCAGACACGTGCACGGACGCCGTTTTGACAAACAGCGTCATCATCTAAAGCAAATCCAACAATAAGAACGCTAACCTTTTGTTTTTGAACAAAAAAACCGCCCTATATAGGGCGGTCATAATCCGCTCGGGCGACGTCTAACTGCACCGAGCGGCTTTCTCACGGGTACTTCGTTTATTATAAGCCCCCTTAATGGGTCCCTCTCTTATAGATCGTAGCCCCTTTCGTCGTGAGAAATCAGATCCAAACCTTGCATCTCATCCTCATCGTCCACTCGATTACCAACCAAGGCATTTGTCACCTTTAAGATAACAAACGTTACCACAGCCGTGTAGACAATTGCAGATACCACGCCAATGGCTTGGGTTGACAACTGGGAGCCTATTTCGATTTCGTGTTGACCGCTGAACACGCCTAGGGCATTGCTGGCAAATACGGCAGTCAACAGAGTCCCTAAAATGCCACCAACGCCGTGAACGGGAAAAACGTCTAGGGAATCATCGATCTTCAAACCGCGCTTGATATAGCCGGTTGCGTAGTAACAGACAAAACCGGCACTAAGACCAATGATCAACCCACCACCGGGTCCAACGAAACCCGATGCAGGCGTAATTGTGCCGAGGCCGGCAACCATGCCGGTTACCGCGCCGAGAGCCGAGGCCTTGCCGTGATTAATGCGCTCCAGCAGCATCCATGTACAGGCGCCGGCCGCGGCAGAGATGTGGGTAACTAGCATCGCCATGCCGGCATCACCGTTGGCTGCTAACGCGCTGCCGCCGTTGAAGCCAAACCAGCCGACCCAGAGCATGCCCGCACCGGTAATGCTCATAGTCATGTTATGAGGCGGCATCGCTTGGGCGGGAAAACCGCGACGATTACCCAACACAACGGCAGCGACCAAGGCCGCAACACCGGCTGTAATGTGGACGACAATACCGCCAGCAAAGTCCATTACGCCCAGGTCACTCAGCCAGCCGCCGCCCCATACCCAGTGACAAATGGGGGCATAGACCAACAGCAACCACGCTGCCGAGAAGATGACCACGGCTGAAAAACGCATGCGCTCAGCAAAACCGCCCACGATTAACGCCGGAGTAATCACGGCAAAGGTCATTTGAAACAGTGCAAAAACGCTTTCAGGAATACTGCCGGACGGCGTGTCCTCTGCGATTTGCGCAAGCAGGACGTTATCCAAGCCACCAATAAAGGCATTGAAAGAACCGCCGTCGCCAAACGCTAACGAATAACCTGCAACCAGCCAGAGCAGAGACATTAAGCAAGTGATGGTAAAGCACTGCATTAGCACGCTGAGTACGTTTTTTGATCGCACGAGGCCAGCGTAAAACAGCGACAGGCCTGGTATGGTCATGAACAGTACCAAGGCCGTGGCGGTCATAATCCATGCGGTATCGGCGCCACTGATGGCATCTGCATAAACAGGCTGGCTGAGCAGCAGCCCGCCAACTAGGGTTAGAAATTTCTTCATGGGTCCTTCCTCTCAAACGAAGGCCACATTTAAACCAACCAAACCCCAAAACGCTACAAAATTGTGCGTTTTTTCGCCGCCACGAAAATCAAAGGACTATTTGGTTTTTTTCACCAGATTTTGCACTAAATTAGTGCCTTTATAGATGAATGATGTGTAAATTTGTAGCGCATCCGCACCTGCAGCTAACATGGCTCGGGCATCGTGGTCATCGCCAATCCCCCCCACACCCACGATTGCCATGTTCGCGGGTAAGACTCGTCGAAATTGGGAGACCACCGATAGGCTGCGCCCGGTCAGCGGACTGCCGCTAAGACCACCAGCCTCCTCGGCGTGCTTGTGCCCAGCCACAGCTTCCCGAGACAGTGTGGTATTGGTGGCTATTACGCCGTCAAATTCGCAAGCACTAGCTTGCTCGGCGATTTGTTCGATCTCCTCATCGGCAAGATCCGGTGCGACCTTGAGCATCAGCGGCACAGGATCGCTCTGCGAAGCCAATCCCAGCTGACGCTCTTTCACTCGGCTCAACAGCGCTTTGAGTGCCTCACCGTGCTGAAGCTGTCGCAGCCCCGGCGTATTCGGCGATGACAGATTGATAGTGAAGTAGTCTGCGAAGCTGTGCAGACAATCCATTCCCTTGCGGTAATCCGAGGCAGCCTGTTCGTTTGGCGTATCCTTGTTTTTGCCCAGATTGACACCAAGCAGGGTCTTGCTAAGCCGACCGCTTTGTCGAACTTGGTGCAGCTCTTTGGCCATGGCCTGCATTCCACGGTTGTTAAACCCCATGCGATTTATTAATGCTTGGTGCTCGGGTAAGCGGAACAAACGGGGTTTGGGATTACCTGGCTGGGCCAACGGTGTCACCGTACCCACCTCGAGAAAGCCGAACCCGCACCGCGCAAGCCCCAAAACAGCTTCAGCATTCTTATCCAACCCCGCCGCTAGCCCAATTGGGTTAAGCAGTATTTTACCTAAAAAAGGGCGCTGCCTCCCCAAGATTGGTGAAACCGGGCCGGGTAAAAATCGGGCGGCACCTAACGCCGTCATCGCGAAGGAGTGTGCCGCCTCGGGGGGGACTGCTAAGAGAAGAGATTGAATAGGATTCATAAATACGCCATGGCTTTGCAGACGCTAGTTTAAAACGCCGTACAAAATCCACAAACATTCGCGCGAACAAACAACACCCGGCACTGGCGATTTTGAGGCACAGACTCCTCGAGGTTGCAATCAACCGCACCGCTTTAGGCAAGCTGCAACGCAGCAAGCCCTTCGATAAGCGTTAAGCACTTTGTCAGCCGGACCCAGAACGCTACACTACCCTTTTGATCGCCATAGGATTTACGCCCAGTGTCAGAAAGGACAGAAACGGCCGTCGGTGCATCTCACCCCACACGCGAGACATTTGCTTTAGCAAAACAACTCTTAGCCGAAAAAGTGATCGGTCAAGAGCATCTGGTACAGCGGATGCTGGTGACGTTGTTATGTGGCGGACACCTGCTGGTAGAAGGCGCTCCGGGGCTAGCCAAAACGCGGGCGATTAAAGCATTGGCTGATGTGATCGAGGGTGACTTTCACCGCATTCAATTCACGCCAGATCTCTTGCCAAGTGACGTGACGGGAACTGAAATCTATCGTCAAGAGAGCGGCAGCTTCGAGTTTCAGCATGGACCCATTTTCCACAACTTGGTGCTGGCGGATGAAATCAATCGCGCACCGGCCAAAGTACAGTCCGCGCTGCTCGAGGCCATGGCTGAAAACCAAGTCAGTTTCGGCAGAAAAACCTTTGCGCTGCCGGATTTTTTTATGGTCATGGCGACACAGAATCCCATTGAGCAAGAAGGCACCTATGCACTTCCTGAGGCTCAGTTGGATCGATTTTTGATGCAAATCATCGTTGACTACCCTACGCGATCGGCTGAGACAGAAATTCTGCAGCTGGTGCGAGGCGAAATGTTGGCAGGAAACGACGATCCATCGCGACAACAACCAGCCCTTATTTCCCAAACAGAGATCAAGATCGCCCGCAACGAAATTCTGCAGTTGCACCTTGCCGAACCAGTCGAGCGATATCTTGTCGAGTTAATTCTTGCTAGCCGAAACCCTCCCGAGAGCCTTCGGCCTTTGATCGAATTTGGCGCCAGCCCGCGAGGAACCATCGGCCTCGACCTTTGCGCACGAGCAAGCGCCTGGCTTGATCGCAGGGACTTTGTGACGCCAGACGATGTCCAAGCCGTCGCTCATGATGTGCTCCGGCATCGGCTGATCTGCAGCTTTGAAGCCGACGCTCAAGGGATTAACAGCGACCAAGTGATCACCGAACTGCTGCGACTGGTACCGGTTCCCTAGGCCGTACCGTCGGCAGGTTCTGCATACATGAGCAAATTCGACAATCGAAAGCTGAACGAGAACCTTACCGGGCGCAACCAAGGCCGCCCCGCAGCGGACGTTATCCAAGGCGCCTACGTCTCAATTGAGCAGCTATTACGCCTGCGTTTTCGTGTCGCACAAAAGACAACTCCCAACAATCCCGTACGAACCGGCTCTCAATCAGGCCTGCGACTGTCTAAACATAAGGGCCGGGGCGTCGATTTTGCGGAGGTCCGCCAATATCAACCCGGCGACGATATTCGCAGTATCGACTGGCGAGTGACTGCAAGAAAAAACAGCCCGCATACCAAGGTCTTCCGAGAAGAGAGAGAAAGCCCTGCGCTGGTGTTTGTGGATCAAACACAGCCCATGTTTTTTGGCTCGGTGCAACGCCTGAAATCAGTTGCGGCGGCGGAACTGGCTGGACGGCTGGCTTGGCGGATAACGCATCAGGGTGACCGAGTAGGCGGCCTAGTTCTCGACATCAAAGGTCACACGGTTTTTCGGCCATTTCGTACCGCTAAGGCGGTTGGGCGTCTTTTGCAGCAAGTAGCCACAAGCAATCAACTGCTACACAAGCCTGAGGGCCTCGTGGATAACGAGGTTGCTGCGGCGTTTCTAACGTCTGCCTTGGACGACCTGGCCCAGCTGAAACACCAGCGCTTTCGGATTTTTGTCGTTGCGGACCTCGTTGGCAGCGCAGACTCAGTGCTGCAAGTGTGGCAGCGAGCGCTTCCCAGGATCGCGCAAAAGCACGATTTGACCATCCTTCAGATCAGTGACCCCTTAGACCACCAGCTTCCTCCCGCCGGTTTTTACAGCGTTAGCCAAGGCGACCGTCAACTGCATTTCCATACGGGCGATGGGGCTGCGCGCCAAGCTTATACGTCTGCTTACCGCAAACGGGAAGAAGCTCTGAAAGCGCTATGCCGACATCCATCGATCAATTACCTGACCTACAGCACCGCTGACGAACAGTGGGACGGCATAGATCTGGGCTTGAAACCTCAGGGGAGAATGACGCCATGAATGGCGATCCTCTGGCGGCCCTAAGGGACATTTACCTTCCGTCACCTCCCCCTTGGTGGCCGCCCGCTCCAGGATGGTGGCTGTTGGCCGGAGTTTTGCTCATGTGCCTGATCTGGCTCGCAGTGTTGCAGTACAGACGATGGCGAGCATTTGCACCAATCCGCGCTGCCAAAGAATTGCTGGCCAAACTGTTTAGCAGCGACGCCGCAGATGATGTCGTCGCACACCAATGCAATGAGATTTTGAAGCGCCTCCTGGTGGTTGCCTTGAATAAAGAAAACCTTGGGCCCGAAAGCGGTGAGGCGTGGCTTCACGCGCTGGATCGCATAGCCGGCGGCAACGACTTTAGCCAAGGCTCCGGACGTGCTCTAGGAACTGCGCGGTTCGCGCCAAACCAAAGCATCGACCGCGCAGGCCTTCGCGCCAGCGTAATTAAACTGCTTAGCCAGGTTAAACCCGACCTCGGGTACCGAGGACGTTATGATTGAGTGGTTGTGGCCCTACGTTTTCGCCGCCCTGCCCCTGCCGGTATTGGTGTGGCGCCTGAAAACCAGCCAAACGCAGCAAGCACCCGCCCTAGTCGTACCGTCTTTAAGCGCGTTCAACGACGTCGCCGGCCACGCCACGGCCACGCAAAGTACCCGGCCTTGGCGCCTGCTGGCATTGGCAGTGGCATGGGTACTTGTGCTGACTGCCCTCGCCCGCCCTCAATTCACTGGAGATCCGGTCAATCTACCTACCACCGGTCGGGACCTTATGCTGGCAGTGGACATATCCGGAAGCATGGCCACGGAAGATATGGAAATTGATGGCGACTACGTCGAGCGCCTCGCCGTAGTAAAGGCCGTCATTTCCGATTTCACAGCCGAGCGCGTAGGAGACCGCATTGGCTTGGTACTCTTTGGGACCAACGCATATTTGCAGGCTCCCCTCACATTCGATGTAAAAAGCGTTAATCGGCTATTGATCGAGGCTCCGGTAGGTATAGCCGGCGGAAAAACCGCCATCGGCGATGCCATCGGGTTGGCGGTTAAGCGCTTGCGCCTGCGCCCACAGGAAGACAAGGTCCTAATCTTATTGACGGATGGAGCCAATAACGTTGGCGAGGTTGACCCGGAGGTTGCAGCGGAATTGGCGGCCCGCGACAGCATCCGTATTTACACCATTGGTGTCGGCGCAGATGAAATGCGTATGCCGGGATTACTCGGACGCATCAGCGGCCGCATGACCAATCCGTCGGCGGATCTGGACGAGGACACCCTAAAAGCTATTGCTGGCACGACGGGCGGACGGTACTTCCGCGCTAAGGACCCAAGCACATTAGTTAGAATCTATGAATTGATTGACGAACTTGAACCGGTAGAGCAAGAAGCAGAAATCTTTCGCCCAACCCAAGCTTTGTATTACTGGCCGTTGGCTGCCAGTCTACTGGTGTGGATTGGCATACTGCTCGGCGACTGGCTAAGGCAAGCTAGGTACCCCAAGGGGACCGGGCGTGTTTGACTCGCTAGCGGACTTCCATTTCCTCAGACCCTGGTGGCTACTTGCACTACTGCCGTTGTGCGGCCTGATTTATGTCTGGGTCCGCAGCACTCGACAGCAAAGCACGTGGTCTACTGCCATTAGCCTGCCCTTACTTGACGTACTGCTCGACACCAAGGCCGCCGGCGCAGCACTGCGGCTGCGTGCGACTCTTTGGACGGGCGCAACGCTGACCGTGTTGGCCTTGGCTGGGCCCGCTTGGGAAAAATTGCCTCAACCGGTGACGCAAAAAAACGACGCCCTGGTGATCGTTTTAGATCTATCGCTCTCCATGTTTGCCCAAGATATGTCCCCCTCTCGCTTGGCGAAGGCACGACAAAAAATCGTGGACGCCCTGCGCTTGAGACAAGAAGGTTCAACGGGACTTGTGGCCTATGCGGGAGACGCCCATGCCGTGGTGCCCGTAACCGACGACAGCAACACCATTGAAAACCTGCTTAGCGCCCTCTCACCGGCCATGATGCCGGTCCTAGGCAGCAGGCCCGCCAGTGGATTGACCCTTGCAAGGACGCTCTTCACCAATGCCGGATTACTTGAAGGCCGTATCTTGTTAATCACCGACGGCATCCGTGACACCGCGGAAATAAGCCGCTTCCGAGATCGAGCATTCCCCATATCTATTATTGGGGTGGGCACCCAGTCCGGGGGCAAAATTCCAGTAAACCGTCCCAACGAAGCACCCAGATACCTTACCGATGAATCTGGGAGACAGATCATTGCCAGATTAGACGAATCGCGGCTGATTCAAGCGGCTCAGCAAAGCTACGGCCGCTACAGCCGAATCACCATCGGCGATGCGGACCTAGACATCGCGTTGAGTACCCGATTGCCCACTGAAGACGCTTCGATTGAAGTCGAGCGTGAATTCGATATCTGGGCAGATATGGGGTTTTGGCTTGGCTTTCCCATTGCTGCGATGATGCTGATGTCCTTCCGGCGAGGGGTCTTTGCCGCTTGCTTGGCGCTGGCACTCCTGCCGGAGCCAGCGTGGGCCGCAAGCGCCAGCCCGCTGGCAGCCAATCAACCGCAATATCAAGAGGCGCCCTCGGACGTCGACAACGCCGCAGACTCGTTAGGACGCTTTTGGCGAGGGCTTTGGCAGCGTCCAGATCAACAGGGCTACCAGGCATTTATCGATAATGACTCCGGGACCGCGGCGAAACTCTTTGAACACCCGCAGTGGCAAGGTGCAGCCCTCTACCACAGCGGCGACTATGCTGCCGCAGCAGCAAATTTTACCAAGGACACCAGCGCCACAGGTCTTTACAACCAAGGCAACGCGCTGGCGCAACAGGGACGTTACGCAGACGCCATTGAACGCTACCAGCAGGTATTGGCCCTGCAGCCCGACCAAGAGGATGCAGCCTTTAACAAGGCCCTGTTAGAGGACCTGCTAGAAGAACAAAACCAACAAAACAAAGAAGACGATCAGCAGCAACAGGAGCAGCAGCGGCAGCAACAAGACCAATCATCCCAGAGCGATGCCAGCGAGCAAGATCAGCCCGATGATTCCGGCGAACACTCGGAAGATTCTGATGAAACGAAACAAGATGCATCAGAACAGGAGTCACAGAACCAAAACGAACCAGAACAAGAGCCCATGAGCGAACAACAACGTGACGAAAAACAAGAGGCTTTGGAACAATGGTTGCGTCGTGTGCCCGATGACCCGGGCGGATTGCTGCGCCGCAAATTCCAGCACGAAACGAAACAGCGGCTGCGTCAGGGCGATTACAGCGACCGCCAAGACGAGCAAATTTGGTAGTGGCCAGCGTGGGGGACTGTTACAAGCCTTACCTGATGCTCATCGTGGCATTTGTTAGCCTGTTAACGTTGGCGCCAGGTACCGCCCACAGTGAACTGCGGGCTGCGCTATCGGCAACTCAGATCGAGGAGTTGGACTCTGTACAATTGGTGATTCGAGATCTGGGCGCTCGCGACACGCTCACGCCAGACCTATCCGGCTTAGAGCAAGACTTTCTCGTGCTTGGTGTAAACACCAGCAGCCAGTATCAATTCATCAACGGCCGCGCCCAAAGCTGGGTTGACTACAGCATCACGCTGCAGCCTAAAAACACCGGTCTGCTGACCATTGCCCCCATCGCTGTCGGTAACAAGCGCAGTAAGCCGCTTCAACTCTCGGTTCGCAAACTCAGTGACGAGGCAAGGCGAGAGATCGACAACTTGGTGTTCTATGAACTGGAGTTGTCCAGCGACTCAGTTTACGTGCAAAGCCAGTTGCTGCTGACCCGGCGGTTGATTTATGCCGAAGGCGTGCAGCTTTACGGCGGACAGTTAGAAGCACCCAAAGTGGACAGCGCGCAAGTGTTTGCGCTTGGCGAAGGCACCACCTCGGTCGTTCGACGCAACGGCCGCACCATGGGTTCGTTTGAACAACGCTACGCTATCTTTCCCGAGCGCAGCGGCGCCCTGTTGATACCCGATGAAAGTGTCAAGGCCAGTGTGCAGTCGCGCCAAGGCGCCACCATGACCCGCAAGACCGTTACAGTTAACACAGGGCAACGTTGGATCGAAATTAAGGGCATTCCGGCCGAATACCCAAGCGACGTACCGTGGCTGCCGGCAATCGCCGTCACGGCAAACCAGCGTTATACACCGACCGTAGATCAGCCCGTGAAAGTCGGCGACACCGTTAACCAAACCCTAACAATCACCGTGTTCGGCAACTCGGGCGCCAGCATAACGCCCCAAGGGGTTGCTCTTGATCCGGCAATATTCAAGACCTATGCGCAGCCAGCCAGTATCAGCAACGCGCAGACGGGCGAAACCCTCGTGGGTCAACGAGTTGAATCCGTAGACTTGGTTCCGGTAGCAGGCGGAGCCCAAGCACTACCCGGAACAACCATCACGTGGTGGAATACGGATACTGACGAGGTGATGACGACAAAGGTTCAGCCGGTCGTACTCGACATAATCGGGGCCGCAATTAGCCCAACGAGGCTGCCTAAAGAGCAGGCTGTAGATCAGCTGCCGATATCTCAGCTTGGCGGCACCGTAGAACCCAACGCCAACGGACTCGATTGGCGAATCTTGGTCCTAGCCCTACTAGTTTTGTTGGCGCTGATCGCAATCCGCCGAAGACGCAAACCCTCGGTCAACGCCAACGACCGGTCAGCCGGGATAGGTTACATACCCAAAGGTTACGTTGATTCCCCAGTTAGGGTGAGCGCGAAACAGTTGGTAAGGTCCTTGGATAGCGACCTCCCCCCGGTGGTACGCCGCAAACTTATCACGTTTCTAACCCAACATTATCGGCGACCTCAGCAACAGGCCTTTGAGCTATTCCAAGCCAGCCACCCAAGCGCCGCCTATTTTTTACAAGGACTGTCTGCTGCATGCTTTGGCGAAGTCACGCTAAGCCAAGAGCACCGACATCACGGCCGACAGGCCCTGTTGTCCCTAACAGCCAAGACCAAGGCCCATAAACCAGACTCAACCACGGCACTGCCCGCACTTTACCCCAATTGACTCACAGTCCAGCCGGGCGGCAGGAGATCAGGCTAGGCTTTTGATAACAATCTCATACAAATCCCGGGACAAGCTCGGGCTTTCCGCGAGTTCATTGAGTTGCCCCCGCATCAGCTGTCGCCGCGCTGAATCGTAGCGTCCCATGCGCGTTAGCGGAGTGGCCAAACGAGAGGCTATCTGAGGATTTAAGGCATCCAGTTTTTCGATAGCCTCTTTTAGAAACCGATAGCCTGAACCGTCCAGCGCATGAAAACGCCGGTTGTTTAGCATGCCAAAAGCGCTGTAAACGGATCGAACTCGATTGGGATTTTTGATATCAAAATCTGGATGAGCCTCCAACGCCTTTAGCCCATCTATGGTGATAAGCGGACTCTGGGCCTGCAGGTTGAACCAAAGGTCGATAACCAAGGCATAGTCCTTCCATCGCTGGTAGAAGTCCTGCAGTAGCGCTTGGCGGTAGTCCTCACTCACCCCCTCATGCCGACAAGCGATCCCCAACACCGTGCGGCGATCGGTGAGATTGTCCGCTTTTTGGTAACGTGCCTCTAGCTGCTGCTCCAACTCGCTGCCAGACAAGGTTCGACACAAATACGAAAACGCAATATTGCCCAGCGCCCGGCTGGCCATACCCTGAGCGTCGGCCTGATAGCCTTTTTGCGCGTCGTGTAGATCCACGAGTTGAGACCACACTTTGGCATGAGCCAATCCCGCATCGCTCACCGCTTGATTCCGAGCATCCAGCAGTTCATCAACCTGAAAACCTCGAATCTGCTCAAACAGATAATTTTCGTTAGGAACCGACAGCATGGTCGCCGCCAAAAGCTGGTCTTGCGCAGTGGTGCGCTGCAACGCCTCGCCTGCCAGGTCACCTAACACGGCCACCGGATCCACACTGGCCTCGATAGCGGTATCAAAATGCTGCATCCAGAGCGTCTGCATAGAATCCCAACGCACAAATCCGTCGCTGTCGTGTTTCACCAGAAATGCCAGTTCTTCCGGGTCGCGCGGGTGAGTCACTTTAACCGGCGCAGAAAAACCTCGCAAAAAACTGACTACAGGCTTGGCAGACAGGCCGGCAATACCGACTCGGGTAACCGACTCTTTCGCGCCGACCAATATGGTTCGGCCACTGTCACGCAGACTTACATCAGCATCGCTATTCAGGGCCGAGGCATCTAGCGACAGGGGCGCGCCTTCGTCATCCAGCAGGCCCAGCGCCAAGGGCATGTGAAAGGGCCGCTGACTTTCTTGATTTGGAAGATTTGCCGGAGACTGAACAATCTCCAGTTGAAGGGTGCCGTCGGCGAAGGCTTCCTTGACTTCCACCCGTGGCGTGCCGGGCTGTTCGTACCAGAGCTTGAACTGGTTTAAATCCATATCGCCGGCCTCAGACATGGCTTGAGCAAAGTCATCGGTCGTAGCGGCGGTACCGTCGTGTCGATCAAAGTACAGATCGGTGCCGCGTCGAAAAGCCTCGGATCCAAGCAAGGTGTGATACATCCGCACCACTTCAGCACCCTTCTCGTAGATCGTGGTGGTGTAGAAGTTGGAGATCTCCATGTAGCTATTGGGTCGAACCGGGTGGGCTAAGGGGCCAGCATCTTCGGCAAATTGGATGGATCGCAAAAATCCGACATCTTCAATCCGCTTAACGGCGCGAGAATTCATGTCACTGGAAAACTCTGCGTCTCGAAATACGGTGAAGCCCTCTTTCAAGCTCAGTTGAAACCAGTCTCGGCAAGTGACTCTGTTGCCAGACCAATTGTGGAAATACTCGTGGGCAACCACGGCTTCCACACGCTGATACGCATCGTCCGTCGCGGTATCCGGCGAGGCCAGCACACAGGAGGTGTTGAATATATTCAGGCCCTTATTTTCCATCGCCCCCATATTGAAATCTTCGACCGCTACGATCATAAAAATGTCGAGGTCATATTCTCGGCCGAATGCCTCCTCGTCCCAACGCATGGATCGCTTGAGCACGTCCATTGCGTAGTCACACTGACCGATGTTACGAGGCTCTGAAAAAATCTGCAGCTTGACCTCTCGCCCGCTCATGGTAGTGAAGCTGTCTTCTAGAACCGCGAGCTTCCCGGCCACAAGGGCGAACAGATAGCTGGGCTTGGGAAATGGATCCTGCCATGTGGCTTCTTTGCGTCCATCGGCAAGCAATTGTTCGCTGATCAAGTTGCCGTTGGACAGCAAGTTGGGATATTTCTGGGCGTCGGCCACGATGGTGGTTTTGAATGTGGCCAACACATCCGGGCGATCTTGGTAGTAGGTTATTTTCCGGAAGCCCTCAGCCTCACATTGAGTACAGTACATGCTGCTGGACCGATACAGGCCCTCCAAGGCCGTGTTTTTCTCTGGACAGATCTCGGTAACGATCTGAACTTGGTGATGCTCCTCTAGGCCAAACAATTTAAGCCCCTGGGCAGACACCTCATACTCGTTATCGTCTAAAGCCCGACCGTCAACGCTCACCGACAGTAGGGTTAGTTCCTCTCCGAGCAATTCCAATACATCACAGTCGTGGTCTAGCCGGCGCACGTGCAGGTTGGACGTAACCTTGGTCACCCCGTCACGAATATCGAAATGCAAATCCGTTTGCTCTGTGGTGTAAGCCGGTGGACGATAATCCGCCAGATAGACCGCCTTTGCTACTTCGCTGGAAGCGGTAGACGTCGCGTCAGATGCGTTAGACATAGCCTGCCCCTGAGAAAAAGTAGCAGTCTACTACACCCAACAGCTTGCGAGCAGAGTTAAGAAAACTGCCGAATTTCGACCATTCTTTTACCGCAAGCCCGCTCTGCTACTTTGTTTGACGGTCTTATTCAGCGGCACGTAAACCAACTCTCGAGCAACTTTTAACCAACGCTACGCCAGTTTTTCGAGCAGGTTTTCGCGTCTGCGTTGAGCGCTAGTATGAGGCGCTAGGACGCCAAACCCAGATAAACCTCTTTTACGATTTTGCCCTCTTCAACGGTAAAGACGCCTACCTCTCGCATTGTATTACGCTCCCCTTCCACCGTGACATCCATGCTAAAGCCCACCACAAACACGTCGCTGCCATGACCCGCAAATGGACCATCGACCTCAACACTGTGGATTGTCGCAACACTCTCCCACCAGGCGTATTTTTCACGGACCCCGTCGATACCCTTCCATACTTGGGGCTCCTCCGTGGTGTTACTGATGATCTCTACGCTCTCAATATTGTCGGCATAGAGCTCATTTACAGCCTCGGCGTCTCGGCCGGCTTTCGCAAGCTCCACTAACCGCAACCCTATTCTTCGTGAATCCATCGGAAAATCCTCCTGTCAGACGCTTTGATGCTAATCGAGTAACACCGCCGCTGAGGTGATGACGATCACAGTGTGACTAAATTCAGGTGCGCTTGCGCATCGCTCTGCCTGTGGCAGGAGAGCGCGCAAAAGGCTAGGGTTCGCACTCTTAACGTGAATATTTCGGGACGTTCAATGCTGCAAGCTGTCGACAAAGAGGTACTGGATCAAGTTAATGCATGGTTGACCCAAGGCGTTTCCTGTTGGCTGGCTACCGTTGTACAGACTTGGGGTTCGTCTCCAAGACCCGTCGGCTCTTTGCTGACCTGTAATGAGCACGGAGTTCTCGTTGGTTCGCTTTCAGGAGGTTGCGTGGAAGACGATCTATTGGAGAAGCTGACCGCCGGAGAACTCGCTGATCAAGGCCCTGAATTCTTTCAGTACGGAATCACTGCGGAAGAAACCGAGAAGCTTGGGCTACCTTGCGGTGGTCACCTTTACATCGTTGTAGAACCCATCAAGCCCACCATCGAAAACAAGGCGCATTTTCAACAACTGACCGAGGCCTTAGCCGAGCGCCGCTGCGCCAAGCGAATTGTCGATCTGGCCAAGCAAGAAATGTCGATTGTCGCCCCCAGCACCCCAGCGCCACTAAGTTGGGATGAAGATCGGCAGCGCCTAGAACATACCTACGGGCCGGCACATCAACTGTTCATCATTGGCTCGGGCATGGTCAGCGCCTACTTGGCGCAAATGGCGTTGAGCCTGGATTACGAGATCACCATCTGCGACCCCCGACAGGATTTGCTGGAACAATTTGGCGTAGATGGTGTACGGAAAATAGCCGACATGCCGGATGATGCCGTGCGAGCACATGCCAACGATCCAGCCACCGCCATTGTCGCGTTGACCCACGACCCCAGGATTGATGATATGGGACTGATGGAGGCTCTAGAAACCGAGGCTTTTTACATTGGCGCCATGGGTTCAAGCAGAACCTCAGCATCACGGCGCGAGCGCTTGCTTGACCTCGATGTCAGCCCTGATGACATCGCTCGGCTGCATGCGCCCATCGGCCTGCCCATAGGCAGCAAAACACCCCCGGAAATCGCCATCGCTATTTTGGCTGAAATTACCGCTGTTCGGAAAAACCAAGCGGCATCGGCGACAGCACACGTTGCAGCACTTGCCTAGGCAGGTTCTTTTAGCCACCAGATGACCAAAAACCAGCCTACAACATGAAGATCGGCGCCATAATACTGGCCGCAGGTTTTGCTAGGCGCTTCGGCAGCGACAAACGCCTGGCACTTTTGAATGGAAAATCGATAGCGCAGACAACGCTGGCAACCTACACCGAGGTGTTTGCAAATGTTCGAGTTGTTCTACGACCTGAGGATACTGAGTTAGCCGAGGACTTTGCTCCGTCGGCAGCACCTATCCTCGCCGCTAAGGCCCACTTGGGCATGGGCTATTCCTTGGCAGCAGGTATCGCGGGCGTAGACTGGGACTGGGCCTTCATCGGCTTGGCCGATATGCCCTACATCAAACAACAAACCCTAAGTCGTCTGATTCAGGCCGCAGCAACCAGTGACCGCTTAGTTTTGCGCCCTCAACATCATCGGCATGGACCCCAGTCAAAAGAACAACCGCCGCACGGTCACCCTATCGGCTTTTACAAAGACCTCTTTCCGGCGCTCGCGGCTCTCACCGGGGATCAAGGGGCCCGGGACATCCTTAGGAATCGACAGAACGATATTCAAGAACTTGCGCTGGATGATCCGGGAATTACCCGAGATATCGACCACCGCCATGACCTGCTGACCTAGTGCTGACCCGGAAAGTCTTTGGCTAAGCCAGCAACGCCGCGCCCACGAAAACGTAAGAGCAATCGAGACTGCCTGCATTGCGCGCCTAATCGGCTGCAGATCTTTAGCGTACGGGCTGACCACCCAGTCGACTTGCCCAATCCAGCTTAGAGCGACAGGCTTCGTAAAAACTGTGGTCCGAGGGGTATAGCAGCTTCAACTGATCTGGGTGTTTCTGGATTTGTATTTCGTCTCCCACCTCAAAACGGATCTGCACTTGGGAATCGCAGCTGATTTGCGGTGCGGTG
>Ga0181579_10001546_pt1 | contig 18973 bp, 11 predicted proteins | sample 071ome_24_FD_132996 | JGI IMG/M metagenome (GOLD analysis project Ga0181579, IMG submission 132996) | Coastal salt marsh microbial communities from the Groves Creek Marsh, Skidaway Island, Georgia - 071402CT metaG (megahit assembly) | ecosystem: Environmental > Aquatic > Marine > Intertidal... | reverse complement strand
TTGGAATGGGCAGCTTGATTTCGTCGGAGCGTTCTGCGGGCTGGTTCAGCGGTTTAAAAGGCGCTTCCAGACGGCGAGAGAGCGGGCGTCCAGATCGGGAGCGATGATTTGCAGCCCGCCGCTGAGCCCGGAATCCATGAAGTAGGGGATGGTGAGTGTGGGGAGTCCGGCCAGGCTGGCGGGGGTGGTGAGGTCGAGATGGGCCTCGCGCAGCGCCGTGGCCCTGCCGAGGAGCGGGGCGGGGACGGGAGCCGTGGGCAGGGCTACGAAGTCGTAGTCTCGAAAGAGCTCTTGGAAGAACCGGGTCACCTTAGCTTTGGTTTCGGCGGCGGTCTTCAAGTCGGCGGGTGTCCATTTTTTCCCTACAGCGATGCGCTCCCACGTTTGGGGATCGTACTGGCTCTTCCGCTTATCATGCCAATTCCGATGCACTTCCAGGGCTTCGCTGCTTTGGATCGTCAGGTAAGCCTTGAGCCGATCCGGCAGGGCGTGGAAGGCCTGCGTCGCTTCCGCCGACTGCTCTAGGGGCAGCGAGTCGATGGCTTTTTGGTGGGGCTCGCGGAGCCCGTCGTCGAGGAATTCGTAATCCGGCAGCAGTTCCAATCCCTTAATGGAGGTCGGGTGTTCGTCACCAGAGGCGGCGGGAAACAAGGCGTCGATGGTGGTCGTCATATCCTCCGCGGTCCGCGTGAACCAGCCGGCAGTGTCGAAGCTAGGGCTCAGCGGGAAACAGCCGAGCTTGGACCAGGCATGGTTGGGGGTGGCTCTGAGCCCGAATAGACCGTTGTACGCGGCGGGGACGCGGACGGATCCACCGGTATCGGAACCGGAGGCGAGGGGAACGAGCCCGCTGGCCACGGCCCATGCCGAACCGCTGCTCGAGCCCCCGGACACGCGATCGGGAAACCCGGGATGAACGCCGTCGCCGAAATGGCAGTTACTCCCCTCCATCCCGAAAGCGAATTCCACCAGGTGCGTCTTTCCGGCGAAGACGCCGCCAGCAGCGTCCCAGTCTTGGGCCAAGGCGCTGGACATGTTCGGAGCGGGACGCTCCTCGCTCAGGAAAAGCGAGGAGGCATTCGTTTCCCAGCCCGCGACATCATATAGGTCCTTGAGCAGGTAGGGCGCTCCCGCCAATGGGAGATCCGGCCTTGCGGCGGACCGCTCGAAGGCGCTCGACAGATCCGACCGGGACATCGTGGAGGCAATGGCCGCTTTTACTTGGCTAGCGGGAAGCCGCGACAAATGGTCGAAAAAGCGATCGGCAGCGGCGCCAGGATCGCTTCGGGCCAGCGACGACCAATCGGAAAGGGACCAGTGGGGAGGATAAATTTTAATGGTGAAGATTGGTCCTCCTTCGCGCGAGGCTCCGGCGGACTTTGAGTGTTTAAGAGTGAAAGGTGGGGGATTTGGAAATTTTAACATCGCCCCGACTGGTCGGGGCTTGAGCCCCCGGTGGATGCCGGGGGCCAAAAGGTATCCGCGTTGCGGATAGCAGGTTTGGATTGAGGTTCTATTACAGGGAAGAAATCGAAGGTTGTGAAGCCATATTGAAGGATTAAAGGCCTTGAATACTGACCAATCTCCAGTCGAACCTGACGCGAAACTTAGTGCAGCGATCCTGGCCAGGATTCCGCAAAGCGGGGGGAGGGATCAAGCGAAGCGTTGTCAGAAAATTCCTCAACCGAACGGGGGCTCTCGTATTCACGCTTCAATGATGGAGAATGGTAGATTTACGAGTGTCGTACCACGGAGAAGCCGGATAACAATGAGGGCAGGGATCAGTCGAGGGACCAGACTAGGATATCGTCAACGATCACCTTTCCAGTGACGCCGAGAGCGAAGTTTTGCTTAACCTTGTGATCCAGGCCGGGAGATGAGAACGATCCGATACGCTTGCCATCAAGGTAGACGGCGCATTCGGGGCCCTGGAAGACGATGATCGCCTCGTGCCATCGGCCGATTTCAAGCGGGGCGTCAAAGGTTCGTTGTTTCGTATCGACGAAGGCCTTGATGGCGGCTTGCTCTTTCGTGGAGAGGCTTTTTTCCCTGCGCTTCGCGAATATCTCGAGATCAAAAACGCCGGTCTTGTCGTCTTGGATTTGGATTGAACCGGGCTTGAATACGACACGCGAGATGTGGCCGGCCCAGGAAACGTCGCGAGCGGTAGGATCGTTGAAATTGAATTTCAGACCGTATTTGTCGAAGACTTGCAGCTTAAAACGGATGACGCCGTCGTCGAGAGCTATGTCGTGGCGGATCGAGGTGCTGTGGTCGGCGACTTTGGCCATGGTGATGACGAGCTGGCCATTCTCGAGGTCCGCCTGCTTGACGCCTTGAGCCCGGGAAGCGCTGTTTGTGACCCATTGCTTGCCGAGCTGTTCTTTGCTGTCGTCCTGCTCGGCGCGGTTGAAGTCATCGCTGAAAACGAGCTTGCCCCGCTGGATAAGCGATTCGGGGCTATCGGCGTGGAGGGTAGCGGCTATTGTCGCTAGGAGGAGTGGAATGAGAAGTCGGTAGAATGACGTTGGGCTCATGGTGAATCGGCAATGCTATTGCTCTCGAACGATACAAATCTTGTACGAGGACAACATTCAACTCGCTTAGCTTTTCAAGTATGGAAACGTTGTATCAGGAGCGCTGGATAACTTTTGAGATTTTTGGGGAGTTGGAGTGTTGGAAATGTAACATCGTTCACCCGCTAAGGATGCGGAATCACTGGACCTAGCTGTACGGATTGGCGTCAATTTAAGTTGTATTCGTTGTAGGAAGCTCGCTTGCGAGCGAATAAACCTCGGTCCATCGCAGTGAAACAATCGCTCGCAAGCGAGCTTCCTACAGCAAGAAATCGGCGTTTTTTAGATGAGTTGACGCCCATGCGCTTCGCGCGAGCAGGATCCTAGCCAGTTGGGAGTAGGTTGGTTTTGGGTGTGGTTGCTGGATGCAACCGGAATCACTTGATTTCCCGGATGCGGATATCCTTAAACTGGACGGTCATGACTGGACCTACGTGTATTTGCAAGGCGAGTACACCTGATTTGGCGCTGCCGCTTGGGTCTTCATCGATAACGGATACAGTGACGCGTCCATTTATCATATGCGTGAGCTGGTTTCCGTTTGCGATAATCGTGTAGTCGTTCCAGTCTTTAGATTTGATGACGCTTTGAATATCGTCGGTATCTCCTAGGGATCCGAGAACCTCGACGATCGGCTTCTTCGGGTTTTCCGAATTCTCAAGAATCTTCGTCGTTTGTCCGCGCTGGGCGAGAATGGCTCGTCCTTTCTCTTCGTATAGGATTCCCGAATACTTGGTGCCAGCCTCGAAGTCGGCTTGGTAGCCGCCGACGATTGGACCGAAATCGCCTTCTCCGAGAATCTTGCTTCGGTATTGGATTCCGGAATTGCCGTCCACGATCCGGTACTTTAATCGCAGCTCGAAGTCATCGACGGAGCCGCCGGTGTAGACAAGAAAGGTATTGTGGGTCAGCTTGTTTTTGGGAGTCTCGCCCGTCTGGCCGGTGATGGCTCCGTCTTGCACGGACCATAAGTCTGGGTTGCCCCGCCATCCAGTGAGATCTTTGCCATTAAAGAGGCTCCTGAATCCCGGTTCTAGCTTCGGCCCGTGATGGTCCGCGCGGGAAGCGGGAAAGAGAGAGATAAGGGCGATGACTAGGACCGCGAGGGGAGCTTTTGAAGAAATAGGGAATCGCATATCGCGAGCACATGAGGAAATCCGCGACCTTTCAAATCTATATTTCGCCTTGGCCGTAATACCTCGAAGCTCTTGCGATGGGAATTTTTAATTTTTGTAATCGGAATTATCCTGCGTGACGGTACTAGCTCTGACTACTGGCCGCGAAGGGCCTTGCGTAACTGCGGCTCGAAGGCGTCAGCCTGGCGCATAAAGCCGAGATCATTGGGGTGTGAGGCATCAGTTGCTCCCTCGCTGTCGGATCCTAGGAGCTGGTCGCCCGACAAGTAGTAGATTTTTCGGAGTCCTTGCGACTTGAGGGATCGGTAAGCTTCGCGCAGGGCCGCGTGGTTGCCATCATGGTGGGCGTTTCGAGCAGGCAGGATCCATGAATTCGTGTTGCGCCGATCTTCCACGAGAAGGATAGGGGTATCCGGTCGAGCTGCTCGGAGCTGCTTAACCAAGGGCTCGGTTCGCTCTGCTACTTGGGCGGGTTGGAGGTTCGGATTGCAATCGATGACATAAACAGCGGCGTCTATTCGCGTTAGCATGTCCCCGATCTCAGGTTCCATGCGGCCGTTGCCCGAGAATCCGAGATTCACTACTGGGCGATCTAATCGGCGTCCGAGAATTGCGGTATGAACCATGCCTGGGCGCGAGGCGCAAGCGCCGTGAGTGATAGAGGTTCCATAGAAGACGATGGGTTTTACTTTCCTCGGAGCGAGACCTTGGAATGAAGACCCAGAGGGAACGCCGATTTCGAGCCGCTCGACTCCGTTGTAAAGGGGCAGGTAGACTGCATACTCGCGTTTGCCGGGAGCCATTCCTTTGATCAAGGCGATGCGCATTTCCTGGGCTGTGGGCTTGACGACCATTACCCAACGCCACTTTCCGTCCGCGTCTCGAGCGTAGAGGTCTAGACCGCTAACGCCGGTGGCCGGCATGTGGGGCTTGTCGAGCTCTTCTTTGAATAAGGCATAGTCGACCCATATCTCGGTGGCATCGGTTTCGAATCGGACCATCATACCGGCGCTATCGCGACTAAGCGTCCAAACGGGCTCCCGCACTTGGCTCTCGGCGGAGGCGGGCAATCGATCAAACCAGCGAAGACGGGGCTCGTCTACCCAGGCCCGGCCTTCGACTCCCCACTCGGTTACGTCCTGCCAATCGAGAGCGGGCGTTTCCGATCTCGTATTCAGGAGCGGGATTATGGTGGCGGTTAGAAAGGGTATCAGGGCAGTGAATCGCATCTTGGACATAGCCTCTTTTATTAGGTTTGTGGGGACGAACGGTCAAGGAAGGTCTGAAACGGAGTGAAGAGTGAATAGTGAATAGTGTATAGTGAACAGCAGAGATGACTCGAATTTCGACAGTTGTCGCCTGTATTCTGTTTCTGCCCTCGCTCAACGAGCCAGTAGATGCTGAGATAGGGGAGTCCAATAGTTTTTTCACCCACCTGCTCGACTCTCCGCATCAGGCAGAGGAGACGACACTGAGGGTTCTTTTGCCAGACAAGATTGAGGAAGGAAAGCGATATCCCGCCTTATACATTCTTCCCGTGCATGAAGATGGATTATTTAGGCATGGGGATGGCCTAGAGGAGGTGCGAAACGCGGGGTATCGTAATCGGTAAGGTTTGATTTGCGTGGCGCCCTCATTCACGAGCAAGTAATGGTTTGCCGATCATGATTTGAATCCCGAAAAGCGAGACGAAAGCCACTTTCTACAGACGGTTCTGCCGTGCCTTGAAAACCATTATCCTACTCAGAATAGTTCGGAGGGACGCCTTTTGGTTGGGTTCATCAAGTCGGGTTGGGGAGCGATGTCCTTGCTGTTGAGGCATCCAGATGTATTCTATCGAGCTGCGGGTTGGGATGCGGGGATTCGATTGAATACGGGTCCCATCGAGGAGTCGGACAGGGCTGAGCGGATTGCCCGCGAATGGGGGACGGCAGAGAATTTTGATAAGTATCGGATATCGTCGCTGATAATTTCTAGAGGAATGAAGCTCGGCAGCGAAACGCGTCTTTTCTATTACAATGTTGGGGGGACGCGGGGTTCGGGCGGGGCTGACTGTCCTCAGTCAGCCATGAAGATGAGCCGTTCCCAACACGGCTGACTGAGGACAGACAGCCCTGCCATCGGCAAAGTGTTCGGAATGCGACTATTGTACGTTTCTTAGATAGCTTGCCTGATCCGCTCGGTTTCTATAGCCCGATTTTCATGAAACACTTCTTTTGCCTTTTATCCCTGACAGTGGCGATTTCCTGTTTGGCCGAGCGCCCGAACATCATTCTATGTATGGCCGACGATTTAGGGTGGGGCGATGTCGGGTTTAATGGTAATGAAGTGGTCATTACACCTGAATTGGATGAGATGGCGAGATCGGGATTGCGATTCGAGCGGTTCTACGCGGCCGCGCCGGTTTGCAGTCCGACGCGAGGTTCCGTCCTGACAGGGCGTCACCCCAGCCGATATGGTATACCGACCGCCAATCAGGGGCATTTGCATCGAGACGAGATCAGCATCGCAGAAGTCCTGAAGATGCATGGCTATCGCACCGGGCATTTTGGCAAGTGGCACTTGGGGACTCTTGCTCCCGACTATTCGGGGAAAAATAATCGGAATCCAGAGAAGAACTACATGACTCCGGGGATGTCGGGTTTCGACGAATGGTTTAGCACGGAATACTCTGTTTCCACATGGGATCCTTACAGCCCGGATAACGCCCACAACGGCATAACTGATCCCAGGGTTCTTTTCTATCACAACGGTCGCAATATCGTTGATGGACCGGCGGAAGGTCTGGTTGGCGATACAGCCAAAATGGTTATGGACAAAGCTGTGGGCTTCATGGAGGGCGCGGTCCGAAGCGACCGCCCCTTTCTCGCCGTCATCTGGTTTCATGCGCCCCATTTGCCTGTCGTAGGAGGACCCGAGTTTTTGGCTATGTATCCGAATTTGGATGAGAACACTCAGCACTACTACGCGGTGATCACGGCGGTGGATCGCCAGATGGGCCGCTTAAGGACGCTGCTACGCGAGTGGGGTGTTGCCGATAACACAATGCTGTGCTTTACGGCTGACAATGGTCCGGAAGGAAATCCGGGCAAAAGAGGCCGTTCACAAGGATCGGCGGGCCCATTCCGTGGGCGCAAGCGTTCGCTTTACGAGGGTGGTGTTCGTGTTCCAGGGCTGATCGAGTGGCCGGCTCGAATCGAAGCGGGAAGTGAAACTTCAGTTTCGGCTGTCACGAGCGATTATTTTCCGACTGTGTTGGAGATACTTGGATACAATCTTCCTGAAGCAGTGCGCCGACCTTACGATGGATTTTCCCTTATGCCAATAATAGAGGGGGAGCGATTTGCCCGGCCGTCGCCGATCGGATTTCAAGGCCACGGTCTAGCAACGCTTAACGACAATCGCTTCAAGCTCGTTCACAATCCCGGAAAGAAGCGTCAACGCCATGATAATGGAAGCACTCCCGTGGCGGAATGGGAGTTGTATGACTTGCTAGAGGACCTGGGCGAGACGAAAAATATTATCGACCAGCATCCATCGTTGGCCGATCGCATGCGCGAGCAGCTGCAAGCTTGGCAGGCCTCTTGCGAGGCCAGCGCGAATGGGGCGGATTATTGAAGCGATCGAGTCGTATTGTAGTCACGAAATACACGTAAGGATTTGTACAATTGGTTAGGGAGGACTGGCTCAGGCCTCCAACTTCTATCCAAACGGAGGACTGAGCCAGTCCTCCCTACCTTAATAATACTTGGGCCTAGCTGATTTTCGGCTTTAGGTATTCGCGGGTAACGCTTCTTTTGGAATTTTTGAGGCCGTCTAGATTTCCTTGATACAGAATCTTGCCTCCTTTGGGCCCACCTCCGGGCCCTATTTCGATGAGATAATCGGCCTCGGCAATCAGGTCGAGATGATGCTCGATGACAATGACAGTGTGGCCCTGATCGACTAGACGGTGGAGCAGTCGGATCAGTTTCTCGCAATCGCTCAGATGAAGCCCAATGGTTGGTTCCTCGAGGATATAGAGGTTGGTTCTTTGGATACCGCGTCGTCGATCAGTAAAGGTCTGAAGTCCCTTGGCTAATTCCGTAACCAATTTCATACGCTGGGCTTCTCCACCCGAGAGCGTGGGGCTACTTTGGCCGAGCGTTAGGTAGCCAAGGCCGGTTTCCACCATGAGCTGCATGATTTCGCTTAGCTGGGTATGGAAACTGAAAAATTCGGCTGCTTCGTCGAAGGTCATGTTCAAAGTGTCGGCGATACTCTTTCCTCGCCAATGAAGCTCGAGCAGTTCTTGACCATAGCGAAGTCCGTTGCAGTCCTCGCAGACCATGTAGGTATCGGGCATGAAACTCATTTCCAGCTTCACTTTCCCGGCTCCTGAACAAGTGGGGCAGCGACCGTGCGGCGTGTTGAAGGAAAAGCGCCCCGGCTTGTAGCCCCTCATTTTCGATTCGGGGAGACTGGCAAAAAAATGTCGGATAATATCGAATACGCCTAAGTAGGTGGCAGGAGTTGATCGCGGCGTTTTCCCGATGGGCGATTGATCTACTTCGAGAACGGAGCGGAAGCGGTTGGTCCCCGTTAGCTGATGGAAAAGGACTGAGCCTTCTTCTCCTTCGATGGGCTTGCCATGCTTGGCGAACAGCTTGCCGTCTAGGGTCTTCTTTTTCGCTTTGATGGCATAGGTTGCCGCATTTCCGAGAAGATCTCGAATGAGCGACGACTTTCCTGCCCCGGATGATCCGCATACCATAACTAGGCGTTCGGTTGGAAAGCGGATAGATTGATTTTTCAGGTTTCGGAAATTCACTCCTGTGAATTCGATCCAGGAATCCTTGTCCGCGGCGCGTGATGGCAACTTGCGATAGGAGTTTCGAAGCGGATGGGGAATGCCTTTTTTGAGATATCTGCCTGTTAGCGACGCTTTATTTCGCTTTAGCTCTCCTAGGGTTCCTTCGGCAATGAGTTCCCCGCCTTGAGTCCCCGCTCCAGGACCCAGATCTATAATGCGATCCGCATTTTCCATCATGGCTTCGTCGTGCTCGACGACGAGGAGGGTATTGCCCCGAGAACGCAGGGTCTTGAGCGTGTCGATCAGGCGATCGCCGTCGCGGGCGTGCAAGCCAATGCTGGGTTCATCCAAAATATAGAGCACGCCGGCGAGATTGGAGCCCAGTTGAGCGGCCAGGCGAATGCGTTGAGCTTCGCCACCGGATAGCGTTTGCGTTGCCCGATCGAGCGATAGATACTCCAATCCTACGCTATCCATAAATTGGAGACGCTCTCGGATTTGATCGACAATATCCCGGGCGATTAATTGGCCGCGCTTGTCGAGCTTGAGTTTGCCGAGCGTATCCAAGAGGCCTCGAGGGGTGAGAGACAGGAGTTGAGGCAGAGAGACCCATCGATTGGCCTTGAGCGGGAGGAAAACATGGCGGCTAGTGCGGTTTAGTCGCTCTCCATGGCAATCCGGGCAAATGACAATCTCGTCAGATTCATCGTCATCGCTGTTGTCAGCGCCGATCGATTTTTCCAGCAGCTCGTCGTCATCGAGGCGTTCCCGCATCCAGGGATAAATGCGGCCGTGACCGCGGCAGGTGGAACACCACCCTTTGCTCGAATTGAAGGAGAAGTCTTTCGGGTCTAGTTCAGGCAAGGCTTGGCCCGTTCTGGGATCCATTCGATTAGTCGAGAGCCAAGACAGGATTCCCTCTTGGTCGTCCAAGAGCAGGGCCGTGCCTTTTCCTCTTTGCAGCGCCTCTTGCAATGCCGACTTGGTTTTCGTCTTGGATCCGCCGAGAGACTTGAGGTCGGCAATGACGATCTCAATATTGTGTTCCCGATAGCGGTCGAGTTTCTGAAAATCCTCGGTGAGAATAATTTCTCCATCGACGCGCATCATCTCGTATCCATGATCGGCGACCCAGTTGGCGATGGGCTGATGATGGCCCTTGCGATTGCGAATGACTGGGGCGCACATCAAGAGCTGCTGGGACTTTCGAATCGCTGGTTGTCTCAAGATAGAGTCCAAGCGTTTTTCCAATTCCGTCACGGTCTGCGATAGCATAGCTTCACCTGTGTCCGGATTATGAGGCACTCCTAGACGCGAATAGAGAAGGCGCAAGTATTGCGCGACTTCCGTTATGGTCGCTACGGTTGACTTTCGGCTGCCCCGCGTGACTCGCTGTTCGATAGCGACGGTGGGCTGGATGCCGTTCAACTGATCTAGGTCGGGCCGAGGGAGTTGCTCTACAAATTGACGGGCGTAGGGAGACATGGATTCCATGAATCGGCGTTGCCCTTCTCCGAAAGCGATATCGAAGGCCAAGGTGGATTTTCCCGAGCCTGATACACCTGTGACGACAGATAAAGTATAGTGGGGAATCGATACGTCTATGTTCTTTAGATTATGTTCCCGGGCTCCGATAATTTGGAGTGCCCTATTGGAGTTGCCATTAGGTCGGCTGGTACCGTAGCTCTTGGGGCTTTCGGCTGCAAGCATTAGCCTCGAGGCGTCCAACTCGCGAGCCAAGTATTTGCCGGTCTCCGTTTCGGCTGAGACCGCGCAGTTTACTGGAGATCCTTGGAAAACGAGCCGTCCACCGTTATCCCCGGCCTCGGGACCCAGTTCAATGATCCAATCGGCGGACTTTAGAACATCCAAGTTGTGCTCGATAACGACTAGGCTGTGTCCGCAGTCGACGATTTGCTGTAGAGCCATCAGGAGCCGTTTGACATCGTGCTTGTGCAGGCCGGTGGTGGGCTCGTCTAACAAAATAAGTGAAGAACCGGATTCAGCTTTGGGTGATTTCGCTGTCTTCTGTTTTGGACTAGTGTTGCCGCTAAGATACCTAACTAGCTTCAGTCGTTGGGACTCGCCGCCGGAAAGGGTGTTGAGGGGCTGACCCAATTTGAGGTAGCCGAGCCCAATTTGAGTTAGAGCGGCTAGCTTGTCGTATATTTTTGGGTACTCTTGGAATAGTTGCATGGCCTGCTCGATGGTAAGTTCCAGCAAATCCGAAATGGAATGTCCGAGGAACTTGATTTCCAGAAGCTCAGTCTTGAAGCGTCGGCCATTACAGTGAGGGCAGGGAACGAAAACGTCGCTGAGAAACTGCATTTCCACTTTCTCGTACCCCAAGCCCTTGCAGTGATCGCACCGCCCGTCACCAGCATTGAATGAAAAACTGGATGCCGTATAACCCTCGGCCTCCGCCTCGGGAAGCTTTCCGAAGATTTTGCGAACCTCGTCCCAGGCATCGACGAAAACGGCCGGATTCGATCGCGGCGTGCGGCTGATTGGGCTTTGGTCGACGAGGACGATTTCATCGAGCTCCGCATCGCATTGAATTGATTCGATGGTCGCGGGGTCTTCTGCCAGCCGTCCACGCTCGGAAAGGAGGGACTGGTAGAGAGCGTTGTTCATTAAGGTGCTTTTTCCCGAGCCGGACGCACCGCTGACGCAGACGAAACGGGATAGCGGAATATCTATATCCAGGTTTTGGATATTGTGCTTGCTAATCCCTCGAATCCGAATTCGAGGTTGACTCTTGCCGCAATTTTCGAGCTCGACGGGACGCGGATGGTCGGGAGGGTCGATCGTTCGCGTCCCGGAAAGGTATGAGCCCGTAATGCTCGATTTGCTGGTGAGTAGCTTTTTAACATCGCCCTGGAACACAACTTGTCCGCCGTTGGCTCCCGGTTCTGGCCCGATCTCCAGCACGTGATCAGCGGCCGTGATCATGGCATCGTCGTGTTCGACAACGACGACGGTGTTGCCCGTGTCGACCAAGGTTCGAACGATGCTTATCAGTCGGTCGATGTCGCGAGGATGAAGGCCCACCGATGGTTCATCGAGGACGAATAGCGTGTCCACGAGCGAGGTGCCAAGGCATGATGTCAATGTGACGCGCTCGACCTCGCCTCCACTTAAGGTCCTAGCTGGCCGATCAAGGGTAAGGTAGCCCAGCCCGACATGGTTCAGGTATCGCAGGCGCGACCTAATCGCATCGAGAGCCAAGTTCGACTGACGATTGGCTAACGCCTCTTTATTTGCAACTTTAGAATCAGCCGTATTTTCAGCTATAAGATCTTGGAGTTCACTTATAGGCGTTTGGTACAGATCAGGGAGGCGCTGGCCGCGCCATTTCCAGCATAAGGCCTCCGGTTGGAGTCGAGTTCCCTGGCAGTCAGGGCATTTCACGTAGGCTCGATAGCGGGAAAGGAAAATGCGAACGTGCATTTTGTAGGTATTCTTTTCCAGCCAATTGAAGAATCCTGTGACTCCGTACCAGACGATGCCGTCCCAATCTTCTTCGGCTTTTCGATTTCGGTAGGCCCGTTCGCCATTTATGACGATGTCCTGATGGCGCTTGGAGAGCTCGTTGAACGGTTCATTAGTTGGAATTTTGAGCCGTTTGCAGGCCCGTTCCAGGTCAGCCTTGCTTTCCCCATAGACCTGTCCTTCGAAAGGGCGAATCAGGCCCTCTTCGATGCTAAGTTTTGTATCGGGAATTGCGAGACGGTAATCGATTTCGATGACGCGTCCAAAACCTCGGCATTTGGGACAAGCTCCTAAAGGGGAGTTAAAGGAAAACAGCGCGGGTAGCGCTGGTCTGAATTGGCGCCCCGTTCTTGGCGAATGCAAACCACGCGAATAGCGCTCCAGGAATTTGCATTCTTGGTCGAACAAACACAGTTCCCCTTGGCCGAATTCGAGGGCCGTTTCAGCCGCTTCGAGAAAGCGCTGATAGTGATCCTTTCTAAGCTGTATCCTATCTTGTACGACAAAGATGCGGGAATCGTCATTTTTGGCTATGCGAGTGATGGCCGAGCTATCGTCCACTCGGCGGAGAACGCTTTCTGAATCGATAAATCGGGAATAGCCTTGGGCCTTAACATTCTTGAAGATCTCTTTCCAGGTCAGCTTGTCGGGCCGTTTGACTTCGAAGGCAACAATGACGGTTTTCCCGCTCTGGGCCGCCAACGATTTGGTCCAAATTGTCTTGGGGTTGTCATCGTGTATTTCTTCACCGGTTTCGGGATCGTAGAGAGCCGAGACATGGCTGAACCACATCTTGAAAAAGTCAGTGAGCTCGGTCATCGTACCAACGGTGGAACGCGATGTCTTGATAGTATTCTTTTGTTCGATGGCGATTGATGGCCGGACGTTTTCCGCCGAATCGAGATCCGGTTTCTCTAAAAGGTCCAAAAATTGCCTGGTATAGGAACTGAACGTTTCCACGTAGCGCCGTTGGCCCTCGGCATGAAGCGTTTCGAATACGAGAGAGGATTTGCCGGCGCCGCTTAGGCCAGTTACAGCGACATATTTCCCGAGTGGTATGTCGACGTCTATGTTTTTTAGATTGTTTTGCCGGACGCCTCGAAGGCGAATGGCTTGCAGTTTGGAAATCGATTTTGGCATTTGCATTTAATCCTCAACTCGAGCCTAGCTTCCACGGCTCGAGGAGTGATTCATTCGTGATAGTAATTCTAGGTAGGCCTGCATTTGGGCCTCGGAAGAAAAATTCTTTTGGGCGTATTCGCGCGCGGCTGCGGACATCCGCTGTCGCAGGTCGGTGTCCGTAATGAGTTTTTCCAGTGACGCGGCAAAGGCTTCTTGATTACCGTGATCGATAAGAAGTCCGGATATGTTTTGGGCAAAGGTTTCGCTGACGCCGCCTACATCGTAGGCGATGACGGGCAAGCCAGACATCTGGGCTTCGACCAAAGCATTGGGCAAGGATTCTTTGCCCGATGCGTGGATAGCGATGTCGCAATTCTGGTAGAGACTGGTGGGATCTTCGAGCAATCCTGGGAAATCGACTCGATCATCGATTCCCAATCGCTTTGCTTCTTGGATACAGGCATTCCGTTCAGAGCCATCGCCAGCCAGGGTCAGCTTCCAGTCAATGGTTTCGTCTAGCTTACGACAGATTTCGAGAAGCCGCCTCTGTTTCTTCTCCGGTCGAAACATGCTAACGCAGACGAGATGAGCGGGCCCTTTTTTCAATGGAGCGCTATGCTCCTTATTTGCAGGGAATTTTCGGATGCAACCGTTGTAGATGACCGAAGCATCGCTACCTCTATTGATCCCATACTTGGATTGAAGGCGTTTCAGGGCTTCTTGGCTGTTGGCTACGAGGTGATCCGCTTGCTTCAGAGCTCTGCGCTGGAGCCATGGGATCGATTTACCGGTACGGAAGGTAGCTACGAATCTCAATGGGGATGAGGACGGCGTTAGAAGACCAACGTGGCAATTGGCCATTCTGCCCATACCTATGGCTACGTCGATTCGTTCGGTTTGCAGCAGTTTATCAAGGCTTGGGGCGAACCAATTGGTTTTGAGGAGTCCTTGATTTAGAAAGCGCAGTTGATAAGAGCCTTTCGCTGCCCTTTCATCGAGAATGCCGCCTCTCCGAAAGACAATAACGCTGGTCTCAAGGCCAGCTTGGGCCAGCCCTTCCGCTATGTGTAGCGTCTGGTTTTCGGTACCGCCATTGCGAAGATGGTCCTGAATTAAAGCGATTCGCATAAAGGAAAGGTTATTCAGGCGTTTCCCCCTTGCAGGGCAATTTATTTAGTACGGTCACGGAATGGTTCGAGAGCATGACGGGGTCGGAAACTCGCTCCCGTCTCCCATAGCGCATTGGCGTTAGCTTATCTGAAAGAAGAGAAAATGAACGCGCCGTAACGTCGCGTTCCATCCTTGGAGCAGGTTGAGAGAGGTGTAGCTCGACCTCCGGGCGAGCTTAAGTTGGCGCCAAAGCGCTATGCGGGACCGGGTTGGCTTTCAGATTCATATTGAGCTGGCCATGTAAGGCGGGATTGCCTTGTCTAGGTGGTCATAAGCTAAATGGAGCTATTCATCAAAAGAGCTTTAGTCAGCGCGCTGGGAGTCTTCATCGGCAGCTCGCTCCTGCCTGGCATCTATTACGACGATTCGACTTCGCTGATATTGGCGGTCCTGCTTTTAGGGATCTTTTCAGCGGTATTGCGTCCAATATTGGTGCTTTTCACGCTTCCCTTTGTCGTTCTCACAATGGGTATTGGCTTGTTGATAATCAACGCCTTACTCTATGCGTTTGTCGGCTATCTGGTAAAGGGATTTTATGTAGACGGCTTTGGTTATGCCTTCTTGGGCGCTTTTATTATCACGCTTCTCAACCTCTTTTTCAACAACTGGATCGCCGGGGGAGCGAAGCGGTCGAGAACGAGGATTCGCGTGGAAACGCGAAGATCGGCAGGACCGGACAACGACCAGAGGGTGCGTCGACAAACGCTTTCCGAACGTCGAGCCATTCACCACAACGACGAAGTTATCGATATTTAGAAGGCCGTTGCCCCAATCAGGATGAGTGCCATTCTGGCTTGGTCAATGGTCCCTCTGGCTTTGAAGAAGGATCATTGTCCTAGACACCGGCCAAGATGTTACCTACTGGGTTGGCTTTGCATAAAAAAACCATGTCTGAAGAGAAATACGATCTCATTGTGATTGGAGGAGGGCCAGCCGGTTATGCGGCTGCCATCAGAGCGGGACAGCTTGGCAAGCGGGCGGTCTGCGTTGAGATGGAGCGAGCCGGAGGCACCTGTTTGAACTGGGGATGCATACCTAGCAAGGCCCTGCTTAAGAGCGCGGAATTGATGGCTAACATTGGCAATGCGGAGGCCTTCGGCATTAAGGTTGGCTCGGTTGACTATGATTTCGCCAAGGTGATTGAGCGGTCTCGTGGAGTGGCTGACCAGATGGCCAAGGGAATCGAGTTTCTCTTCAAGAAGAACAAGGTCGACTACATCGTGGCCAAGGCTCAAGTAAAAGGTGCCGGTTCCGTCGAGTTGACGGAAGGGGAGCGCAAAGGAGAGAAGCTTGCTGCTGACAATATCCTCATCGCTACGGGATGTCGGGCCAAGCAACTGCCGTTTTTGCCGGTTGACGGCGAGCGGGTTATGACCTCGCGGGAAGCTCTCGTCATGAAACAGCAGCCTAAATCGGTGGCCATTATTGGTTCAGGAGCAATTGGAGTCGAATTTGCCTATTTCCTGAATGCTTTTGGAACCGATGTGACCATTCTGGAAATTTTGCCTCAGCTGGTGCCTGTCGAGGATGAGGAAGTGGCTAAGGCTTTGGAGCGGGCATTCAAGAAGCAGAAGATCAAATCTGAACTCGGTATCGGTATCAAAAGCGCGGACATTGGCGACAAGTCGGTAAAGATTGAATACGAGAAAGGCGGCAAGGCGATCTCCTTGGAAGTGGACGCGGTGATCCAGGCGGTTGGCGTACAAGCTAATCTGGACGGGGCCTTAGCTGATTCCGTTAAGCTGGAAACCGATCGGGGATTTCTAGTTGTCGATGGTCGCTATCAAACCAATATTGCCGGCATCTATGCTGCGGGCGATATCATAGGCCCGCCGACCCTGGCCCATGTGGCGACCTACGAAGCCATTCAAGCGGTCAACGGTATGTTCGGCCAAAGCGAGCCGAAGCGAGTGACTAATTTCCCCGGTTGTACCTATTGCAATCCGCAGATCGCCAGCACGGGTCTCACGGAAAAAGCGGCCAAAGAGCAAGGTATCGAGTACAAGGTGGGCAAGTTTCCCTTCCAAGCATCGGGTAAGGCTGTGGCCTCGAATGCCGCCGAAGGATTCGTCAAGGTGCTCAGCGTCCCGGATACGGGAGAAATTTTGGGAGCCCACATCATTGGGCATGATGCCACTGAGCTGATAGCGGAGTATTGTCTGGCGATGGGAATGGAGGGTACCATCGACGAGATTCATCACACGATTCACGCCCACCCGACCTTGAGCGAGGCCTTGATGGAAGCAGCGGCAGCGACAGCGGACGAAGCGATACATATTTAGCGTTAGGCAGTTGGCTCTAGGCGACCGGCGTCAGGTTGTTCGAAAAGAAAAATGAGGCTGGACTTTGCCCGTCTCAATCCGAGAATCGCCGCCTCTTAAGCATAGCCGTCCCCGTAGTTCAATGGATAGAGCACCGGTTTCCGGAGCCGGTAATGTGGGTTCGAATCCCGCCGGGGGCACCAAGAAATATGGCGCATATGGAGCAGCTGTGTCGAAAGAGCTCTCTTGGCTCTATGCGGCTGGGCGGGATGAAGAAGCCTTGGGCTCGACTTAGCGAGCCTTGCGAGCGTAGATGGGTCGCGCTCGGCGCGAGTCCACAAGATCTGGAAGCAGTCCAGCCAATCCCGCCGGGGGCCACCAGGCTTCGCGGAGCGTTTTCAGCAGATCCCGAAGAGAGTGCGAAGACACGATCAATATCGCGTCACGCAGGTCTTTGAGCTACGCCCGGCTAGGCCTGCTCTGGTATCGCGGCACCCCAGCCCGCTTGCCAAATTGGAAGCTCTAACTTACGCGGGCTGAAGCCACGCGCTACTGAACCCAATCGGTGGGCTCATTCCATTGACGAAGTGGAGCGTGTTGGGCTGTGGGGCTCAGTGGCCTTTAAGTCACGAGTTAATGTTGATCAGCATCCCCATTTTGCCTAACTGGCGCATCGCCAGACTTGCGTTGACCGGTTTGGACTGAGAATGTGAGGGCCTTGTATTTATCATTCTCAACATCCGATCGCTATGTTTCTAAGACTTTTTGCTTTGGCCCTCATCTCGGTAACCGCTTCCTTTGCTTGGGGACACGGTCTGGCGCCTCAGCCGCCTGAGGACGAGTCGCGCAAGATAAGCTTTCCGGATACGGCTGAATATAAGACGCTGGTTTTCGATCCGCACACGCATTCCGTTTTTTCCGATGGTCACGTATGGCCCAAGATCCGAGTGGGGGAAGCCTTGCGAGATGGGCTGGACGCCATGGCCGTGACGGAACACTTGGAATATCAGCCGCATATCGAAGACATTCCCCATCCCGATCGGAACCGCTCCTACATCGAGACGGCGGAGGCCGCCAAGTATAAAGATCTTCTTGTTGTCGCAGGTGCGGAGATTACCCGCGACCTTCCTGCTGGCCACATGAATGCGATTTTCATAAAGGATGCCAATAAGCTCTATTCTGTCCCCAATCGGGATGAACTGAAAACGACAAACGAGTTTCGCGAGGCGGCCAAACAATGGCCCTCTCGGAGCGCTGTCGAGGCGGCCAATGAGCAAGGCGCATTCTTGTTCTGGAACCATTCATGGTGGTCCCGCGATTTCCCGAATGGGATTCCGGTTATCACGGATTTCCACATCAACAACATCCGTAAAAACCTTTTGCACGGCATCGAGATCGCCAATGGTAAGCATTACTCGGAAGACGCCTTCCAGATCGCTTTGGATTACAATTTGGCAGTGATCGGGGTGTCGGATGTCCACGACTTGATCGATTGGGACTACGAACCGCACAATGGAGGTCACAGGCCAGTAACCTTGGTTTTTGCCGAAGAGCGAACGGTGGAATCCATGCGGAAAGCGCTGTTCGACCGTCGAACGGTGGTGTGGTTCAAGAATTGGCTGATGGGTCGAGAGCGAGATCTCCAGCCCCTTCTTGAAGCCTCGCTCAGCTTGGAAGAGGTCGGCTATCGGGATGGGGCGATTTTGAGTGTAACCATTACCAATGATTCCGATGCAGATTTTCATCTCAGGAACTTGAGCTCCTTTGATTTGCACCAGCACGCAGGGACCTTTGTTGTACCGCAGCACAGCTCGGAGCATCTTCTGGTAAAAACAGGAGAAACGGTGGAGTCAGTGTCGCTGGAGTTCGAGGTCCTCAATGCCTTCGTTGCTCCCAATGAAACAGCCCGGATGAAGTTGTCGGCAGAAGTGGAGTAGGTGTCCTTAACTGGACAGCGGCCATCGGGCAATAGTCTTTGGCTCTCGTTTCAGCCTCGGTATTGGTAGGAGGATCGAGCCGATCCTTCTAACCTTTTGAACGTCTCAGAGCTTGCGGGTCCATCCTTTGTGGTCGCGATCGAGTTCTTCTAGAAAACCTTTTTGCGTGGGGTATCATTTGCCTTTTTCTGGAAATCGCCCATGTTTTGCTGGTTTATGCCGATTTTATTGCTATCTCCAGGCCATTCATATTCAGAGCCTTGTCTTAAATTAAAATGGAACCGCCAACCGTTGAATCTACAACCCCTGACCCCGTTTGCCAATTCTCCATTTTTACCGAGAACAAGGTGGGGAGGCTGGCGGATCTTACGCGTCTGTTCGGCCAGAAAGCGATCCATATCTTGGCTCTGAACACGCTCGATACGACAGATAGCGCCATTTTGAGGGTGATCGTTGATGATCCGGACAAAGCTCGTGAATTGCTTAG
>Ga0181579_10001540_pt1 | contig 19019 bp, 15 predicted proteins | sample 071ome_24_FD_132996 | JGI IMG/M metagenome (GOLD analysis project Ga0181579, IMG submission 132996) | Coastal salt marsh microbial communities from the Groves Creek Marsh, Skidaway Island, Georgia - 071402CT metaG (megahit assembly) | ecosystem: Environmental > Aquatic > Marine > Intertidal... | reverse complement strand
TGGTGGAACCCGGCGGCTTCGGCCAGCGGGCAGACCAGCGGCGGATAACTGCCGAAATTCTCTTCAACCCAGGGGTCCGGCGCATACTCGATCAATTCATCGGCTTCCAGGTCAGGAAACAGCTCGTCGATCTCGTTGACCAGCTCCGCGATGGTGATGTGCATGGCCGGGAGCGTCCACACCTGGCGCTCGGCGTGATCCATGGTTGCCGCCAGCACCAGGTTTTCCACGCAGCACCTGACCGACATGAGCCAGCTCTTGGCACCGGCGGAAACCGGGCAGGTGAACTTCGCACCACTGCTCAGGTTGCGGATCAGGTCGCTGAAAAAAATGGACACCGCGCCGTTGGGCTCGGGCGGCCGGGCAACGATGCCGGGAATGCGTACAGAGCAACCCCTGATCCACTGCCGGCGCGTGTAATCCGCCACCAGTGTTTCCCCGATGACCTTTTCGGCGCCATAGCTGAGGTTGGGTGTGGGCAGGGTGTCGTCGCCGACCTCCGGCACGCGTGGCCTGCCGTACACGGCAATAGAGCTGGCAAAGACCACGGCGGGCACATTGGACTGCTCCTTCATTCGGTCAAGCAGGGCAATGGTGCCGTGAATATTCACGTCCATGCCAAGGGCATGATTGGACTCGGCCAGCCCGCTGGGCACACTGGCCAGGTGAAAGACGATGTCTGCGGGCTCGATGAGTGCCGCGTCGAGCACCTCATTGTCGGCGAAGCTGCCCTCGACCATGTTGAGGCGTTCATCGCCGGGCATCTTGTCGAGGGACAGGTCGATGACCGTCAGCCGCGTCGGTGGCAGGCGGGAGTTCTCGGCAAGCAGTGCCCGGGTCAGGTGGGTGCCAATGAAACCGTTGGCGCCGGTAACGACGATATGCATGATGTAAATCCAGGGATCAGTTGGTGGGGTTGATGACCGTCCTGAAGCCGATATGGGATGTGCCAAGCCCCTTGCTCTGCGCCTGCCGGGCCTCGGGCCGGTAGCGCATGCAGTAATTGGGCGCGCAAAGGTAGGAGCCGCCCTTGATCACAGCAACGGGCTCGCCGGGCTGGTTCGGATCATAGCCCTCCGGGAACTGCTGCGGGTCGGGAAAGGCGTGGGTGGCGTAGTAGGTGGTCTGTGTCCATTCCCAGACATTGCCGATAAGGTCGTGGATGCCAAGCGCGTTGGCGTCATAACAGCCCACCGGGGCGGTGCCTGTGTAGCCATCTACCGGATCATGCTGGAACGGGAACAGGCCCTGCCAGGTGTTCGAGGCGTAGTTGCCGTCGGCATCCCTGTACAGGCTGGTTTGCGCGGCCAGTTCGAACTGGGCTTCCGTCGGCAGCGACTGGCCTTTCCAGTCGGCGTAAGCCTGGGCATCCTCGAAGGCGATGTGCACCACCGGGTGATCCTGGCGCTTGTCGATGTCGGAACCCGGGCCTTCCGGCTGGTGCCAGCTGGCTTCGTTCATGAAGTACCACCAGCTGGCGAACGGATTCACGGGTGCATCGGTGACATGTGGCGCGAACACGGCGGAACCCGGAATGTAGGTTCCGGTCACGGGATCCTCGATGCCGCGTTCAGCGAGTGTGGTGTAGCCGGTGGCGTCGATGAACTCGGCGAATTCGGCATTGGTCACTTCATGCGTCGCCATCCAGAAGCCGGCCACGGTTTCCTCATGCGCCGGGCCTTCCTCGAAGTAAGTACCCTCGGCACCCATGGTGAAGGTGGCACCGGGTACCCAGGCCATACCCGGGTAAGGGGAATTGGTGGCGGGCAGTTGGCCGCAGGCACGGGCGGTGACATCGAGATTGGCGCCGGGAATGGCTGCGCCGAAACCCAGCCAGCCTGCGGCTGCGGCCAGTACGATGACCGCCACCGCGAGGGTGATCACGAAAGTCTTACTCCGGGTAGACATAGATGATGCCGTTGTCAGCTTCCCAGTTCTCCCAGTTGGAAATCATGTCGGCTTGCTTGTCCGGCAGTTCGGTGCCAAGGTCAGCCTGCTCGTTGCGGTCCTGTTCGATATTGAAAAGTTGCCAGTGTCTTTCACCTTCAGGCAAGGCCAGGTCCCAGACGATTTTCCATTCACCCTGGCGAACTGCACGATGACCATTGAGCTCCCAGCCGATCACTTCGTTCTCATCATGCACCTCGCTGGATGCTCCGGTCAGCATGGGCAGCAGTGATTTGCCCCTGATCGGAAGGACTTCGCGGCCCTGGAAGGAGGTACCCGGATGTTGCGTGCCGGCCAGCGCCAGGAAGGTCGGCATGATATCCATGACCGTGCCGAAGCCGTCGGTCTGCGAGCCGCTCTCGATCATGGCGGGAAAATGGGCAAAGGCCGGCACATGGATGCCGCCGTCGAAGGCGGTTGCCTTGTGACGGCGGAATTTGGTTTCACTCACGGTGGCCCAGTTGCGACCGTACATGACGTAGGACGTGGGGCTGCCGAGGTTGTCGACACCCTGGTCATAGGCGCCGGAGGTGATGAATTCCTGGTAGCGCGGGCTGAGGTCGAGGCGCGAGGATTCGGCGCCGTTGTCGGACATGAACATGATGAAGGTGTTGTCGTATTCACCGATGTTCTTGAGGTAATCGATGACCTGGCCGACGTACTTGTCCAGTTCGCTGACCATGGCGGCGTATACCTGCATGCGTTTGGCGGCCAGCGCCTTGTCTTCATCGCTCTGCTCGTCCCAGCGCGGGCTGAACAATGCTTCCGGGGGGAGCGGCTGCGCATCGGCCGGAATATGTCCCAGCGTCTGCATGCTGGCGAAGCGGCGACGGTAGATTTCCTCGTAACCGACATCGTACACCCCGTCGAAACGGGCGATGGCCTCGGCCGGAGCCTGCAGCGGCCAGTGCGGAGCGGTATAGGCCAGGTAGGCGAAGAAGGGCTTGTCGTTGCCGCGGTCTTCGTCGATGTAGCCGATCATCTTTTGCGTGTAGTCACGGGTGGTGTACCAGTTCTCGTCAACCTGCACGAGTTCATCGCCGTCGCGATAGTTGGCATTCTGCGGGCCGCGCCAGTCCCAGGGGCCCAGATGGGCGGCACCATCCAGTGAAATGAAATTTTTCTCGAAACCGCGGGCGTGGGGGCCGTTCTCAACGTCCATCCCCAGGTGCCACTTGCCGGTCATGTAGGTGTTGTAACCGGCATCCAGCATCAGTTCGGCCAGCGACGCGACCCTGAAACTGAGATAGCCGAGGTAGTTGGGCTGATCCATGTGCTGGGGCCGCGATGGGGCGCTTTGCACGCCAACGCCGGCCATGTGGTTGGACATGCCTGACATCAACATGGCGCGGGTCGGTCCGCAGGTGAGGCTCGAATAAAAATCGGTAAGGAGCATACCGCCGGCAGCCAGTGCATCTATGTTGGGCGTGGGAATTTCACTGCCGTAGAAGCCCAGGTCGGCATAACCCAGGTCATCGGCGACGATCAACAGGATGTTGGGCCGGTTGTCACCGGCGGATTGCATGTCTGCCGTGGCTACTGCGGTATCGGTGGTATCACCGCCGCCACAGGCCGTGAGCGCCAGCGCGGTGCCAATAACGGCAATACGGGTGTTGATTGACTGTAACATGCTTACCCCTCGATGAATCCGGCATTTCCGGCGGCCTGATTTTTTGATAGGCGCCGCGACGGCATTTTTACTGCTTTTTCACCACATTTTCAAAGTCCGAGACCAGTATGAAGGTCCTGACCAGTTCCTCGATGAAGAGCTTCTGGCCCATGATGATCGGGCCGGACTGGTTGTACATGGTATTGTTGATCGTGCTGAGCACCACCTGGAAGGCAAAGTAGATGTTCGCTTCTTCCCGCTCAGTCAACGAACGGTGGTTTTCTTCATAGAGCCGGTCGATGAAGCGCCTGGTGGATTCCAGGAAGTGTTCGCGGAAGGGCTCCCAGAAACCGGGATTGCGTGTGCTCTTGACCAGCACCGTGCGCCAGAACTGGCGGTGCTCCCAGTAATAGTTCGCCATGTTCTCGATGAGATCCTCGGCCAGCTTCTCGCGCGGGATGCTGGCGTACAGCTCCTTCAGGGTCTCGGTACGGTTCCGCAGGTGTTCATGCACCAGGGCTTCGAAAAACTCGTCCTTGCTGTGGAAACGGGCATAGAACGCGCCAACTGAATAGCCGGCCTCGCGGGACAGTTCGGCGACGGAAATTTTTTCCAGGTCCTTCTTTTCCAGCAGCTTGAAGCCGGTGCTGATCAGGGTGTTGTAGGTCCGGTGCCCGCGCTTCTGCTTGATTTTGCGGCCGTGCGATTTGTCTTTTTTGACGGTTTTGCTGCTCATGACTTAGAGAATATAGATTCTGTTTTTGAATGCTGTCTGGTATACGGGCGGTGCCGGCCAACCCCCAGGTCAATTCCTGTTAATCGGGCATTTAAGCGAAAAATACCGGCAAAGTCGAATGCTGGACCGTATTCGATGGGTTTTCTCTCAGGGCTGGCAGCAGCAGGGAACACTTCTTTTCCGGTTGAATTAAAATTTAGAATCTGTATTCTTAATAGCGATTGGGTGTGAGTCATCGGCAAGATCACGCCACTTGGTGGTGAAGGTTTCAGGCAGCTGCACTCGTGCAGTTGCCTGGCAAGGGACAGGGAAAGTCCCCTTTTCATCGGCAGGGGGTGCAATTCCCGATACCTTTCTTCCTGATCTAATTCCCCTTGAGTATCCGGAAGCCAGGGATCTGGCTTCCGGATCTCTTTAAGAGATTCGCCCATGCCAGCTTGAAAAGCAGGCGGTTTCCGTCTAACTTCCTCCACTGTTTTCCCGAATTCCGCCAAGCCAGCATCATGAGCGACACCTCCATAGCGCCAGATCACGCCCCCCCGTATCCCAGTTCTGAAAAAACTATCCTTGGCCATCCCCGCGGGCTGGTCATCCTCTTTTTTACCGAGATGTGGGAGCGCTTTTCCTATTACGGCATGCGCGGCCTGCTCATCCTGTACCTGACGCAGCATTTCCTGTTTTCCGATGAGCGTTCGACAGTCCTCTATGGTGCCTACACCGCCCTGGTCTATGTCATGACCATCATCGGCGGCACCCTGGCCGATCGTTACCTGGGTTCGCGCAAGGCGGTCACTTTCGGCGCCATTCTGCTGGTGCTGGGTCATTTCGGGATGGCCTTCGAAGGCAGTGGTTCACAGCAGGTGATGACGTACAACGGTGCCGACTACCAGTTGACCCTTGACGGCCGCGGCGGAGATGCCAATCAGATCATCGTGTCGGAGCAGGGCGTCTCACGGATCAGTTTCAGCGACGGTGCCACCGTCATGCAGATTGCCGATCCCGGTGCGGTCGGTCTGCCGGCAACGATTCCCACCGCCAGCTATTCCCTGCGTGTCGAAACCGAAACGTTCTATCTCAACATCCTGTATCTGTCACTGGCCCTCATCATCGCCGGTGTGGGTTTCCTGAAGGCGAATATTTCCACCATCGTCGGCGCTCTTTACGGCTACGGGGATTCCCGCCGTGATTCCGGTTTCACCATCTTCTACATGGGCATCAACCTGGGTTCCTTCATCTCCTCCATCGCCTGCGGCTACCTCGGCATTATGTACGGCTGGAAATACGGATTCGGTCTCGCCGGCATTGGCATGCTCGCGGGCCTGATGACCTTCCTCAAATACCAGGAATGGCTGGAGGGCAAGGCCGAACCACCCAGCGAGGAAAAACTCAAACAGAAGGTGCTGGGTCCCCTCAATATCGAGCAAATGTGCTACCTGACCGGTATCGGCATCATTGCAGTTTCAATGCTGCTGGTCATGAACGCGCACCTGGTGGATGAAAGTTACGTCGGGCTGCTGGGCATCCTGATCTTTGTTGTGCTGGTGGCTTACGCCATCACACAATGTGCCGGGGAAGAACGGGATCGCATGCTGGCCGGCATCTATTTCGTGCTGGCGCAGATTCCCTTCTGGGCCCTGTTCGAGCAGGCGGGTTCCTCGCTGAACCTGTTCACTGACCGTCTGGTGGACCGCACCATGCTGGGGTTTTCCGTGCCGGCCCCGGTGTTCCAGTCGCTCAACGCCATGTTCATCGTCATGTTCGCGCCCGTACTGGCGTGGTTGTGGGTCAGTCTGGGAAAACGCAACCTGAATCCGTCGACACCGGTGAAGTTCGCGATGGGCGTGTTCCTTGCCGGACTCGGTTTCCTGTCCCTGGTGGCGGGTATGACCACGTCCGGTGAGACAGGCATGACGGCGGTCTATTTCATATTTCTCATTTACTGGATTCATACCATCGGCGAACTGATGGTATCGCCCGTAGGCCTGTCTGCGGTTACCAAGCTGGCTCCGCCAAAGGCCGTCGGCATGACGATGGGCGCCTGGTTCCTGTACAGCGGACTGTCAAACTACCTCGCCGGCGTTATCGCCTCCACCACGGGTGCTGAAACCATCGGCGGGCAGATTTCGGATGTGGCAGCGGCCAAGGCCACCTACGCTTCGGTCTATTCCCAGGTGGGCTACATCGCCATGGGCATCGCTGTCGTCATGCTGATGATTTCTCCCTTCATCAAGAAAATGATGCATTCGGCTTAAGTGAACCATCAGCTTTTCCTCAGGAAAAACAGATGCATCTGCCGTCCGTCTGGGGGATACTTTGCCCTCGCTGAAGGGCGTGACAGCCCCCAATTTCAACATTAATACTTACAGCCTTTCCGGCAACTGAAACTATCAAAGACAGGATATTCCTTATGTTGAATCCAAGAATTGCGCCACTGGTCCTGGCCGCTTCCCTGCTGACCGCCTGTGGTGGCAGCGAGGAAGGCGCCACCGCACCCGGTGCCTCGGCACCGGCAGCAGCCGGTGGGGCCATTACCCCGACGTTCGCCAATGTCGACCAGGAACGACTGAACAATGCAGCCATCGAGCCCGACCAGTGGCTCACGTTTGGCGGCACCTATAATGAGCAGCGCTACAGCCCCTTGAACCAGATCACCACCGACAATATCGACCAGCTCGGTCTCGCCTGGTACGTCGATATTCGCGCCAACCAGGGCCAGCAATCGACACCCCTGTATGTTGACGGTGTGATTTATTTCACCGAGTCCTGGGGACAGGTGAATGCAGTGGATGCCGCCAATGGCGAAAGACTGTGGCGATTCGATCCGCAGGTTGCCGGAGACGTCGCCGGTCGGGGATGCTGCGGTGTCAACAACCGTGGTGCAGCCGTTTATGAAGGCAAGGTATACGTGACCGTCTATGACGGTCGCATGTTTGCACTGGATGCAGGTACAGGCGATGTCCTGTGGGAAACCCAGACCGTCGATCCTGAAATGTGGTACACCTCCACCGGTGCTGTACGCGTGGCCAACGGCAAGGTATTCATCGGCAACGGTGGTGCGGAATTCAAAACGCGCGGCTATGTCTCCGCCCTTGACGCCAATACCGGTGAAATCCTGTGGCGCTTCTACACCGTGCCTGGCAATCCGGAACTGGGATTCGAAAGCGATGCGATGCGTATGGCGGCTGAAACCTGGAACGGCAACTGGTGGGATCGCGGCGGCGGCGGTTCCACCTGGGACGGCATCACCTACGACCCGGTCACCAATCTGCTGCTGTTCGGCGTCGGCAACGGTGCGCCGTGGAATCCGCTGGTGCGCAGCCCGGGCGGCGGTGACAACCTGTTCCTCAACTCAATCGTGGCCGTCGATGCGGACACAGGCGAATATGTCTGGCACTACCAGGAAATTCCCGCCGAGGAATGGGACTTCGATGCGGTCCAGCAAATCACCCTGGCCGATATCGAGGTCGACGGCGAAGTCCGTCATGTGGCCATGCAGGCAGCCAAGAGCGGTTACTACTACATGCTCGACGCCTATACCGGCGAACTGCTGCGCGCCAACAATTTCGTGCCCGTCAACTGGACCTCAGGTTACGACATGGCTACCGGCAAACCGATCATCAACGAGGCCGCCCAGTACACGAAGCGAGAAGCGGGCACCATCATCCAGCCCGGACCCGCCGGCGCCCACGGGCAGGCACCGATGTCCTACAATCCCAACACCGGCCTTCTCTATATCCCCGCCATGGAAAGCAGCATGGCGTTCGCCAATGCGCCGGAGAATATCGAGGGCCGCTTCAATCTGGGCATGGAATACTTTGGTCATGACTATGCCTACGACGATCCGGAGAACACTATCGAGCGCGGCAGCAAGACCCGCCTCGTCGCCTGGGACCCGGTCGCCGCGGAGGAGGTCTGGGCCATCGAGGATGTCGCCGTGGGTGGTACGCTGTCCACCGGCGGCGGTTTGCTCATCAAGGCCAACGGCCAGGGCCAGACTCTGGGCATCTACGATGCCGAAGACGGAACCGAGCTGAAACTGTTCGATGTACAGGCCAGCGCCACAGCCGGCCCGATTACCTACATGCATGAAGGCGAGCAGTACATAGCCCATATTGTCGGCGGTCCTTCCTTCCAGGGTTACTACGCACCGACCTATGCGCGTCTGTTGGTATACAAGTTGGGCGGTATGGCCACGCTGCCGGAAAAAACCGAGTTCACCCAGCGCCCGCTGTCGCCGCCGGAAGAGACCGCATCGGAAGTCGTGGTAGCGCGCGGTGGAGAAATCTATGGTGAGAACTGCTCCATGTGCCATGACGTTGGCGGCATGGCCCGCAGTTCATTTCCGGACCTGCGCCGGACACCGCTGCTGCATTCCGTAGATGGTTTCAACAATGTGGTCCTGCAAGGGGCTCTCGCCGAACGCGGCATGACCTCGTTCGCTGCGTCTCTTGACGAAGATGACACCGACGCCATCAGGCACTACATCATCGCACAGGCGCATATTGCCCTGAACACGCCGAATCCCTTCGGGCCGGCGCCCGACGTTGCGCCGGAAGATGTGGACGAGGCAGAAGAGGCTGCTCAGGAGAATTGATCGAAAAACCGGGCGCAAGCCCGGTTTTTAATAAGTCGCCAGTCACCAGTCCCCAGGACGACATGCCAAGCATGGTGACTGGTATCGATTGAAAACCACCATCCCCTGTCTTATCCTCAACCGGGAACAGGAGGCTGACATGAACAATTCCAAGACTGCTGCAAAACTACTCTTCAGTATCGTTCTAAGTTGTGTTGCCAGTATGACTTTTGCCCACCACGGCTGGACCTGGTATGGCAATGAGCCGTTCGAACTGACTGCCGAGGTCGTGGGCAAACGCTTCGGCAATCCCCATGATGAACTGACTCTGCGGGATGCCGACGGACAGGAATGGTATGTACTGCTGAGTCCGCCAGGACGCAGTCGCCGCGCCGGATTGTCCGATGACACGGTGCAGGTGGGTGATACCGTGACCGCCTATGGTCACCGCCGCAGTGAAGGCAACAATTTCGAAATGAAGACCGAGCGGGTGAGGGTGGGTGACAAGCTGTACAACCTGTACCCTGACAGGAGTTAAAGGCAGAAGCTGCTGGTACTGGTGTAGTTTTGCGCCCTTAGCTGACAACCAGCCATCCCGTATAGGCCACATACCCCGCCAGCATTAACACACCCTCCCTGCGGTCAACCCTGTAGTGGGTGCGCATAAACATCATGACGACACCGGAAAGCAGGATCAGTGTCACCATGTCGGGCCAGCCGATTACGCCGGCATGCAGGGGGCGCACCAGCGAGGTGACGCCCAGAATGCCGAACGTGTTGAAGATATTGCTGCCGATGATATTGCCGATAGCCATGTCGCCATAACCTTTCCGTGCTGCCACCAGGGTGGTCGCCAGTTCCGGCAGGCTGGTGCCCACCGCCACCACGGTCAACCCGATCACGGCCTGGCTGATGTCAAGAAGCAGGGCTGCCTGGACAGCACCTGTCACCAGCAGCTTGCCGCCGCCGATCAGCATGCCCAGGCCGAGGATGAAGAGGAAGGCATCGTAGTAGATGGGCTTTTCCACCAGAGCACCGGTGACTTCGACATCTTCCTCGCTGGGTTCCGGGTGCGTTTTTGCATCCCAGAGCGTGTAAAGGATGTACGCCACGAGCCCGGCGCTGAGCAGGGCGCCTTCCAGCCTGTTTACGTCATCGTCCGCCAGGAACAGGCACATGATGCAGGTAGCGCCGAGCATGATCGGCGCGTCGATGCGCAGCACCTTGTTTTCAACCAGCAGGGGACTGATGGCGGCGGCCAACCCGAGTATGAGTCCGATATTGGCGATGTTGGAGCCGACCACGTTGCCGACGGCGATTTCCGGCGCCCCGTCCAGCGCCGCGCTGACGGATACCGCCAGTTCAGGCGCACTGGTGGCGAAAGCCACGACCGTCAGGCCGATACTCAGCGATGACATGCCGAACTTGTGGGCGATGGCCACGGCACCGCGCACGAGGTATTCCCCGCCGTAAAACAACAGTGCCAGGCCGGCGCAGGCGTGCAGGAGAGCTATGAGCATAATCTGAATACGCCAGCATGGCCCGGCTCGTGCTGCCGGGCATGATTCTTTTAATCAGTGTGAGTATGGGTATATCATCAGGCAGCTTCAAGGGCAAATTCGTTTCCCCTGCAAGATGTATTTGCCTGACATGAAAATAGTGATAAACGCACTCATATAATCAGAAAAGGACAAGTTCATGGGAATATCCACCATTATCACTCTGGTCATCGTCGCGGTCGTCATTTTCTGGATCGTTGGCATCTTCAATCGCCTGGTGACATTGCGCAACCGCTTCCAGAACGCCTTTGCCCAGATCGAGGTGCAACTGAAGCGTCGCTACGATCTGATCCCCAACCTGGTGGAATCCGCCAAGGGTTATATCAAGCACGAACGGGAAACCCTGGAGGCCGTCATCGCCGCCCGTAACCAGGCGCTCAGCGGGCTGGAAAAAGCAGCAGCGGCACCGGGCAGTCCCGCGGCCATGATGGACCTGGGTAAAGCCGAAGGCATGCTGGCCGGTGCACTGGGACGGTTGAGTGTGGTCGTGGAAGCCTACCCGGATCTCAAGGCCAACCAGAACATGATGCAATTATCCGAGGAGCTGACCAGCACGGAAAACAAGGTGGCTTTCTCGCGCCAGGCCTTCAACGATGCCGTCACGGAATACAACACCTACAAGCAGACATTCCCGCCGGTGATTTTTGCCGGCGCCTTCGGCCACGCGGCCGATGCCAGCCTGCTGGAATTCGAGGACAGCGCGGAAATCCAGGCCGCACCGAAAGTTTCTTTCTAGGGAGTTTGCCGGACCAGCCTAGTGAACTTCTTTACTCACCAGGACCAGGCCAGAAGCAACACCCGCAAACTGGTGTTCCTGTTCCTGTGTGCGGTGGTGACGCTGATCCTCATCACCTCATTTCTCGTCATCGCAGTATTGTTCTATGCCGACGCGCAGGCGGATATAGGGCTCAATACCGAATTCCTCACGTCCACCATCTTCATCCAGGTCAGCTTCATTGTCATTGCCGTGGTGGGCATCGGCACGCTGGTACGGCTGGCCCAGTTGCGCGGCGGCGGCAAGGTGGTGGCCGAGTCGCTGGGTGGTCGCCTGCTCAATACCAGCACGCGCGACCCGGATGAACGCAAGATCCTCAACGTCGTGGAAGAGATGGCCATCGCTTCGGGCACGCCGGTACCACCTGTCTACCTCATGGAGGATGCCGCCATCAATGCCTTTGCCGCCGGATACAAACCACGCGACGCCGTGATCGGCGTCACCCGCGGCTGCATTCACGAACTCAGCCGCGATGAACTGCAGGGTGTGATCGCCCATGAATTCAGCCATATCTTCAACGGCGATATGCGCCTGAACATCCGCCTGATGGGTCTGCTGTACGGCATCATGGTTATCGGCCTGATCGGCTACCACATACTGCGCGGCACGCGCTATCGCGGTACGGGAAGGTCCGGAAAGAACAATGTCGCCGCGATTCTCGCCCTGGGGGTCGGTCTCATTGTCATCGGTTATGGCGGCACCTTTTTCGGCAACCTGATCAAGGCCGCGGTCAGCCGGCAGCGCGAATTCCTGGCTGACGCCTCGGCCGTACAGTTCACACGCAATCCCGATGGTATCGGCGGCGCCCTGAAAAAAATCGGCGGCTACAGCAAAGGAACTGTCATCGACAGCAGTGATGCCAACGAGATCAGCCATATGCTGTTTTGCAATGGCATCAAGTCGCACTTCACCGGCCTGTTCGCCACGCACCCGCCGCTTGATGAACGCATTCGCCGCATCGATCCGCGCTGGGACGGCAAGCTCGCCTATGCCAGGTCTTCGGCACATGAAATGTCCAGTGAGGCAGGGGTTTCCCACCTGGCCGGCGGCGGGGAATCCGCCCTCGACTCGGTTGGCAATCCCGGTCCCGCCCATCTGTCACAAGCCGCGGCGACCATCGAGGGATTTCCGGCCCTGCTGATCGAGGAGGTGCATACTCCCCAGGGAGCCAGTTTTATTATCTACTGCATGCTAATGGCGCTGTCGAATGACGCCGTAGCTAAGCAGCAGCGCGTCATGCTGAGTGATACGCTCGACGAGGGGGACTACCTGGCCCTGCTGCAGGTGGACAAAGCTTTCGGGCATGTTGCGAGGGAGCAATACCTGGCACTCGTCGACATGGCGCTGCCCAGCCTGAAACAGTTGTCGAAGGGGCAATACCAGGCGTTCATGGTCATGCTCGGCAAACTGATCATGGCCGATGACAATATTTCCCTGTTCGAATGGTGCCTGTTCAAGATTTTGCGCTACAACCTGGATGAACGTCCCGACCGCCGGCAAAGGGCCATACCCATTTCCTCGCTGGTGGATGAATGCGTGGTGCTGATGTCGGTGCTGGCGACGGCGGGCAATTCGAATGAGCGGGCGGCAAAGGATGCCTTCAACCGCTCACGCAATGTGCTGGATCTCGGCCCCCTGAGTTACCAGCCGCAGCTGGGGGTGAACACGGGATTGCTGGAAAAGGCGCTCGACAGGCTGAACCATCTCAGGCCGCTGCAAAAGCCGCTGCTCTTGAAGGCCATGGTGTCATGCATCAATGCTGATGGCAGGGTGACGGCGACGGAAAGCGAGTTGCTCAGGGCGGTGGGCAGCCTGCTGGACTGCCCGATACCCCCACTGCTGCCGGGGCAGCGGTTTATTTAGGACGTGGGTTTATTCCAGGGCGTCGAAGTGGCGGCTCTCGAAAAACTCCAGTATGCCGGCTGACGGCACCATTTCCGTTTCCGCGCCGAATTCCTCCCCCAGAACCATCACGTTGCCTTGTTCGTTGCCGGTAAAGCCTGGCCAGGCCGGCAGCCCGGGACCGCCGGCGCGGCTGCTGCGGGCAAAGCTGACCCAGTAGGTGGCCATGGCGTCGGCCAGGGCGCGATCGGCGTCGGTCCATTCCGGGTGCTGGTCATGCTGGTTGAAGACGTAGGCCAGTTCGGAAACGTGGGTGGCGCCACGGTTGGTGCCGGGCGGTACGCGGGTAAAGAAATAGACATAGGACTCAAAGCCCCAGTCGGCCTGGTAGCCGGCCATGTTGCGTGCCAGGAAAGCCATCTCGTCATTGAAAGCCTGCTTGCCCATGGCGTTGGCGGAGGCATCGTCGCTGGCAGGATAGAGCGCCAGGAAGTCTTGCGCCCTGTCACCATACAGTTCGTTCACCGTGTTCCGGTAAGTGGCCAGGTCGGGAATGCCGGGGCCGAAGAAATTCGCCTCATCACGATTCGTGCCCGCCATCAGGTAGACGGGGTGTTGTTCGCCGTCATAGAAGGTCTGGAAAATCGATTTCGGCAGGAACCAGCCGTCGACATTGACACTGCCGCCGGTCGGAAAATTCTCGTAAATATCCTGTGCAGAGGCCGCACGCAACCCGGCCAGGTTCGCCGCGCCGAATTCGCGCATCTGCGACAGGCCCGCCTGTTCAGCCTCCGCCAGCGTCAACTGGGACTGCGAGGTATATCCCAGCACGGGATTGTCGGCCCGGCTCTGCAGTATGGCGCGGTGAATGAGCCCGAGGCTCAGCGGCGAGGAAAGCAGCGCACTTACGGCGATGGCACCGGCCGATTCGCCGAACACGGTGACGTTGGTGGGATCGCCGCCGAAAGCGGAAATATTGTTGTAGATCCATTCCAGGGCGGCGATGGCATCGAGCATCGCGTAGTTGCCTGACGCGTTGTTCGGGGACTCGGCGGTCAACTCGGGATGGGCGAAAAACCCGAAAGTACCCAGGCGGTAATTGAAGGTGACTACCACGGCACCCTTGGCGGCCAGGTGCTGGGCGTCATACTGGGGCCCGTTGCCTGAACCGGCGAAGAAGCCGCCACCGTGGATCCACAGCATGGTGGGATAAAGCTCGTCCTGGGATTTTGCCGGAGTCCACACATTCAGGTACAGGCAGTCCTCGCTGCTGAGTACCTGATCGGCGCCGGGTGCGAAACCGGACTGGATGCAGCGCGGTGCGAAAGCGGTGGCCGGTCTTACACCGGACCAGCTGGCCGGCGGCTGTGGTGCGCGCCAGCGGTTTGCGCCGATAGGTGGTGCGGCATACGGGATGCCGCGGTAAACCATGACATCGATGTTGCTGGCCGCTTCACCAGCGATCAGGCCAGTGTCGATTCGAATGCTATCCGGCAGCTGGGCAGCCGCCAGGACCGATATGCATGTTGCAGAGACGAAGAGGGTAATTCTTGTAATCGCGTCAAGCATGGTTTTCTTCCCCCGGAAATCAGTCAGGCAAATATAACAGTTTCAAGCCTGCCAATGCCAAGTGCATTGTGGCTGCGGTGGGGAGGATGCAACCGTAACGGCGTCAGCCGTTCGTCGACATGTAGAAGACAACGCAGTAAAGGATTTTGAAGGCCATGTGGCAAACCTGGTCCTGGTGCAGGGATATCCATTTCTCGCACTTGCAGAAATCGATCACCCAGTGACTGACGGCTTCAATCACGGCAAACAGGTTGCTGCCGGTGATGATGATGACAATGGCGGCGTGGGTGAAGGAATGGGCGGTGAGCCAGTAGTACCACTGGGGAAAATCTTCCCCGTACTGCTCGCGCAGCTTGCTGTGGCGGCTCTTGGCCGAGCTCATGTGGCCCAGCTGCAGGACGTAATCGCCGATGCAGTGGCCAATGACCAGGTGGAAAAACAGTATCAAGACATCCATTGACATTGTCCCCGTTCCCCCGAAATCCTGGAGAACTGGTTAGTTTTCAGGTCGTTACAAAATCCTTAACCTGCAATTATTCATAGAATAGCCCCGGATACTAGGGAAATATCCCAGGTCGGGAGTTTTTCATAGTAATCCGGCACCAGTGTGCCGGATTAATCGCGGCACATGGACGTGCCGCCGCCGGCCACAGGCCGGCGTGAGCCAGAGAAATACAAGCAGAATCACACTTCTGCGCCAGTATTTCGAAGGCGTTCATCAAAATGTTCTGGACGAACATTTTGATGGTCTGGTGGATATGTTCAGGGGCTGTTCATTTACCCGCTGGTATCGTAGCTCCATCGTCAACACAAGGAACAGATGCCATGAACAGATCACGCTTGCTGGTTGTTTCGGTCCTGGCCGCCGCTGTCGCCTGCAGCCTGCCCGTGCAGGCTGAAACCACCTACTTTGATGCCCAGGTACTGGATGCCACGCCGATATACCGTGTCATCGAAACGCCTGTTCCCACACGCCAGTGCTGGGAAGAGGAAGTGGTCCGTTCCAGTAGTCGTCACCATTACCGCTCCCGCACTCCGGGTCTCCTGGGAGCGGTAATTGGTGGCGCAATTGGCGGCTCACTCGGCCACCACAACACCAGCCGCAATGTCGGCACGGTGGTGGGCGCAATACTCGGTGGTTCCATCGCGAGGGATATACAGGAAGCCAACTATGAACCCGGCGTACGGCTGGAGACAGTCGAGCGTTGCGAGACGGTAAACCACTACGAACAGGAGGAAAAACTGGTTGGTTATGATGTACTGTATCGCTACAATGGCGAAGATTTCCGGGTAAGGATGCCCAACGATCCTGGCGCCACCGTGCGTGTCCGGGTCAACGTCGAACCGGTTATCTAGCCGACAAATCCAGACGTTGTATTTCCAGACCCAGTGGCAATGCAATCACGAGACCGGCCCGGTTCCGGGAATGACAAACCGGCAAACCTGATCAGAGAAGCTGAGCGTGAAGAGCACATTTTCCAGCCTTGCCCTGTTACTGGCAGTCTTGATGCTACTGCCAGTCGCCGGCATGGGCGCAACGGAAGACGACGGCTTCGACGTGAACGATCCGCGCAATGCCACCCGCAGCGTGAACCCGGAAAACAGCGCCAACAGCCTGACGGCGCAGCCGCGCATCTCCCGCAGCCAGGCCATGAATATTGCCAGCGGCCGGTACGAAGGCCGGGTCCTCAGCATTCTCATGGATAACCGCACCAACAACTGGCGCGTACGCATGGACCGCGATGGCACTGTTTTCAACGTCTTCGTCAATGCCTCATCCGGTGATGTGAACGCGTCCTCGGACTGAACGCGATCCTGACCGTATCCTCAATTCCTATGCGCCTGCTTATTGTCGAAGACGAAGACCTTTTGAGAGCCCAGCTCGTCAATGCCCTGACCGATGCCGGCTACGTGGCGGATTCCGCCAGTGACGGTGAAACCGGGTTGTTCCAGGCCAAGGAATTCGATTACGACGCTGCCATCATCGACCTCGGCCTGCCCAAACTCAACGGGATCGACCTGATCAAGGCCATCAGGGCCGAGGCCATGACATTCCCCATCCTTATTCTCACTGCCCGGGACAACTGGACGGACAAGGTAGAGGGGCTCGATTCCGGCGCCGACGATTACGTGGTCAAGCCGTTCCAGATCGAGGAGATCAAGGCCAGGCTCAATGCCCTGCTCAGGCGCGCCGCAGGTTTCGCCAAGCCGACACTGGATTTCGCCGGGCTCAGCCTGGACACCACTGCCAAGCGCCTGCAGGTGAACGGCAGCGAAGTGGAATTGACCGCCTACGAGTACAAGGTACTCGAATACCTGATGCTGCACCCGGGCAAGGTGGTGTCAAAGACCGAACTGACCGAGCATCTCTACGACCAGGACTACGACCGCGACAGCAACGTGCTCGAGGTGTTCATCCGCCGCCTGCGCCAGAAGCTGGATCCCGAGGAAACCCTGAAACCGATCGACACCATTCGCGGTCAGGGCTACCGGTTCAATGTCCCTGCCAGCAACGCATAAAGTTCCCATTTCCCTGCAAACCCGTCTGGTGCTGGCCTTCGGCATCCTGCTCATCCTGTTTCTCGGGCTGACAGGCCTCGTCCTCGACCGCGCTTTTCGTGAAAGCGTCGCGGCGGCCGTCGAGGAAAGACTGCAGTTGCAGATCAATGCCCTGATTGGTGTGGCGGAACCGGACAATGGCGTTTTCTTCGTGCCGGATCTGGAGGAGGCCCGGTTTTCCCAGATCAACTCCGGCCTGTATGGTTTCATCCTCGATGCCAGCGGCCAGGTATTGTGGCGCAGCCCATCCGCCCTGAACCTGAGCCTGGAGCAGGCAGAATTTCTCAACCAGCCAATGGAGCGCGGCCAGACCGTGTTCGGCAGCATGGAAACGACCGAGCAGGGCCGGTTGTCCTATGCCAGTTACGGAATTTTCTGGTCGCCCCTGGAACAGGAGTTTTCCTTCGTGGTCATGGAATCGGTGGAGCCTACCACCGCCGAGATCCGCGAGTTCCAGTCCAACCTGTACCTGTGGTTCGGCGGACTGGCCGTACTGCTCTCCATCGTGCAGATCCTGCTGCTGCGCTGGGGCATGAAGCCGTTGCAGCAACTGGCCACGGAAGTGTCTTCCATCGAAGCGGGTGAGAAGGACCAGGTGCAGCAGCAGTACCCGCCGGAACTGCAGGCGGTGAGCAAGAACCTGAACCTGCTCATCAAGAGCGAGCGCGAACGCCAGTCACGCTATCGCACCACCCTGGGCGACCTCGCGCACAGCCTGAAAACCCCGCTGGCGGTGATTTCCGGCATCGTTCAGCAGTCCGGCGGCAACCGCAGCAATATTTCTTCGGATCCGGCGTCGCTGAAGGATCTCGAGGAGCAGCTCGAGCGCATGAACCAGATCGTGTCCTACCAGCTGAAGCGCGCGACCCGCTCGGAAAAATCCCGCTACCTGGGGGTGCCCGTCAAGGTGGCGCCCGTGGTGGCGAAGATCATCGGCGCCCTGGCGAAGGTTTACCGCGACCGGCAGATCAGTGTCGACCAGGAGCTGGAAACGGATGCGGTTTTCCACGGTGAGGAAAGCGACCTCATGGAGCTTTGCGGCAACCTGCTGGACAACGCGTTCAAATATGGTGAAAGCCGCATCCATGTCCGTGTGTTCCACAAGGGCAGGCAGTTGCACATCGAGATCGAGGATGACGGCAACGGCATTGCCGAAGGCGACAGGGAATGGGTGCTGCAGCGCGGCGCCCGCGGCGACACGCTCAAGAGCGGGCAGGGCATCGGCCTGGCCGTGGCCGTGGATATTGTGAGCAGTTACAACGGCCAGATCAGTGTCGGCTCCGGCAGTCTTGGCGGGGCGAAGATACAAGTTATCCTTTGACTAGAAAAATTTCGGTAGGTAGGCCGGAAGAGGTGCGAAGCACCGTCATCCGGCAATCGATAAAGGGATAAAAGGATAAAAGGATAAAGCGTAACGCTTCACTTTCAATTGAATCATTCGGCAGGTAGGTCGGATAAGGTCCTTAGGGCCGCATCCGAAGGTTTAAAAAATGGAGCCAGGGCATGACTTGAGTAACGTCCCCCGATTTTACTCCAGGAGAGTAGAGGTTGGCCTATGCTAACGCTCCGTTCATACCCTGGCTCCAAAGGTGAGCCTGTCTAACTAAAAAATCTTGCCGTTCCCGATCAGCTCAGAAATTGCATGCCGACGCCGGCAGTTGGACCCGTGTTTCCACGCCGCGGCTGTCATACGCGCGTTCGTAACAGTCGCCGTGGATATCCCGCAGCAGGCTGCGGGCGGGACCCGCGGACGGTCGATCCACGACCCTTTCAATCACTCGACCGGTAACCCGGGAAGAATCGTTCACATAAACCACCCTGGGTTGGGTGTAAACCACAGTGGTCTGGTT
>Ga0181579_10001532_pt1 | contig 19083 bp, 15 predicted proteins | sample 071ome_24_FD_132996 | JGI IMG/M metagenome (GOLD analysis project Ga0181579, IMG submission 132996) | Coastal salt marsh microbial communities from the Groves Creek Marsh, Skidaway Island, Georgia - 071402CT metaG (megahit assembly) | ecosystem: Environmental > Aquatic > Marine > Intertidal... | reverse complement strand
TTGCAACGCCGACGTTTTTGCATGCGCCCATGGCCCATCGCGCTTTGGAAAGGGGCATACACGTCCACTGCGAAAAACCCTTTTGTCGGAGTGTGGGAGAGGGGAAGCTGCTCGAGCAGCTGGCGCGTGCTCGCAACGTACAGCTGCTGGTTGGAGAAACCTATGTTTTTATCAGCGCGCACAGGAAGGCGCGCCAGCTGATTGAGGACGGAGCAATCGGTGCCCCTCGACAAATCCGCCAGCGGCACGGAGACTGGCTCGAACGCGTGCCGGCGCGCATAGATACGGGGCCGTCAGACCGAAGTTGGCGTCTGGATGGGCGCGCTTCTGGAGGGGGTCGGTATCCATGGATTTTCGATCATGCCGTGCACTTTTTTGCGACGGCTGAGTTCTTTGCGCTAGAGGATCCTATCGAGCAGGTTTTTGCCCTGCGTGCAGAGGGGGTTGAGGGCCATGCTCAGGGGGGCGCTCGTCACGATCCCTACGCAGAGGGCGGGGTGGATGTGCCCATTATAACGTGGCAACATGCCAGCGGTCGCTGTCAGGGGATATGGACGCGGTCGGAGCGGCTCAACGGACAGTATGATTATCGCCGTGGGTTTAGCACGACCATCAGCGGTGAAAAGGGCATGATAGAGGTGTTGGGCGAGGGCGGAGCCCGTCTGGATTGGGCAGGACGGCCCGTGCATCTGGTATTGCATCGGGCCGGTATGCCGAGTGAGACCTTCCGTTTTGACGAAGGGGGCGACGACGTATGGGATTCGGAAATCGCCTATTATAGCCGCGGGCACGAGGGGCAGATTCATCATTTAATCGATTCCGTACTCGCCGGTACGGCCGTGCGCTATGGGGCGGCACAGGGTACGCAGGCCGTGCGCTGCACGTTGGCAACGATTCGCTCCGCAGAAGAAGGTATTCCCATTGGAGTTGGGGATATTGAAGATGACTTTACGGCCTATTAGGGTGAAGGGAGAACCGCATCGTGAAGATTGCTATGCTACACGGTCCACGGGATCTAAGGATTGAGGAACAGGACTTAACCAGTCCATCCTTAGAAGACGATCAAATTTGGGTGGAGACGCTAGTTACGGGATTCAAGATTGGCACGGATCGGGGAAATTACGAAGGCGCTGAACAGGTGCCTGGTGCACCGGACTACCCGCGTTGGGTGGGCGATAGCAACCTAGGCGTTGTTAAGCGAATTGGCGCCGCTGTAACGCGCTTTGCCGTTGGTGATCGCGTTGTATCGCGCTATCCACATCAGTCGGAGTACGTTGCCCGCGAGTCGGAGTGCATCGTGCGAGTGCCCGAAGGCGTCAATGCCGAAGACGCCGTTTTTGCCCATCTATACGCACTGAGTGCGCTGTGCTATCACAAAGCGCATTTTGTTCCAGGAGAACGCGTTGCTGTTGTTGGTCTAGGCGTGTTGGGCATGGGAGCGGTCGCCTTGGGGCCTCTAATGGGGGGGCGCGTTATGGGGCTCGGTAACAGTGCCGTGCGCTTGGAAATGGCGCACCGCATGGGCGCCCATAAGACGATGCTTTCAGACGACCCTGACCTGCGCGCAAAGATCGATCAATGGACGGCGGGAGAAGGCATTGATCTGGTTATCTTAACGGCTAACCCGTGGCCGGCCTATCGCACGGCAGTCGAGGTTGTGCGCGAAGGAGGACGCGTTTCAATCGTCGCGCTTCCCGGACGTGGAGAAGCGCCTCTCGACTGTAACCCACTTGATATGCGCTGGTTTTACGCCAAGGGCATCTCGCTTATTGCAGTTAGCGGACGGGCTGGAGATCTCTATCCGTCCGAGGCCGATCGCTTTAGCGGTGAGGCGCTCTGTGCGCAGATGCTAGACTTGATGGCCGATGGACGCCTTAAGCCCAGCCAATTGGTGAGTCATCGCATGCCCTACACGGATATGGTCACGGCTTACGAGATGGCTTATAAGAGGGAGAAAAATATGCTCAACGTCGTATTTGACTGGCAGGTATAAGGCGAATTCAACTGCCGTTGATGGTAAGCGTCTGAGCTCTGATTACCCCCCCCCATTTTTTTGCGAGGAGATAGGAATATGAGTGCACAGCTGTTGCCTGCAACCAATGCCGACGGGCTGGCCGTCGTGCCTATGAGTGATGCCCAGAAATACCTGTTTGACCTGAAGGGTTGGATTGCTCTGCCGGGCTTGCTCACAGCAGAGCAGGTAGAAGCCGTGCGTTCGCATCAAATGCGCTTTCTCTATGAACGGGATGGGCTGCCTCCTGCAGAGCGCGACAATCACGGAGGACCGTCACAGGTGCTCTTGGATCACCCGGTCGTGGTGGGTGTTCTCAACGAGGTGCTGTCTCATCAAGCCTTGGCTACAGAGACGTGTTACGGGTTCCGCTACGACCACACCTATACGAGTCACCGACAGGCAGGTCACGATAATTTCGGTCCGCACGGCGGCGGAGGGTACTTCAACTTCCGGGGCAGTTCACACATATATCAAATGCAGCCGGGTCGGGTTCATTCAGGGCTCACGCGCGTGGTGTGGGAGCTCAACGAAGTGCAGGAGGGCGACGGCGGCACGCTTTTTTTATCCGGTAGCCACAAAGCGGCCTTCCCGCGGCCCGAAGCGTGGAGCCATCGAGACAGCCCGCTGTGGGAGACGTATTCCTGCCCCGCTGGATCAGCGGTCATTTTCACCGAGGGCCTTTGTCATACGGGTCAGGAATGGTCGAATGGAGAACGCGACCGGCTGAGCCTGTTTACCTGCTACGATACGGTCAATGCTAAATGGGGTAAGGGGTGTCCGTCTGCCGAAGTGATAGAGGCCATGCCAGCCCAGCGGCAAACGCTTTTCCGCGGTGTATGGCACGGTATGGGCGAAGAGCCAGGCATAAATCGTTATTACGACGGTGAGAACAGAGCCGTTTAGAGCAATAGAGAGCGGGATAATCGCTGGTCGGGAATTAGCGCATGCGGCTCGCGTTCGACAGGTCTGAGGTGGTCTACGCCGTTTTCAACGCTTAGGTGTTCAGGCTCAGCGCTGCGTCGAGACTGGCCTTTGCGTCGTTGGCGAGACCAGCAAGAGCCGTGCTGGGCATTTCCCCGATATACTGCTGTGCGTAAAGAGCGCCTAGCGAGGTCTGCGCAATGCAGCTACGGGCCTGGTTTTTACTCAGCGTTATGCCGTCCGCTTTCAGCGTAGAAATAAGCGCTTCTCGCCAAGCATTGTTTAACCTCGCCCGCCGTCGCTCCAGTATGCTTCGAACCAACGCGCTGTGTCGATCGGAAGAGTCGTTATTCTGACGTATCAATTCGACCCAGGCCGCGTTTCCCTCCTGTAGGCGCATCTGTAAAGAAAATATGCATTCGACGAGCTCTCTCAGAGGAGTGGGGTGGGAAAAGAGGTCCGCTAGGACTCGCTGGTGTGCGCACAGGAGAAGGTGCGTAGCGTTCGTTGTAAGGCAGGCGTGCAGCGCGTAGTGTCCGTAGTCGGGGTAGAGGTTTATCACTGCGGATTCGTGCCCGAGTACGCTCTTGTCTCCCTCGCGCAGTGCCTGAAAATAGGTGGACAGTGTCAGGGGAGAAGCCGTTTGACGCGCGTCTGACTTCAGGGGATGTCCAACGTGAAGCAGGCGTTTTACCGGCCACGTGGAGACGCGCTGATGCAGGCCGTCGAGAAGCGGCTCGGGCAGGTGTTGATGAGCTGACTCGCGCGCGCTCCGGCCCTGTGTGTAAATAGAGCCCCCATAGGGTTGTCGCCGGGCTGCTGCCAGGCTGCGCCGCGTGGGACGCAGTATGTAAAGATCGCTGCGTTCGCCCAGCGAAGGGGCTCCGGTGTAGCGGTTGAATCGTGGTAATATAGCTTCGTTTAGCAGGCGGAGCTGATGCAGAACGCTCTGGACTTTATACCCCAAACTCACCTGCTGTTCTCCATAGCCATAGGAGAGTATAATGCGCGTAAAATCGCGCTCTCTAAGTGCGCAGATTGCGCGCTGTAAAAAGAGGCCTACGCCGTCCTCACTGTAGGGAGGATCAGTGAAGACTAGGTCGAATTGGCCGTATAAGCCCGGTGGAAGCTCAACGCGCAAATCGGAAAAGAAGATGCGAATGCTGGTACCGTGCTCTGCGTTAAAGCTATTGATAAAGAGAAGCAGACGCTCGTCGATGTCGGCGACGGTCAGCGCTAGGCTTGGCTCGAGCAGAGCAAGCGCTATACTCGTCATATCGTGATCTCCCAACAAGAGCACGGAGGCGTCGCTCAAATCGTACTGACTGGATAGAAAGAGCGCGCGCTTCAGGGCGGTCAGCGGCGTTGCCGCTACGTGGTCTAGGTGGCGATCGGGAGCGGGGCGTTGGCTAAGGATCGTGCTCAGGTGCGGTAAAACTGGATGCTGCCGTGCCCGCTCTTCCCACGGATCGGGCGGTGCGTCGTCAAGCGGGAATAGGCGTGCTATTTCGGCGCGGTGCTGCGGGTTTATTCGGAGCCCTTCGTCGTTCTGCTGTAGAAACGGCTCAAGAAGTTGAAGAATTTGTCCCACGGCGCGATGAGATAGGGCCGAATCCGACACCAGCGCGTCTGAGGAGATGTAGACCTCGGAATTGAGCCCATTGATCAGGCGGGAGATACGGCTAAACTCTAGGCCCCATCGCTCTTTGAGCTGGTTGCGTATGTCCAGTACGGTGATCGTCATTGCGCGGGTGCCTTATCGTTGATGTGATTCATCGCTTAGGGCAGCGATAGAGTATGATAGTCTGCTGTGAGCAGGGATAAAGATAAGAGATAGCTGGTGGATGCGCTTGTGTTACACTGGCCCTTGGGATAGTATATGTCCCATAAAAAACTAACCCCACGGAAGTGCGATGAGCGACGAGAAAAAACTGTTCTTACTCGATGGTATGGCTCTGGTATATCGCGGTCACTTTGCGCTGATGCGCAACCCGCGCATGACTTCGCAGGGCATGAATACTTCGGCTGTTTTTGCGTTTGCCAATACGCTGCTAAGTATCATTGATCGGGAAGAGCCCACCCATATTGCTGCGGTCTTTGACACGCCGGAACCCACGCACCGGCATAAGGCCTATGCCGAATACAAAGCGCAGCGCGAGGCTATGCCCGAAGATCTGAGTCAGGCACTGCCCTATGTTTTTCAGCTGTGCGAGGCGTTTAATATGCCGGTGTTGAAAATGCCCGGATGGGAAGCAGACGATATCATCGGGACGCTCGCTCTGCGCGCTGAGGGAGAGGGGTTCAACACCTACATGGTTACCCCAGACAAGGACTACGGCCAACTGGTCTCGGAACAGACGGTTATATACAAGCCGGGAAGGGCGGGCGATGAAGCGGAGATTCAGGGTGTGCGCGAGATTCTGGACCGTTGGTCCATCGAACGCATTGACCAGGTCATTGACATACTCGGCCTGATGGGCGATGCCTCCGACAATATACCCGGCGTGCCTGGGATAGGGGAGAAAACGGCACAGAAGCTGATTGCGCGTTTTGGCAGCGTGGAAGGGGTGTTGGCCGGCGTCGATGAGCTGAAGGGCAAGCAGAAGGAAAACCTCCAACAGTATCGGGATCAGGCCTTGCTGTCCAAGGAACTGGTAACGATTGAGCGCGACGTGCCGATCGAACAGGATTGGGATGCCATGGGGTATGATACCTGGGATCGGCAAAAGCTGGCCGCGCTCTTTGTTGAATTGGAGTTCAATACGCTGGGTAGGCGCGTGCTGGGAGAGGGTTTTGCCGAGTTGGCTAGCGGTGGCCAGGCGGGGCCCCCCGTTGAGCTTAAGACCATTGCCGATGTGGCGCACCAATACGAGCTGGTGGATACGGCCCAAGGGCGAAGGGACCTGATTGAGCAACTCAGCGGGCTGCCCGCCTTCTGCTTTGACCTCGAAACGACGGGCCTCGACGTCAAGCGCTGCAGTTTGGTTGGCATTGCCTTTTCTTGGGAAGCGCACCGCGGGTTTTACGTGCCCGTGCCGGTAGAACGCACCAAGGCGTTGGCTCTCCTAGAAGAATTTCGCCCCGTATTTGAAGGGTCGGCAGAAAAGATAGGTCACAACCTTAAATACGATCTCGGCGTGCTCCGCTGGCACGGCGTGAGCGTGGCAGGCCCCTTTTTCGATACGATGCTTGCGGCCGCACTGGTTGACCCGGACGGTCGACGCGGCATGGATCACCTCGCACAAACGCTGCTCAACTACCAGCCCATAGCAATTTCCGAGCTGATTGGAGAAAAGGGCGAAGAGCAGCTGGGTATGAACCTCGTACCCCTAGATGAAATCGTAGAGTATGCGGTTGAAGACGCCGATATTACCTGGCAGCTAGCGGCCTTATTCCGCGAGAAAATTGAGGAGATGGGGCAGGGGCGCGTTTTCTATGATATTGAGTGCCCACTGCTGCCCGTTTTGGTTGAGATGGAGCACGAGGGCGTGCGCATGGAAAGCGAAGTCCTCGATGCGATGGCCCGGCAATTTCAAGAGCATATTGAAGAGACCGCAGCCCGCATTTACGAGCTGGCTGGCGAAGAGTTTAACCTAAACTCCGGGCAGCAGCTAGGCGGCATTCTCTTTGAGAAGCTTGAGCTCGATCCCAATGCGCGGCGCACGGCTAAGACGGGCCAGTTTCAGACGGGGGAACAGGTGCTGCGTCGGCTGGCCTACCGGCATGAGATCGCGCAGCGGGTTTTAGACTATCGTCTGCATACCAAGCTCAAGTCGACCTATATAGACATGTTGCCAGGCACGGTCTTTGGCGAGACAGGGCGGGTGCACACAAGCTACGAGCAGGCCGTCACGGCGACCGGGCGCATGCAGTCGCACAGTCCGAATCTGCAGACAATCCCCATTCGCTCACAGCAGGGGCGCGAGATCCGGCGCGCGTTTGTGCCGCGCGGCGAAGACTACGTCTTGCTCTCGGCCGATTACTCGCAAATAGAGCTGCGCGTGGCCGCCGAGTTGAGCGCCGATGTAGATATGCTGCAGACCTTCCGCGAGGGAGGTGATATTCACATGACGACGGCGATGAAGATTTACGGTGTAGATGCCGAAGGCGTTACGGACGATATGCGCAGACAGGCCAAGACGGTCAACTTCGGTATCATATACGGGATCTCTGCTTTTGGTCTGGCCGAACGGCTCGATATCAATCGCTTTGAAGCCGCCCAGCTGATCAAGCAGTATTTCGCTCAGTATCCGGGCGTGGAAAACTACATTGATGAAACGGTTGAGTTCGCGCGTGAGAAGGGATACGTGGAGACCGTAACCGGTCGCCGCCGCTATCTTCGCGATATCAACTCGCGCAATGGAAACACGCGCAAGGGAGCAGAGCGCAACGCAATCAACACGCGCATACAGGGTTCTGCTGCCGATATGATCAAGCTGGCGATGAGTCGGATACACGAGGAGCTGAAGGGGGCTCAGAGCAAGATGCTCTTGCAGGTGCACGACGAACTCGTGTTTGATTTACACGTGAGTGAAATGGACAGCGTGCCGGAAAAAATTGAACGGGCCATGCGCGAGGCGCTGCCTATGGAAGTGCCTATCGAAGTGGAAATGGGCACCGGGCGTGACTGGCTGGAAGCCCACTAGCCTCCAATCTAAGGGGAAGGAGCATTGAAGCCAGATATGGAACATCCCGCCGTTGAAAAGGGGTTTGGCAGCGATAATCACGCCGGCGTTCATCCCGAAGTCTTGCAGGCGCTGGTAGATGCCAATGTGGGGCACGTGCACTCCTACGGCGACGATCGCTATACCCGCGATGCCGAGGACCTCATGCGCCAACACTTTGGTCCCTCTGCCCAGCCGTTCTTTGTCTTTAATGGAACCGGGGCTAACGTCACGGCACTGGGTTCGTTGACGCGTTCGTTTGATGCAGTCCTCTGCGCAGAAACCTCGCATTTGCACATTGATGAGTGCGGTGCGCCGGAACAGATCGGAGGGGTGAAGTTGCTTACGCTGCCGACTGATGACGGCAAGATACGTCCAGAGCAAGTGCGTGCCCGCTTGGGGGGGCGGCTCGATGAGCATCAGGTGCGTCCCCGCGTTGTGTCGATAACGCAGACGACCGAATTAGGCACCGTTTACAGCCCCGAAGAGATCGCGGCTCTGGCCAAATGTGCACGCGATTCGGGGCTTTTCCTCCACGTCGACGGTGCTCGTTTTGCCAATGCGGCGGCGGCCCTGGGTGTGGAGCTGCGGGCGATCAGCGCTGATGTCGGTGTGGATGTCCTGTCATTTGGCGGAACGAAAAACGGACTGCTCTTAGGGGAGGCGGTCGTTTTTTTCAACGAAGATCTGGCGAAAGACTATCGCTATGCGCGCAAACAGGGCATGCAGTTGGCCTCGAAGATGCGCTTTGTATCGGCTCAGTTTTCGGCCCTGCTAGAAGGAGACTTATGGCTTCGGAGCGCGGCGCACGCCAACGCAATGGCGAGAAAGCTCGAGTCGATGGTTCGAGACATTCCTGGAGTAGAAGTCACGCAGAGGTCCGAGGCCAACGCCGTATTTGCCCGACTGCCTCAGGTCGTCATACCTCTCCTACAGGAACACTTCTTTTTTTACGTGTGGGATGGGGCACGTGGTGAAGTGCGTTGGATGACGTCCTTTGATACGACCGAGCAGGACCTCCGCGCTTTTGTCGATTGTATCACCGTTACAATGGAGCAATACAAAAAGGAGCATGCCGTTTGATTATTGATACGCACACTCACTTTTACGACCCCTCGCGTCCTCAGGGCGTCCCGTGGCCTGGACCCGATGGCGGCCAGCTGTATCGCACGGTGCTACCAGAGCACTATCGAGCGCTGGCCGAGCCCGAGGGGGTAACGGGCACGGTGGTAGTGGAGGCCAGCGCCTGGCTCGATGACAATCAGTGGATCCTGGACTTGGCTGAGATCGATCCCTTTATCGTGGGGTTAGTGGGGCATATTGATCCGTCCAGAGACGCATTTGCCGATGAACTCGCCCGCTATGCGGACCACCCTCGTTTCTGCGGTATCCGCTGTGGATCAGGCTACTTTAACGCTGCCCCAGACGGTGAATTCCTGCGCGATATGGAGCTGCTGGCTAGCCGCGATTTGGCGTTGGACGTTCTGTTGGGGACGGATCAGTTCCCTGCGCTCGAGACGCTTGCCGAGTCGTTGCCCAGACTGCGCATAGTGATTAATCACACAGGACATGTAGCCATCGATGGGCTGGCCCCCGATGATGCATGGAAAGCGGGCATCGAACGACTGAGCCAGCACGCCAATGTGTACATGAAGGTTTCGGCGGTTATGGAGCAAAGCACTCAGCAGCCGGCGCCGACAGAGGATGCCTTCTATGCCCCCGCACTCGAAGCGATGTGGCAGGTATTTGGTGCGGAGCGACTAATCTACGGTAGCAATTGGCCTGTATGCGAACGCGCAGGTAGTTTTGCCGACGCGTTTGCCATCGTGCGCCGTTTCTTTGACGGCAAGGGAGCGAACGCGGCTCAGCGATATTTTGGTGAAAATGCGCGCGCCGTTTACCGATGGGGCTAGTAGCCTAAGGTCTTGTCTACGCTGCTCAGAAGCGGCTGACCTGCGACGTATCGCCGAAGGTTTTCAAGTACGAGCTCTTCGTTTCGTCCGGCTCTCTCTGGGGCATTGCCAGCCATGTGAGGCGTGATGATCGCGTTGGGACAGGACCAGAGTGGATGATTGTCCGGTAGAGGTTCTGGGTCGACCACGTCGAGCCCGGCACCGCCGATAGAGCCCTTGTTTAGTGCGTCCACGAGCGCGTCTGTCTGCACCGTCTGTCCGCGCCCGACGGTGATCAAGAGGGCGTTTTCTTTCATAATCGAAAACGCTTTGGCATCAAAGAGGCCCTCTGTCTCTGGGGTATGCGGGACGGTTACTACAACGATGTCGGCTCGCTGCAACATCTCTTCGAATCGATTCATGCCCCACTGTGGAGTCTCGCCGTCGTCTTGCGGATGTCTACGCACGGCAAGAACGTCCATATCAAAGGCGCGGGCCCGCCGAGCGAGGGCGGTGCCCACGCCACCGTAGCCGACGATCCCAAGGGTTTTGCCGCCCAACTCATAGGCGGATTGGGCTTCGTCAGATCCGCTATCCCAGCGGTTGAGACGCGCATGGGCGGCAATGCCGCGCGTTAGGGACAGGATGAGCGCGAAGGCGTGCTCGGCAAGCAGTGGCCCTATGGGACTGCCTTTGGCACAGGTCATTACGACGTCAGAAGAGAGAAATTCTGGACAGAGCAGGGGGTCGACGCCGGCACTAGAGCAGTGGAACCAGCGCAGGTGTGGGGCCCGTTTGAGGTAGGCTGGGAAACCGCCGCCGAGCCAGCCCATATTCATCATGACGGCTATTTCTGCATCGGCGCTGGCCGCCAGGAGGGCCTCTTCGTCCTCTGCTTGCACGATCTCTAAATCCGGTGCAATCCGCAGAGCGGCTTCTTTATCAAGCGAACCTCGCAAGACCATTTTCATAGCAATGTTACCTCGGGTAGATTAAAATACTTGAGTTGATGCCCCAACCGTGTTATATAAAAAGGGCGTTTATAAGGCGAGTAAACTCAGGTTGTTTATTGAGGCGGTGAAAATAGCGGTTGTGCACTTGTGTGACAAGCATTAGCACATCCAATCTGGACGGAATGATCTGCCGCTTTTGTTTACTTTCTATGCGTTCTGATATCATGGGGGCGCGTGTATTTTCGCGCTCATTCAAAGGGAGGTAGATTTGAAATTATTGAAATGCGTCGTGCGTCCCAACGTATTGGAGAAAGTGAAAGATGCACTAAGCGAGTTGGGCATAATGGGCATGACGGTCAGCGAAGTTAAGGGATATGGTCGTCAGAAAGGTCATAAAGAGCTGTATCGCGGAGCAGAATATACCATAGATTTTACGCCGAAACTGAAAATGGAGATCGTCGTCGGAGACGATCAGGTCGAGCGAGTCGTCAGTGCCGTGCGCGACGCCGCAAACTCGGGTAAAATTGGGGATGGAAAGATCTTCGTGCTGCCCGTTGATGAGGTTGTTCGAATTCGCACCGGAGAAACGGGTGACGCTGCGATATAAACGAATCGCATAAACCCCCATATGAGCCGCTCGCCCGAAGAATCGGGCGAGCGGCTTTTTTTACACGGAGAGTTATGTCTACATACCGTCTACGCGCGCACTATTATCAGCAGTTTGATGCAGATTTTTCTCTCGATGTCCCCGCCGAGGGGTACGGGGGTTGGCAAAGCGAGAGAGTCGATCTGGCGCCAGAGCATACGGCGCTAGTTTTAATGCACGCATGGGATACAGGGGAGCGAGAGGATTTTCCCGGCTGGCACCGGGCCGTCGAATACATGCCGCGCGCAAACCAAATCGCCCGGGAGGTTTTTCCCCCTTTACTGAAGGCCGTGCGCGGATCTGCCCTACCCGTCTTTCATGTCGTTGGCGGAGGGCGTTACTACGATGCATATCCCGGCTACCTCCGTGCACGTGCCCTGGCCGGAGACCCGGCGCCTGCACCTGAACAGGTGATGTTTGATCCGGTCATGGAACGGCTGCGGGCGCTGCGCAATGATAAAGTCTTTGTGGGGGCGCATAACCGAGAGGACGTGCGCAGGGGATTTGCTGAACTGGATTTTATGGAAGCGGCCCGTCCCGTTGGGGATGAGGGCGTGGCCGAAAATGCGCAGCAACTTTTTGCGCTCTGCAGAGAGAAGAGCATAAATCACCTTATCTATGCTGGTTTTGCTATTAATTGGTGCTTGCTCCTGTCGCCGGGAGGCATGGCAGATATGAGCAAGCACGGGCTGATGTGTTCGGCGCTGCGTCAGGCGGTAACAGCTGTGGAAAATAGGGAAACTGCGCGGGAAGAATGGTGCAAAGAAATTGCGCTATGGCGGGTAGCACTTGCGTTTGGTTTTGTGTTTGACGTAGACGATTTAATCGCTGCGGTGACGCATGGATTGATCCGCTGAATAGGGCTCTGCTATGTCGCAATAAGTCACCATTGTTTATGTTTTTATCTGTAAATCACTTTCAAAAGCATAGAACGAGAGGATTATATGCCCATTGTTAACTTCGAGCGCTATTGTGAGATGCTCGACAAAGCGCACGCCGGTCAGTACGCATACCCCGCCATCAATATTTCGAACACGGATACGCTCAATGCGGCCATTGAGGGTTTTGTTGAGGCTGGCAGTGATGGCATAGTGCAGGTTTCTACGGGGGGAGGCGAGCACGCTTCTGGGAATCTGAAAGACGCCGTTCTTGGCGCGATTTCGCTAGCTGAACACGCGCACCGAATCGCCGACCGCTACGATATAAACATTGCTCTCCATACGGACCACTGCACAACGGAGAAAGTTGACACGTTTCTCAAGCCGCTGATTGCGGAGACCGCTCGTCGGCGTGCTGCGGGTCAGCCCAATCTCTTCTCGAGCCATATGTATGACGGCAGCGATCTCCCGCTAGAAGACAACCTCAAGACCGCTGTTCCGCTGCTCGAACTGTGTCGGGACAATGAAATTATTCTCGAGGTTGAAACGGGCGTGGTGGGTGGGGAGGAAGACGGGCTCAACCGCGAGGGTATCGATAAGGAAAAACTCTATACGACCCCAGAGGATATGCTGGCCGTTCACGAGGCGCTAAGCCCGGTGTCCGGCGCGCGCTTCATGCTGGCTGCGACCTTTGGCAATGTGCACGGGGTATACAAGCCGGGTAACGTCGTCCTTACGCCCACGATCCTTAAAGATGGACAGGAAGCCGTTATGGCCAAGCACGGTGATGACGCGCGCTTCTGGCTCGTATTCCACGGTGGGTCTGGCTCATCACAGGAAGAAATTCGCGAGACGTTGGGCTATGGCGTAATCAAGATGAACGTCGACACGGATACGCAGTATGCATTCACCCGCCCGGTGGCTGATCACATGCTGGTCAATTACGAAGGGGTGATCAAGGTAGAGGGCGAAGTCGGTAATAAAAAGATGTACGATCCGCGCGGTTGGTTGAAAAAAGGTAAGGCAACTATGGCTGCTCGAGTGGTGCAATCCTGTCACGATCTGAATTCAGCCGGTAAGAGCATGGGTCGTTAAATGCGGGCTGAGGCCGTAATGGACACTGTCTGTCGGTCTTTTAAACTACTGATTGAACGCGCTGACGAGCACGGGGGCCTTTCCCTCCGTGCTCGATTAGTTTTCGGGCCTTTTCCTACGGTGCATTGAGCTGTTTGTGCGGCTGCCGCATTACCGATGAACGGAGAATGTTGGTTTGGGCAGAAACGGTTGGATAGGCTTAGATGGAGGAAGCGCTTCGGCGCGCGGCGATGGATGCTGGGTTGAGGCTCTTCGTGCATCTGTATGCCGTCAGCGGCGAGAAAAACTGGCTCGAGACTGGATTGACTCTGGCAGAAAGCCCCATCGCTTGCTATTTTGATGCGGTGCTGCCGCGCGGCGATGCAGCGCGTCCGGATTCCTTTTGAACATCCCTTATGAGGTAGTGAGTAGATGACCGAGTTTGTACGGCACAACTGCGGTTTTTGCGTGGCGAACACGCTGCACGACGCGTATCGATTTATTCATTCGCTCCAACATCGCGGCCGCGAGGCCGCTGGCATTGCGGCCGTTGGCGATGGGCGGATAGACGTCATTAAGTGGAAGGGGGGGGTTTCCACCTTTGACGTGACGGATTTACACAAGATTTTTGTCAGCCCAAACTATCACACCTACATGGCACACGTGCGCTACGCAACGCGCGGTTCGAAGGATAAGATCCTCGAAGAGGCGCATCCGCACGTGATTGGGGGGCGCATTGAGAACCGGGACAATCACATAATGATCTGGGATTGCGATATGGCAGCCGTGCACAACGGCCAAGTCGATCCGGTCTTTTTTAGCGATGTTGCCCCCGGCAGCATGTACTCTTCCTGTGATACGGAGGCACTCCTCTATTTGTACCGGGACCGCGGCGAATACAATTTCTTGAAGGAGGTGCCTGGCGCCTTTACGTTGGCCATTGCTGACAAGCGAAAGAAAGATGTGATCGTCATGCGCGATCGCACCGGAATTAAGCCCGGTGTGCTCGGTTGGAAAGATGGCAAATACGGCGTTGCATCTGAGGATATCGCCTTTCGAAAAAACGGGGGTGAATACGTAGAGGACCTCGATCCTGGGACGATTTATTACATCGAACCCGAAGGGGGATATTCAAAGGAGAAGCTGCTCGAAGTCGAGAAAGCGCACTGCTTTTTTGAGTGGAACTATATAACCGATCTCGACTCGATAATAAACGGCGTTAGCGTGCGTAGTATTCGCGAGGCGCTTGGAGAAGAGCTGAGTGAGGAACTCACTAGCGAAATAAAAGACGCCGACTTGGTAACTTATTTACCTCGCTGCCCCGAAGTGGCTGCACGCTCTTTCGCTAAAAAGAGAGAATTGCCTTTTGAACCCGTTTTCTACAAGATGCGGGGAGAGCGCTCCTTTCAGGGATCGACTGCCGGCGAGCGTAAAGAGTCCATCGGTCAGAACTTGCACTTGCTGCCGGGTATGAAGAAGAAGCTGCGCGGGAAGACCGTTATCTTGCTCGATGATAGTATTGTGCGCGGCAATAATTCAAAGCGCGCGCGCGATTTGCTGTACGAAGAGGCCCAGGTGGAAAAGGCGTATTTGGTAAGCTATACGCCGCCGATTGGTATCATTGGGGACGACGGCGTGCCGAGGGGCTGCACGTTTGGGGTGGATATGCCGCCAGATCCAAAGCCGGGCGAAGAGTTTATCGCGCGCAATCGCACCATAGAAGAGATAAGTGAGGCGATGGAAATGCCCGTTCTCTATCTCTCTCGACCCGGAATGTTAAAGGCCTTTGCCCGGGCCGGTTTGGGAGAGAACGACCTGTGCACGTTCTGCATTGGTGGACGCATGCCCTTCGAGGTTGCCGGCTCGCTTATTCGGATTGGTGAAAAACCTCAGATGGATCTGTTGGACGATATATAAAGGCGCATCCGCTCCTCTAGTCGATGACGATATCGCCCGTCTGCGTTGCGCGTAGACCGATTTGCTTGAGTTCGTCTATCTCCGTTTCTCCATCTCCATATAGTTCGCAGATATAGCGGACGTCAAAAGTTGTTCCAGCCGGAACGGGCACCTGGTCCGGTTGGAAGTTGACGTGGATATCTACGTAGTTACCGCAGACAGAATAGTGCATCTTTTGGTTCGGATCGGGATTGTCGACCAGCGTTAAGACGTTGCCTCGGTCCGATGGATAGAGGGCGTAAAAGAGGCGCTGTCCCTCTCCGTGCTGACCGCCGCTCAGGTCGGGGCGGTAACTGTATTTAACAAAGCTCTCCCCGCCCTGCACAAAGAGCACGGCATCGTGGAACCAGGTTTCTGGAAGGCGCGAGGGGTAGGGGAAAATGTCGGAAAACTCGACGTTGTTATCATCCCACTGGTGGAGGGCCGTAAAGCGCATGCGGACTTCCAAACGCGGCCGTGGGTGATCGTAGGGAATGCGCAGCCATGTTTCGGACTGTGCGCGGCCGTTGGGGTTGGTAGCGCGAAAATAGAGCGCTACGGCATCGGGGCCGTTTTCCTCTATGCGAAATTCCCGCACATCACTGCAGTAATGGTGCTTTGAAATGCCGCATGACTTGAAAAAGGCCAAGGGCATTTCCCAGATGACGGGATCTTTCTGCCCGTAGTTTGTCAGGCGATGCACGGCACCGGAGAAGAGGTCGAATTCCAGCAGGGGAACCCGGCTGTTACGGCTGCTCCACAGGGCGATGTCGCGTCGGTTGCCTGCCCGCCTTTTGAGATCGACCCCACCTATTTCGCTCTGGTAAACCGCCTGGATTCCGGGCGTTTTTTCTATGCGTAATACGGTCTCGCGTTCGGCGTGTAAACGCATCCAAACGAGCACGTCGTCGACGGAGTCCCTGCGGTGTGACATTTCCATGGGCACGCATATATCGTCGGTGAGCTCACCCTCGGAAACGAGCTGGACGGGAGTGGGCTGACCGTCTACCGTCGCGATGACCGCCCCGCGGTGGCGAGGGTCGGTTTTGCGGCGGAAAAAGCGAACGCACACTTCGCGTGCTAGCGGATCGGAGGGGAAAGTGATTTGCACCGCCGTGGGATCGACCTGCCCAACCTCATAGGTCCCATCTTCTTCGGTATAGCATCGAAACAGGCCGCCCACTACATCGGGTGTCAGTGGAGCCTGCACGGCCTGTATGCGCGCTTGCAGTGCTTCTAGGCTACCGGATCTTGCCAGCATGACGGAGGCGGTAAAGGTGCCGTCGCTCTCGTCTGAACACTCTACGCGGGCATCGCGTAGCCAGCACATGCGCACCGTTGAGCCTTCTTCCCACAGCGATGCTTGGACGCCGGCGTGCAGGCCGCTACAGGACCAACCCATACCTCCCCGAGCCCACTGCTGCATGCCCGTGGGCCAGCGCGAGGCGTAAAAGGGGGGGAGGACGCCGTGGTCGGAACCGACGTCCCAAACATGTCCCTTGTCGCGAACCCAGAAAATGGCGGCCGCTTCAGAATCGTTTTCGAGCAAGACGGCGCGCTCTGGCAGGTGCGTACCGAAGGGGCGGTCCGTTGCTCCGTATCCGCTCAGCGTTTCCGGTCCTACGTGCAGCCGCTTGTAGCGACCGTCGTCAACCAGTTCGACGTAGGCATCTTGGATAGGGCCGTGTCCGGCGCGGTCGACGATTTGCATATTGAACGTGCAGTGAAGATCCCCGTTGGGGTAGAGCCAGATATCCTGGCGACCGTCACCGTGGTAATGACCTTCCTCATCGAGTAGGTCAAACGCTACGCGCATGCCCAGGCGCACGGAGCCTTCCTCCAAAAAGTGGAATTTCGGAGCGGGGTCGTTTTCCTGGCGAATCAAGACGGATTGGTCGTAGTCTTTGGATCCCTGTTCTTGGCGACAGACCAGGCGCACGCGGCAGGCCAGGCGCAGCGCGACGTCGCGCAGCCCACACCGCTGATCGGGCCCATCGGAGCCAATAGAGAGGGAGCCGCCTTCGTATTTGGCAAAGGAAATGGCCTGTTCATTGGCGAACCGACCCTTCCAGTGGCTGCGACAGTCGACGAAAACTCCGCTGTGTTGGGGCTGCGAATGGGCCATGAGAAATCCTCGCTGTGCGGTTGTGGTCAAGGAGATAATTGTGCATGATACTGCGTGTGCAGACCGCTGTCAACAAAGAGAGCATCACGCTCTCTGTAAACTGGGAGACCGTACGATGATTGTAGAAGAAGTGCGCCTGTGGAAATTAACGCGTCGGCACGTGCGCCAGCGCCTTGAGCAGGGCCTGATCAAGGGCGCAATATTGCCTACCGGAAGCACCGAACAACACAACGAACACTTGGCGATGGAACACGATACGGCCAGTGCGGCCTACGTAGCGCATCAGGCCGCGTTACAGCTCTATCCGCAGGCGTTAGTGGCTACGCCTATGTCGGTAGGGATATCAGAGCATTGGATGGAGTTTAAGGGGACGCTCAGCCTGCGCCCGGAGACCTTTTTCACCGTGGCGTACGATATTTGCGAGTCGCTAAAGCGATTAGGCGTAGAGCATATCTTGATTTGTAACGGTCACGCCGGTAACGGACCTCTGCGCGAACAGGTCGCCGATTTTAGTGAGAAACTGGGGATTGACGTGCAGTTCCACAGCTACTGGGAGGCATACTCGAAGGAGTTTGTAGACGAGATCCTAGATTCAAAAGACTGTCCGGCTCACGCAGCGGAGTTTGAAACGTCTTTTGCCATGGCAGCCTTCCCTGAAAATATTCACTGGGAGGGCGTGGATTATGAGGCGGCTAATTTGGACATCCAAAGCGAGACCTATCGCCCAAAGGATCCGGAATATTTTCTTGCCGGGCGCGACTTCTCGACGCCCAAGAAGGGCCGCGTCATGGCCGACGTGGCCATCGATTGGGTTGCGAAAAAGATGCAATCAATGATGGATGGATAGGGGAATAATCTCTACAGACGGCTAGGCAACGTAAGCGGCACGGGAAGCTGATGCAAGCATGCTTCCCGTGCCAGCTATCTGCGCTGGGCGGTCGCCCATAAACGAGGGAATGATCAATGTTTAAAAGTGCTATGACCTTTGCCCTAAAGCCCGGTTGCTACGACGAATATAAGCGAGCACACGATGAGCTGTGGCCTGAAATTGCCGAGGGGCTGAGTGAGAACGGCATCAGTATGGTGATTCACTACCATAAAGACCGACTCTTTCTCTTTGCGACTGCTCCTAGCCAAGACGCCATGGAGCAGAGCCATGCGGGCGAGGCGATGACGCGCTGGCAGGCGTATATGGCAACCCTAATGGTAACAGATGGAGAGGGTAAGACCGTCGTCGACCCGCTGGAGACCGCCTTTGCCTTTGGCGATTTTGCCAACGAATAGGCGTTTCTAATCGTCTGAAATGGCTTCTCTTGGAGTTAAACCGAGATCGAGGTGCGCGCGCGGTTCCCATCCCAATAGCATCTTGGCCTTTGACATATTGACCTCATGGTGCTCGGTGTCGCCTGAAATAAAAAACGATTCGAAGCGGCCGTGTCCTTTGGATACGAAGTCGAGTGCTGCAAGGTAGGCCCGGGCTAAATCCTCTTCATCTGTAATATAAAGCGGTGTGCCCCAAGGGCGGCGGGGTGGGTCGCTATACTGCTCGAGAAACTGAGTGCGCGTGCGCGGTCCGGTAATGCGCAGAGCGGCTAGGCTCATATCGTATTCCCGGGCAAAGTAGCGACAGATCTCTTCGGAGAAGCGCTTGGTCAGGCCGTAGACGTTGGGGCCATCCATCGGCACGTCTTCTTCGGAGGGATAGTAGCGTCGCTCGCGTTGATGTACGCTCATTGTCGAGGTGTGGACGCCGCATTGAATGTTCAGCTCGAAGGCGGTCAACAAGAGCAGGTGGAGTCCCGTGCAGTTGACGGTATAGTTGGACTGCGCCTGAGCAATCGTGTGAGAACGTTCGACTCCGTCCTGCCCTCCCTGCATGACCATAGTGACAAAAGCATCAACGTCGCTGAGTGCTTCTCTTAGGGCAGCTGGGTCGTCAATTGAACCACGCACGAATTCGACGTCGTGTTGTGGGGCGTGT
>Ga0181579_10001527_pt1 | contig 19099 bp, 17 predicted proteins | sample 071ome_24_FD_132996 | JGI IMG/M metagenome (GOLD analysis project Ga0181579, IMG submission 132996) | Coastal salt marsh microbial communities from the Groves Creek Marsh, Skidaway Island, Georgia - 071402CT metaG (megahit assembly) | ecosystem: Environmental > Aquatic > Marine > Intertidal... | reverse complement strand
TTACTCACTGCTCTTGCTTGATGAGGTCGAAAAGGCGCACCCCGACGTGTTCAATATCCTCCTGCAAGTGCTCGAAGACGGTCGTCTCACCGATGGCCAAGGTCGCACGGTCGATTTTCGGAATACGGTCGTGGTGATGACGTCGAACCTGGGGTCGGAACACATCCGCGATGCCCTTGAAGAAAACTATGTCACCGCTGACCGGGGTGCGTTGAAGGCGACTATTGAGGCAAAGGTGATGGCTGACGTTGCCACACATTTCAGGCCTGAGTTCCTGAACCGAATTGACGAGTCGGTGGTGTTCCACGCCCTCGGACGGGAACACATTTGCGAGATCGCCACGTTGCAATTGGCGGCATTAACGTCGCGACTGGCTGAGCGCTCGTTATCCTTGGCGGTGGGAGACGACGTCAAGGCGCGCCTTGCCGAGCAGGGCTTTGACCCGATCTACGGCGCCCGACCGCTCAAGCGCACGATTCAGCGGCTCATTGAAAACCCGTTAGCTCAGGCTTTACTGGCGGGTGATTTCGAGCCCGGTGACACTATCGTGGCGTCCCTGAGGGGCGATAAGATCGTGTTCGATAAAGCCCCGGCGGTGTCGCAAGCCGCTTGAGGCAATAACGCCACGCTCGCGCTCGCAGATCATCCGATGCGTTCGGAGATCTGCCAAGCCCTCGGCTGATCCATCACGCTCACTGCCCAACTGGGCGGTGAGTGTGATGGTCAGCGAAAGGACAAAGTGCAATTCTCAAGGACAGGGTTTTACCCTGATTGAGGGGTTAGTGGTGCTGGCGATTGTGGCGCTGCTCGCCGCGATGGCGATGCCCTCATGGCAGTCGATACGCGACGAGTCGATCATTCGTGAGGCCCGCGTGGCGCTCCATCGTCTCGAACTGCAGCAGCAGCGCTTTATGCGGCAGCATGCCCGTTTTGCCAGCGAGGCTGAGTTGCCGCCACTCGCGGTCCTCTCCGAAGCGGTGGCGCAGCGTTATCAGCTGGCGGTTCAAGCCACGCCATCGACGTATCGCCTGCAACTTTCTGATCCCAAGGACGTCCTGCCTGTACTAACACTAGATGAGCGCGGCGACTTTGAGCGGGCGTCAGAGGCCGTGCCCTAGGCATGTGGGTCGATTACCTCATTGCGACGCTGGTCGGTTGCCTGGGCATCTGGGGTTTGTTGCAGTGGGCGACGGACATTATCGCGCTGAATACACTAGCCCATGAACTTACCCTCGCCGGATGGATCATCGAGGACGTGAGCGCGCTGCTGAACCTCACGAGCATCCGGAAACACTCGCTGAGTGATCTATGTCTTCAAATACCGGCTGTAATCCGTGATACCCATTGCCCCCTGCTGAGCGACTGGTTGGCGAGGTTGTCTGAAAGTCGGATCGATCTTGTGGCGGGCGACCGCGTGCGATTGCAGTGGCGCGACGCTGCCGGCGTGGAGTCAGTCCTGGTGACGCAACGGCCGACCTCATGACAGCTGGACCTGCGGCTTACTGCGCTCGGTATAGATATGGTGTATTAATGCCGCCGAATCACTGCCCGGGCGGCTTCTCGTTAATCGCATGCTTGATTGCGAATGGCTTGGCACTCGCCTTGGTTGCCAGCCTCTTTAGCGCTAGCGCTGATCTGCTCGTGGCGGTGCGCGAGTCGTCGCTGCGGAGTGATCAGGTGCTTCGCGCAAGGCAGTTTTTTCTGTTTGTCTCTGAGGCATTGTCCTCGGCGAAAATACCGGAACACTGGGTGCCTGCGGATGTCTCCACGTCTTCCTCTGCTGTCTGGCCGTTACCCCGCCCGCCGTGTGAGTCTCCGGCAGGAGCCCTTAAGTACCAGGAGCTGGGTGGTGTTTCTGTCGTCAATCCTGATGAGCTTGATTGCTTGTTCGGGGGGGAAGGTGACCAAGCGCTGTATATCGAACAAGTGCTGCCATGCCCGGATAGGTGCGGAGGAGGGTCAGGGTGGGTCGTTTATCCCCGTCACTGTGGGACACTTTTTCGGAAAGAGGCGCTTTTGATAGAGTGGGAAATTGCTTGGCAACCCCACATGGAGCAACCGCAACAGTGCGAAAAAGCGGCACCCTGGGGTCGCTTACAGAGACTATTGTTGTCCGGGGCTGAGGGGCGAGGAGTGGACCGTGGGCCAACACTGCGCTTGCGGAGGGTATCCGGCAAAGTCGATTACCACTGGCAACCGCCTGAATCCCTCGTTAACGGTGTCGAGGCATGGCATGTCTATCTCTTACCGAGAGTCGAGGAAGGGCAATCGGCTGCGGACACGCAAGCACCTGGATTTGCTGCGCTATCACTTTCGCTGGATTTGGGATCAGCTGACGCAGAGCACACGCCTCCGAGTGTCAGTGTATCTCGACTGCTGGTCCCCTGAGTCCTTCGTCCGATGGCTAGGTCATGGCGAGACTCTCGGATAGGGGTGTGCAGGCGCCGGCGAGGCCGGGGGATCTTTGTCACGGCAACTGTCCTATTGTTGTTGATGCTCTCTAGTCTCGCAATGATCGGGCCGCATCAGATGGCGCTGGCTGATTGGCAAAGCATGCGTAAAACTCCCGCAATTTCGCTTGAATAACAGCGTGTTTTGGGGTTGAGTCGTGTAAGGTCTGGAGTGATAATCATTGGGATTTTTCATTATGCAATTTTTTCGCAAAATGCTAATAGTGACTCGTTTGGCTATACTGTTGCCCTGCGGCTTATTTTGCTGACCAACAGGTTTGTATTGCGCATGAAAACAAACTGGCTAAATCAAGGCACGCTGTGTCGACCTTGCGGCGATCCCGCCGCATCGATGCGGCGCAATCAGGGTTTCACGCTGATCGAGCTCATGATTGTGGTTGCCATCGTTAGTATTTTGGCAACACTTGCCTACCCCAGCTATATGGACCACGTGAGAAAGGGCAGCAGGGCGAAAGCACAGGCGTTTCTTCTTGATCTGGCTCAGCGTCAGCAGAGCTACCTGTTGGTTCACCGAGAATATGCGGGTGACTTGGGGGAGCTGGGTTTCGCGCAAAATGCCGACGGAAACCTGGCGCTAGGTGCTGACGTGGCCTCGCTTTCTGACGCTTACAACGTTGCGCAAATTACCATCAACAATCTAGCGGGTCCGCCGCCAAGCTTTAATCTCACGCTTACGCCGAGAGCCGGCTCGCCGCAGGAGGCTGATGGCACATTATGCCTTGACAATGCAGGGGAGCGTTGGCGGTTTTGTGGCACCGCTGCGGCGATACCTTGGTAGCAACTAAGCTCAGCGGAGTGACATTTCCCGAGGTTCTCGCGGCCCTCGCGGTACTCTCTGTAATCGCGTCTCTGGCGGCACCCTCGTTTTCTCGTTTGTTGACCGAGCAGCGTCTGCGACAGGCTGCGGCCGAGCTGCGCATTTCGCTTACCACGGCACGCTCTGAATCCGTCAAGCGCAATGAGCGTGTCTCCCTTCTCAAGTCGGGCTTGTCTTGGTCGAACGGTTGGTGCGTGGAGACCGCCAGCGCGTCTGAATGCTCGCAATCTCCGATACAACTGTTCAACGCAGAATTGGGTAGGGTCTCAGTACAGCGCACCGATGCTGGCTCCGAAGGGGCTGTCACCTTTGACAGCTGGGGCAGAATTACGGGTTGCCCTACCTTTACGTTATCAGCTCTATCGGGGAGCGAAACGTGCGCGCTATGCCTTGTAGTCGCGACAGATGGCCGAATTTCGAGCCAGCCCGGAACCTGTCCCGAGAGCGCCTGCGCCACGGTAGCCGATGAAGCCATGAGTTGGGTGGGAGCATGCCCTTAGCTCCCCTTAGGCTTGCTCACGGGTTTACCCTCATCGAGGTGCTGGTCACGTTTCTGATTGTCGCACTCGGTCTGCTGGGGCTGGGTGCCCTGCAAATTAATACGATGAATAACAGTCTCGAGGCCTACGAGAGAGGTCAGGCGATTCCAATTCTTGAGGATATGGCCGCCAGAATCCGGTTGAATCCAGCGGCTGCGGTCTCTGGCGAGTATTTTCTACCCAAACCGTTATCTGAGGTTTGCGCCGGTATGCTGGGCGCACGGCGTGATTTGTGTGAATGGCATAAGTTGATTGACGGCGCGAGTGCCACGGTGGGCGAGGGGGATGCAGAGCGCAGCGTGGGTGCGTTAATCGACGCGCAGGGGTGCATAGAGTTACTGAGCGGGAGCAACGCGGGCGAGATGTGGATCCGTGTCTCCCTCGCGTGGGTGGGTGTCAGGGCCCAATCAGAGACGGTCCTTAGCTGCGGGGCGGGCGAGATGGGGGATGAGGCCTATCGTCGCGTATTGTTTCGCGATGTGGCGGTGAGGTGAGCGATGTCAGAGAGACTCGTCGGCACCCGTAATAGCCCACAGGCGTCAGGATTTGGCCTGATTGAGCTGATGATCGCCTTGGCATTGGGTTCTCTGCTCGTGCTCACGGTCGCCACCTTGTTCTCCGACAGCAGCCGGGCGCTGACAGAAATCAACCGGTCGGGTCGGCACCTCGAAACAGGGCTTTACGCGATGGATCGTATCGCCGCGGAGTTGTCGTTGGTAGGCTATTGGGGGGAGGCTGACACCCCGATTGATGCCGATGATCAGGTCTACGGTGTGCTGAGGTCTTCGGAAACTGGCGATCTCGAAGTGCTGGGTTATCCCGCCGTCCCGCCGCTGTGCGTGGGCTCGGGCGTGACCGGCTTTGACCCGCGGGTAGAATTGGGCTTTGCGATGGAATTCCCTCTGCTATCGGATCTTGGATCGCAACTTAACGCGACCATGAGTGCGAGTGCCTGCGGTGCCGGTGCGACAACAGCCTCGGCAGCGTCTGCTTTCTTCGCGATTCGCCGAGCCAGTACCTGCGCGACGGGCGAAGCTGGGGTCGCCGCAACCAATCGTTGCCGCGCGCTCGAGAATGGGTTCCACCTTCAGACTAATGGTTGCCGGGATCCAAACGATAATTTGGAGGGGGGGGAGGTTAAATTACATCGTGTGTCGGATGCCTCGGTGGCGAGCCTATTGCCCTATACCCGTTATGATTGCCAGACCAATGCGCCCATCTACCGATTTATATCTCGAATTTATTATGTGAGTCAGAGCGACGAATTGATCCGGTTGCGGTTGGATTATGTTGGCGCCGGAGCAGGGACTTATGTTGAGGAACTGGTGGCGGAAGGGGTTGAGCACCTTGTTTTTGAATGGTTTATCGATAGTACGGGAAATGGCCAGTATGACCGCGTCGAAACGACGCTCACGCCTCAGGATGCGGGAAATGTGGTTGGAGCCAAGATTTGGTTGGTGGTGAGAAGTCTTAAGCCACGCTCTGATTTTGAGGATGTCTCAACCTACACGATTGCCGGCCAGCCGTGGACGGCCCCTGACGGCATGCGGAACTATCCGCGTGCTCTGCATTCGCGAATGGTCGCTCTGCCCAATATAGCGGGTCGCCGAAAATGAAGACTGCGAGGGCCGCAGGGTTCGTATTGATCATCGCGCTCATCATGCTGGCGCTAATCACTCTTGTCGCGACCGTGTCGGCGAACATCGTGATGAGCAATGTGCGTGTGGTGCAGAATATTGAGGCGCGTGCCGCGTTGAAAAATGTGGCGTTATCAGCACTGCAGGAAGCCATTATGACCGACGGCTTTTTGATCGGTGAAAAGGCATTCGTAGTGGGTTGTGAGGGCAGTAATTACACGCGTTGCTTTGACCTGACCGGCGACGGGTTCGCGGACGATGTCAATGTGTCGTTAAGTCAGCCCGAGTGCCTCAAGGCGACCCCGGTGCGAAACCGAGAGCTCAATGTGTTTGATGACGAGGACGAGGCCAGCTGTTATAGCCTCAAAGATAGCGGTGAAACTGTTTCTGCAATTTTTTCTGACTGCGCAGATGCGACATGGGGCGTCACCGTGACCGCAGAGGATCCCGTCACCGGAGCACTGGTGGTGGTCCGGCAAGGACTGACCACCCGAACAGCGAAAAATCTTATCGCTACCGCATGTGATCTCAATAGTGGAGCGACCGATGGAGAGTAGAGGGGGGTACTATGCAAGGTATTCGTAGAATTGGGGCGTTTATTGCGCTGTCTCTGCTAACTACAACAGCCCTTGCCGAGGATATTGATCTTTTTGCCTCCGGGCTGGTGAGCGGAGCCGCTGCCGAGTCACTCCCCAACGTGCTTTTTGTTCTGGACAACTCCGCAGCGTGGAACAATGACTTCAGCAATTCAGAAGGGAAGCAGGGTCAGGCACAGATTCGTGCCATCAGAGCGACGCTGGAAAAGTTGCTCGATGACGGGCTGGATCTCAACGTCGGCCTGTTTGCGTATGAGACGGGTGCCAGTAGCGGTGGGTATAGCGATGAGGGTGGCTATGTCAGGTTTGATTTGCAAAAGCTCAGCACCAACGCGTCGCAACTATGGCCCATTCTCGATGCGATAGAAGCTTCTTTTGAACCTGAGGCTGGCTCCGACTCAGAGGGCGCCTCTCAAAGCGCAAAGTACGGCAACTTGGCGGCGGACGTGTACGCCTACCTTGCGGGTGATGGGCAAATGAATTCAGGCGCCCGGACAGTGGCCCAACTTGCAGACGCGGGTGGTTACACCCAGCCTTATGAAGCGTTTCGGTCGCCCCTTCGAGAATCAGATGTGTGTTCAAACACGTATGTGATTCTGGTTTCCAATGTCCAGCCAAATCCGAAGACAGATACGACATCCAATAGTCAGCAGTTGCGCGCGCTCTATAGCGAATTGGGGGAGACTCCGACGTATGCGATGGCTGGTGAATCTGGCTCAGGGATGCCAATGCCTGCCTTCGAGACAGTAAAGCAGGGCAATAATCTGGTTAGTCATCAAAAAAATGACGGGTTACCCCCCGTGCCCGGTGTCGATTTTAATTTAGATGACTGGACGAAATTCCTCTTTGAAATCGGCGTCCCGTTATCGAATGATCCGGCCGGGAGCGAAGCGGACGTGACACCCCGCATTCCGGTCGTGACTTTTACCATCGATACGTTCGCTGACTGCGGCTCTTGTCCGAAGAAGGAGCACTCTGCTCTCATGGAGAGCGCCGCGCGGCAGGGTGGCGGCTACCGACAACAGGCGACGACCACTGCTGAGATCGAATACGCACTCAGCAGAATTTTCGGTGACATTCTTGACGTCAATAGCTCATTTGCCGCGGTAACTTTGCCGCTGAGCGCGGGCAACCGCGAGCAGGTCGAAAACAAAGTTTTCGTTGGGATGTTTCGACCAGCGAGCCAGCGCAAGCCCCGATGGATGGGTAACCTGAAGCAGTATCAGATCGCAAAATTCGGCGCAACATATGCCCTCGCCGACGTTAATTATGATCTGGCAGTGAATACGCAAACCGATTTTATTAAGTCCTGCGCGACGAGTTTCTGGACTGAAGATTCTAGTGAAGTCGATAAAGCCGATGGCTCGACCGGCCCTTATTTCGCTGATTTGGGCCTTGATCCGAGTCCAGTCAGCGAGTGCCTAGCGGAATTCAGAGGCGATCGGAGTGTGCTTTCTGACTCACCGGACGGAGGTGCCGTTGAGAAAGGCGGTGCCGCACAGCAGATTCGCGGTCAAGCCACCCCACAGCGAGCGAGCACCCGTCTGCTGATGAAGGACTCTGGCGGCAGCCTGACTACACTGACCGGAGGGATGGGTAGCGACGAAATTTATCGCTACTTCATTGGCGAAGAAGCGGGTCTGAGAGGGGGTGATCTACTGGTAAAGGATGAGACAGGTGCTTACGTGTCAAATCCGGCCCTCAATGAGGAAGAGGTGGAGCCTGTCGAGGGACTACGTCCCTCCATCCATGGTGATGTTGTTCATTCAAGGCCACTCACCATTACTTATGGGCCGGCAGCGTCGGGGCCAGGAAGCGAATTCAGGCTATTTTATGGCGCGAATGATGGGTTGTTCAGAGCATTGAACCCGGCCACAGGCCTGGAGGACTGGGCACTCATCGCGGACAGTCACTTAGCGTATGTTGAGCGGTTGTATCGTAACACCCCTACGGTCGATTACTTTGGGTTGGACCCGTCGCTGTCGTCTGAAATCGGAGCGCAGAAGAAGCAGTATTTCTTCGATGGATCGACCGGGGCTTACACCGTTTATGACCAAGACGACAAGCTGGTCACCGGTTGGCTCTACCCCACGATGCGGCGGGGCGGGCGACAGATTTATGCGCTGGATGTCAGTCCCGTATCGAGTCCGGGCGTACCACCCACAACCCCCACACTGAAATGGATTATCGGTTGTCCGGATAATAATTCGAATGCGGGTTGTACTCCGGGTTTTGATCAGCTGGGCCAGACCTGGTCGGTGCCCGTCGCTGCAAAAATCAAGGGCTACGTGGGTGGCGGTACCATCGCAGAGCCTGATCCAGTGCTGATCTTTGGGGGTGGCTGGGATGACTGCCTCGATGTGGACCAAAAGGTGCTGCCGCTTGGCAGTTGTTCGCTGGGTAACCGGGTGTATGTCGTGAATGCGGACACGGGGACGCTACTCAGAGAATTTTCGACCGACTCGCCGGTGGTGGCCGAGGTCTCGGCGGTCGATGTCGATGAGGATGGCTATGCCGACTTTGCCTACGCCGCTAGCGCTGCTGGCAGCCTCTACCGCATCGATTTTGCCCAATTTCAATCAGAATCCAGCATGTACTCCACCTCGCTGGCGCAGGGTGACTGGTCGATCAATAAAGTGGCTCAGGCGGCTTTCAGACAAATACGCTTTATGAATAAGCCGGCCCTGGCACCAGTCAAAAACCGCGTGTTTGTCGCGCTGGGCACGGGCGATCGTGAGCGCCCGCTTAAGCAGAACTATCCCTATGAATCGACGGTTGCAAACCGCTTTTATGCTTTTATTGATGAGGTTTATGGTGACGCTCGACCGACCGTTAATCTGGATCAAGGCCCAACCGCAATGGAGAAAGGTATGCTTAATGCGGCTAACGGCTTGTCAGGTCCGGAGGACAAGATCATCAACTATCACGGCTGGTACCTCGATTTGGACGCCAGAGGTGAGCAGGTTGTCAACCCGGCTGCGATCAGCGTGGGACAAGTGCTATTCAACTCATACAAGCCTGAGGGCGGGTCGCAGGGCCTCTGTAGAGATATCGGGACGTCAACTGCTTACGCTCTGGACTTGTTTACAGGCAAGTTGCGAAAAAAATCGGAATTCGGCTCGGGGATGCCCATACCCCCTATTATTTTTACAGTTAAGCTCGACTCCAGTTCCCCGTCTTGCGAAGGGGATGGATGTGGGCCGGGGGAGGTTGCCGACGAAGTACTCACGCTGTGCATCGGTTGTGAAGGGTTCGAGCCGCTGGAGCTGTGGCCGAATCCCGACGACTCGGTGCGTGAGGATTTTCAGGCCGAGGATATTGACCGCTTATAGCGCGTTGCAGTCACCGGCAATTGGCGTCACGCACCTCCTTAGCGACCCGCAGTTGCTCTGCGCGCTCGGCATCTGACATGAAGCGCACCTCGCCGCTAAGGTCTTGTACGCGCGACCGAGGAAAAGTCTCAAGCTTGAAAATGTTATCCAAAGCCTGCTGACACAGTTCGGGCTCTGGTTTAATGGTCACGGCACTCGACGCTGAAGCCTCGGCTAAAGATCCCGGCTGCGCGGAGACTGTTCTGGGAGGATCAACGTTATCGGGCGTCTGCGGCGCATTTTCGCTTTGCTTGGGGTATCGCCTCAGTGGTGGAGACCCCCCAATTTCGGTGTAGGGTATGCGCGCTTCTGGGGGGCGATCGCTTAATACCGGATTGCCGTTATCGTCCACCCAGCGATAGATGGCGGCAGCCAGCGCGTCGGGAGGCGAGTAAGCAAGTGGTACCAGTGCGGCCAATGCCACGGCCCGAAGCAGTAACTTCCTGTCCATACGGTATCCCTCGCAAGTTCAATAACCGTAGCGCGCAGCGCGGCCCCCTTCAACGTTGTTTATGGTCATTTTTCGACATCGCTTGACTTTGGCGCGTCAGGACTCGGAGAATGCGCCCGTCACGCGAGCGGCAACGGCTACTGGTGAGTACCCTTACCCTCTGGCCCACCTCAAGGACGGGATAGTCCTTCAGGCTGTTTGCGGGTTCCGTCAGGCGGAAGCGTTGCTTTCGCTACTCGGGCTCGACACTGCGCTACCCCGCAGGTCACCGATACACGGGTTTCGTGGTCGTGATCTGACAGAGGCCGGAACGCTCCGGGCGGTGTCTCGTGCGACAGGATTCGGTGGTTCAGAGCCAAGCAGCTCTCCACCAGCTTGTGCAACGAGATGGAGCGTAGCCATGGAAATGCTATCTGGCGGCGAGATGATCGTCCGCGCCCTTGAAGACGAAGGTGTCGAGTACATCTTTGGTTATCCCGGTGGAGCTGCACTCCACATTTATGACGCCTTGTTCAAGGCAGAGAAAGTCCCCCATATTTTGGTGCGCCATGAGCAGGCAGCGACCCACGCCGCCGACGGTTATGCGCGCGCGACGGGCAAGCCCGGCGTGGTGCTAGTGACATCCGGCCCCGGCGCGACCAATGCGATTACGGGCATCGCTACGGCCTACATGGACTCGATACCGCTGGTGGTGATCTCCGGTCAGGTACAGAGTCATCTGATCGGCGAGGATGCGTTTCAGGAAACCGACATGGTCGGCGTTTCGCGCCCGATCGTGAAGCATAGTTTTTTGGTAAATCGGGTAGAGGATATTCCCTCGACCATCAAGAAAGCGTTTTATATTGCCTCAACGGGGAGGCCCGGGCCGGTGGTCGTCGACATTCCTAAGGATCTGACGCACCCGGAGCACAAGTTTGAGTACGTGTACCCCGAGTCGGTGAATATGCGTTCCTACCAACCTTCATCTAAGGGGCATTCGGGACAGATTCGCAAGGCGGCGCGCATGTTGCTCAGCGCCAAGCGCCCCGTGATTTACGCTGGTGGTGGAGTGATTCAGGGGGAGGGCACCGCGCACCTGACGTCGCTGGCGCGGCGACTGAACTTTCCCGTGACCAATACCCTGATGGGACTGGGTGCTTACCCCGGCAGTGACCGGCAGTTCCTGGGTATGCTCGGTATGCATGGTTTTTACGAGGCCAATATGGCGATGCATCACTCCGATGTGATCCTCGCCGTTGGTGCACGCTTTGATGATCGGGTGACCAATACAGTCTCAAAGTTCTGCCCGGGCGCAAAGATTATTCATATCGATATTGATCCCGCTTCGATAGCCAAAATCGTACCGGTGGATATTCCTATTGTCGGGCCCGTGGATACGATTTTGGAGGAGCTCGACAAGCAGGTCGCGCAGCAAATGGAGAGCGCTGATCGCCCACTGCCCGACCCCGATGCGCTGGCCGAATGGTGGAAGCAGATCGATAGCTGGCGAGAAGCGCATGGGTTATGGCACGGGCGTCGTTACGGAGAGTCGGCCGCCATCATGCCCCAGGATGCCATCCGTGCCCTGTACGAAGTGACCGAGGGTAACGCTTATGTGACTTCTGATGTGGGTCAGCACCAGATGTTTGCAGCGCAGTATTACAAATTTGATTATCCGCGGCGCTGGATCAATTCCGGTGGTTTGGGGACGATGGGCTTTGGGTTGCCCGCAGCGATGGGTATTAAAATCGCGCTACCGGATGCTGACGTTGCCTGTGTCACAGGGGAGGGCAGTATCCAGATGAACATTCAGGAGCTCTCGACCTGCAGCCAGTACGGAGCCCCCGTGAAAATCATCAATCTACGCAACGATTATCTGGGCATGGTCAAGCAGTGGCAGGATATGCAGTACGAGGGACGATACTCGGAGAGCCATTACGCTGCGTCACTGCCGGATTTTGTGAAGCTTGCCGAGGCATACGGCCATGTGGGGATGGAGGTCAAAGCGCAGAAGGATCTGATTCCGGCGATGCAGGAAGCGTTCGCGCTGAAGGACCGGCTGGTCTTCATGGATATCCACGTCGATCCAGACGAGCATGTTTATCCCATGATGGTGGCGCCCAATGGGGCCATGAAAGACATGTGGCTCAGCAAAACGGAGAGGACCTGATATGAGACGGATACTCTCGGTATTACTGGAAAATGAGCCCGGTGCGCTGTCTCGTGTGGTAGGACTTTTTTCGCAGCGCGGCTACAACATCGAAACCCTGAACGTGGCGCCGACCGACGATCATTCGCTATCGCGACTTACCGTGACGACGACGGGTGACGACTTGAAGATCGAGCAGATCACCAAGCACCTCAACAAAATTATCGATGTGGTGAAGGTGGTAGATCTGACCGAGGGCGCCCATGTTGAGCGCGATACCCTATTGGTTAAGGTGCGTGCCGAGGGCGCGCAGCGCGATGAAGTTAAGCGCACCACGGAGATATTCCGAGGGCAGATTATTGATGTGGGTCCGACGACTTATATCGTGCAACTGACCGGGCCCTCGGAGAAGCTCGATTCCTTTATTGAAGCTCTCGGTGAGACCGAGGTGCTTGAGGTGGTGCGCTCGGGTGTGGCGGGTATGGCACGCGGGGAGAAAGTGCTGTCACCGTAAGCAGCGATTGCGCAATAAAAAAGGGGCCACAAGGGCCCCTTTTTTGTTTCCAACTGTGCGATCACAGCAGCGGTGCGATCACCAGGCTGACAATCGCCATCACGTTGATCAGGATGTTCATTGACGGGCCAGAGGTATCCTTGAAGGGATCGCCTACGGTGTCGCCAACCACGGCCGCCGCATGGGTGCTGGAACCCTTGCCGCCGAGGTTGCCCTTTTCGATGTACTTCTTGGCATTGTCCCAAGCGCCGCCGGCGTTGGCCATCATCAACGCCATCAGCACGCAGCCCAGCAAGCCGCCAGCGAGCATGCCGCCGAGCGACGTCGCACCCAGACCAAAGCCCACGACGACAGGTGCCAGCACTGCGATCGCGCCCGGTACCACCATACGCTTGAGGGCGGCGGTCGTTGCGATGTCGACACAACGTGCGGTGTCGGGTTCAGCAGTGCCTTCCAAAAGGCCGGGAATTTCGCGGAACTGACGACGGATTTCGTTGATCATGTCGAATGCCGCATCACCGACCGCGGTCATGGTAATCGACGCGATCAGGAAGGGAATGGTGCCGCCGATGAAAATACCAATCAGTACGTCGGGGTTTGACAACTCCAAAGCAAAGCCCGGGTTGTTAACGGTGACGGTTTCTACGAAGGCCGCGATAATTGCCAGTGCGGCAAGTGCGGCGGCGCCAATAGCAAACCCTTTACCAATTGCAGCGGTCGTGTTGCCTACTTCGTCCAAGCCGTCCGTGATTGCGCGCGTATCAGAACCCATGCCCGCCATCTCGGCAATGCCGCCCGCGTTATCAGCCACAGGGCCGTAGGCGTCGATCGCCATAGTGATACCGACCGTCGCCAACATACCAACGGCCGCAATACCCACGCCGTAAAGACCCGCGAGATGCGTTGAAACATAAATAATCGCGGCGAGGCAGAGCACCGGCGCGACGACGGATTGCATGCCCACAGCCAGCCCGGTGATCATCACTGTCGCTGAACCGGTTTCACCCGATTTGGCGATCGTGCGGACCGGTTTGCCGCCCGTGTAGTACTCGGTGATCAGTCCGATCGCGATACCGCCGACGGCGCCCGATACCACGGCCCACCAGATGTTCTGCTCAATACCCATGTTTTGGGCGAGAAACCAGGCCATCGCGATAAAGATCACTGGAGCGCCCAGCGTTCCGCTACGTAATGCCGCTTCTGGTGCTGCTGACGACCGCGCGCGCACAATCAGGATGCCGGCAACCGAGGCGATCAAACCGATGCTCGCCAATGCCAGCGGGAAGGCCATCATCGCGCTTTGCACATCGGCAGTGACCGCCATGGTGGAAGCGATCGCAATACAGGCAATCATCGAGCCACAGTAGGATTCAAAAATATCCGAACCCATACCGGCGATATCGCCAACGTTGTCACCCACGTTATCGGCGATGACACCGGGGTTTCGGGGGTCGTCCTCAGGGATGCCGGCTTCGACTTTGCCTACGAGGTCCGCGCCGACGTCCGCAGATTTGGTATAGATGCCACCACCCACGCGTGAGAACAGCGCCACGACTGAGCCACCCATCCCGAATCCATGGATTGCGTGCGCTGTGTGAGGATCGCCGCCGAAGTAGTAGTAAAGACCACCCAGGCCCAGCAAGCCCAATGACGCCACACACAGGCCCATGATTGAACCGCCATAGAAAGCGATATTGAGCGCGGCTGCCGCGCCCTGCTGGTTGGCCGCTACAGCAGTACGAACGTTCGCTTTCGTGGCGGCGTACATGCCGAGGTAGCCCGCGGTGGCTGATGACACAGCGCCGGCGACAAAGGCGATAGCGGTATCAGTGCCCAGCGGTGAGGCAAGGATGCCCACAACCAGAACCGCAGCAAATACCAGTAGCAACTTATATTCACGGTGCATGAAAACCATCGCACCAATATGAATTTGCTCGGCGATCCCCGTGATCTTGCCTTCGCCAGCCGGGGCGCGCGACATCACGGTGTAAATCACGAATGCAATTACCAGTCCTACCGCCCCGAGAATCGGCGGCATCGTCAGATCAAAGCTCATAGGATTTCCTGCTGAGTACGGTTCAAAATTTAATGGGGCGCAAGTCTAACGACCGACTCGGCCCCTATCAATGGAATTCTTGAGAAAGAGATACGTCTGAGCGGTTAAAACCGTTCACCGTAGGTCAATCTGCCGAAGAAATAGCCTTCATTCCCGTCATATAGCCCCGGAGTCGCGACCCCACGACTTCCACCGAGTGTGAGCGTATTTCCGCATTCACCTCAATCAGACGGCGGTTATCCACGGCTGTGCTGCCCGTCATCCCCTGCCCGATAACTTCGGCATCTAGGTTTGCCACAAAGGCCTGCAGCAGGGGTCGAGCCGCCTGGTCAAACAGGTAGCAGCCGTACTCGGCGGTATCGGAAATGACCACGTTCATCTCGTAAAGCTTCTTGCGCGCGATGGTATTGGCGATCAGCGGGGTTTCGTGGAGTGACTCGTAGTAAGCCGATTCCTCGATGATGCCCGCAGAAACCATTGTTTCATACGCCAGCTCGACACCCGCTTTGACCATCGCGACCATCAGAATCCCCTGGTCGTAGTAGGTTTGTTCGTCGATTGGCGCGTCCGTGATCTCCTGCAGCTCAAACGGGGTCCCATTGGTTTCTGCGCGCCACCTCAGTAGGTTCGCGTCCCCCGCAGCCCAGTCAGCCATCATCGTGCTGGAAAAGTGCCCGGACATAATGTCGTCCTGATGCTTTTCGAATAGCGGGCGCAGAATGACTTTCATCTCCTCTGCCAGATCAAACGCGCGAATTTTTGCGGGGTTCGACAGGCGGTCCATCATATTGGTGATACCGCCCTGTTTGAGGCCCTCGGTCACCGTTTCCCAGCCATATTGAACCAACTTGGCGGCATAGGCCGGATCGATTCCAAGGGCGACCATGCGGTCGAAGCAGAGTAGCGACCCGGTCTGCAGCATGCCGCACAAGATCGTCTGTTCGCCCATGAGGTCTGATTTAACCTCGGCAATGAACGAGGACTCCAAAACGCCTGCGCGATGCCCGCCGGTGCCAGCGGCGTAGGCTTTGGCAAGTTCCAACCCCTTGCCCTGTGGGTCATTCTCGAGGTGCACAGCGATCAGCGTGGGGACACCAAATCCGCGCAAATACTCCTCGCGGACCTCGGTTCCAGGACACTTTGGGGCCACCATGATGACCGTCAGATCATCCCGCACTTTCGTGCCCTCCTCGACGATATTGAAGCCATGTGAGTAGGACAAACAGGCGCCTTGTTTCATCAGCGGCATCACCGATTCGACAACGTTGGTGTGTTGCTTATCGGGCGTCAGGTTTAGCACCATGTCGGCGTCTGGCACCATCTCCTCGTAGGTCCCGACCTGAAACCCTGCCTCGGTGGCCTTTACCCAAGATGGTCGTTTCTCTTCAATGGCTTCCTTGCGCAGTGCGTAGGCAACGTTCAGGCCACTGTCGCGCAGATTTAGCCCTTGGTTAAAGCCCTGTGCGCCGCAGCCGATGATCACGAGTTTCTTCCCCGCGAGCGGCGCCACTCCCGCCTCAAATTCGCTCGGGTCCATAAACCGGCACTTACCGAGCTCCTGAAGTTGGGTGCGGAGGGGGAGGGAGTTGAAATAGTTGCTCACAGAGGTACCTCGATAAGGGGCCTGAAAAAAAGGGTGCGTATTGTGTCGGACATCGTGCCCGGGGTAAACGGCGCTGGTACAATAAATTTTTGCGCGTTGAGCCGGATGGCGTGGAGTGGACGAATGACCACGGACGAACAAAAGCGGGATACCGACGAGCTGGAGCGAGCTGCCGAACAAATTGAAGCGCCGCTGGCGAGCTTGGTGGGCGACTACGAAGAGTCCCACGGGGGAAGTGTGCCGAGGGCGAAGGGCATATTCCTGCTGCCGAACCTGTTGACCTCGGGCGCGCTGTTCTGCGGATTTTATTCCATCATCGCGGGCATGCAGGGCGACTTTTACGCCGGAGCGGTGGCGATTCTCGTTGCCATGTTATTCGATGGCCTCGATGGGCGGGTCGCTCGGTTGACCCACACCAGTAGCGCCTTTGGCGCCCAGTACGACAGCCTGTCTGACATGGTGAGCTTTGGCTTGGCGCCTGCGCTGCTGACCTTTAACTGGGCGCTCACCGGGCTGGGCAAGGCGGGGTGGGTTGCCGCCTTCATTTACGCTGCCTGTGCGGCTCTTCGGCTGGCGCGCTTCAACGCGCACATGGAAAGTGACAATAAGGTCCACTTTACGGGTCTCGCGAGCCCTGCAGCGGCGGCAACGGCGGCGGGATTGATTTGGCTCGGGCAAACCCACGGCTGGATCGGGTTGACGCTGGACTGGTTTCACGCGCTGTTGCTTACGGCGTTGGGATTTTTGATGATCTCGCGCTTCCCCTACGCGAGTTTTAAATCGATCTCCTTTGATCGGCGCGTGCCTTTCGTCAGAATGCTACTCGTCGTGGCAGCGCTGGGATTGATTGCGTTGGATCCGCCGGTGGCAATCTGGGGGCTGTCTGTTATTTACGCGCTCTCGGGACCCGTGCAGCATCTGCGTCAGACGGAGCGAGCCGTAGCGAAGTCAGCGGAGTCATCGCATGAAAAAACGGATCTACACTGACCCGACCATCGCCTCTTCGGATATCACGCCAGAAGCAGTATTTCTCAATCGACGTTCGCTGATTCAGGCCTCTGCCGGCGCCATGTCCATAGCGGCGGGGTTGCCCTCGATCTCTGCCGCTTCAGCCGAGAGCCCGCCACTTCAGGCACTGACGTTTCGCGCCGACGCGGATCGGTCGCTGGCTGACGAACAAACACCCTATGAAGCGGTGACCTCTTACAACAACTTCTACGAATTCGGCACCGATAAATCTGACCCGGCGCGCCATGCCCACGCCATGACAACGGATCCTTGGACGGTCAAGGTAGGTGGATTGGTTGAAGAGCCGGGAGAGTTGCATGTAGAGGACCTACTCCGCGGCTTTGATTTGGAAGAGCGCATTTATAGATTCCGCTGCGTGGAGGCGTGGTCCATGGTGGTGCCCTGGATTGGCTTCCCGCTGTCTGCATTGCTGCAGCGGTTTTCGCCCCGCGAAGAGGGGCGCTTTGTGGAGTTTAAGACGCTGTATCGTAAACGGGAGATGCGTGGCACGCGCTCTTTCACCAGCATCATCGACTGGCCCTACCGGGAAGGGCTGCGGCTGGATGAGGCGATGCACCCGCTGGCATTTCTGGCGGTTGGGTTATACGGCAAGACGTTACCCAATCAGAACGGTGCGCCGTTGCGACTGGTGGTGCCCTGGAAATACGGCTTTAAAAGCATCAAGTCGATCGTAGAGATCAATGTCACCGACAAACAGCCACGCACCAGCTGGCAGATGCTTCAGCCTCGGGAATACGGGTTCTATGCCAACGTAAACCCAGACGTGGATCATCCTCGCTGGTCGCAGCGTTTTGAGCGCCGGCTTCCTTCCTCTATTTTTAACCCCAATCGTGTCCCCACGTTGCCTTTTAATGGCTACGCCGAGCAGGTAGCTGGGCTTTACGAGGGTATGGATTTGGCGCAATTTTATTGACGGCGCCCGCCGAGCCGTTACGACCAATAATGGATTGTTAAGTGACCGCCCCAAATCGATCAGCCGCCCCGTGGGTCAGGTACGGTGCAGTCGTGGTGCTGTGTTTGCTTCCGGCAATGGTCATGACATGGCAACTCAACACCGGGCAGCTCGGGCCCGACCCCGCCAAGTACTTAATGCAGGGGACGGGGGAGTGGAGCTTGCGAGTGCTGATGCTCGTGCTCTTGGCGGCGCCGCTGGCTCAGCGCGGTTGGCACGTATTGTTCCGGTATCGCCGACTGCTGGGCCTGACCGTCTTCGCCTATGCGTGTCTGCATCTGCTCTTGTTCGCCCAAGTGTATGTGGGCTGGGACCCTGTGATTCTGTTGGAGGAGCTCAGTGAGCGTCCTTACATCATTGCGGGCTTCTCAGCCTGGTTGCTGCTACTGCCGCTGGCCCTGACCTCTAGTGACGCCGCCAGGCGCTATTTGGGCCGGCGCTGGCGGCAGTTGCACCGCCTTGTTTATCCCGCGGCGGTTCTGATGTGGCTCCATATCGTGTGGCTGGTGCGCTCCGATCTTGGCGAGGCGGTGGTCTACGCTGTGGCCATCACCGGGCTACTGGTTTGGCGGGTGCGCAGGTATAGAAAGCAGGCAAGGAGATCCTTGCGGTACCCCCTCTGAGATTGCTAATATCCCGCCCCCGCGCGGCGGTCCAGCGAAGCTGATCGCCAAACGTTTAAAGTCCCAAAACTTTTTTAAAAAAAGGCTTGCGCGGCGTTAAGCGGTACGTATAATGCGCGGCCTTGGCGGGGGAACCCCTCCGGCCAGAAGCCTGCCCGAGCGGCAGGTTTGTTGATTAACAAACAGATGAAGACAGATGTGTGGGCACTTGTTGGGATGGTTTTCACGAACTATTCAGACACAACAAGTGACTCATTAATTCAATGATTTCGAATTGTGTCTGAGCTGAGATTTTGGATGGTAAAGCAAGCT
>Ga0181579_10001525_pt1 | contig 19123 bp, 12 predicted proteins | sample 071ome_24_FD_132996 | JGI IMG/M metagenome (GOLD analysis project Ga0181579, IMG submission 132996) | Coastal salt marsh microbial communities from the Groves Creek Marsh, Skidaway Island, Georgia - 071402CT metaG (megahit assembly) | ecosystem: Environmental > Aquatic > Marine > Intertidal... | reverse complement strand
TGCTTGTCCGCCTTTTCGTGAAATCTGTCTAGCGCTCCTTCTATATCGCCTTGGGAATCGATCTTGCTAGCCATCTCTTCCCGTGCTTCCAAGACATCCGCTACGTTTCTCCCATACTTGCGCCTGAACTCTTGCCAATCCGTCATTCGCGACTGCAACTGCTCGGCAAATTCAGGCTCGAATTCAAGAGAAGACCCCACCATCTCGTATTCCGCTCCCAATTCTTGGGTTTCTAAAATCACTCCCTCGAGCCGATCTGCAAGCTCGCCCAGGGATGCATCCATCTCGGCGGCTTCTTTCGCGGCTCCCAATAAGGGGCTTAGCGAGCCAACGACTCCTTCGTCGCCAATGAGGCCCGCCCCCAGCTCTCCCGAAAGCCTGATAAGATCCTGACTGCTGGCTACCCGGTTGAAGTCGATTTCCAATTGCTCCACTGATTCGGGGGAGAGCTCTAGGGCGTCGATACGGTCAATTTGCTGTCTCAAAAAATCGATCTGGTCCTGAGAAAGCTTAGTCGTGTTCCGCAATCGCTCGATTTCCGACAAGGTCTCCCGCCATTCGTCATAGGCTTTCCGGTAGCCCCGCGCCTCGACCTGCAAGCGAGCAAAGAGATCGATCATTTCCAATTGGCACTCGTTCTTTAGCAACCGCTGGGGTTCGCCTGGACCATGAAAATCGATCCAAAACGAGCCCAATAATTGCAGATTCGCCAAGGTGGCGAGGCTCCCATTGATGGAAATCCGCGATGCCTTTGTCGCTCGCAGGCTCCGTTTGAGCAGCAGCGTTCCATCTTCGCACTCCGGCAGCCCCATCTCAACCAAGAGTGAATTGATGCCGCTCGGGTCCAGGAAATGCAGGGCCGCCTCAACCTCGCACCGATCTTCACCCGACCGGATCGCCGATTTGTCCGAACGAGCTCCTGAAAGCAGACTCAAGGCCCCGAGAAAGACGCTTTTTCCAGCGCCTGTCTCGCCAGTGACGACGGTGAACCCATCTTCGAACTCGATGGATGCTCGCTCGAGGAGGGCCAGATTGGAGATAGTCAAATACTGAAGCATCTATTTAAACTCGGTCAAAATTAAGGGACTTTTGGGCTCCAAAGAAAACGAAAATTATTCTTGCCCCGAATATTGGTCTCTATAACCGTTCCCGCTTCGTCTCGGGACTCCATTTCGAGTCAGAATTAATATTCGGGGGATTAGCTCAGTTGGTTAGAGCGCTTGCTTGACATGCAAGAGGTCGGCAGTTCGAATCTGCCATCTCCCACCATCCTTGCCAAGACTTCGGACGGCCTGCCGCGGACAGCGATCGTCGAAGGTAAGGGACCCCCAAAGGCAGGCTCCAAACCATTTACGAGGGACTTCGCCGCTTCAGTTCGACGGAGCGATCCCGCCAAAAGCGGGAGCATCAGCCATCTAGATTGAGCTCCTCAAACGCGCCGGGACGTCGCGTTCCACCATTGAAGTAGATGCAAAAAAGTGAGGCTAGATCTCGCGGCTGGGTTTTACATCAACCTTAGTTTTACTCTAGCGCCACTCGTGTTTCGGGTATCGGCCTTTGAGCTCCTTTTTTATATTTGCATACGACGTATCCCAGAATTCCGGTAGCGAATCTGTCAGTTGGACCGGCCTCATGTTTGGAGCAAGAATTTCGATTCGCGGCAGACAGCGCCCTTGGCAAATCGAGGGCGTCTCAACCAGATCGTACAGCTCTTGAATCTTGGCCGACAAGATCGCTCCTTCTTCCGTATAACGCATCCTAGCAAACCGCCCGTTGTCCAACGGCAATCGATCTGGCGTATGCGTTCGTACAAGTTGGTCGATTTCTGTGCCAAACCATGATTTGAGCACCGACAGTACCTCTTGCTTTTTAAGATCTCTCAAACTCCTTGCTCCAAAACAGCATTGCTCGACCAGCAAGCTCCGCGCCTCTTCGCTCAACGGCTCTATCTCGTATTCAGGAAAACAGGATGCCAGTAACCCGATCTTCGCAAGATAACTTTCAACGCTTGCGTCCCACTTCTCTAATTTCGCCTTTCCATTTTTAACCAGCTTGGAGAGCGCCAGAGCGGCCTTTTCCAAACTCACATCCAGATTTTCCTTACATTCGATATCCAAATCTCGATATCGAGTAAAAATCCTTTCGACCACCCGCTTCTTCTTTTCGTCGAAAACAGTTTCTTTACCGGAATCAAATTCCTTTGGAAACAATTCCTTGAGCCACTCTTCCCTAATTTCCGAACACAGCCCAAACACGATTGTAACATCGCCTCGCTGGTGGCCGATTTCCGTAATCTCGCAGGCGACCAGCAGCGAAGCATCGCGGGCTTTACTTTCGCGAGCCAAGGATCCCCTCAACTGGCCCGCCATTTCGCAGCGCAACGTACCTCGGTCCAAACGCCGGCAAACGCGATCTGGAAAACCCGCGAGAACGGATTTTATTATATTCGATTCCGGGACTTCTGATAGTTGTCGGCAGGCTATGTCGGCGTACTTGGCGCAATCCAATATCTGACTGGCTACTTGCTCCACCTGCCTCGCAGACCGCCCATGAATGCCCATTTCGCGACAGAAACTCAAATCGTAGCGATTCGCTTTGGCCGCTTTCCAGGCCCGAATTTGAAGAAGCAGGTCGCTGTATAAGGTATCTGGGATCAAGGCATCTCTTCTTTTCGAGACCTCATTATCCGCTTTCCGCAAAAAGATGCCTTGCGACTGGGCGATTGCCGCAGCCAGGGCAGCATCCTCAACACAATCATATCGATCGGCGGCAAGCATCATAGCGCCGTACCTCGGATGCAGGGGGAATTCAGCCATCCGACTTCCGGCGCTCGACATTCGGCCTTCTTCATCAATCGCTCCCAACATTGAAAGCAGCTCCTTAGCCTCCGACATTCGCTCATGCGAAGGACGTTCAAACCACTCGAAAGTATCCAGACTGTCTATACCCGTTGCTAGGAGGGCTAGAAGCGATTCGGAAAGATCCATCCTCTGAATCTCCGGCTCGTCGAATTCCGCTCTCTGACTGTGATCTCGCTCGGACCAGAGCCTGATGCATTGGCCAGGACCCGTTCTCCCAGCCCGCCCCGATCTCTGACGCGCAGACGCGTGGCTAATCTTCTCGATCCAAAGCGTATTCAGACCACGGGCAGGGTCGTAGCGGGCAACCCTAGCCTGCCCGCTGTCCACGACGAGTCGCACATCATCGATGGTCAAAGACGTTTCCGCGACGTTGGTGGAGACGATTATTTTGCGGCGATCGCTAGCATCCAAAACGGCGTCCTGATCCGCAGTTCCCAACTCGCTATGCAAGGGTAGCAATTTGAATTCGGAGGCAGAGAGACGCTGACCCAAGGCCTTAATCGTTCGCCCGATCTCGTAGGCTCCTGGCATGAAGACGAGCGCATGGCCTCCATCCATCTTTGAAACGGATTCGCCAACCTGCTTGGCAGCCATTTCCCAAACTGGCAACTTGGCCCCACCTGCTTTCTCTTTGATGTAAGAAATATCCACGGGAAACACACGACCCTCCGACACCACCGTTCGACACGGAGACAAATAGGTTTCCAAAGACTTCGAATCCAAGGTAGCGGACATCACGACGATTCTGAGTTCGGGTCGGGTTTCCTTTTGAAGCTTCAGTGCCCTAGCTAGGGCCATGTCCGCATGAAGGCTTCGCTCGTGGAACTCGTCGAAAACGATGCCGCTCACCCTTGATAGCACTGGATCATTGATAAATTTCCGTAGCAAAATGCCTTCGGTAACGAAACGGACGACGGTATTTTTGGAAACGACGGTTTCGTTGCGAATTTGATAGCCAATACGGTCTCCCATTCTCTCCCCCAACTCGTAAGCGACTCGTCTCGCCAAGGCCCGAGCCGCAATTCTTCGGGGTTGGAGAACCAAGAGCTCTCCGCCATTTGACAATCCCTTGTTGAGCAAGATTTGGGGCACTTGCGTCGATTTACCGGATCCCGTGGGAGCGCTGAGAATGATCCGGTTTCCTTCCCGGTAGGCATCGACGAATTCGTCTTCTATCTCACCAATTGGTAAATTCATGTAACGCAATTCCAACAAATGTTCGCCGACATTCTAGCGAAATCGAAAAACGATATCAACGCAGGATCAATCCGCTTGCCATAATTGAAGTCAACCGTCATTCCCATCGCTTTTCGCTCCGCTAGGGGGCATCCATTCCTATGAAACGCAACGAGAATATTCGCAATGTAGCCATAATCGCCCACGTCGATCACGGTAAAACGACGCTGGTGGACCGGCTTATGCAGGAAGGCGGAGTTTACCGCGAAAACCAAAAAGCGGAGGAGCGGGCCATGGACTCGATGGATCTCGAAAGAGAAAAGGGCATCACCATCAAAGCCAAGAACACCTCCGTCCATTGGCGTGGCAAGACGATTAACATAGTGGATACGCCTGGCCACGCGGATTTCGGTGGCGAAGTAGAGAGAGTAATGAAGATGGTGGACGGCGTTCTTTTACTCGTAGACGCCAAAGACGGGCCCCAAGCCCAGACGCGTTTCGTTCTGAGGAAAGCTCTTTCCCAAAATCTAACCCCAATTGTGGTGGTCAACAAGATCGACCGCGAATTTGCAGATCCGGATCGCGTTCACAACCAAGTACTCGAGCTGTTCCTCGAACTGGAAGCGACCGATGAACAGTTCGAAGCTCCATTTTTGTACGGATCTGCCAAGAATGGATACATGCTGCTAAATCACAAGGACCAGCCTTCTGACATGACTCCTCTCTTCGAAACGATCCTCGGTACTATAGAGCCTCCCAAGGCTGATTTGGACGGGGATTTCAAAATGCTGGTAAGCAATATCGATTGGGACGACTACGTCGGCAGAGTGGCCATAGGCAAAATATTGAGCGGCAGCGTAGAAACCGGCGGACGTATTTTCCGAATAAATCGCGACGGTAAAAGAGAGCGTGTCAAAGTTACCAAAGTATTTGAATACACAGGTCTATCCTCCAGCGAATCTCAAAAAGGCGAAGCTGGAAACATCGTAGGCATCGCTGGATTCGATGAAGTGGATATCGGAGAAACGCTTTGCGTCAGAGAGGATCAGGAGCCCTTGCCATTCGTCGAGATTGATCCCCCGACAATTCAAATGCAATTCGCCGTCAACGACGGTCCTCTCGCCGGCCGGGACGGCAAACTTGTAACCTCTCGGCAAATACGCGATCGGCTCTTCCGCGAAATGAAGACCAACATTTCCATTCAAGTGGAGGATTCCGAAACGAGTGGCGTATTCAATGTCGCCGCTCGTGGAGCTATGCAGATAGCTGTTCTCGTGGAAACCATGCGACGGGAAGGCTTCGAAGTTCTCGTTTCCCGGCCAATGGTAATTACGAAAACCGAAGATGGAGTGGAAATGGAGCCCTTCGAAACCCTATGGCTCGAGTTCCCGGACGACTGCACTGGCGGCATCATGGAGAATCTCTCCAATCGCAAGGGCCAGATGACGAATATGGAAACGCGAAATGGCACCGTGTTTCTTGAAGCGGAGATTCCCACTCGGGGGCTGATTGGATTGGAAATCGATCTGGTAAACGCGACGAGCGGCCACGGAATCATGTCGCACCTGTTCAAGGAATACCGTCCCAAGGCTGGCGAGATAACTACTCGCTTGACGGGAACGCTCGTTTCCATGGACGCGGGCAAAACGACCGCCTATTCCCTTAACGCCCTGGAGGACCGAGGGAAACTTTTCGTGGGAGCTGGAACCGAGGTTTACGAAGGCATGATCGTGGGTGAAAACCCTCGAGCAAGCGACATTCCCGTAAACCCCACGAAAGCCAAACAGCTGACCAACTTTAGAAGTCAGGGCGAAGGAAAAGGAATCCAATTGTCGCCGCCCATCGAGTTCTCCCTCGAAAGGGCGATCGAATATATCGCCCCGGATGAATTCGTAGAAGCTACGCCGTCGCACTTGCGTCTACGCAAACGCATTTTGAACGCCACTCTCAGAAAACGGGCCGCTCGCGTCTAGCGCTGCGTTATCGAAGTTCATGACATAACTTGGGATCGCGATACAGAGACGTTCCGTCATTTTGGACCGTTTCCCATCCTGCTATCCGCCTGATCAAATAGTAGTGCTTAGCGGGTGGAGGTAAGCGACTGCAGTCGATCCCACTCCCTAATGTAGCGCTCAAAATGGAGTTTGCCTTTGGCAATTTCGCTTTCGAGCAACGCCCGCACCAAAGTTTGCTCCTGCTCGTAGGCCTGATCGCCCAGCAATCCCCCGAAATGGGCGACACGGGCCCAAAGCAGATGTGTCGTCACCGCATCGAATTCGTTGTAGTCGACAATCGACTGCAAGTCGCCCTGCAACCATAGGCCGGATACATTCCCTCCATCCGTATCCACTTTTCCCGGAATTCCGCACAAGCAAGCGATTTCATTGAGCTTAGGAGTTTGGGCATACCGTCCAAGAATGGGAGCCAAGTCTATATTGTAGTCTCCGCTTTGAGCAAAGTAGTCAACCCCTTCCCAAGGCTTGTCTGGGCGCTCTCCCATTCCCTCGCCAAAAAGGCCGTTCACTATGGCCCGCTGGACAATGATCGGGACGTCGGCATTGTGAGAATTGTATCCAACCAATTGCGGTTTCCGCGACCCCACCGCCTTGAGCAAGGTTTGAAGGATGGATTTTTCCTTCACTTTCACCTTGTCGTTTACATCTGCCGGCAGGGTTACCAACTTGAGGCTAACTTCACCTCTAGAAACCTCTCTAAATACCCCCGAAATGGATACAATACGGCACAATACCGTTTTCAAGTAGGGCTGGGGCTGCTCTTCGGTCGCTCCCGCCTCTTGCCACAACCGCTTCATAGACTCTTCGGCGGCTGCGGGACCTTCACTGGAAACGCCATGCAGTATTTCGGCAGACAAAGGATCAGGGACCCATTCGATATCAAATGAAAACAAACAAGGAGCTATCGTCTTAAACACGCGAATACCTTTACATGATCGTTTTTCAAATGTTAAGCCTTTCTTATCAGCATCAGGAATCAAGGAATCGAGCCGATAGAAGGGCCCATAAAACAAAGACATATGACGAAGACTTACTTACGCGAGCTGAACGCAGCCAAGGAAGCGGTCGCCAAAGCCGCCTCGCTCTGCAGCGAGGCCCAGGTCGATCTAAAATCGGTGGGATCTTTGGACAAGGCAGACAAGTCGCCTGTAACCATTGCCGACTATGGCGCCCAGGCTCTCGTTTTGGATTCTTTAGCCAAGGTATTTCCCAACGATCCGGCCACGGGCGAAGAAGATGCCTCTGACCTGCTTAAGGCGGAAAATGCCAATATTCTCGAGCAGATAGTGATTCGTGTAGGCAAAGTTGATCCTGATCTTGGCCAAGCCTCGATTATATCCGCCATCGAACGCGGCGCCTACCCTGGCGGGGCTTCGGGCCGATTTTGGACCTTAGATCCGATTGACGGAACGAAAGGATTTCTGCGGGGCGATCAATACGCTATCGCGCTCGGGCTCATCGAGGATGGCGAAGTTGTCGTCGGCGTTCTCGGTTGCCCCAATTTGCCAATCGATTCCTCGGATCCCAATAGCAAGCACGGTTGTCTTTTGTTCGCCAGCAAGGGCCAAGGAGCCTTTCAATGCCCGATCGACGATCTTGCTTCCGAAATCCCGATTGCCTGCGATCAAATTTCGGATCCCTCTGAAGCCGTTTTTTGCGAATCCGTAGAATCCGGACACACAGCTCATGGCCGATCGGCAAAGATTCTCGAAGCTCTCGATTCAAAATCGACCCCCTTCCGCATGGATAGCCAATGCAAGTACGCTGCCGTTTCTCGTGGCCAGGCATCCATCTATCTGCGCCTACCCACGCGACCCGGATACGAGGAAAAGATCTGGGACCACGCCGCCGGCTACTTGATTCTAAAGGAATCGGGCGGACGCATTAGCGACACTTTCGGTGAGCCCCTAGACTTCTCACTTGGCCAAACCCTGAAAAAAAACAAAGGGGTAATCGCTACCTCGGCTCAGGTTTTCGAACCCGTTTTGCAGGCAGTTATGAGCTCCCAGTAAAGATTCCTGGAATAAGTTGCCGGGCCCATCGCAAGACGGGCGATCTTCCCGTATGGCAAATAAAACTAGGATTATGCTGGTCCCAGCCGAGCAACGGGGAGCGTTCAACCTCTACTGTTTGAGTAAATATCTCCGAGGCATTTGAGGCCGCGGGCGATCTCAAACCTACTCTGAAGCTACGGCGGCGGCAAGCCGAGTGCCCACATTGACTTAACCTAGCTGAACGATTGCATCGTTCAGTGGCCGCCCGGCCCATCGACAGGCTCGGGGTGGCGAGCCACGTCGAACCAAGGTCGGCCACTACTAAATACAGCAACGAAGCAACAGTCTTCGCCCTCGCAATTGCGGGGCTGCGCCCTACAAGAGCTTAGAGGTGTTTACCCGGAGTGAATAAACGAGTAGACTCTGATACCGATTACAAAAAAATGAGTCTATGGTGCAGGACCAGGTCCAAGCAGCTCAAGGCCTTGCCTAACGCCACGAACTTGAATCTGAGCCTCATCCCGCATGGGACACAGGGCCCGTATCGGGTCCAAGCCACTTGGCTGCAGGCGATTTCAAGCTACGCCATATGTTCATTCTTTTTCGCGATTGGTATAAATCAGCCGCCAATTTTATACCACATGCCGAAGATAGGATTTAAGTGTTTATACTTATATTCTCATTAGATTCCGGCGCGAATGCCCCTAGTTGTTTAAGTTCAGGCGTTTTCCAGCGATAGAAAGAGCGACATTCCAACTTTTAAATTACGCTGAAAACGCCATCCCACAGCCATCGCTATTTCTCTTGGTTCAGAAGCGGTTCGTTAGCCGTTCTGCTACTAGGTTTTGGTGCCGGCTCTTCCCAATTAGCAGGACAGGGCATCAAGCTATCGGAGGCGCTCGCCTCCATGATGGAAGAGTTTCCGCGAATCAAATCTGGCAACGCCGGCGTCGGTATACGGCAAAAAGAAGTCGAGACAATTCGTAGTCAACAAAGGCCTCAATTCGGGCTAAGTCTGCGTGGGGGAGAAGAGCGATTCCGACGAGGAGCTTCCAATTTCGCCTTGGCTAAAATGGGCGTCTTTTCGCTGGAGGCGAGCCAATTGCTTTTCGATGGCGGCTCAACCAAATACCGGATTGCCGAAGCCCGCGCCAATCGCTTGCGAGGCGAAATCGGTCTGGAAACGACTCGGCAGGACCTCGCCCTGGAGCTTTCCCAGAATTTTGTCGATATCCTAAAATATCGAGTCCTGATTGGTTTTGCCGAAGAAAGCGTTCGGATCCATCAAACAGCCCTCTACAAGACAACGGAGAAATTCAGAGCCGGAGCCGGCCCAAAGGCCGATGTCGAACTTGTCACTGCCCGGCTGGCAATGGCTCATGCGACTTTGGAAGCTCGCCATCGACAACTCGCTCGAGCCGCCACGGTCTACCAAAAATTTACGGGCGACTTTCCTGGAGAGCTCATAGAACCCGAATTCCCGGAATGGGCTCTACCTATTTCCATAGATGAAGTCGACTTGGCAAGAAACCCTCTGTTACAAGCAGCTCGAGCTCGCATGGAAGCCAACCAAGCTCGCCTTCGCGTCGCCAAAAGCGATTTCTCGCCTCAATTCAGCCTTTTCCTCCAAGGCGATTCCGTGGACAGCGCCCGAACGCTTGATCGGACTGAGGATGCATCCGCTCTCGTTGTTATGTCCTACGATATTTTCGGCGGCGGCCGTAGGCGGGCTGAACTTCAAAAAACGCAGTTGATGCTCGACCAATCTGGCTACGATCTGGAAGATACGGCAGCGGAAATCAGAGCTAGGTTCCTTAATGCTTGGAACGATTTCGTCATCGCTGAGGAACGCTTGTATCAGCTGCAAAGCTACCGCGACTCAATGACATCAGTTGTATCCGCCTATCAGCGACAGTTCGAATTGGGCCAACGGGCCTTGATAAACGTTCTCGATGTTGAGAATGAGCTCTATTCCGCGAAATCTTCAGTAGAAGAAGAACGCTTCAATCGCCTGCAAGCCGCTTACAAGACGCTATCGGCGATGGGAACCCTTCTAGAAGTTATTCAGTAGAACGACTACAAACAAAGCAATTGCCAATCGCCATGGAATTACCTGAAACCCAACCTCTCTCGCCTCTAGAGACCGACTTGCGAGTTCTCATCGTTGAAGACTCCAAGATCGAGGCGAAATTCACCGTAAACCTGCTAGAGAAGAACGGATATTCCGTAGTCCACGAGCGGGTGGAAAACGAGGAGCAGATGGTTTCGGAGCTAGAGGCGCGCAAGTGGGATATCATCATTTCCGACTATCAAATGCCAGACTTCGATGGCATGCGGGCTTTACAGGTATTTCAGCGCTATGAGCTGGATATTCCTTTCATCCTTGTATCCGGAAAGATAGGAGAGGAAACAGCCGTGGATCTCATGAAAATGGGGGCTAACGACTACATAATGAAGGGCAATACGGCCAGACTCGTCCCCGCCATACGCAGCCATCTTAAAGAGGTCGCCAATCGTCGGGAAAACCTCAGATTAGAAAAGCGGTTTAAAGAGAGCGAAGCCCAGTATCGAGGCTTTTTCGAGAACGCCCATGTCGGCATATTTCGCTGCTCGGATCATGGCGCGATCCTCGACGCAAACCAAAGATTATCATTAGCGTTCGGATACGATTCTGTCCAAAATTTCATTAAATCCGTGGAGGTCCTCAAACCGGAGATTGTCGACGCCTCTTCACGGAAGGTCGAACTAGTCAAACTCTATGAACTTGCCCAAAAAGACGCTCAGGTAGAAGCACAGTTCCATCGTCAAGATGGATCCATCCTCGAGGCCAAGCTAAACGTCTGGATGATCCAAGAGGATCCTGAGGAGCCCGTCTACCTGGAAGGGGTGATCGAAGACATCACCGAGCAAAAGGAGATGGAGCGGAAGCTACGCGAAATGGAGGAGCTTCACGAGTCGCTCATAGACCTGACCAGCAATCTGTAATGAAAGCGGCCACCAACAATCGAATTTCGCCTCGACAAGAGAAGGAGCGGATCCCGAGCGCGGCTAAAATCACCTTCGATCCCACTACAGAGGACGATCTCAATCTAGAGGTGTCTCGAGTTGACGATCCCTTGCTGGAATGCCTGGTAACGCTCTGTAAAATTTACCATAGGCCGCTTTCAAAGGAAGCTCTGGTTGCCGGTCTACCGCTGGTGGACAACCGATTGACACCCAAGCTTTTTCTACGCAGCGCATCAACCGCCGGATTCTCTGCTCGCATCGTCAAGCGGTCTTTAGAGAAAATCCCCACCCTAGCGCTTCCCGTCGTTCTCTTGCTGGAAGGCAATCGAGCTGCCCTTCTAGTATCTCGTGATGACGATGGGCCTTGCCGAATCATACTTCCCGAAACGGGAAGTGGAGAAACCACCGTAGGAATAGAAGAACTCCAGCAAGACTATACCGGCGTCGCCATATTCATAAAGCCACAGTTCGACTTCGACAGCAAATCAGAATCAACTACGCAGACCGTCGATTCCAAGAACTGGTTTTGGGGAACGCTATGGAAGTACAAGAAAATCTACTCCAACGTTATGCTGGCGGCAGTCTTTATCAACCTTTTTGCCATTGCGGGTTCTCTCTTCGTGATGAATGTATACGATCGTGTAATCCCCAACAACGCGATCGATACGCTTTGGGTACTAGCTAGCGGCGTTTCCATTGTCTACATATTCGACTTCCTTCTCAAATCCCTCAGAGGCGTACTCATCGATAAAGCAGGGAAAAACGCGGACGTTCTTATGTCCAGCTTCATCTTCCAGCGCATCATGGGCATCAAGATGCAAAGCAAGCCCAACTCTTCCGGAAGTTTCGCCAATCAGGTGAAGGGCTATGAGAGCTTGCGCGAATTCTTCACATCCGCCTCGTTAACGACTATCATCGATTTGCCCTTCGTGGCCCTCTTCCTAGCTTTCATGGGCTATATCGCCGGATGGATAGCGTTTATCCCTTGCGCCGCAATCGTCCTCATCCTTGGCCTCGGAGCCATCATGCACATTCCATTAAAAAGAGCCGCGGAAAAATCCCATGGAGCGTCGGCTCAGAAGTATGCGATTCTTGTGGAAGCGATTAGCGGGTTCGAAGCGATTCGCGGGCTTTCCGCCGCTGGAGGCTTTCAAAAACGAATGGAAGATTCCCTAGGCAAGATGGCCAAAAGCGAAGTCGCCTCTAGACGCTACTCGTCGATTGCCTCCAACTTCACTATCTTCGTCACCCAGATGGTCTCGGTAGTCATAATAGTTGTATCCGTTTTTAGAATACAATCTGGCGATATGAGTATGGGGGCATTGATCGGGTGCACCATTCTTACCGGTCGAGCAATGGCCCCCATTGGGCAGGTAGCCGCATTGCTTTCCCGCCTGCAAGGCTCTCTAGTTTCATTGAGCGGGCTAAATGACCTCATCAAACTTCCTCAAGAACGGGAAGAAGGCCGAGAGTATTTGCGCAAGCCTCACTTCGAGCCACGCATAGAGTTCGACGACGTGACTTTCTCGTACACTCCAGAAAGCGCTCCTGCCATTATTAACGCGTCATTCAGCATCGAGCCTGGCGAGCGCGTGGCTATCCTTGGTCGAGTCGGCTCAGGCAAGAGCACCCTTTTGAGATTGATCCTCGGGTTCTATCCGTCGACCGGCGGCATGATCACAGTCAACGACACGGATATTCGGCAAATCGATCCAGCCGATTTACGCCGCAGAATTGGATACATCGGCCAAGATAATCTTCTATTTCAGGGAAGCCTGAAAAGCAATATCATCATCGGAGCCCCCTGGATGGACGAAGAGGCTGTTCTCGAGGCCGCCAATCGCTCGGGTGTGGAACGCTTTGCCTCCAAGCACCCTCTTGGTTATGATCTTCAAGTGGGCGAGCGAGGAGAACTCCTTTCTGGCGGACAACGTCAAGCGGTCAACATCGCCCGGGCGCTACTGACGAAGCCAAGCTTGCTCGTAATGGACGAGCCAACCAGCGCTATGGACGCCAATGCAGAACGGGAATTTATCACCAACATGGAGCGATACTCCCAGGAAGCCAATCGCACGCTAATCCTCTCAACCCACAAACCTTCCATGCTGAAACTCGCTGACCGCATCATCGTTATGGACCAGGGCAAAGTTGCCGCTGACGGGCCCAAGGCGGATGTCATGAGACAACTTTCAGGAGGAGCCGGTAGAAACTGATGAGCCAGAATTCCAACTGCCAAGATCGGCTCCCTAAAGGAGCTAATGAAACCGTTCAAACCGAAGATCTAGACTTCATAGCCGATTGCAAAGCCGCTTTTCTCGAGGAGCGCATGCCCTATGCTAATCTCCTGCTCTTTTTGGTTGTGGGAATCGTTTCAGCATTCATAATCTGGGCTTATCAATCTCAGGTTAGCGAGTTGACCCGCGCGCAGGGTAAAGTGATTCCCTCCAGCAGCACGCAAATCGTTCAAAGCCTAGAGGGCGGGATCGTTGACGAACTCCTAACCCGAGAAGGCCAATTCGTTGCACAGGGAGCCACCCTTGCGAAACTCGATGACACGATCCTGCAGACCTCCTATCGGGAGAGCCTCGTTAAGCGAGACAATCTAATAGCCAAAATCGCCCGTCTCGATGCCGAATCCCGAGGATCGGGGTCCATTCGTTTTCCCGTTTATCTAATCGAATCGAGCCCTGAGCTTGTCTCATCGGAACAACTGCTATTCGATACTCGCCGAGAGAAGATCATCAGCAGCCAATCCCGGCTTAGCAAGAGTCTCGCTTTAAAAGAAAAGGAGCTAGGCATCACGCGTCCACTGGCGGACTCCGGTGTCGTTTCTCAAGTAGAACTGCTTCGTCTCGAGACCATGGTAAACGATTTAGAAGGGCAAATCGAAAAAGAGAAATCGGAGTACCTGAACGAGGTAGTATCCCAGAATAACGAATACAAAACGAGCCTCAGTCAGATACAACAAACGATTCTCGCCTTCGAAGAAAAAATCTACCGATCCAGTATCAAGGCTCCCGTTTCCGGAATCGTCAATAAAGTCCACATAAAGACCCTTGGGGGCGTCCTCCAACCGGGGGCCCCAATTGTGGAAATCGTGCCTGCAGAGGACAGACTACTGGTTGAGGCGAGAATCAGCCCCTCCGAAATCGCCTTTATAAGCCTGGGCCAGGAAGCCACTGTCAAGCTCACGGCATACGACTATTCCATCTACGGTGGATTGGAAGGCGTGGTAGAACAGATCAGCGCCGATACCTTTCTCAATGAGGAGGACGGGCAAAGCTACTACCACATTCTGATTCGAACAGGGGAACGATCTCTGAAAACCACTGACCAGACCTTCGAGATTCTTCCTGGAATGATTTGCCAAGTCGATATCAAGACAGGCAAAAAGTCTATCTTGGACTATATACTAAAACCGCTTTTGCGGGCGAAGATGAACGCGTTCACGGAGCGTTAGAACCTATCCCAAGACCTATCTTGGATGCTATTGCTCGGGGTAGGTTCTAAGGCCCGTAAATGCTAGGGCCTCTAGGTCCAAATATAATCGATGGGCTCCTGGAGGGCCTCCTGGGAATGGGTGTCGGATAGCGTTCCTGAACCTGACGATCTCGAGACTCCAAGCTTTCTCGTTCGAGACCGACGAACGCGCCCCCATGCTCATATGTCAGTTCCCGCATCAGATTAGCGAACTTCAAGCCGGACTGGCTGAGCGACAATCCTCCGCCAATCACATTCGGAAAACCCACCGCGTTAATGCGAACGAATCGATTCCCATCTTCATCTGCCTTATTGAGACGATCCAAAGTACTGATCACGGGTTCAGAACGGCCAGTAAACTCGTCGCCGAAAACGTACACCCCCATTTTCATCTCCTTGTTTTCCGGTTCCGCTAATTGGCGTATCGCCTGAGCGATTCCTGGAACGGGATTACTGTCGCTGTTGTACGGATACAATCTAACGGCTCTTACCATGTATTCACGAGTTTCCGGATTGTCAGGCATCCATTGGCGACGCATTCCGCGGCCCATAATGAAATGGCCATCCGCATCGAGCAACTGGATACCCTTAACCTCCGGATAAGAGTCCAGCGTTTCCTCGAATTTCTGAATTACGTAGCCCCATATCAGGCTTGTGTTCGGATCGCGCATGCTACCAGAAGTATCGATCACAAAAGCGATGTGATTGCTTTCGACTGGAACACCCACGGGAGAAGGAACGAATTCAGGCTTCTGCTCGATTTCAGGATCGATTTGCATCACCGCCAGCTCGTCTTCGACCTGCTCCAGATCCGTAAGGAGCTTATCCTTGCTGAATTCCTTGTCCTTGATTTGCTGTTCCAGCTTGGCGAGGACAGCCTCCAATTCCGTTTCGACGATTTTCTTTTCCTCTTCCTTATCCTTCTCCAGTTGTATCAGAGTAGCGATTTCCTCTGTAACTATACTGTACTCGTTTAGCTGAAGCATTCTTTGCTGAATGATGCGCTCCAAGGCCATTCTCAAGTTGGTAATCTCCTTCGTTTTCTTCCCCATGGTGATGACGAAAAGAAGAATTATGGCCCCGAATCCGCAACAGATGACGTCGAGGAACGAAAGACTGAATACTTGCGTTGAGCGTTTACGCTTCATATATTGGGCCAAGATTTTGACGGGCATACCATGGCCCCACCCTGGTCGTTAGCCAGTCGCCAATAGTGAACGGCCGCCCCTGGGTCATTTTTCATTGGATACAGCAATACACTTATAGGCTGCGTATATGTGAGAGCCTTTTTCGCCACTCGAAACATATTAATGCGATCATTCGAGTCCAAGACTTCCGATGCCTCATAGGAATCCGCAAGCGTGGGGAGTCCATCAACGATCAGCACGACCCGATCGGGAACGACTGGCATCTCGTCAATCATATCTAAGGCTTTTTCTAAATTCGCGCCACCTCGGGGAATCACCTCCTCCAATTCCCCAATAACTTCTTGCGTCAAATCCGCGTCCATTGGATCGAACCACTCGATTCCATAGCGCGATTCGATCGGCGTTATTTTGTCATTGAAGAGTATGATCTTGTAAAGAGAGTCTGGTTTCAAGTTGGCGATCATCCAGGTCATTCCTTGCTTAACCCGCGTCCACTTGGGAGCCTTCCGCTTTTCCTCGTCGGAATCAGCCTGCCTCTTAACAGCTTCTTCGTAAACGTCATCAGTCATACCGCCCGACGCCTCGATCAGGAACAAGACATTGTTCCCTTGAATATCGAAACCAGTTAAATACTGTCGCCGCACAGCGTTGGGAATAGGAATAGGCGCGGCCTCTTCCTGCATAGGCATATTCTCCTTGTCTTCCAGGAGCTTTCCTAAGTCCTCTTCCGTAGAAGCGAGTTGGGCCAGCAGTAGGGCGAACTCGTCTTCGAGCTCGGTCTGCATCTTTTTTTTCTTTTCTATTTCCTCAGTCGCATAGCGATTCCGTTCCCGAATCGTCGTCAGCGAACGCTGTAGCGATTTCAATTCGCTATCTTTGTCAGCGATATCGTTTTCCATTTGGCCGATGATCTGCTCGGTCTTGGCCTTGATATCGATCATGGTATCCGACTTCTTACCCACCGTGAGCACAAAGAGTAGGAGCACCGCTCCAAAACCGCAGCAGATACAGTCCAAGAAGGACAAACTGAAAACTTCTGTTTCCCGCTTACGCCGTTTCATGACGATTCGTTTTTACCGAGTCACTACCTATCTCAACGCAATGGATGAGCAATAAACGCTTTCTACTACTTGGCATGAGGATGTCGATTGTGTCTCCCGCTTTCAAGTCTGTTTCTCGATCAAAGTCGACGGTAGCCCCCTCAGACTCGACCAATAGCCAACGTTTGTCTTCTAGAATCAAGCGGCAGAGCTCCATAGAGCTGCCCGCCCGCTTGCTTTCCGCGACCAGGTCGAACCGTCCACTTTCGCCTACTCCAATGGAGAAAGTATCTCCTATCATTTCGTAGGCTAATCCATCGAACACGACATGGGTGGGGGTGAGTGATCGTCCATCTCTAGCAACGCGAACCGTGGCCAACCTGGCGACGCGTTCACGTTGCTGTTCCTGGGAAATATCGATGGCGGAAATCCCTACCTCAACACGAATCTCGTCCAAACGATCCACAACCTCCCAGTCTTTTCCGTAGTTGGCCGCCCCAAATGCGGCGCTTTCAGGCTGCAATTCCTTAACCAATCCCAACCCCTGAGCCACGATCGCCGCCTTCAAACCCTGAATGTTGGCTGCTCGATCCGAGAGGGCGATCTGAATTTCGTCGCCCCCATTGGTAAAATCGTTAACAGCCCTGAGGATTAGTTGTGTCAGCGCCTTCACCTGTGGGGCCAGTTCCATGGCCGCCAAGTCCCTGGAAATCGTCATTTGACGGGACTTTTCTCGAGTAGAGACCTCCAAGCTAGCCTCTCCAGTCTTTCCTAGGTTGGAAAGCATCTCCCTCGCTTGAGCGTGAAACGCCCGTTCAATATTCCGGTCTTCAGTGATATCGAAGGAGGTTTCAACTAGGAACCGATTAGCCATGATGGTTGCGAAACGCTCCAATATTCGGTTGTATCCATACTGCGGTAGGCGGCTAAAATAAACTCGCTCCAGACCAGCGCGTTTTTGGAAAACCGATATATGAGTCGCTTGGGCTAGGAGATCCACGTGGAAAATTCTCTCGCCATCCGGAACATTCCAGAGGCCTTCGCTGTATAGGGATGCCGCCGCCATATCGACGATGCCCGCTACTGGCATTCCCACATCCGAAAGGATTCCTAGCAAGATACCAAATCGCTCTTCAGACTTTTCGTTGTCTTGCAAATAATGGCCCGGAGCAGCCAGCACGACGCGCTCGACCTCACCGACTTCAAGGCGAACCTTTTCAGCAAGCTCGCTCAGATACTCGTAGGCCAACTGCGAATACATCACTCGATTGTAATGCCCATCCAGATTTGTAGATTGGAATGAGAGATCGTCCAAAAACTCGCTTGATGTGCGACGGGGATAAACAAAGGCCATGTCCTGAGCCGGAAGCCCGAATGTCAGTTCACCAGCCCTAGCATAAGCATAAGCCGGGAATGTATCTCCTCCTTCGCCCATGGATAGGGTCCTGGAAGAGCCATCTTCGTCAATGAGGACGCAGTTCGCCCCAACGTCGCTCAATTCTATGCCTACAGTAGCCATCCCCTTCCTCCCTCGCTCCTGACTAAGTGAAACGGATCGAGCTCTCCTCGCTCGTCGGCGTTTTCATCAGCCCGATCACTCGCTTAGTAACCCAGTCTTCGATATCGATTATCAAGGTTTCTTGACGCGACTGCAACAAATGGACCAAAAGCATCAAGCCAATGCTCAAGAGCAAAGCTATAAACGTCGAGTTGAAGGCCAGCCCCAGACTGGATGTTACACCGCTAATGTCGCCCTGTATGGCCATATCGGCTTGCCCGAGCGCCTCGCTAATGCCTCGAACCGTCCCAATAAATCCCACCGATGGAATGGCCCAGGCTATGTATCTAACCAGCGATAAATCCGATTCCAGCTGCTCGTAAGCCATTTCAGCCCGCTCGCTGACCGCATGAGCCGCATCCTGTATCGATCGCGTGGCATCGAAGCGGTGCAAAGCCGAGAGGATCACCTCCGGCAATATTTTGCCCCTTAGACGCGGCATGCGTCTGACCTGGCTTTCTACCTCTTTGTAGTAACCCAAGGCATCTTCCGGAATAATCCGCTCTCCTCGAGAGATTTTTAAAAACTGATGATCCGACATCGATTGCTCCGAGAAAACCTTGCTGAATTTGAACACGATAATGATCATCGCCCACATCATGAGAATCAAACAGGACAATTGCTCGTAGTTCTTCAAAATCACCGTAATCGACTTCTCGGGGATAAAGACGCCATCCAGATTCTGGCTCGCCTGGATGCTATTTGTGATCTCGATATCTTCCGCTACCGGCCAAATGTAATATTTGTAGACGGAGAAGACCACCACGATGGAAGCGAGTAGCCCGACCGTCTGGACGATGAAATCTCGCGACAAAAACCCTTTTTTCTTCATACTCTAATAAAAT
>Ga0181579_10001523_pt1 | contig 19138 bp, 13 predicted proteins | sample 071ome_24_FD_132996 | JGI IMG/M metagenome (GOLD analysis project Ga0181579, IMG submission 132996) | Coastal salt marsh microbial communities from the Groves Creek Marsh, Skidaway Island, Georgia - 071402CT metaG (megahit assembly) | ecosystem: Environmental > Aquatic > Marine > Intertidal... | reverse complement strand
GGCTATTATTTAGATCAATACGCAGCCTGTCGCCAGTTTCCAGCAAGGCCAGACCACCGCCTTCTGCTGCTTCCGGGGAGGCATTGAGGATAGAGGCCGAGCCGGAGGTTCCCGATTGCCGCCCATCGCCAATACAGGCCAGCGCGGTTATGCCTTTTTTAATCAGATAGTCAGGCGGGCGCATATTCACCACCTCAGCCCCGCCCGGATAGCCAATCGGCCCAGCCCCACGCATCACCAAAATAGCCTGCTCGTCAATCTTGAGGGCCGGATCATCAATGCGGGCGCGAAAATCCTCTGGCCCGTCAAAGACCATAGCCCAGCCTTCAAAGGCGTTTGGATCCTCTGGGTTGGACAAATAGCGCTGGCGGAATTCGCTGGAAATAACAGAGGTTTTCATCATCGCAGACTCAAACAGATTACCGCTGAGATTCAAAAACCCGGCCGCCTCTTTCAGCGGCTGGTCAAGCGGGCGTATCACCTCTTGGTCCAGAATTTCTGCCATCTGGCAATTTTCTGCCAGACTTTTGCCATTTGCTGTTATCGCGTCCGGATGCGGCAACAGCCCGCCCGTGATCAAAGCCTTGAGCACCGCCGGAACGCCGCCAGCACGGTGAAAATCCTCTCCCAGATAGTCACCAGCGGGCTGCATATTTACCAGCAGCGGCACCTGATGGCCCAATCTTTGCCAATCATCATTATCCAGCTCAACACCCAGATGGCGGGCGACCGCGTTCAGATGGATAGGCGCATTGGTGGACCCGCCCAGCGCAGAACAGGCAACAACTGCATTTTCAAAAGCCTGTCTTGTCATGATGGTTGACGGGCGCTGATCCTCCCAGACCATGTCAACAATACGCAGGCCAGTGGCATAGGCTGTCTGGCCGCGCTGGCGATGCGGGGCTGGTATCGCTGCTGAGCCAGGCAGCTGCATTCCCAGCACTTCAGCCAGCGAATTCATCGTTGAGGCCGTGCCCATCGTATTGCAATAGCCGACAGACGGGGCAGATGAGGCGATCAGCTCAGCAAATTCTGTATCATCTATCTTGCCAGCTGCCTTCAGCTGGCGGGCGTGCCAAACAATCGTGCCGGACCCGGACCGCTTGCCATCCAGCCAGCCATTCAGCATCGGCCCCACGGACAGGGCAATCGCCGGAAAATCCACTGTCGCGGCTGCCATCAACAGGGCCGGGGTCGTCTTGTCGCAACCGATCATCAGCACCACCCCGTCAATCGGATAGCCACAGAGCGATTCAACCAGACTGAGATAGGCCAGATTGCGATCCAGCATAGCGGTGGGCCGTTTGCTGGTTTCCTGTATCGGATGCACCGGCACCTCCAGCGCGGTTCCCCCGGCAGCGGTAATACCATCGCGCACCCGCTTGGCCAGTTCCATGTGATGGCGGTTACACGCGCTGAGATCAGAGCCAGTCTGGGCAATCGCAATGATCGGCTTGCCGCCTGCCAGCTCATCGCGGGTCAGGCCATAATTCAGATAGCGTTCGGTATAGTTGGCGGTATGGTCGACATCCTCTTGACTGCCAAACCATTGGCGCGACCGTAATGTTTCAACCGCCCGTTTTTTGCCTTTCACATTCTTTCTCCCTGTCTTCTGCCTTTTCACCGGCCCTTTTCAAAGCCGGGTTGATGTTAACAGCAAAATCTTGCGGACAGGCAAAAAATCATCCGCCCTCAGAACAACCAGCCGGGCTGGCTGGAGATAGAATGATAACCCTGAAACTGCACAACCCCCTCATAGCCAAGATTGCGGCCAATCCCGCTATCCTTGAAGCCGCCGAACGGGCCGCGGAAATCCTGCGCCGCCGGGCCATGCCCGTTCAGATAGGTATAGCCAGCCTCCAGCTGGCGGGCCAGCCGCACAGCCCGGTCACGATCCTCTGTCCAGACCGAAGAACAGAGGCCAAAATTGGAATCATTGGCCAGCTGCACCGCCTCATTCTCGGTATCAAAAGGCATGATCGGCAAGGCTGGTCCAAATTGTTCTTCGCGCACAATATCCAGCCGGTGATCTGGGTTATAGACCAATGTCGGTTTCTGGAAATAACCACGCCGATACAATTCTTCATCCGGCACTTCACCACATTCGCGCAGCTCTGCCCCGGAGGCGCGCGCCTGAGAGATCATATTCTGGACTATCTGCTGCTGTTTTTTATTATTCAGCGGCCCCATTGTTGTCTCTGGCAATAGCCCGTCGCCAACCACCACCTTTTCACAGGCGGCTGTCAGCCCGTCCACCACCTCATCATAGCGCGAGCGATGCACATAAAGCCGCTTCAGAGCCATGCAAATCTGGCCGCTCGACATAAAAGCACCCAGATACATATTCTTGAAAACACTCTCATCAAGATGCGCATCCGCACAGACTATCGCCGCATCATTGCCGCCCAGCTCCAGCGTGACCGGGGTCAAATTCTGCGACGCTGTCCGCATCACGCGGCGGCCAATATCCACCGAGCCGGTAAAATTAACAAACCGAACCAGCGGATGCGAGACCAGCTCATCCCCAATCTCACCCGCACTGCCAGTCACAATATTGACCACCCCGGGCGGCAGCATGGAGGCGATTTTGTGCAAGGTCATGCTGGGCGCGAGGGCCGAAGAATGGGACGGTTTGACCACCACTGTATTGCCAGCCATCAAGGCTTGCGGCAATTTCGCCCCCAATATGGAGAGCGGCCAGTTCCAGGGCACAATCAGCGTGGCAACACCGCGCGGCTGGCGGGTGATAATGGTATCAAAGGGCGGGCCATGCTCAATCTCATCAGCGGCCAGCCGTTCCGCATAATCAGCTGTTAAGCGAAACCGGTCGCCCAGCCGCGACATCTCCAGCAAGGTTTCAAAGATAATCTTGCCATGTTCCCGGCAAAATAGCCGCGAGCGATAATCCACATCTTCTTGATCAGAGACCAGATAATCGGCTATCTCATGCAGCTTGGCCGAGCGTTCTGCATAGCTGGTCCGGGACCAGGCCGGAAAAGCAGCATGGGCCGCGCGCACCGCCTCATCAACATCACGCACTGAAGCCTTGGCAGCATAGCCAACCAGCTCATCAGGACGGGCCGGATTATAGAGATCATAGGTACGCCCGCCTTCAGCAGCCCGCACAACCCCATCAATATAAATGCCTGTGGTGACAGCTGTATCGAGATTTCTGGATGCAAACATGATCGTTTCCTGCCTTTCCTGCCATTTCTGGCGATTTTTTAAAAACAGATTAGCTCTTATCACTTTCCTCTTGTTTTTTGTTGTCACCGGTCAGACCAGCGATCCCATCTTCCAGACTGACCCCCAGCTCCTCGCCGATCTTGCGCAGGCCCGGAAGCTGAACAGCCATATCCATGATGGAGTCCAGCGCCTGATTGACCGGCGGCTTGTCAGCCGCTCTTGCCTCAGCTGAGCTGCCCCCGGCTGGCCGGCCCAGCGCGCCGCCTGTCACATGGTGGATTTTAATGGAGTCGATTTTCTCAGCAGGCTTGACCATCTGCTCAACAATACGCGGCAGCGCTTCCAGCCGAGCCTTGTCACGATTCAGATCAATCATATCCGGGCTCATCACATTCTCTGCCTCTACCGAAGCGCGCTTGCCTGCTGCCTTGACTGCCAGCTCCTCAGCCAGAGTGCTGAGCCGGATTTTTTCTGCCTCGGCTTCCGATTTTGAGGCTTTCAGCCGGGCTTCTGCCAGCTGTACCAGGGTTGCCGCCTCAGTGTCAGCAGCACTGCGCTTGCGCATCCCATGCACCTTGCCCTCTTTTTCAGCAGCAATGATATCGAGTGCCTTACCGCGTTCTGCAGCGGCCAAAGCCCGCGCACTTTCAATCTCCTCAGCAGCCCGTGCCGCTTCTGCCCGGGCAAGGCTGGCAGCCGCTTCTGCCTTGGCCTCATCCTGGCTGTGTCGATTGATTTTTATGGCACTGTCCTGCTCGGCAGTTTGCAAGGCAAGGCGCTGGGCGATCTCGGCTTTCCTAATCTCCTCATCGCGCTGAATATCGCTGGCCCGAATGGTTTTTTCCATATTGATCTTGGCCGCGTTAGAGGCAATTTCTGCCTCTGCCTTGGATGTTGCGATTTCAGCCAGCTGCGCCGCGCGCAAGCTCTCCAGCTGCTGGGCCTGTTTTATCTGCGCCTCTTGTTCTTCTAAATTGATTTCCAGAGTGCGCTTGGCCGCTTCCATCGCTGAGCGTTTGACCGATACTTCGGCATCCGCATCAATCGTGGCGCGTTCCTTTTTCGACTTGGCAATCACCTCAGCCAGCTTGCGCATACCCACCGCGTTAAAGGCGTTATTTTCATCAAGCGATTTGAACGGCGTCTGATCAAGGGCAGTCAGCGAGACGGATTCCAGCTCCAGACCATTGCGGCGAATCTCATCTGTCAGCGCATTTTTCACATCCTTGACGAACGCGCCGCGCCCTTCATGCAGCTCATCCATGGTTAGCTGGGCGGCCACCGAGCGCAGCGTGTCGATCAGCTTGCCTTCAATCAATTCCCGCAGCTTGTCTGCATCAAAAATGCGATTGCCAAGCGTCTGTGAGGCGCGCGCAATGGATTCTTCTGTCGGCTCAACTGAGACATAGAATTCCACGCCAACATCAACCCGCAGGCGATCCTTGGTGATCAGAGCCTGATCCCCGTGCCGCCTGACCTCCAGCCGCATGGTCTGCATATTTACCCGGCTGACCCGGTGGAAATAGGGTAGGACAATCACCCCGCCATCCAGCACAACCTTGCGGCCCCCAAGGCCGGTGCGCACCAACGATACTTCGCGAGAGGCACGCTCATAAAGCCATGCCGCAACCACAACCAGAACGGCGATGACGACAATGGCAAGAAGAATAATCGATGTAGCGGACATCTTAATCTCTCCCTTTCATTAAAAATTATGCATGTTCTGGTAGATATGCCCGGACATACCCCCATCCAGCATCAGGTTGGTTCCACGGAACCAATGCGTCATATCAGACAGCATGAAACAAACAACCGGGGCCACATCATCCGGCCGGCCAATTCGGTCATTGAGGTTCAAATCCTCTTCAGCCCGCTTGCCCAGCGTTTTGGCAAAATCCTGTAGAATAGGTGTTTCCACCGGACCCGGGCTGATCGCATTCAGCCGGATCCCGCGATCTCTCCAGGTCCAGCGATTTTTCATTGTCCAGACAACCAGCGCTTCCTTGCTGAAGAAATAGCTTCGGCCGCCTTCATTGCTGATTTTATAGTCCTGCATGAAGCGCTCCACATCTTCAAATTCCAGATGCTCAGAGGCTTTGATCGCCGGCATGGATTGCTGCCAGCCAAACCCGGCCAGCGAGGCCAGATTGACGATTGACGCATTGTCTTTCAGCTTCGGTATCATCAGCTCGGTAAAATATTTCAACCCGACCAGATTCACCTTCAGCACCAGATCAGCTGGCGCGGTCGGCGGCAATCCGGCAATATTGGCCAGCCCATCTATCCCGTCAGGCAGGGCTTTTACCAGAGCCTGTATGGTGCGCCTGTCTGACATATCGGCGAGATACAGCTCATCAACAAAATCCTCTGTCTTGTTCCGGTCCACCCCGATCACATCGCCGCCCAGCTGTTTGATAAGGCTGGCGGTCTCGCGCCCAATGCCGGATGACACGCCGGTTACCACAATGACCTTGTTGCGGAGCAACTTGCCATAGGTCCAGTCGCGATTTGCCCAATTCGTATCAGTCATGCTCTTGCCTCCTGCCTCATCAGGTTAGACCCCATTGGATTTAGAATACAGGCGGGTATTTGCGCCCGCCGCGCTCCAGCGTCACCCAGCGGGTTTCGGTGAAGGTCTCGGTTGACCAGCGCCCGCCATGGCGGCCTACACCAGATGATTTTGATCCGCCAAACGGCACATGCGGCTCATCATTCACTGAGCTGCAATTAATATGGCACATACCTGTTTCCAGCGCGCCAGCAATCGCCAGACCGCGCGCCTCATTACGGGTAATCACCCCGGAGGACAGGCCATATTCGCTGTCATTGGCAATCGCGATAGCTTCTGAATCCTCGCGGAACGGGATCACCGGCACCACCGGGCCGAAGGTTTCTTCGGCATAGATTTTCATATCCGGGGTCACACCTGTGAGGATGGTCGGCTCAACAAAGCGGCCCTCAACCTTGCCGCCCAGCACCGCCTTGGCCCCCTTGGCCAGCGCATCCTCTATCTGTTCCTTGACCTTGCCAGCCTGCTTATCATTGATCAGCGGCCCTATCACATTTCCATTATCTGCCAGCGGATCGCCCACTTTCAACTTGGCGGCCCGCGCCACAAAAGCCTGCAGGAAATCATCATATATCTGTTCTTGAACCAGAATCTTTTCCACCGACATACAGATTTGGCCCTGATGCATGAAGCTGCCAAAATTGGCGGCTGAAGTCGCCCGTTCCATATCCGCATCTTCACAGATGATCAGCGCATCCTTGCCGCCCAGCTCAACGCAGCATTTTTTCAGATGCGCGCCAGCCTTGGCCGCGATGATCCGGCCCACCGGCGTAGAGCCGGTAAAGCTGATCCCCTTGATCAGTGGATTTTCGATCAGCTCATCACCAACAGCAGATACATTATCGCGGGAGCAGGACACCACATTGAGCACCCCGGCAGGCACGCCGGCCGCCTCAAAAATCTCAGCAAAAATAAGCCCGCCCGTATAGGGGGTTTCCTCAGATGGTTTCAAAACCACACAATTACCGGCTGCAATCGGAAAGGCCAGACCGCGCGCGGTCAAAAGGGTGGGGAAATTCCACGGGGAAATGACCGTGACCACGCCCATTGGCCGCCGCATCGCCATCGAGATTTTATGATGTTCAGACGGCATCACCTCGCCGATCGCGTTATAATTCATCGCCGCAGCTGCGCGAAACACCTCTGGGACATAGCCCGCCTCAAACATCCCCTTGCCGAACCAGCCGCCCCCTTCTCCTTGCAGGGCTTGCACCAGATCATCGCGGCGGCGCTCAAATTCATCAGCGACTTTCAGCATATAATGCGCCCGCTCACTATAGCTGAGGCCGGCCCATTGCCGAAAAGCGCTCTGTGCTGAATCAATCGCCCGGCGCGCCATTTGCACATCGCCATCTGCCACTTCGGCCCAGAGTGAGCCATCTGCCGGGTTCAAATCAGCAAATTTGCTGCTCGTGGCCACCCAGGATCCGCCAATATATAAATTATCCATAGTCCGTGCCATCTAAGCCTCCCTCGCTTTGGTGAGAACGCCGTTATTATCTCTTTTGAACACTTCAACCCGGGCTTTTTTGAAAACCGGAATATCGGGTAATGGCCCGCGATCCAGCCGCGGCGCCGGGCCCTGCTGTTGGCTGCGGCTGGCGGGCGGTTGCTGTGTTCCCTGACGCGCCTTTTCGGCTGCTGCTTCAAAATCATTAAGCAAGGCCGCAATTTCCGCATCCGTGGATGCAGCCGGCGCTACCGAGGATTTGACAGACGGACTATCTAAGGCTGCCCTCTGGCCGGCCCTGCCGGGCTCGTCTGCTGAGGGTGTTATGGTCACTATCCGCGGAGCCGGGGCCACCTTTACGGTTTGGCGCACTGGCATAGAAACATCCCGGCGCGGGGTGGCCGCCTGACTGGCCCGCGAAAGCAGCTGGCCCATATCCGCCCCGCCCAGCAGCTGATCAGCGCGTTGCACACCACCAGCAAGTCCGGCAGGCTTGATAAAGACCTTCTCGTTACCGCCGCTTGCCGGGGCCGCCTGTTGCGGCTCTGCTGGCGCGCGAGCCGCTTGCGGCGCACCCGTAGCCGGTGCTTCGCCAGCCGGGGATTTTGGAGGGGCTGCCGGAGCTATCGGCTTCAGCTTTGCTGCCAAAGGCCGCGGGCTGGCCGCCTTGCCCCCACCACCCAGATAGGCTGCCTGCACCGCCGGGTCAGAGGCCAGGCTGGCCGCATCATTTTCGCCCACCAGCTGGCCATTTTCGATCAGATAGCCCCGATCCGCAATCGACAGGGATAATTTGGCATTCTGTTCGACCACCAGCACGCCAATACCGGTCTCGCGGATTTTGCCCAAGGCCTGAAATAATTCACGGCTAAGCAGCGGGGACAAGCCAAGCGAAGGTTCATCCAGCATCAAGATTGACGGATCAGACATTAAGGCCCGACCGACAGCCACCATCTGCTGCTCACCGCCAGACATTGTGCGGGCAATCTGGCGGCGACGCTCACGCAATTTTGGAAACAGGGTCAGCACCTGGTCCAGATTGGCCACCTGTTTATCGCGGGCGCGCGTATTAAACGCCCCCAGACGCAGATTTTCTTCAACGCTCAGATCACCGAAAATGGCCCGCCCCTCTGGAACCAAGGCAATGCCGGCGGTTACAATCTCATCCGGGCTCATCCCCAGCAGCGATTCCCCCTTAAAGGAAATATCGCCTGCCACCTGTCCCTTGCTGAGGCCCGCGATAGCCCGCAACAAAGAGGATTTACCCGCGCCATTCGCGCCGAGAATGACGACAACCTCCCCAATCCCGGTCTTTATTGTGATATCCCGGACCGCCTGATGCTGGCCATAGCTGATAGCAAGATTTTTTACCGAGAGCATTATATATCCTCCCCCAGATAGACTTTGATGACTTCTGGATCAGACAGCACTTCTTGAGGCCGCCCTTCGGCAATTTTTGCGCCAGCTGCCATCACCAGACAGCGATCACACAAGGACCGGATGGCATCCATCACATGTTCAACCAAGATGATCGTAATCCCCTCATCCCGCAGCGAGTGAATCAAATCGATGCCCTCTTGCAATTCGGTCGGGTTGAGACCTGCCAGCCATTCATCAAGCAGCAGCACCTCAGGCTTTGCGGCCAGCGCCCGCGCCAGCTCCAGCCGCTTCTGGTCAATATAGGTAAGAGCCGTTGCAGGAACCGATTGCTGACCGCCGAGACCAACCCTCTCCAGCAGCTTGCTGGCTTCATGGCGGGCTTGCTCCCCCCACAGCCGCTGATGACCGAAAACCATGCCGGCCATCGCATTTTCCAGCAGGGTCAGCGACGGCAGAATCCGCACCAGCTGAAAGGTGCGGGCAATCCCGCGCCGGTTTATCTCATGGGACGACAGGCGCGATATATAGCGCCCATTCAGGCTGATGGTTCCTTCATTGAGAGCCAGCGCACCGGAAATCAAATTCATCATCGTGGTCTTGCCTGACCCGTTCGGGCCGATAATGCCCATTACTTCGTTCCGGCTCACATCAAAGGACAGGTTATTGACCGCTACCAGACCGCCAAACCGCTTGGTAACATTCTGGACAGCCAGCACCAGACTGGTCTCTACCATGTCGAACGCCTCCTTTTTGCCCATGTCTCTTCCAGCCGGCCCAGCACACCATGCGGCAGGAAATAGACAATCACCAGAAACGCAATACCCAGAACCAGCGTCGAATAGTTGGAATAATTGGCGTTGATATATTCCTGCAGCAGCGCAAAGGGAATCACCCCGACTATCGGCCCCCATAATCGGCCCGTCCCGCCCAGCAGGGCCATAATCACAACAATAAAGGACAGCTCCGGCGAAAACACACCATTAGGCTCAATATAGGTATAGCGCGGTGCGATCAAAGCCCCGACCAAAGAAGCTACAAATCCTGAAAAAGTGAACAAAATCACCTTGGAAAAAGCGGTATTGATGCCGACATGGCGGGCCACCATCTCATCATTGCCGATAATCCGCATGGCAAAACCAAGGCGCGAGCGGGCAATCCACCAGCCTGCCAGATAGACCAAAGCTGCCACCAGAACCAAATGTATATAAATATCGGCCTCACCCAAATCGGTCAGCACATAAAGACCACGGGACCCGGTAAAATTATTCTGTATCCAGGAAACCAGCGTGCGGATCATCTCCGCCAGGCCCAGAGTGAAAATCACAAAATATACGCCAGACAGCCGCAAGGTTGCCAACCCCACCAAGAAGGCCAGCACCGTTCCGGCCAGTGAAGCGATCACCACCATAGTCCAATAGTCAGTATTGTAATCAGACATGCCGGTGCCAACCAGAAAACCGCCCACCCCGAAAAAGGCCGCTGTCGCAAGAGATATGTAATGTGTCGGGCCAGAAAACAGGGCCCAGCTGGTGGACAGCACGGTAAACATCGCAATGGTCAGCGCAATAGACATCCAATAGCCATTGGCCACCAGCGGCACACAGGCGGCCAATGCGAGCAGGATGGCCCCCCAGACAAGCTGTTTGACATCGCCGCTGGTCATGAAGGTTTCCTCCCAAACAGCCCTTGCGGACGGAACAACAATATCAACACGAAAATCGCATAGGCGGCGGCCAGCGTCAGACCCGGATCAATCAACCGGGCGACCGCGGTTTCCACCAATCCCAGGATCAGCGCCGCGACAATCGCTCCGCGAATATCGCCCACCCCGCCCATAATGATGATGATCAGGGCCTTCATCGTGAACACCACACCCACTGACGCATCAAGGGTTATAAAAGTAGAGATCAGCGTCCCGCCCATCGTTGTGACAGCCCCGCCAAGGGCAAAAGCAATCGCCGAGAGCTGTGGCACATTGATGCCCACCAGACCGCTGGCTTCAGTGCTGACTGAGACCGCGCGCACTGCCATACCGGTGCGGGTGAAATAGAGCCAAAGCCACAGCGCCGCCCCGATCAGCACAGCAAAACAAAAAGCCACAATGCGATTCAGGGCGAAAGTCTCGCCCAAAATCTCAAAAGGTTCTGCCAGATAGGAATAGGTATAATATTCACCGTGAATCGATACCATTATGCCCACCAGCGCAAAGGCCATCCCGAAAGTGGCCAGAATGGAATCCACCTCTAGCTGGCCCTGATTTTTTGCCCGCCGCACCAGCGGACGCAGCAAAAAGCGATAAATCAGCCAATTACCGAAAAAGGAAAGCGGTGCCACGATCAGCATGGTTAAAATCGGACTGATCGCGTCCGCTACAAAAATCCAGAAAGCGGCCAGCGCCCCCAGCACAATCATCTCGCCATTGGCCAGATTCATGATGCGCGCAACCCCATATTGCAGATTAAGCCCAAAGGCAATCAGCGCATAGGTGCCGCCAAGCAGCAATCCGGTAATGATGATATCCATAGCAAGTCACCTGACTGGATATAGATGATGTCAAAGAAAAAAGCTGGACAGGCCTTACCCTGTCCAGCTCGCTTTGCTCAAAAAGGCTTAGTTCCAGCCATCCTTTGCAACGATTGGGGCAGCCCCAGCCATCTGTGAGGATTTGACACCACGGAATTTGCCATCCTGCCACTGGCCAACTGTCCAGAAGCGGTTGGAAATCTGATCCTCAAAGGAAATCGGACCCATGATCGTATCAAAGCTGCTTGCCTTGATATAGTCGATCACTGCCTGCCGATCGAGGGTGCCAGCCCCTTCGATAGCCTGACCCAGAATCTGCAGCGAAACATAGGTATTGGCAGAGGCCCACCCGTCAGCATCCTTGCCGGTAATGTCCTTATGCGCCTTGAAATAGGCCTGAATATCCGGGGAATCCTGATTGACGCCGCCAGCCCCAAAGACACCGTTGATCTTGGAGCCGAACTTGCCGACAAAGGCCGGGAAGCAGGTCGCCACAGCTGTGTAATACATTTTCACATCCAAATCCTGGATTATAGCCTGCTCAGTCAGGGCAAAAGTATCCGGCGGATAGGACCAGGCAACAAACGCATCCGGGTTGCTTTCCTTTGCGCCCTTGATGATCGGAGACAGATCCGGCGTGCCCAGCGGATAGGATTTGTCATAAACAATGTCAAATCCGGCTTCCTTCAGCCGCGGCCGTGCCGCTTCTGCCAGCTCAATACCGAACGCATCTGCCACATTCACCATCGCAACACGGTTGCCGATCGTTCCGGCGGCCCGCATATCCTTCAGAATATCAACCACTGATTCGGAAAAAGAAGTCGTGTTACCCAGCGTGAAAAACAGGTTTGAATAGCGAGCGGTCAGCTCTGGCATCTTGTCAGAAATCGCCGATACGGCAATATGCGGGTAATTGTATTTCGCATAGATCGGAGCAGCAGCGAGATTAAATCCGGTCCCGTAAGGCGCGACAATGAAATCAACCTTGTCAACCTCTGCCAGACGCTGGGCAGCCTTGATATGCTCCCCTGGATTGGTTTTGTCATCATATTCGATGATTTCCACCATCATCTTCTTGCCGCCAACATCAAGGCCGCCAGCCGCGTTCACCTGTTTAGACCATAACTCAACATTCGGCCATTGGGTGACCACGGCACCACCGCCAAGAGCTCCGGTCTTGGGTGCGACCGCACCGATTTTGATAACATCAGCAGCCTGAACAGAAACCGCCAGCATCGAAGCTGACAGGCCGATAGCCGCAGATTTGAATAATTTTGTGAGTTTCATGGATATCCTCCCAGAATATCAATGTGCAAATTTGACGAATAGGACCAAAACCGCCAATAGCCCGCAATAGGGCCAAGGCACGCCGGCCTTAAATAACAGTGCCTTGCTCTTATTCGCGCTCCAAGGATGAAGCCTTTTGTTTCCTGAAAAGCTAGAGAGGAAAAAGCGTGGTGACAAGCCAGAAAAGCACTTTTATCATCTTTGAATACATTGTTTATTACATTTGAATACGATAAACGGTTTTACCGCCGAAATTCCCCCTAAAAAGGGTAGCTTTGAATACATTTTGTAATATAATGAATACATAATTGGCGATTATTTTTACAGGATGAAAATTTGGAGAGAATGAATGCCCGATTCCCATGCGATAGGATCCCAGAATTTCAAACAAAAAAGTGATGACCGGGTTGCCGATATAATCCGCGAGATGATAGCGGCTGGCCGTCTCGATGACAGCGACAAGGTAACCGAAACAAGTTTAAGCCGAGAGCTGGGATTGTCACGCACGCCGGTTCGGGCAGCGCTGAAAGTGCTTGCCGCAGAGGGGCTGATGTCCAAATTGCCCGGGCGTGGCTATCGTATTCGCAAATTCTCTGAGCATGATCATTCACAGGCGCTGGCGGTGCGCGCTATTTTGGAGGCGCTGGCCGCCGAGAGGCTGGCAACCATTGGCCTTGACGGGCAAAATCGGCAGCGGCTGGAAAAAGCGCTTGCGATGACTGAAACTGTCGTCCGGCGAGGCATTATTGACGATGAGTCAGTAGAAGCCTTTGCCGTTGCCAATATGATTTTTCACCGCGCTATTATGTCAGCAGCAGGCAATCAATTCATATTGGATTGTATTGGCCGGCTGGCTGTCCTGCCAGATGCCGGGCTGGGGGCTTTGCACGCGCTTGATGTTGCCTATCCATCTCTGGAAAGGCTGGCCGTCTCGCACCAGCAGCATATCATCATTACACAGGCGATAGAAAAAAGAGACGCAGGCCGCGCTTTTGCCATGATGCGTGAACATATCGGCAATTCGGCTGAATATCATCAGCTGTTTGGGGGTAATCAACTTGCCGTGCGGGCAGAATAAAACCGGCCTCAGAGATCAATTTCCAGCAGCCCATCTTTCTCTGCTGCCCGCGACTGGCACAGAATCAGGCTGGTCTCACGCTGTTTGGCAGACAGCACGAAATCACGGTGATCCACCTCGCCGGATAGCAGGTCGCATTTGCATACACCGCATAGCCCGTCCGAACATTTGACATCCACCGCCACCCCGGCTGCCAGCAAGGCATCTGTTGGCCGCTCCTCTGCGGCTACCTCTATCAGCTTGCCGGATTTTACCAGTTTCAGGGCGAAAGGGTGATTTTCCCGCTCCGGCATCTCGGGCACGGAAAAATATTCACGGTGCCTGTTTTCTTCAGCAAAACCAGCCTCTGCGGCTGCCTTGTCCACCGCATCCATATAGGCATCCGGCCCGCAGCTATAGATATGCCAGCCGGCCTCTGGCGGACCAGCCTGCCGCAAGATGGCGGCAAAATCGGCGCGGCTTCCCTCAGCTGAAATATGCAGCTGCAGCCGATCAGCAAAAGGGCTGTTTTGCAGCCGGTCAAGAAAGGCAGCATCCGCCCGTTCCGGCGCAGAATAATGCAGATCAAACGGGCGGCCCTGCCGGTGCAGCTCATGGGCAAAGGCGATCATGGGCGTGATGCCGATGCCGCCACCCATCAAAAAATTGTGGCTGGCCGTGTCATCGAGGGCAAAGTGATTAATAGGCGGTGAGGCAAAAATACGCCTCCCCTCGCTGAATATCCGGTGCATCAGGGCCGAGCCACCGCGCCCGGCATCCTCACGCAATACGGCGATTTCATAAACCGACCTATCTGCCGGATCGCCGCACATGGAATATTGCCGCAGAAATTCCGGGGCCACCACAATATCAAGATGCGCCCCGCCGCGCCAGACTGGCAAATCCGCCCCGTCCGACCGCCGCAATTCATAGCTGGTGATCTTGTCAGACAGCCTGTTGACCCGCGCCACCTGCAAGGCCAAAACTGGCGCCTCGGCTGGCGGTTGAAATTTGTGCAGCCTGCTCGTATCTCCCTCAGCCAGTCTTTTTTGATGCTCAGCCGCGCTGACCATATTCTGATAGGCCTGGATGCCTGCCTCGCGATCCATCGGGAAAGGCCAGGGCCAGGGATGCGGGGCCAGCGGGGCCGGATAGACCGCCAGCGTCTGATCGGCATAATCCAGCTTCAGCTCCGGGCTGATCCCGCGCTTGTTCACCGGCGCATCCGGCGGGCGATAGCTGCCATCCTCAGCGATACCAATATCCCACCACCATTTTTTCACTTCATTCAGATTGCCGCGGCCTGCCTTATCATCCAGCCAGGCCAGCATTTTAGCGGCCTGCGGCAGATGTGATGCCGCCCAGCGAAACGGCGCTTCAGCAAACAACCCTTCGAGATTCCACGGGCAGGTTTTCATGCAACGCCCGCACATCGCCCCGCCTGGCGTGGTTATCCGGTAGCTGGTGCATTTCTGACTGTCTGATTTCCAAATCTCATAGCCATTAAACATCAGTTTCGGGCCAGCTGTAATGGCCCCGGACGGGCATTCGCGGGCGCATTTATTGCAATTTTCACAAAAATTCTGCAGGCCGAAATCTATCGGCTGGTCATGGGCCATCGGCATATCGGTGGTCACCACCCCGGATTTCAGGCGCGGGCCCAGAAACGGATGCAGGATGACCTCTCCGATACGGCTGACTTCCCCCAGCCCGGAAAGCAGCAAAAGCGGCGGCTGCAAGACCTCGCCATCCATCACCGTATGAGCCTTCGCCTGATAGCCCAGAGTGCGCAGCTGGCGGGCTATCACCCCGCCCAGCAGGGCAAAGCGCAAATAGGCCCGCATCGATTGGGCGACCGAAATCCAGTCATCACCGGATGCGCCTTCCATCGTCTCAAACCCCTGATCAATAACCATGGATACAGCCTGATCATGGGGCGGCGTGATCGCTTCCCCCCTGGCATCATGGCTATACCAGACCCAGTCCGGGCAGCGCGACAAACCCACCGCATCCACCCCCAGAAAATAGCTGGCTGCCTTGATATTGGCAGCGTTTTCTGCGGCGTCACCGGGGCGCGGGCCAGCTGCGTCTGCCTCTCCATCCTGCAGCAGGACAAAGGCCCCCAGAACCCGCCTCTGGGCTGAACCGGTTGGGGATTTGCGCACATAAAACCCGCCTGCGGCGGCTTTTTGATTGGCCTCTCCCATATCGCCAAACTGCGCCCGTGCAAACATATCAGCGCGTTTAGGCACCCGCGCCACATTATCTTCATCAATATAGGTGGTCGGTTTTGCAACGCGTTTTATGCGCTCCATCGGAAACGGGCTGTCCTGATAGTCGCGCTTGGCAAACGGATCCTGATTAAAGGCTGATTTCGCTGCATGGCTGCCCAGCTTCCAATGCAGGCCGGTCAGCTCTGAGCTGGGCTGGGCTTGCCTTGCCGCCAGCGGCAGGTCAGGCTCTATCTCCATATCAGTGGTCACCGCCGCCAGCCCGAACCGCCTGTCCAGCCAGGGCAGGCTCAGCCGGTCCTCCTCCACCCAGCCCAGCCCAGCCGCCACCGCCAGCTGATGCAAATCAACATCGGCCGCGTTCAGCGTGTGAGCCTTGGCATCAAAGCCGAGCAGACGGATATAATTAGCAATCACCACGGCGGTCTCAGAAGCCAGCAAGCAGGCGCGGTGGGCCTGCGCATCATGCAGCCAGGCGGTGCCCGGCTCACCGGTGCGCGGGTCGCGCCGATATTCATAGACAAAAACCAGCGCCCGCTGATGATGGCCGACGCTGCGCGGCGGGGTGGCCGCTGTTTCCTTCAGCTCAGCCATGGTCTGATCAATACCGGCAGCCAGCGTCTTGGTCTGGCGGGTGGTCAGCGCCTCAGCCAGCCGGGCTGTCTCAGGGTTATCACGCGGCTGGTTCAGCCAGGCGCTGTCCGGGATAGTCCCGGCCCCCACCATTGAAGCATCGGCAAAATAGCCAAAGCCTTTCAAATGCGCTGTCCGCTCTGCCGCATCATCGGGTATCTCAGCGCGCGCCCGATTAACCAGCCCGTCACGCAGCAAATCCAGCATAGTCTGGTGTTCTGCCATCGCATTGACCAGATCAAACGGGCGATCAGGCCGGGAAAAACTTATCTGGGGCATAGCCAGCCCGGACAGATCCGGCATCTGGCGGGTGCGAACCAGCCTGTCCAGAGCATAGGGCCCGGCATGGGCCGGCCGCCTGTGAGTGGAAAATATCCGGTGCGACATCATTTGGAAAAAAGCCCCCTATCTGCCCGACAATTCTGACCAGCATCCCAGAGCAGACAGAATTTGTCCAGCCTGCCATCCGCCGCAAGGCACGCAGGCTCAAATGCTCAAGCCGCCATCGACCATATGCAAGGTGCCGGTGGCAAAGCTGCTCAGATCAGAGGCGAGATACAAAGCAGCATTGGCAATCTCCTCTGCCGTGCCATGGCGACCCAGCGGGATGATGCTGTTGAAATAATCTGTGCCATCCTGGCCAGTCGCTGCGGTAAAACCATCTTCTACAGCTTTTTGAAAGCTGTTATCAAGCGGCCCAGGATGCAGGCTGTTCACCCGGATAGCGCGCGGTGCCAGCTCTTTGGCCAGACAGCGCATCAAACCAATCTGCGCGTGTTTTGCGGTAATATAACCATGCACGCCGGCATCGCCGGTCACCCCGGCAACGCTGGAGGTAATGATAATACTGCCACCATCGCGCATATGCGGAACCAGATTCTGGCAGGCCAGAAAGGCCCCGCGCACATGCACCGCCAGCACCTGATCAAATATGTCCAGCGGATAGTCTGCAATCGGTTGAACCGTGCCGAAATTACCGGCATTGCTGACCAGCACATCAATCTGGCCAAATCTGTCAACCGCCGCCTTGGCATAAGCCCGGCTGTCCGCCGGGTCAGACACATCAGCGGCCAGACACACTATCCGGTCAGCCGCACCAGCAAGCCCCAATTCCACCAAATCAGGTGCTTTCAAATCAACCAGCACACAATCCGCACCGCTGGCCAGAAATCGCGCTGCCATCGCCGCCCCGACTGACCCACCGCCGCCGGTTATCACACAGACCTTGTCCTGCAATAACTTGTCCATAAGGATCATCGCTGCCTTATTGTAAAACCTGTCTAGCTGGCATCTATCACCGGGTTGCGCATTACGCCGATAGAGTCCACCCCATATTCGATCACATCACCCGGCCACATCCATTCCTGCGGCTCGCGCCCGGCTCCGACCCCGGCCGGGGTGCCGGTGGCGATCACATCGCCGGGTTCCACTGTAACGCCAGTTGAGCGATCGGCTATCAGCTCCGGGATATTGAACAGCATGAATTCGGTATTGGCGCGCTGTTTTTCCTCACCATTCTTGGTCAGCCATAATTCCAGATTATGCGGGTCTTTTATCTCATCTGCGGTGACAATCGCCGGGCCAAAAGGCGCATAGCTGTCCATGCCCTTGGAGAAAATCCACTGGCCGGCACGCCGATTATCACGGGCCGAGACATCCAGCATCACTGAATAGCCGAAAACATGATCCATCGCAGCCTCTTCACTGACATGGCTGGCCGTCTTGCCGATAATCACCGCCAGCTCCACCTCCCAATCCAGCTGCTGGGTCATCTTGCCATCATGGCGGATAGGCGCGTTCGGCCCGATGATCGCGGTGGGCGGCTTAGAGAAAACCACCGGCTTTTCCGGCAGTTTGGCATCTGTATCCAGCTTGCGGGCACTTTCAGCAACATGTTCTGTATAATTCAGCCCAATGCCAAAAATATTCTTGCGGGTGCGCGGTATTGGGGCGAGCAGCTCAACATTGGCCAGATCCGTGCTGGTGCCAATCGGCCAGTTTCCATCCTGCTCCTGCAACAGGGCCGCTGTCGCCGCCCAATCAGCTGATCCCAAATCGATAAAATCCAGCATCTGCCCCGGCAAGGGCGTGCCGACAGCCGCGCCGAACGCTTCCAGATCAATCACCTGATCTGCGATGATGGCACCGAGCCAGCCAGCATCAGCTATATCGGTGCGACAGGTTACCAGTCTCATTTTTTGTAACTCCCCATAATGATAAAACCGCCTTGCATATCACGCCTGGCCGGTTATTTCCTGATGTCCGTTATTTTCCGGGAATGCTTCCTCACGATAGAATTTCAGCTTTTCCATCACCGGAAAATCATTGAACTGAAACAGCACCGCATCATCTTTTTCGGACGCGTTTGAATGTTCATGCCAGAGCCAGGGCGGCACGCAGAAAATATCTTTTTCCTGCCAGTCATAGCGCACCCCGCCAATAACTGAATGACCGCTGCCCTTGGCAACATGATAAATAACATTGCCAGTATGGCGATGTGCCTTGGTCTTTTCGCCAGCCCGCAACAGCTGCATGGCCGCGCCCATGGTTGCCATCGGATGCCCGCCAGTTGCCGGGTTGACAAAGCGCATGATCACCCCTTCAAACGGATCTCCGTCCGTTACGGCTGCATAATTTTGCAGCGTCTCATAGGTCTTGTCCCAAGTATATTTCATCAAGGGCGAATAGAACGCCCCCCATTCTTCTTTGATCGGCAGCAGGCTGGGATTGCCCCAGATCGCCGGGCTGGCATCCCAGGGCAGGTTGGAATTCTGGAAATTATCTGGATGCACGGCATAGAAATTAGCCTCCAGCGCATTGGT
>Ga0181579_10001522_pt1 | contig 19139 bp, 19 predicted proteins | sample 071ome_24_FD_132996 | JGI IMG/M metagenome (GOLD analysis project Ga0181579, IMG submission 132996) | Coastal salt marsh microbial communities from the Groves Creek Marsh, Skidaway Island, Georgia - 071402CT metaG (megahit assembly) | ecosystem: Environmental > Aquatic > Marine > Intertidal... | reverse complement strand
GCCCGAAAGCCGGCGTGAGAACGGTGCATCCACGCTAAGTTCTAGGAGGAGCAGGGTGGGCAGCAAACAGCACCTCATGAGCAAGTGCTCTTGGCCAGGGCCACTGAGGACCTAAACCGCGTGCACGGTGAATGGGCTTCTAGTGATGACAACGGTTTGGTCAACAGATCGAATGATCAAGCTTCTCCCTGCAACCGTTAGACGGGAAAATCGCCCGTGGCCATATTCCTCGCTTCGTGCTGCATTGTGAAAGGCGTGCGGCAGACGTTTTACGGCCTTGATTGACGTTTAGATTGATTCATGCTTAACTCCCAGGCATGGGAACGCCAATCGATGACGCAATCGCCCCCGCAATTTCGCTTAAAAATATTGATCTTGATTTTGACGGTGCGGCGATTTTCAATCGCCTTTCATTTCGTGTAGAGCGTGGAAGATTTGTTTCAATACTGGGGCCGTCTGGTTGTGGCAAGTCAACTTCCCTAAGAATCATTGGAGGCCTTCTCCAAGCGACTGACCGCTGAATGAAAGATTGGCGCAATTACAGTCAAGTCGAGCTCGATTCTCAATACGATCAGCGGACAGCTGTACCCAACGCCAGTGAGTATATTGACCGTTGGTCTAAAGTGGGTGAGCAGGTTAAGAAATCGTATGTTTGTGAGACACATCAATACGGTTCAGAGCACTGCGAATTGCTTGACTTTTATCCAGGGGATACCGATACCATTCACGTCCACATCCATGGTGGCGCATGGCGTGCTCTCAGCAAGGATGTGGCGGCGTTTGTCGTCCCAGGATTAAGAGGATACGCTGATGGTGTTGCAGTACTGGGTTTTGGACTTGCGCCGGCTTACCATTTGAGCGTTATCGTGCTTCAAATTCAGCGCGCAGTTCGGTATGTGATGGAAACCTGGCCTTTGCATCGAATTATTTTGTCCGGGCATTCTTCCGGAGCCCACTTGGCGTCATGCCTGCTGGCCGATATCGGCAATAGGCTGGTGCCAGAGGAGTTGGCTCGTATCGATGGTGTGTTATTGGCGAGTGGTCCATATGATTTGAGGCCAGTTCAGGCAAGTGCCAGAAATTCCTACCTCTACCTAAGCTCATTTGAGGCAACGACGTATACAGCTTTAAGAAAAATTCTTCCCGATTGTCCGCCTGTGAGTGTTTTTTTCGGCGAGTTCGAGCTCGACGAATTCAAGCGCCAGGCTCATTGTTTAGTTCAGGCGTTTGAGGCCGCTCGTGTAGCGGTAGAAAAGATCGAGCTACCAGGGTTAAATCATTTCGATACTTACGATTTGTTTTGCGAGCCGTGCAGCGCAGTGACAAACGTGCTGGGATCATACAGGGATGCTCGAGATTGAACTATCTTGCCGCCTGCAACTGCTTAGTTATGGATCTGTGTCGCGAGTTTGGTTGCAAACGTTTGGGCCATTTTTAAGTCACAAGATATTCCGTCTTTAAGTCTTACATTCATTGCGAAGCCGTCAAAGGCCATTAGTAATGCGCCAGCCAGCATGATGGCATTGGCTTTAGAACCGCCAACTGAGTCTGTAAGACAGAAAGCGATGCGTGATTGAAATGACTCTCTCAACGCAGCGCTGTAATTATTCTCACCTGCAGAGTTGGAGATAGCTTGCATGACATTATTCGCAAAACCGTTGCTTTCTCTTGGCAGATCGCGCCAAAGAAAAAGTATCACCGTCTGAAGGCGCAATCTTTTCTCGACGATCCCTGTAAGGTTCTTTTCGAGCTCGTTCAGTCTGTCGTTTAACCACGGTTCATAAAGTGTAAACAGAACGTCTAATTTGGATTCGAAGTACACATAAATGTTTGCCGTTGAGGTGCCTGCTCCTCTAGCAATTTGCGGCAAAGATGTTTGGTTATAGCCTTTTTCCTTGAAGAGGTTAAAGGCGGACTTCAGTATTGCCTCTCGAATATCTTCTTTTTTTCTTTGGGCCATAAGGGTAAATCCTACTAATGTTCCTTAAAAAAGAATACCATTCTTGATTGACAGGAGGAGCTCTTCCTCCTAGAGTCGTTTCGGCCTGGATGTCTTTTGCATACGCGAGGAATTTACTCTATGAATATGGAAGCCGCAATCCGCACACAAGAGGTTAACCCCGCAAAATTGCCTTCGTTATTTCGTAAGCAGTTTGAACTTTGTCGACTAGCCCCAGGACAAACCATAGCGATTGTGAGTGACTTGGGAACTCGGCGTGAGTACATTCAGGCAGCGTTTGCGGCTGCCGAGGATATGGATGTCGATATCTATGAGATGTGTGTCAACGCGATTCCCGGTTGGACAAAAGTTGGTGTGCCGACTATTGGAAAGTGCAAGGGAACGCTGGAGGCTCTATCGGCAGCAGATATGGTGTTGATCTTTCACGTTCCCTTGTTCAGTAAATGGCTTAGGGAAGTGATGGACAAAGGTGTCAGGGTTCAAATGATTATTGACGCCCCTGATGACTTGTATAACCTTCAGTCGCCGCCCGGTTTGAAGGAGGCGGTAATGTACGCGCACAACATATATGAGCAGACCAAAGAGGTGCGTGTCACCAGCCGGCACGGGACTGATCTCCATTACTTGCGGGGGGAGTACCCAGTCATGAGTCAGTATGGCGTGGCTGATGAGCCTGGGCGATTCGACCATTGGGGAGTCGGGATTATCCATACTTTCCCGGATGAAGGTAGTGCAAATGGAACTGTGGTCATTGCACCTGGAGACATTGTCATTCTTCCATACTGTCGTTACGTGCAAGACCCAATAGTTCTTGAGGTTCGTGACGGACATGTCACGAAGATTGAGGGGGGCATGGACGCAATGCTGATGCGTGACTGGCTCGCAGAGGGGCAAATCGACGCAAATGATCAGGATCCGTATGCTCTTTCGCACCTAGGGTGGGGCTTAAATCCGCAGTGCAGATGGGATGCAATAGCACTTTACGGCGATGCGCCAGAACGGGCTAGGGCAGCAGCACGAAGCTTCCCGGGGAACTTTTTGTTCTCTACAGGCCCAAATAGTCAAGGCGGCGGAAAGCGGACAACCCGAGGGCATTATGACGTGCCAATGCGGCATTGCAATATAGATCTGGACGGCAAAAGGGTCGTTGAGGACGGAAAAATTATTGATCCAAAGATGATCGTACCAAGAGTGGCCCGGTGACCGTTTAGGGACTAAAAATGGTAGTAAATGGTGAAATTAATTTGGCTCTTCCCGCTGATTTGCTTGCCGAGCACCTTTTTGATGCCAAATTAATGGCGGAGTGCATTCCGGGTTGCAACGACCTAGAGGAAATAGGCTCTGATTGTTATCGTGCAGTGGTTGGCGTAGGGCTGGCTGGCCTGAAAGCTCGTTTTAATCTTCAAGTTGAAATTGTCGAACGACATAAAAATTGTATTGTTGCCATAACAAGAGGTGAAGAGGGTGGGAATGCAAGCCAATTGCAGGCAAAAAGCATAGTTCATCTGGCCGAAGTCGAAGCTGGCGCCAAAACACTTCTGCGCTACGAAAGTGAGGTCGCGGTAACTGGCCGCTTTGGCCGATTCGCGCTTGGGATGATGAAAAAAAAAGTCGAGGCGTTAGCCATTGAGTTTGCTCAAAATTTGCAGTCGCGACTTGAATTGAAAGCCGGAACAGCGGCGGGAGATAAAAATTCAGATTGACACAATGGAGACGTATGGTTTGCCTCGCAACATGAGTTGCTTGGGGTTCGCCGCAAATTGTCGGAGCGCGCAAAAATTGGAAATGCGCGGCAAAAGTACTTCGAAAATGGAGTAACAAGTGACGATAGAACCTGGCCTATTCTTGCAACCCAAAAGTGCTGATGAAGCACTGCACATGCTTTTCGCGAATGAAGATGCGAAATTGATTTCCGGTGGCGCAACACTGGTTGCCATGATGACTGCCGGAGTGAGTTAGCCGACTACCTTGATTAGCCTGGCTGCGATTCCAGAGATGAATGGTATCTCGTCTGAAACTGACGGAACGATTCGCATCGGTGCCACGACTCGTCATCGGGAAACCGCAGGCAGTCCCTTACTAAAAGGTGGCCTGTTTGTTGTGAGGAGTGCGGCCAGTCAAATTGCAAACGCTACGGTTCGAAATATGGGAACAATAGGGGGGTCCATTTCTTTTGCAGACCCAGGGCTTGACTATCCTCCGGCTCTTGTGGCGGCAGACGCGAGCGTTGAAATCGCCAGTATTAGGGGTCGTCGCCGAATTTCGGCGAGGGAGTTCTTTACCGATTGGTATACCGTCGCTTTAGAACCCGGAGAAATGGTTGTTTCTGTCTATCTTCCTGGTCATTGGCTGACCGGACATGGTTTCTATATCAAACATGCTCGGGTTTCGGGCGACTACGCAACAGTGTCTGTCGCACTTTGTCGGCAGGAGGACGGTGCTGTGAGCGTTGCAGTTGGTGGGTGTGGGCCAAAGCCAATTGCAAATTCCGCGGCGAATGCTGAGCTTACTGCTAGTCTTGACGATGCCGCGATCAAGCGGGCTAGCGATATCCTGCGAGACCAATCTGACCCCTTGGATGATGTCCGAGGTACAGCCAGCTACCGCCGCTCGTTGATAACGGGGTTACTCCGAAGGGCTGTACGACAGGCAGAGAAGAGTGTAGGGAGTGAATCATGAGTGTTGAGCTTTTAATTAACGGGAAAGCCTTTAATGTCGATGCGGGAATCGGAGACACGCTACTAAGCGTACTCAGGGAAAAATTGGATTTCAAGAGTGCTAAGCGCGGCTGCAATCAAGGAGTTTGTGGTGCTTGTACAGTCAGCGTTGATGGTTGGCCTATGCGTGGTTGCCTCTCGCTGGCCGTTGGCTGCGCTGGGAAGGACATTCGAACACTAGAAGGACTTTCTGCGACCAGACGGATGCAGTTTCTCCAGGAGGCCTTTGTTAATTTCGGTGCATTTCAATGCGGCTTTTGTACCCCCGGCATGTTGGTGGCGGCGGATGCACTTTTGGCGCGCGAGTTAAATCCGAGTCATGAGGATGTTAAGGTAGCAATGTCTGGCAATCTATGTAGGTGTACCGGGTATTTGCCAATTGTCGCGGCTGTGCGAAATGCTGCAGAACGGATCCGCAAGGAGGCTGCCCGTGGGTGACCAAATTCATGCAGTTGGCGCGTCAATTCCGCAGTTAGATAGTCATGAAAAAGTGACTGGGACGGCCCTGTACGTTGCTGATTTAGTGCGGCCTGGAATGCTCCACGCAGCGATCGTGCAAAGCCCGCACGCGCATGCACGAATTTTGAGTTATGACATCAAAAAAGCGATGGAATTGCCGGGGGTGCATGCGATCGTTACCGGTGACGATTTAGATGAGTCTGATCGTATGGGGGCATTCATCAAGGATGAGCCTGCTTTTGCCAAGGGCAAGGTGAGGTATGTTGGCGAAATTGTCGCTGCGGTGGCTGCTGACTCAGAGGCTTTGGCCCGAGCTGCGGCTCGGTTGATTGATATTGAATATGAATTACTACCGGCGGCGCTTGATCCGATGGAGGCGCTGAAACCCGATGCGCCCAAGGTTCATGATGATTCTGCGTCTTACGTAAAAGTCTTTGATGCTGGGACAGAAGGTAATGTTTGCTCGCGAACCAAGCTGAGCGAAGGTGATGTTGCTGCAGCCTGGAACCAATGCGACGTGATCGTAGAGGGAACGTACGAGACGCAAGCGCAAGCCCACCTCTCCCTTGAACCCTGCGGTGCTCTTGCCGAGGTGGATGCACAAGGACGCGTGACCTTGTGGTCAGCAAATCAATCTGTTTTTCGTGTTCAGGCGAATGTTTGTGAATCTCTAGGGTTGCCTATGACACGGCTGCGCTGCCAGACTCCCCGAATTGGGGCAGGCTTCGGCAACAAAATGGAGGCTCATGTTCAGCCAGTGTTAGTTTGCTTAGCGTTAAAAGCTAAAAAGACCGTTCGATTAATCCTCTCTCGTGAGGAGGATTTTGAGACGGTCCGCGCTCGCCATCCCTTTAGGATTAGGATGAAGACGGGCGCGACATCCGACGGAAAACTATTGGCTAGAGAGGTTGAGCTAGTACTGGATGGGGGGGCTTATGGGGATGATAGTCCTGGGGTGTTAGGGTACGCGCTGTTAATGAATGTTGGACCATATAACATTCCAAACGTACTTGCCCACGGGCGAGTGGCTTACACGAATAAGATGCGTTTTGGTGCCTTTCGTGGCTTTGGAGTACCGCAGGTTACTTTTGCCTCGGAGCAACAGATTGACGAACTCGCCAAAAAACTTGGGATTGATCCGATCGCGCTACGCAGAATAAATATCAAGGGGCGTGACGACAAATGGTTTTGTGGACAAGAAATAGCAAGTAACGGCCTTGAGGAGTGCCTAAATAAGGTCGAAGAAGCCTCGGATTGGAGGGCTGTCAGGGCAGGTGGCCACGAACGCGCGAGGGGTGACGTCCGCATTGGATACGGAGTGGCGACCTCGGCGCATATTGGTGGATTGTTGGCCTCAGGAGCGATTGTTCGGGTCTTAGAGGATGGTAGCGTTTTATTAAATACCGGTGCTGTTGATATCGGTCAGGGCAGTAATACCGTCCTGACTCAAATGTGTGCGGAGGCTTTGAAGTTGCCAATTGAAAAAGTTGCCATCGCGAGTCCTGATACTGACGGGTCGCCCTATAACTGGGGTACGACAGCGAGTCGGGTAACTTTTATGGCTGGTCGCTCTGTAGTTAAGGCGGCAGCTGAGGTAGAGGAGAAACTGAAACAGCAAGCAAGCGCGATGCTTGAATGCAGTGCTGACGATCTGGAATTGCGCGCGGGCGGTCGTATTGGTGTTAAGGGGGCGCCTGGTATGGAGTTACCATTTGGTGCGATAAGCGGTCGAGCTCATTGGGCGGCTGGGGGCCCAATTATTGGTAGCCATAGCTGGGTATTCGATCAAAAGACTGTTGACCCCAAACGAGCGATTGCCACTGGTTTGCCATTTCAGCAAATTGGAATTTTTAGTTTTACTGCAATTGTGGTTGAAGTTGAGGTCGATTTGCTGACCGGCAAAGTAAGGGTGCCGCGAGCATGGTCAGCTGTTGATGTTGGACGAGCAATTAACCCACAGCTCGTCAAAGGGCAGATTGAGGGTGCTTTTGTGCAGGGGCTTGGGTTCGCACTTACCGAGGAGCTCGTGTGGGATGGTGGAAAGCTCGCCAACCCCACCCTGATGGATTACAAAATTCCTACATTTGTTGAATTGCCTGACGATTTGAATACGTTTATTGTCGAGAGCAATGAGGCTTCAGGTCCGTTTGGAGCTAAGAGCGTTGGAGAGATCGGGATGAATGGAGTTGCTGCGGCGATATCGAATGGAATCGCCAACGCAGTGGGTTTCTACTCTCCCCGACTGCCGATTACAGGCGAGCGTGTCATGGAGAGTCTAAACCAATCTTGGCAGGCAACATCGTGAAGATAGAACAATATCCTGAACAGGAGCCACTGTCGTCACTGGGGCAGGCCTACGCCAAAGAGGTCATGGATCGTGGACACGGCGTTACCGGCCTCGAGGTAGATTTAGGCGATGATCCCTATAGAAGTCTCACGGTATTTGTCTCGCCTAAGCCAAGTGGCCACGTCTTGGTATTCTTCCACGGCGGAGGATGGACGAGTGGGTATAAGGAGTGGATGTATTTCATGGCGCCTGCGCTTACCGCACAGGGTATCACTTTCGTCAGTTCCGGGTACCGCCTAGCTCCACAGTATCAATTCCCAATCGGCTTCGAAGACTGTGCTGATTCTTTAGCGTGGGTGAGCCGAAATATCCAAGCCTATGGCGGTGATGCTAATCGGGTATTTGTAGGGGGGCACTCGGCTGGCGCACACTATGCGGCACTGCTATCTGTTACTCGCGCATGGCGGTCAAAGCGTGACATGGGCCAACGAGCAATTTCTGGATGCCTTCCAGTTTCCGGGACTTACCGTTTCGGCGAGGGTAGTGGCCTTTCGATGCGGCCACGGTTCTTAGGACCTATCGATAGGGTAGGAGTGGAGGTTGCTGCTGCCCCTCTTGAGCGAATCGATGCTAGCGTTTGTCCCCCATTTTTGGTTACTTGGGGTGAAAACGACTTCCCTCATTTGGTGCGGCAGTCGGAGGAAATGGCGCAGGCATTGCGAGGGCGTAGCGTACCGGTGGCCACCCTGGTCTTGCCTGGTTGTGATCACTTTCAGGCGAGCCTCGCCTGTGGTGAGGTCGACGGAGCATGGGTCCCGGCGGCGGTTAGTTGGATTCGTCAACAGGGTGGTTCGCACCCTAATAACTCTGGAGAGAAAAGATGAAGCTAGATGGAACCTTTCGGCGGCAGGCCGTGATTGGTCTTGCTGCTGCAGCATTTGCTTTTTCAGCTGGTCCGCTAAATGCACAGACAGGAAATCCTCTGCGGATTGGTTTTTCAATGGCGCGCACTGGAATGCTAGCGAACGCGACGCCATCACAGATGAACACCTACGAACTTTGGAAGGAGCAAGTTAACGCTCGCGGAGGAATGAACGTCGCTGGAGTCAAAAGGACAGTCGAATTTGTCGTGTATGACGACCAGAGTAAACCTGAGCAAGCTGTTCGGATTTATGAGAAATTGATAACCGACGACAAAGTCGACCTATTGCTTGCTCCTTGGGGTACTCCATTCCACATTGCGATCGCGCCAGTATTAGAAAAGTATAAATTTCCTCTGGTAGGAAATACCGCTGCGTCTGTGGCTTTAAGGCAGGTGAAGCCGGGTTACATTTGGTTCACGACCTCTGCAATACCGGACCGTATCGGCAAAGAGTTAACGGCGATGCTCAAACAGCAAAACGTTAAGTCAGTTGCAGTTTTGTCTAATGTCCTCCCGTTCACAAAAGAGATTAAGAACTTCTTAGAACCGGAACTGAAGAGTGCGGGGATTGAAATCAAGGTTTCGACAGAATATCCGCCGAATATCAAAGACATGACGGCGACACTGACTCAGGTAAAACAGGCAAAGGTTGACGCTGTATTAGCTCTGGCATACCCCGGCGACTCAGTGCTCTACGCAAAGCAGGCTAAGGAGCTTGGGTTAAGCCAAGGGTTTCAGTTTGTGGCAATAGGACCAAGTGACGCCTTTTTCCCTAAGGTTGTGGGTAAGAGTTCGGCAGACGGAGTCGTCACAATTGCTCACTGGTCCCCGCGGCCGGAGTGGAAAGGTTCTCAAGCCTTTTATGACAGTTACGTGAAGAAATTTGGTGAAGATCCAGATTTTTTAAATTCTGCATTAGCATGGATGTCACTAGAAATTCTTGAAGTGGCAGTAGCGAAAAATGGTCTGAACAAAGAAGGCATACGAGCGACTATTGCAAAGGACACCTTTGAGACAATTAATGGCAAGGTCAAATTTGAAGGGGTTCAAAATGTAATTACCCCGACGGCGTTTGTACAGTATCAAAAAGGCAAGCTTCAGTTGGTGTGGCCGTCAAGCATGGCGACGAGTAAGTTTGCTCCGAAAGTGGGATGGTGAGTAGTCGGGCAAGAGCGAATGCTTGAGACTATGCTTTCAGGGCAGCTGCTCTTCGCTGCTCTTGTAACCGGTTCGGTATACGCATTGGTGGCATTAGGCCTCAATTTGGTCTATGGCACTATGCGTATGCTTAATGTCGCTCATGGTGATTTGGTTATGCTCGGAGCATACGCAGCATTTTGGGGCTTTAGTCTATTTGGGTTGTCGCCGCTTTTGATGGCACCTGTTATTGCACTGGCGGGGGCGGCAGTCGGGGTGGCGATGTATCGCATGCTATTTCGAAAAATGTTGGGGAAAGCCTCTCAGTCAACTGCTGGGAAGGTTGAAAGCAACTCGTTGTTGCTTTTTTTTGGTCTCTCAATCCTTATTCAAAATAGTGCTGCCTTTGTATTTACGCCGAACATTCGTGGATACGTCTACCTTGACGCCGTTTATACACTTGGTAATGTATCCATGACTGTAAACCGGCTTGTGGCTCTGCTGGTCGCCGGTACTCTCTGCGTCAGTATTGCGTTATTTCTCTCCCGTCATGTTCTCGGGCTTGCTATGCGTGCCGTCATTGAGCGAAGAGAGGCGGCAAGCGTCGTTGGGGTTGATGTAGATCGAGTACAGAAGCTTAGCTTTGGGGTTGGTTTCGGGGCCGCAGCTATCGCGGGAGTGCTAATGTCGATGCTTGAGCAATTCTCTCCATTTTCTGGGTTTCCGTTCACTGTTGCGGGTTTTGTAGTCATTATTCTTGGTGGCTTGGGAAATATCACAGGCGGTTTACTTGCAGCACTTTTTCTTGGTTTTATTGAAACGTACGGAGTTGCACTAACCTCGGCGAATTTGCGCTCGGTTTTGCTTTATGGCAGTTTCGTTGTTGTGCTACTTTTCTTTCCAAATGGACTTCTTTCAAAGCGCCTAATCCGCTGATGATATGAAAGAGTCGATGCAATTTTGGCTGGGTCTTGCGGTTTTTGGGTGTGTTGTGGCGGTGCTGCCGCCCACATTAGGGAATGAATATCTAATCGGGGTGGCGCTTACTGTATTCATGTGGCTGGCATTGACCCCCAGTTGGTGTGTGCTTTCACAGTTGACTGGCTACGTCTCACTAGGGCATGTTGTTTTTTATGGGATCGGCGCATATCTTGTAGTCATCACTTGGGGGCAATGGCCGCTTTGGTTAGCAATTCCTGCTGCAGGTCTCGTTTCTGCAGTCTTCGCGCTAGTCGTCGGAGGACAGGTTTTGCGGGTTCGTGGCCCTTATTTCGTCATTTTGACATTTGGCCTAGCGGAGTTGATTAAATTCAGCATCATGGCTATAGAGTCAGGTATGGGAATGGCTGCTCGAATTTTGTTCGGAGCCCCCGACTTATTGGTGATTTATTGGCTCATGGTCGGGCTTGCGGTGATCTCTGTTTTACTTCTTGGGTGGGTATCTACAAGCCGTTTTGGCCATGGACTGCGATCACTAAGAGAGAATGAAGAAGCAGCTGAGACGCTTGGTGTTCCAGTCGTCAGATATAAGTTGGCCGCGTTCGTACTGTCGGCCGTGATCCCTGGAATGGTTGGAGCCGTAATGGCCCTTCGATCGACCTACTTTGTGGTTGAGCAGGTGTTTGATCCTCTTGTATCAGTTACTGTCATCGCAATGGCACTTCTGGGAGGGGGGGATGGCGTCCGCGGCCCTATTTTTGGAGCGCTTTTTTTGGCGTGTATGTCTGAACTGTTGTGGGCTAAGGCACCGTTGCTTTACATGATCTTGTTAGGTGGGATATTGGTTGTTTTTGTATTGCTGGTTCCGAATGGGCTCGTCGGATTGTTTCAGCGGTTTAAAGTCCGGGAGTAGGTTCATTGAGCCCATTGTTAGAGATCAAAAATATCACAAAGAGATTTGGCGGCCTTACTGCCTTGTCGGACGTATCTTTTGATGTCCCGAGTGGATCAATTGTTGGAGTGATGGGCGCTAATGGGGCTGGAAAAACTACCTTGTTTAGCCTCATCGCGGGCAATATCGCTCCAACAGAGGGAGAAATATTCTTCAACAAAAAATCGCTCGTGGGTTTAACTCCAGATCGGATCTGTCGCCTTGGGGTCGCTCGTACTTTTCAAATTGTGAAGCCCTTTGGTGGAATGACAGTGAGGGAAAACTTATTAACTTCTGCGATGTTCGGTGCTCATCAATATCAGAGCAAAACTTTGGCCGCAGATGCTGTGGATAAGGTATTAGAAGACGTTGGTCTTACGGCAGTATCTGAGCAAATATCTTCTACTCTCACGCTTTCTTACCAAAAGCGTCTTGAGATCGGGCGGGCAGTTGCCACCGGCTGCCGGTTGATTTTATTAGACGAGGTTATGGCGGGATTAACACCAACTGAAGTGCTCGAGATGTTGGAGACAATACGAATATTGCGGGAACAACGCGAATTGACCTTACTCGTGATAGAGCATGTGATGCGAGCTTTAATGCAGCTTTGTCAGCAAATTGTTGTTTTGCATCATGGCGAGTTGATTGCCCAGGGAAGCCCCGATGAAATAGGAAATAATCGATTGGTTCACCAGGTTTATTTGGGCGAGACGCTATGAACCTCGATCCCCTGCTTAAGATAACAGCGCTCAGGGGGGGCTACGAGAGCGTGGAAGTTCTTCATGAGGTTTCAGCCAATGTATACCCGGGTAAAGCGACTGCTTTGCTTGGCGCTAATGGGGCTGGCAAGACGACCCTAATGAAGACACTAGCTGGATTGATTCCGTCGCAGGCAGGGCAAATTGAGTTTCTTGGTCAAGATATTACATCCTGGCCCTCAAATTTGCGAGTAAATGCAGGACTGGTTTTGGTGCCAGAGGGTCGAATGGTGTTTCCAAGTCTCAGTGTGAGGGAAAATTTGCGCCTCGGTGCTATTAGTCCGAGAGCAATAGGGGACTGGAAAAGTACGATTGAATATGTTTATGACTTGTTTCCCATTCTCGCCACTCGTAATTCTCAAGATGCAGGATTGCTATCCGGAGGGGAACAGCAGATGTTAGCAATAGGACGTGGACTGATGGCCAAGCCTTGCTTGATGTTGTTGGACGAGCCGACATTAGGTCTAGCACCGCTTGTGGTCCAACAAATTTTTAAATTGGTTCAAAAGCTTATAGTCGATGGATTAACTGTACTGATTGCGGAGCAAGATGTGCTTAAGACGCTTGATTTGTCTAATTTCGCTTATGTGATAGAGAATGGACGTGTAGTAACTCAGGGGTCTGCTGTCGACATTGGCGCCGATCCACGAATCAGGCAAGCGTACTTGGGCCTTTAAATTTGGGTGACTCTGCGAAACTGGCTTGCCGGCCTTTGGGGGCAAAAGTGTGTCAAGCTCTTACCTAATCGGCTAAAAATTCCCACTCTTACTGACTAAGGTTGGGAATTGCCATAATGCCAGAGCAATTACACAGTTTGTTACACACTGGGCTTTTCGGAACGTAAACCATTGAAATAACTAAACAAATCGACGGGCAGCTCATCTGTTAATCCGCAGGTCGCAGGTTCGAGCCCTGCTCGGGGAGCCACCCGGTCATCGGTCCACCAGAGCGACCAAAAATTATCTGCTTGGCCCATGAGGCAAAGTGCCTGCTTAATCCATCGACAGTTGTTCGTCCATACGCTTGTTATCTAACAACGCCCAGTGTTCGATTAACACGCCTTCACGAATCTGAAACAAGTCCATCACGTCGATGTTTATCACCTTGCCTGTAGGTGGCAAATCACCAAAAGGCCCGGTGTGGGTACCTTTGACTTTCAATCGAACCAAAACCTTTTCGCCTTCAGCGACAAAATCGAGTAGGGGCAGTTCCAAGTTGGGAAAGGCAGGCATCAATACATCATGCAGCTGCATGACCCCCTCAGGCCCACGAACTGTGAATGGCAAACCGGGATCGTGGCGCACAAAATCGCTGGCGATGTGTTGTCGCATCCAGGCTTCGTCTTTGGCCAGAAAAGCACGAAAGTAGTCACGGCAAAGCTGTTTGTTGTTTTCCAGGGTGTTCATTGTTGACTCCTTGTGTTGATTTTGAAAAGAGGGAATAAGGTTGGCAGAGCGGTGCGGCCCAGGCCTGTGGGTGGATGTACAACTTGACGCAACGCATGGCTGGTTTTCTTGATGAGCCAATCAGTGCATGATGTGGCCACCATCCACCACCATGGTTTGCCCCGAGACAAAGCTGGATAAATCAGAGAGCATGTACAACGCGGTGCCGACCAGATCGTCTGGGCGTTGTTCACGAGCAAGGGATCGCGCCTTTAAAAAGCTTTGTTGCCATTCGATGGGGCGGTTCTTGGTGGCGCCGGTGATAACGAAGCCGGGTGCAATGCAGTTAACGCGTACCCCAGCTTCGCCTACTTCTTTAGCCAGGCCTTTGGTCATCGCAATGACGGAACCCTTAGAAGCGACGTAGTGCAAATAACCTGGCTGGCCGGCCACAGCAACCACTGAGGCGATGTTCACGATGGAACCACTTTTTTGTTTTCGCATGGATGGCATGACAGCACGACAACACTTCCAAATGCCCTTGACGTTGACCGCCAGTATTCGGTCCCAGACTTCATCGGTCAGTTCCTCAAACGGTGTGAGCTTGACCTCTCGAAAGTAAGCGGCGTTGTTAATTAAGCCGTCTATACGACCAGTGGCTGACAAGGCCGCACTTGCCATGGTTTCGGTGGAGGCGTCGTTGCTGACGTCAACGTTGACGTAGGTTGCCGCGGCGCCACGCTCGTGGATCAACGATAGCGTTTCTTCGGCGTCATTCATGTCGGCTGCCACAACATGGGCGCCATGCTCGGCTGCTGCCAGCGCGAACGCTTGGCCAATGCCGGTGGAGGCACCGGTGACAATAATGGTCTTTCCTGTGAGCAGGGGCATGCTATTCATGGGCTGTATCCTTTGGCGTGTTTAAGAGTAGAGCGAATAAAAGTGCATTGAGTGGGTGTCCATCCTCGGGTGCTTGTCAGCTTGTTTGAGACGGGTTGGTGGCGTGGCCCTCACGCCATTGCAGTTCCGCCTGGTCCCAGGCTGCAAGCGCTTGAAGATCGGGCACCCAGGCCAAACCCGATTTGGCATCCGACGACGCAGCTTCGGGGGTAACGAGCACATCGAGTAACGCGGGGCGATTGGCCAGTGCACGTTGAATTGCCATGGGTAGATCGTCGGCGCGCGTCACGCGCTCGGCATGCAGTCCAAGGGCTCGTGCCATGGCGGCATAGTCGGCAAATTGCAAGCGCGTCCCGACCACTTGACCATGTGTTTGGGCTTGATCGCGCACCTCGATGGCCCAGGCGCCGTTGTTGGCCACCACGATCAGTAGGGGCGCTTGGTGTCTTGCGGCGGTGCAAATTTCCATGGCGTTGAAGCCAAATGCACCGTCTCCTGTGGCCACAACGACTGGCTCATCCTGGTTCAACAAAGCCGCCGCGATGCCAAACGGTGTACCAATGCCAATGCAGCCCAAGGGGCCTGGGTCAAGGTAGCGTGTGGCCGATAAGCCGACACGGGCAAAGCTGAGGAAATCACCGCCATCGGCGATTACGGTTGCCTTGGACCCAAGTGCGTCGTTGAGTGCGGCCAGTAGCGTGTTGGGGTGCATCAAGCCGTCGTTACCGGCTGGTGCAGTGCGCATGGATTGGATATAAGCCGCAGCTTTGTGGCAGTGTTTTTGATGCAGTGCATGTTGCCATTTGGTCCGCTCGGTGGAGCTCACCCGATCGCCGGCTTGCGTCAGTAGGGCAGCGATGGTTGGTTTGACCGATGCCAAGATTTCAACTTCGCCACGACGGTTATCGCGTAACTCCGCTGCGTTATCGGCGACGCGGATTAGTCTTGCATTTTTGAAAACCGCAGGTGACCCAAAAGCCAGTTGAAAGTCCAGTTTGCGGCCGAGTAACAGCACCACGTCTGCTTGCGCCATCACGCTCCCGCGCAGCGCACCCACCTGGGCGGGATGCTCGTCTGGTATCAGTCCGCGACTTTCACTGGTATCCAAGTAAACTGATCCGGTGCGTTCAAGTAGGTCAGCCAGCAGCGTGCCGCAGCCTCTGGCTCCCCGCCCAGTGATCACCAGCGGGCGCTTGGCAGACCAAAGTAGGTCAACAGCTTTTTGTACCTGGATGGTATGGGGCGCCAGCTCGCTTTTTTGCCGCAGATGGAATCGTTCCGGCAAACCCACTGCTGTGTGCGGCTTGGCCCGTTGAATGTCCACGGGGACGTCGACAAAGACAGGACCCGCTTCCCCGCCTTCACCCACGCACCGGGAACATGCTTCGTCAAGCTCGGCTAGCAACAAGTCTGGGTGGCGAATCGTACGGGCATAACGCGTGATCGATTTAAGTATGTCGGGGTGGGCGATATCTTGAAGGGCCCCGCGGTTTTCTTGGGGAAGGGGCGGCACGCCCGATAAAACAAGCACGCTGGCTCGCGCCACATAGGCGTTTGCGATACCCGTTGTTGCGTTGGTAACCCCTGGCCCTGCAGTTACCAAGGCAACGCCCAGAGTGCCGGTTAGTTCGGCGTGCGCGTGGGCCATGAAGACGGCGGCTCGTTCGTCTCGCACGTCAATGATTTGGATGCCGTGTGCGTGCAGGCGCATCCAGATCGGCATGATGTGCCCGCCGCACAGCGCAAACACGCGTGTGACCCTTTGCGATAAAAGGTAGCGCGCTATCAGGTCAGCACAGGAGTTGGGGCTGGCTTGCGGGTTTGACATGGCTTTGAGATTGTAGAATACTGAATACAGAATTCAATATAACAAAGACTTTCGAAAATGACAACCCCAAGAAACAAGCCATGAAGCTACCCAACCTATCCGACGCCGTGTCCACCCAAGCCCGCTTGCGGCCCCATCAAGTGGCGGTTCAGGACTCGATCACCGCGCTAACCTATGCCGAGCTTGACCTACGAGGCACAAAGGTGGGCAACGCCTTGCTGGAACTTGGGCTACGGGAAGGGGATCGGGTAGGGGTGCTAGCCAAAAACACCGCGGCTTGGCTTGAGCTTTATGTTGCCCTGGCACGGGCCGGGCTGGTTGTGGTGCCAATTAATTTTCGACTGAGCCATCAGGAAGTTGGCTATATTTTGAAGGACTCAGGCGCCAAGGCGCTGCTCGCACAACACACTTTTATTCCCTTGGCAGAGCAAGCCGTTGACGAAAAGGCTGGGATGCACAAAATCGTGCTGGACGGTGACAAGAGCCCAGGCTGGCTGCCCTACACGGGCTTGATCGACGCCGGCAAGGCGGCTCGAGGGGGCAGACCCGCACCACGGCACGACGTGGCGGCCCTGATGTACACCTCTGGCACCACGGGAAGTCCCAAGGGCGTGATCCGGAGTCATCAGGGCAGCACCCTGATGGCCATGGCCACTGCAGTCGAGATGGGGTTCACGCAGCGCGATCGAGCGTTGATTGTGATGCCCTTGTGTCACGCCAATTCGCTTTATTTCAGCCACACGTTCTTACACCTCGGCGCCACCTGTGTGATCGACGACAGTAAAAGCTTTGATCCTCAGCATTTGCTGCGGCTGCTATCGAGCCACGAAATTACCTTTACCTCGCTTGTGCCAACACATTTTGTGATGCTTCTTAGTCTGCCAGAAGCGATAGCGAAGACCCATGATGTTTCAGCGGTGAGCAAGCTGATGGTGTCGTCGGCGCCGATTAGAAAAGAGACGAAAAGGCAGATTCTTGAATTTTTTCCTAATGGGCAGCTTCATGAGCTTTATGGGTCAACCGAGGCGGGGTGGGTAACGTTGCTGCGTCCGTCGGAGCAAATTGAACATATAGGCTCGATTGGCCGCGAATGGGCTTTCTCCGGGCCCATCAAGGTGCTTGACGACGCCAAGCAAGAAGTACCAGATGGCGTAGTAGGCGAAATATTTTCTAACACAGCCTACGCGTTCGACGGCTACTGGCGGTTACCTGATAAGACCGATGAGGCGATGCACGGTGCGTGGTGTTCGGTGGGGGATATGGGATACCGAGACCCGCAGGGCTATTTGCACTTGGTCGATAGAAAAAGCAACATGATCATCAGTGGTGGGGAAAACATCTACCCATCGGAGGTTGAGGGCGTTTTATGTGCCCATGAATGGGTGCAGGACGCAGCGGTCGTTGGTGTACCCGACGATAAATGGGGAGAGGCGGTCTATGCATTTGTTGCTTTCAAAGGCAACCGATCAATGGCAGCGAACGAGCTTTCAGACTGGTGTGCCACGCAGCTCGCCAGATTCAAGGTGCCGCGGTACTTTGCGTTCATTGCGGCAGACCAGATACCGCGTAATGCGACCGGTAAGGTTTTGCACCGCGAGTTACGGAAGCGCGCACGGCAACATTTGGCAGAGGGTAAAGTAAACTGACGCCATGAAAACCCTTGTTGCGCAACCAAGCCTTGTTGATCAGGTGAAAGCTGCAATTTTTGAAGCCATCCTAGATGGAACGCTGCAGCCGGGTGAGCGCCTGATTCAAGAACAAGTGGCGCAGCAGCTAGGGGTATCGCGGCAGCCTGTTCAGCAGGCCTTGGTTGTTATGCGGGATCAGGGTTTGGTGGTTGATGCGCCAGGCAGAGGTTTGATGGTGCCGCCCCTTGACCTCTCCCATGTTGAGCATGTTTACCAGATCAGGGCAGAGCTTGAGGGCATGGCTTGCCGGCAGATTGCCAAGCATATAACGAGTGCCCAGGTAAAAAACGGGTTGTTACTGATCGATAAGGGCAGGCGGGCCGTGGAGGCAGGTTCGGTTGCCAAAATGATTTCAGCCGATATTGCGTTTCATCAATTTATTTATCGCTGCAGCGGAAACCCGCTGATCGACTCAACCATGGCGCCGCATTTGGTTTACACCCAACGTGTGATGGGCGAGGTTTTGATGCGCGATCAAGAACCACGTGATATTTGGGGCCAACATGAGGCAATTTGGTTGGCGGTATCGAACAGCGATCCAAGCCGTGCAGAAGCGTTGGTCGAGGCCCATCTGTTGAATGCTTGCGGATATATGCTGGAGCGGCTTGAACACAGGAAAAAAACGGGGTGAGTCACATACCTCTGGTCTGCTGCGGCACAAGCATGTTTCGACGTCAAAGGCCGCTGAAATTAGCCAAAAACGTCTAGCCTTGGTACCTAGCCCGGGTAACGAACCCGGACATTGCTGGGCAGTTTTTGCATGCATGCCTCAAATAACGTGCTTTGTTTCCAATGGGCCAACCATGTTTTCACGTGTACCAAAGGTAAGGTACCAAACCAGTCAGGGTCCACAGCAGCGAACTGCCTAACGAACGGGAAGACACCCACGTCTGTTGCGCACGGTTGTGCGCCGCCCAAAAACTGTCCCTCGGCTAGGCACTGATCCAGTGGCTCCAGCAGGGCCTGCACCGCTTGACTCCGGTGGGCCTGCTGGGCCTGGTGAGCACCATTGGCGGTCTCTTGGTTCGCGAAGCGCTCCGGGTATTTGTAACGGTCGAGGTGGTGTTTAAACTTGTCATCGTTGATACGCAGCAGTTGTTGGTTTTGCGGTGTCTGCGACCGGCGCCAAGCTTCTTGTGCCTGAGCATCTGCGCCTTCGTGCGACAAAGCCCACGCCACGATGTCCCAGCTCTGTTCCAGAACGCGGCCATCGGGTAGCACCAGCACG